>Ga0316628_100001361_pt1 | contig 17241 bp, 22 predicted proteins | sample OWC_Aug_M2_C1_D5_FD_207648 | JGI IMG/M metagenome (GOLD analysis project Ga0316628, IMG submission 207648) | Wetland soil microbial communities from Old Woman Creek delta, Ohio, United States - OWC_Aug_M2_C1_D5_C | ecosystem: Environmental > Terrestrial > Soil > Wetlands | place: USA: Ohio... | reverse complement strand
GCCAGAATTTGTCCCGTCAGACCCCGAAGGTTTACAGGCTGTAGTTACAAAGGAAAATGTGCACCTAATCTGGAAAGAACCACCCGAAACGTGGATCACGGGCTACAGGATCTACCGGGAAATCAGTACAGAAGACGGCTTTATTTTAATCGGAGAAAGCCAGGCGCCTTCATTTCTCGACAGAGAGAGTCCGCTGACGAAGAGGAATTACAGGGTTACAGCCCTGGGGCCGTCAAAAGAGGGACCTCCGGCAGAGATAAGAGACGTAGAGTATAGAAAGCCGAGATAAAAATAAGCGCCGCCTTACTGCGGCGGATACTGTGTCTATGACCTATAATTTTTGCATCAAGAAGAAGTTGCTGAGAGATAATTCCCTGATCGCTGGACTGGTCACGACCTATTGATCCAAACTGATTTGTTCACGTCAATTCCTTATTATTACCGAGGAGTCTTTTATCTATCAGATATATTAGTCTAGTCCTATTTCAGATCAAGAAATCAATCTATCTTTCGCGAAGTGAGCAGCATTTTACAATATATTATTGTTCAGATAACTGAGATAGGTCATAAATTCGTGTTCAAAATTATCGCTTAATATCTTCCTGCCCATGGCGTTTCTTATTTCATCGAAACTCCAGAACCTTATCTCGTCGATCTCTTCCCGATTATAGGAAAAATCTCCTCCATGGAAGCAGCGATACGTCGTGACAAGCTCTGTCTCGTATTCATTGCTGTACATATACGAATAGAGATATTCAGGATCATATCCAGAGACGCCGAGTTCTTCGTGCATCTCTCTCACGGAGGAGAAGGCTAAGTCTTCTCCTACCCCCACATGACCGCCAACCGATGTATCCCATCGGCCGGGAGCGACATCCTTATTCAGGGAGCGTTTCTGCAAAAGCATCTCTCCTTTCCTGTTCAAAACGAGCACATGTACCACTCTGTGAATCAGGGCCGGGTTGCCATGGATTTGGGACCTCGGGGCGCATCCGACGACGTTGCCTTCACCATCGACAATTTCTAAATGTTCTTCCGTATTCATGGAAAAATAATACAAATTATGGTCATTCGTGTCCGGCGCATGAGGTTATTTCTGGGAAAATCTTTGTGGAAAGCATTATTGAAATGCAGGTCCCGATAATCGGGACCTGCATTTTTTAGTTAGATTTTTGTTACGTTTTCTGCTTTGGGTCCCTTCGGACCATCAACAACTTCAAAGCTGACTGCCTGACCTTCGGCCAGTGTCTTAAACCCATTCCCCTGAATGGCGGAATAATGAACAAATACATCACCGCCATCCTCCTTGGTAATGAATCCAAAGCCTTTGGACTCGTTGAACCATTTAACGGTCCCTTTTACCATACTGCCACACCTCCTTGATAATAAATATCGAAGATTACGGAATTATGGTATAGAAGCTACAAAGTCCAAAGTCCTTGAAGCCGTATACAACTATACTTCCGAAACTTCGCAAATAGTATTGCACAGGAACAATAAAAACGTCAAGGATTTTGCCGTCTGCCGGCCTGTTGACAGAAACATCTCATTCGGTTACTCTAAGTGAGAAAAACAAAATTAAATTTTGATCTATTTGGATGAAAGACAAGATACTGAAGGCATTTCAAGAGAGTATTCAGGTTAAAGAAAAATTCATTGACGAAAAGAATGCCGAAAAGATTTTCGAGGTTGCAAAGGTTATCGCCAATGCCTTTAATGACGGAAAGAAAATAATCCTCTTCGGCAATGGTGGGAGTTCAACCGACGCCTCGCACCTAACCGCAGAGTTTATCAACAGGTTCAGGAGAGAACGCCCCGGCCTCCCTGCAATTGCGTTGAATACGGATATGGCCGTCATAACATCCATCGCCAATGATTATGACTTTTCCGATATCTTTTCAAGGCAGCTTAAAGCTCTTTCTGTCGAAGGAGATATCGTTATAGCACTGAGTACAAGCGGTAATTCACCGAATATCCTGAAAGCTATGGATGTTGCAAAGAGGAAGAGATTAACGACAATCGCATTTACAGGCCTAAAAGGGGAAAAATTCGCTTCCAAAGCTACATATGCCTTTGTTGTCCCGTCGGATAATACCCCCAGAATTCAGGAGACCCATATAACCCTCGGGCATGTCATTTGCCAAATGGTGGAAGAGATACTCTTCGAAGCTCCAAGGAAGAAATAAAGGTATCAAGCTTGAATTCTGTATAACATGATAATACTTGGGTTTGATCCTGGGCTGGCCTCCACCGGCTTTGGTGCAATACGATGCAGTAATAAAATGCCTTTCATGCTCAAGTGCGGTTCCATCAAGACATCCCCGAAGGAACATATCTCTCAACGACTGTTCCGAGTCCATACCGACATCAATGACCTCATTCATTTATTCCATCCGGATTTGGTTGCGGTCGAAAATGTATTTTCGCTGGTCAGATATCCGAAAGCCGGTATATTATTAGGCGGAGTTTTGGGTATTATATATTTATCCGTTTTTCAGCATGATATCCCGATGATAGAGATCACTCCGAGAGAGATAAAGAATTCTTTGGCGGGATACGGAGCGGCAGATAAACATCAAATGAAAGCTACCATAAAAAGATTGCTCAGGATTAACGATGTAAAGTCCTCACATGCTTCCGATGCCCTGGCCGTTGCCTTAACCGCATTTTATAGAAATTCCCTGAAGGAGAGATAGTGATATCTTACCTGGAAGGAAAAATAATGGAGACCTATGACGACCGGATTACCTTATTGGTCGGCGGAATCGGCTATGAGATACTGATCCCGTCGTACATAATGAACGAGGTAAAAAGAGATGCGAGAGAAGACACGGAGTTAAGATTATATATCTCCTTTAACCAGACCGAAAGACAGCCCAAACCGATTCTTGTGGGATTTAAATCGCCCCTGGACAAGAAATTCTTTGAGCTTTTTATATCCGTGGAGGACATAGGCCCCACCGCCGCGATTAAAGCCCTCGTGAAACCGGTGAGAGAGATCGCACGTTCCATTGAAGAAAAAGACATACGGGCTTTAAGGCAGCTCAAGGGTATCGGCGAGAGGAAAGCAGAAAAAATTGTCGCCACCCTAAAAGGCAAAGTGGCGATGTATGCCTTGATGCAGGAAGCCGAAAAGGTACCCGAAGTCACCGAAGATTTCAGGAAAGAGGTCGAGACTGTTCTTGTAAGCCAGCTGGGGCACAAACACGTGGAGGCAAGCAAGATGATCGAAGAAGCGATAAAGAGAAATCCCCGCATTAATTCGTCCGAAGAATTGTTTGAGGAAGTTTACAGGGGTCAAAAGAAATGATACATGAAGAGGCGGACAACATCCCTGAAATCCTTAGAGAAAACACTCCGCTGGATGAGGAAAACAATTTTTCCCTCAGACCCAACCGTCTCTCTGAATATATAGGACAGGAAAAAATCGTCGAGACACTGAGGATAGCCATTGAAGCGGCTTTGCAGAGGAAAGAATCCCTGGACCATATACTGTTTAACGGGCCGCCCGGTCTGGGAAAGACGACATTAGCGCATATTATAGCCAACGAGATGGGCACAAAGATCATCACCTCTTCAGGTCCGGCTCTCGAAAAAGGCGGAGATCTGATGGGGATACTCACCCATCTCGAAAGGGGCGATATTCTCTTTATCGACGAGATCCACAGGATACCCAAAATCGTTGAGGAATTCCTTTATCCCGCGATGGAGGATTATGCGGTGGATTTCATATTCGATAAGGGCGTTCACGCAAGGACGCATCGCTACAGGCTTGAACCTTTCACCCTGATCGGCGCAACGACAAGATCAGGTCTGCTGTCCTCTCCGTTAAGAGAGCGATTCGGTATCACAAGAGACCTTGACTTCTACGATGAGAAAGATTTAGTTCTTATAGTAAAACGTTCTGCGGCTATATTAGACATCTCCGTCGATCAGGACGGAGCATACGAAATGGCACGCAGGGCAAGGGGCACTCCGAGGGTCGCAAACAGGCTCCTGAAACGTGTAAGGGATTATGCGCAGGTCAGGGCTCAGGGGAAGATAACGCGAAGCGTTGCAATGGAGGCTCTGGCACTGGAAGGTATCGACGAGTCAGGACTGGGAGAGCTGGACAGGAAATTACTGCAAACCATAATATTGAACTATAAAGGCGGCCCTGTAGGTATCGAAGCTCTCGCCTCTACACTTCAGATAGAGACCGATGTTTTATTGGACGTTGTCGAACCCTACATATTGAAAACAGGTTTTGTCATCAGGACATCCCACGGCAGAAAGGCCACTGAACGGGCTTACGCCCATCTGAACATCTCTCATAAGAACGAGTTGAATCTGTTCGGGGCCGGAAAAGGCAGACACCGTTCACAGATATGAAACTCCTGATGCATATCTGCTGTGCGAACTGTTGCTTGTATCCTCTGAAGACCCTGTTTTCAAGGGGCATCGAAATAAAAGGCCTCTGGCTCAATCCGAATATCCATCCATACACGGAATATCGTATGCGTCTCGATTCCCTGCAGAAGCTTCAGAAAGAATGGAGTCTCGATATCGAATTTGTTGACCATTACGGGCTGAAAGAATTCATAAGAGCGGTCGTTCATAATGAAGAAAACAGGTGTGCTTTTTGCTACTCGATGAGGCTTGAAAAAACCGCAAAAGCCGCAAGTAAGATGGGACTCGACGGGTTTACGACTTCTCTTCTTGTAAGTCCCTATCAGAAATTTGATATGATATTGAATATAGGAAAAGAGATGGGGAAAAGGTATTCCATACCATTTTATTTCGAGGATTTCAGACCCGGATGGAAAGAGGGGATCAGGTTGTCAAAGGAGCTTGGACTTTACAGGCAGAAGTATTGCGGTTGTGTCTATTCGGAAATGGAAAGATACCTTTAGAAAAGGTGAAGTATAAAGTTAAAGGCAGGAGTGAAATTGATGGATGACGGCGTTCAATACATGGGGAAATTTCTCATAATATCCGGAATCATCGTCATTGCAATCGGTGGTTTATTGCTTCTCTCAGGAAAAATCCCATGGCTGGGCAGGCTTCCTGGTGACATAATGATCCAGAAAAAAAATTTTACCTTCTATTTTCCTCTGGCTACAGGCTTGTTGTTGAGCTTGATACTCTCCTTGATTTTCTGGCTTTTCGGGAGGAGATGAGATGAAGAAAATAATCGGGCTTATTTCACCTATTTTAACTATCCTTATCATCGCATGGAATGCTTATGCTTCAGAGAGTATAAAGGTGCTCATCGTAAATGAAGTCTATCCCAAGATCCCGGCAAAGAACGAGAAAATAGAAAAGCTCGGAAGCATGAGGGGAGACCTTCTTGTCGCAGGTATACGCTACACAGGCAATCTGGATGTATGGAAAGGCGAAAGCGGTCTTTACATTATCAACGAACTTCCCATGGAGGAGTACATCAAGGACGTTGTCGCCGCAGAGGTTGGTCCCGATTGGGATATGGACGCTTTAAAGGCGCAAGCCGTGGTATCAAGGACATATGCCGTATATCAGAAGGGAATGAACGGAAACTCCCTGTATCATATCGCGTCCTCCGTCCTCCATCAGGTATATAAAGGCAAGAGCCCTGATGTCAGGATAGCGTATGCCGTTTCGGAAACAAGGGGTGAAATACTCACCTTTAACGGCATACCGATAGAGGCCTTTTATCATTCCACCTGCGGGGGAAAGACGGAAAACCCCGGGGATGTCTTCGGCAAAAGCTATCCATATTTGAAGTCTGTGGAGTCAAGCTGCGATTTATCACCCTACTCTGTCTGGGAAAGAAATATCGCACTCGAAGAGATCGGAAAGGCATTGAATATCCAGGGCATTAAGGATGTCTCTATAAAATCCTTTACCCCAACAAAAAGAGTTAAACAGCTCAATATAAAAACCAGTTCCGGTGTAACTGCGGTCAACACAACCGATTTCAGAAAAGCACTCGGATGGAGCCGCCTTCCAAGCACAAATTTCACCATGTCACGCAAAGAGGACTCGATTCTCTTTGAAGGCAGTGGTTATGGACATGGCGTCGGCCTCTGTCAGTGGGGTACGCTCGAGATGGCGCGGGAAGGCAAAAATTACAGAGAAATCCTTTCCTTTTTCTATCCCGGTACGATAATACAGCTGTATGAAAGTAACTGATTTCGACTTTTCCCTCCCGGAAAATCTGATCGCAAAAAGGCCCCTTAAAGAACGGTCCTGTTCAAGGCTTCTTGTTATTCACAGGACCGGCAGGCTGGAGCATAAGGTGTTCTCCGATCTGCCTGCTTATATTGAAGAAGGCGATATCCTCCTGATCAATAACACGAAGGTTTTCCCTGCGAGGCTTCACGGGTTTAAGAAAAACGGGGCTAAAATCGAGATATTGCTCGTGAGAAAAAAGGGTGATAAGGAATGGGAAGTACTCTCGAAGGGAAACTTTACAGGCCACGTGAAGATTTCTGAGGAGTTACAGGTAGAACTTTATAAGGGGTCGTCAGCGCAATTCCGATATTCCGGTGACTTCATGGATATGATATGGAAGCATGGGAATATGCCCATACCGCCCTACATAAAACGCACTCCCGATGAATCGGACAAAAAAACCTATCAGACGGTATTTGCAAAAAAGGACGGCTCCATAGCCGCTCCCACAGCGGGTCTTCATTTTACAGACACACTAATAAAACAAATTGCGTCAAAGGGAATAAAGATAAGAGAACTGACACTGCATGTGGGCATCGGCACATTCAGGCCTATAAGAACGGAAAGAGTAGATGAACACTCAATGGAATCCGAACATTTTGAGATCGACAAAGGAATCATTTCCGAGATCAGGGAAACGAAAGCTTTGGGCAAGAGGATTATTTCCGTAGGAACCACGACTACAAGGGCAATAGAAGGTTACATGAGCGGCATCTGCAATGTATCCTCTCATAACGGGAGATTAACCGGGTCGACGGATATCTTCATTTACCCCGGATATTCTTTCAGCGCGGTTGATTCTCTTATAACAAATTTTCATCTCCCCAGGTCCACACCTCTCATGCTTACATCCGCTCTTACAGGCCGTGAAAATTTAATCAAAGCATATAAGGAAGCCGTTGCCTTGGGGTATAGATTTCTGTCTTATGGTGATGCTATGCTTATCCTATGAAAAGGGCAGACTTAAAAGAAAGATCGTCGGTTTTTTACATCGGCAAGGGTATTATCATACTTTCAGTTGCGATTATTTCGTCAATAAGTTTTATACTCGGATTTTTTGTCGGCAAGAGCATGAAGCCTCAGGCGGCGGATCAGTCTTCTGTCGTGAAACCTTTGCAGGATACGGTGCAGAATAATATTGAAACCGAGGTGAAAGAACCGTCGTCACAGCTGACGCCTCAGTCCCAGGCGCTTCAAACTCCTGAGTCTCAGAAGCCTGAAATAGAGAAAATAAAAATCGCGCAGGAAACCCGGGAAACCGACAAACCACGGCAAGCTCAGGAGACGGAACAGAACAGGGAATCCAGGCGCACGAAAGATGCCGAAAAAAGGGTAATTGCTCGGGATTCCCTAAAGGAGCGGGAAACTCAACAACCCCCTAAAACAATTAAATATACGGTTCAGATAGGAGCTTTCAAAAATGATACAGATGCGGATACAATGAAGGTGAAATACGGCAAGAAGGGGTATAAAACTTTCATCGTTGCTTCAACTACAAAAAAACATGAAAAGCTCTATAAGGTCATGATAGGCGAGTTTCAAAACAGGAAAGAGGCAGAACTGCTGTCCGTAAAAATTAAAAAGGCTGAAGGTCTGCAGACCTTCGTAACATTTAAAACAGGTTAGGAGGGATTACGATAACGAGAGAAATCGAGCTCGACAGTGAAAAAGAGGCTGACCTTCTTTACGGCAAGCTCGATAAATCCCTTAAGGTAATAGAGGAAATGCTCGGAATCATAGCCTCCCAGCGCGGAAACAAAATATTCCTTCAGGGTGACGAGAAACCGGTAGAAAAGGCGGAAAAAGTCATCCATGATATCCGGTCTATAAGTTCCGAAGGTTATAATCTCAAACCGGAAGACATATTTTATGCTCTCAGGTCCACCGCTACAGAGGGTGAATCTGTTTCGGTTAAGGATCTCTTCCTTAATAATATTCCGGTATCTTCAAAAAAGCGGTTCATAATCCCGAAGACAGAGACTCAGAGACAATACATAGAAGCGATGAGAAGTTACGACATCGTCATCGGCATAGGTCCTGCCGGAACAGGAAAAACTTACCTTGCGATGGCGATGGCGATGAGTGCCCTGCTCAAAAAACAGATAAGCAGGATCGTACTTGCACGGCCGGCTGTAGAAGCAGGCGAAAGACTCGGATTCCTCCCCGGAGACATGTATGAGAAAGTCAGTCCTTATCTGAGACCCCTGTATGACGCGCTTTTTGATATGATGGAGGCTGAGAAGGTCGGTAAACTTGTGGACCGCGGAATTATCGAGATAGCGCCACTTGCGTTTATGAGGGGCAGAACCCTCAACGATTCTTTTATAATACTGGATGAGGCTCAGAACACAACTTCCGAACAGATGAAAATGTACCTCACGAGGCTCGGATTTAATTCAAAAACAGTAATTACAGGGGATATCACCCAGATTGACCTCCCTCCCGGAAAGACCTCCGGTCTGATAGAAGCCGAGAGGATATTGAACGGTGTGGAGGGTATTAAATTTATATACTTCTCCGAAAAGGATGTCGTAAGGCACAAGCTCGTACAGGAGATCGTTAAGGCTTACGAGAGATATGAAAAACGATCAACAGAAGAATAAGCCCCGAAAAGTTACCGCTTTTTTCAGGACGCTCGTTAATGGAAAACCTTTAGAAGTAAATGGTACACCGTCGCGTTATAGTAAAAAGGATAAGCTTATCAGGATTTATTTCATCGTTTTCTGCGGGATTATCGCCGCGCTTTCAATACAGGTAAAATTCGAAATCGAAGAATTAATCGGAGGGTTCTTTATCGCCTCGATCCTGATGTTCATCCTTTACAGGGACATCATGCGTTACAAACCCGCCTATATGAAGAAATACAATATGCTCCTTCTTCTCGGCCTCCTGCTCATCGGCACTCTCCTTATAAGCAGGCTGTTCGCCTATTTGATGTTCAGTCTTTCCAAGGGGTTGGAATATACGGCTCTGGACAGCGCCCTATTCGGGATTCCGGTTCCCGCAGGGGCAATGCTCGTTTCACTCCTTTTTGATTTTCATACCGCTATCACATTTTCATTCACCGTCAGTCTGCTGACGGGGCTCTGGACACACGATGCCCCCTTTACCATATATGCATTTGTCGGAAGTATTGCGGCCGCCTTTAGCGTTATACGGTGCAGAAAGAGATCAGGCCTTCTGAAAGGCGGAGGTTATGTAATTGCAGCAAATGTCATAACAGGGATCGTCATACTTCTTTTCAAGGGCGAGCTTTTCACGCCAAAGGGACCTCCCTCCATACTTTTTGCCGGACTCGGTGGCATGAGTGTTGCGGCGATTGTTTCACTCTTACTTCCACTTATAGAATATTCATTCAAGGTCACCACCGACATAAGCCTTCTTGAACACCTTGACCTTAATCAGCCGGTCATGAAGAACCTTATGATCACGGCTCCGGGGACCTATCACCACAGCGTGATTGTGGGAAATCTTGCGGAGTCCGCAGCGGAGGCGGTCGGGGTAAATCCCCTGCTTGCCAGGGTGAGCTCATATTATCACGATATCGGTAAAGTTAAGATGCCCGATTATTTTATAGAGAACCAGAGCGGTCCGGTCAGTAAACATGAGAAATTAACCCCTCACATGAGCAGTATGATAATTATCAACCATGTGAAGGAAGGCGCTGATCTCGCAAGGCAATACAAGCTTCCTGAACCGATCATCGATATTATTGAACAGCATCACGGCACAATGCTCGTGAGCTATTTCTATCAGAAAGCGAAGGAGCAGGGAGCGAATGCCTTGCCCGTCGATGAAGACTATAAATATCACGGGCCGAAACCTCAGACCCGTGTAGCCGCTCTCGTCATGATGGCGGATGCGGTAGAGGCTGCATCAAGAGTCCTCACCGATCCCACACCCGCCAGAATCGCGTCGTTGGCAGACAGGATAATAAATCACATATTCCTCGAAGGCCAGCTCGACGAGTGTGAGCTCACCCTGAAAGATATACACGAGGTCAAGAAACGCTTCACCTATATCCTTACAGGCATATTCCATAGAAGGGTGGATTACCCTGGTTTTGATTTTACCGATGAAAGTTTATTTAAAGAACCGGCAAAGGCTTATAAAACTAAATCAACGGAAGATAACAGGTCTTCTAAGGAAAGCTCTCCGTCTGCTCGGTCTCCACAGGGCTGAACTCAGCGTCCTCTTCGTCAATGACACGAGGATGAGGATACTGAACCATCAATACCGTGGCATCGACAGAACCACGGATGTCCTCTCATTTCCGCAGATCTCAGCCTCTCTCATTCACGAATCACGAGTCACGAATCACGAATTTGTGCTCGGCGATATCGTCATAAACCTCCATAAGGCGGGGAGACAGGCGACCGAAAGTGGTGTCACTTTCAATGAGGAAATAAAAAACCTTCTGATACACGGCCTCCTTCACCTTCTCGGGTACGATCACGAACAGGGGAAGGACGCTGAAAGAAAGATGCAAAGGAGGGCAAAAAAGTTATTGGAAAATATATGAGATGCAGACCAATTCAACTATTTCCTTCTTCATCTGCTAAACACCGAGGCGACCTTTCATTAGTTGCATATATCAAAAAAACCTTATATCTGCTGTAAGAGCCATCCCAGAGCCGCACCACCGGCTATAAGCCATGCATTATTAATCCTGAAGTGTATTCCCGCTACGGCAGCAACTACGGCTATTGCAATCCCTCTCCAATCTGTAATCACCTGCCCTGCAAGACTGATGACGACAGATGCCATTAAACCGACAGCGCTGATGTTTATGGCGTCGAGAAAAGCCGACATCACCTTTGAAGCCCTGAGCCGGGGTATGACCGGATTCAGTATCAGGACAAAAAGAAAGGAGGGAAGGAAGATGGCAATTGTGGAAACCAATGCACCTAGCGGGCCCGAGATCACATAACCGACGAAAGTTGCAGCACTCAGGACAGGACCGGGTGTGAACTGTCCTATGGCAATGGCGTCGAGCAGTTGTTGATGGGATAACCATCCATAGTCCCTCACGAGTCCCCCCTCAAGGAAAGCCACGAGGACATAGCCGCTTCCGTAGAGAACCGACCCGGTTTTAAGAAAGAACAATCCCAGCTTCCAGAGCGATACCCCAGCGACCGCCGCGGCGGAAACTGCTGCAACCGCGCGTGTCTTGCTATCTGCGAGAAGGGTTATGGGTTGAATGGAGAGCGGTATAAACCACCCGGTGATGCCTTTATGAACGTTTCCTTTCAATGCGTACAGTGCGATGCCGATGATGCCACCACAAAGTAAAGAGAGAACCTCGTTCACTCCTGAAAGTGACGCCACGGCAACGCCGACGCCTATAACCGTCAACAGAGTACTCTTTGCCGCTGTCTTTCCCAATCTTAAGACAGCCATGACAATTATCGAGATGACAACAGGCTTTATGCCGAACAGGATGTTCGACGCCTCGGGCAATGTCCCGAATTCCACGTATGCCCAAGCAAGGATGCCCGTAATTATTGCCGCCGGCAATATGAACGAAATCCCGGCAGCAATAAGCCCCGAAAATCCTCCCCTTATATAACCGATATGAATCGCCATCTCCGTGGCATTAGGCCCTGGGATGAGATTTGTCGCTCCGACAAGGTCAAGGAAGTGTTCCCTCGTAAGCCATTTCCTGCGGTTTACCACCTCCTCTTCCATCAAGGCGATATAGGCCGCAGGACCGCCGAAAGAAAACGTTCCGAGTTTGAGGAATAATTTTATTAATTCGGAAACTTTTTTGATCTCTACTCCTGCCTCCATAAAACTATTGTGGCTTCTTGACTACCAAAACAGCAGCTTCTGCATGACCGATGACTCTCTCAGTGACGCTCCCCATGAGCAGCCTGACAAGGCCGGTTCTTCCGTGACTCCCGACAATAATAAGATCTGCCTTTTTCTGCTTTGATGTTTCAATAATAGCTTCATATGGCTTTCCTTTGGTGACAACTGAAGTAGTTTTTAAGTCTTCCTTTTCTGCTGCCTCTGAGATTTTATTCACATTATTTTTCGCCGAAGCTATCTCTTCATCTGATGAAGCGACCGATATCACAATCAGGGAGCTTCCGCATCTTTTGGCAATTCCGAGAGCCTCAGAAGCTGCTGCTTCACTGTACTTTGAGCCGTCTGTTGCGATAAGGACATTCTTGCACTCAACCTTTGCATTGAGCGGCAGAACGAGCACATTGCAGGGAGCATGTCCGATAACCAATGCAGTAACACTTCCCATCATAAGCCTTTTGATATCTGTTTTGCCATGGGTTCCCATGATTATCATGTCCACGTTATTCTTTGAAGCATGGCGTACGATATCCTCATAAGGCTCCTCACTAAGACTCACTATTGTTATACAGTTGACACCTTCCTTTGTTGCCTGAGCCTTAACTGATTCAAGATGTTTCATCGCCTCTTGTTCAGCCTTTTCTACAAACTGTGGAAGGACAGAATCGAACTCGAGATTTGTTTTAACTACTGAGACTGCAATCAGGTTGCTCGAGCATATCTTTGCCAGACTAATTGCTTCGCGTATAGCGCTTTCACTGTACTTAGAGCCGTCTGTGGCTACCATCAGCTTTTCGATTCTTGTTGTCGGGCATACTAAAGCATTCATAGAACACCTCCTGTTTCAGAAAATACTGTGAAATATATAAATAATCAGCCATGGGACTATATTTTGATTTTCATCTTACGGATAAACACATCTGCAGCGATACCGATCCCAAATGCCCATGCCATATTCGGCACCGCAAGAGCGATACCGGAGATCAGAAGCGCTACGAAAAATTCTTCATTTGTTTTAAGGCTGCGTATTAAAGGACAGAGTTCCAGACCGGCAAAGATGAGCAGTACTCCCAGCACCGAGTTCGGGATCATTGCAAGCAGAGTGAATCCAAACTCCCCGAATACCAGTGCCATCACTACGAACAGAGCGCCGATCATCATGGGGGCGCCGCCTGTCCGTGCCCCAAAGCGGTAGTGGGCGGCAAGGCCACCGGTACCGTGGCACATGGGAACAGCGCCGATAAAACCGGCAGGGAAATTGGCAAGTCCCATGGTCAGGGCAAAATTTCCTGCTTTTGTCTTGGAAAGGAGCGGGTTCTTCGGGAAGAGTGTGCAGCATGTGTCAGCAGTGCCCACACAGGCATTCCCTATTGTCAGTGGTATCTGAGGCAGAATGAGCATGATGAAGGCAGTCCAGAAATCCTTCAGCGTAGGGGAAATAACCCCTATTTTAGTGGGTCCGATGGAAAATTTCAGACTGTCGAACCCGCCAAATGCCAGTCCGGAGATAATACCTACGGCCAGAGCAGCCAGAGCAGCGGGGAGCTTTTTATTATCGAGTAGCGCAAGGACCATAAGGAAAACGGCAACGCCGAGGATAATGTTCAGGTTATACTCAGCGAATCTGCCGGCAACACCCGAAAGGAAGAGATTTTTCCGAACGATTAGTTCTATCCCCTTTCTCAGAAAGACAAGGCCAAGTGAAAGCTGGATACCCCTTACGACAGGCTGTGTGAAGATCTTGGCAAGAGCATTTACAGTACCGGTAACCGAAAGCAGGATGAGAATCGCTCCGAAAATGATACCCGACGCTCCTATCACGGATTCTGTGATCAGGAGGGGGTAGGCGATGGCAATTGCACCGACGGCTTTCAGAGGCTGCACAGGGACAGGCAACCGGTAGTAAAAGCCTGTGATGAGATAAAACAACCCGAAAGAGAGAAACACGGTGCTGGGGCTTAGTTTGTTGATCAGGATCATGGCCACCACGATTGGCAGCAAAGTCCCAAGGTCCCCGAGAGAACCGGCAAATTCCACACGATCGAAGCGAGGCCGTTCGGTTGATACGCTTTTATCAGTCGTCACGGTCTCTTCCTTCGTTTTCTGATCGCCATCTTGACCTGGCATGTTACTCTTTTGTTCCATATACCACCTCCTGCAATGTTTATCAATCTATCATTTGTTCCGCCTTTTTGCTCATATTTCAAACACGATACAAAACATTCAACAAATCATTATCACGATAAATATACTATTCGTGTTACCTAAAATTTATCACGCATCAGATTCAGTTGTCAAGAACTAAATTAAAAGTGATGAAGATGACTCGGCGCTGTTATAATAATAAAATCATCATGGTTAGTCATAGACAACATATACCAAGATCTTCGATTCCCGAGCGTTCAAGCCACGCGCGCATCATATCAATGCCACATGAATCCCGTTGTCTTGATACGGTTCAGATGAATCGCCTGGAGCAGTCATTTCGAAGCTGGGCAGACAAAGCGCCACGGGCTGATGTTCGTTTATCCCGCAGGCGCATCCTGCTGATATTCCTTTTGATCCGTTATACCGGAGGCAAGCTGAATGAAGTGATAGCTCTTAATCCATTTCAAGATGTCGATTTCAAACATCACCTGGTGTTTTTGGGCGGAAAAGAAAAGAAGAGTATTCGGCCACCGCGTGAAGTCCGGATACCCGAGGCGCTCTCTGAAGAAATTAAGTCTTCACTGGATGACCCTGCCTTCAAGAAATATCTGAGCAACTTTTTCAAAGTAGACCCCGGCCATGTTCGCCGCAAATTTTATGAACGGGCAATAGACTCAGGCATTCCCCCTGCAATGGGTGCTCCGGAAAGCATACGAAGATCACGGGCAATAGAACTCATGCAGAGCAACATGCCCTTGCCGGTTGTGCAAAAGATGTTGGGCCATTCCACGCTCAACATGACGGCTTCCTATGTTGACTTTTCTGATGTTGATATGCGACAAGTGGCAAAACACTTTATTGAAAAGGAATCACATCGAAAAACGAGCGCCCGAAACAGCTTTTTCGGTAAAATCAGTTCCATCAAAAAGGGAGACATTCAGGCAAAAGTGGAAATGATTACTCTGAGCGGGGATATCGTAACAACAATAATTACCAGGGACAGCCTGTCACGGCTCGGACTCAAAATGGGATCTTTGATTACAGCAGAGGTAAAGGCTCCCTGGGTGATTTTACAGAAAAGCAACAGGGAACCAAAATCTACAGCAGAAAATCGTTTTTCGGGAACCATTACGCGCATCAGCAGAGGCAAAATCACCACAGAGTACGTTGTGAGAATTCTGGATGGAACGGAACTGTGCTCTGTGGTAAGCACAGCAAATGCCCGGCAGATGGGCTTTCGAGAGAATGAGCGGGTATGGGTCACATTCAATAGTTTTTCTGTGGTATTGCACGTCGACTAAGAATGCAAGGGGAATCATCTCCCGCGATATTCCTTCCGGCATAAATCTTCTGCGGCCCTCCCATCCCTCTTTCCACCGTATAGTAAATAAAAAGACTAGCCTTTTCTATTCCGGGCATCGCTTTGACACTGTAATGGTAAAATTCAGGTAACGTAGACTGTTCGTTGAAAGGTACGCCACGGTATCTTTCAACAACCCAGAGATCGGGTTTTGTAGCTTTGATGAGGGCGAGACCCTCGTAGATTTTGCCCCGGTAAAGGCCGTTCATGGCAAGGACAATGGTGAACAGCAGACCCACTCCCCACTTATGTAATTATAGCCTTTCCAGGCTATGATAAATTATATCAAGACGGCTTTAGGAATTAATCGAGCCGTGATAAAGTTTAAGAATGAAGATCAGGGAGATAAAGGCAAAGAGCATCCTGTCTAAGTCTCAAGTTTATGATTACGCTTTAAACCCTTATGTAGGCTGCCAACATGGTTGTGTCTACTGCTATGCCAAATTCATGAAGAGGTTTACAGGTCACAGGGAGAGATGGGGGGAATTTGTCGATATAAAAATAAATGCCCCTGAGCTTTTAGCCCAAGAGGTAAAGAGAAAAAAGGTAGGGAGGGTTTGGATAAGCGGTGTATGCGATCCTTATCAACCTGTGGAAAAGAGGTATATGCTCACAAAGAGATGTCTTGATATCCTCGTGGAAAACAGCTGGCCTTTCACAGTTCAGACTAAATCCTCTCTTGTCCTTAGGGATATCGAGACACTGCAGAGAGCAGCCGATGCCGAGGTCGGATTCACCATAACAACGGCGGATGAGAAGATGCGGAGGATCTTTGAACCAGGGGCGCCACCGTCAAAGAAGAGGATTGAGGCCCTGGCGAATCTTCACTCGGAAGGGATCAGAACCTTTGCCATGATAGCGCCGATTCTTCCAGGTGCCGAGGGGCTGGTTAATGCGCTTAATGGTAAGGTAGAGTATGTGATTATTGACAGGCTGAACTATCACTATGCAGACTGGGCATATAAAAGATACGGTCTGCAATGGGCCATGGAAGACAGTTTCTTCTCGCAAAAGGCAGAGGAGTTGAGGATGGCATTCAAACGGGAGGGGATACCCTGTGAGATAGTATTTTAGATTGCTTCTCACAAATCAGTCACCCCAACCTTCGTAACCCCGGGAATCGTAAGATAGTTCACCTGATCTACTTAACAAGAGCCATAATTTCACTCCTCGATTTAACTCCCATCCTTACTCATAATCTTTTTAATATGATCTTTGACGGTATATTCACAGATAAACAGTTTCTCAGCAATTCTTTTATTATTATCGCCATTACAGAGCAGTCTTAATACCTCGGCTTCCCTTTTGGAAAGATCAAAATCTCCCTTCGCTCTTTCAAAGTCAAATTCACGTTTTTCCGTTATCCTTTCTATGAGAACCATTATATGGGTTGGGTCGTTCTTGCCGGCGCCAATAAAAAAGACTCTCAGGGAAAATGATGCGCCTGAACGGTTCTCCATGATCGAACAGCTGATACCAGCCTTTTCTGCATGGGTCAAGTTCTTTTTCAATTGATTACAGAGATCGTAAATTTCCTCCGGAATTTGCTGCTCTTGCCTATATCGTTTTTTTTTCTGCTGGAAAGTCTCCAAAATATCCAGTGCCTCTCTATTGGCATAACTTAATCTGTTATCCATGCCAAAGATTAAAATTCCAGGGTTCAGACGTTTCTTGACTATCTCCAAAAGGCTCCCCATAAGTCGAATTATATATTATTGCCTTTAAAAATTAAA
>Ga0316628_100001360_pt1 | contig 17243 bp, 12 predicted proteins | sample OWC_Aug_M2_C1_D5_FD_207648 | JGI IMG/M metagenome (GOLD analysis project Ga0316628, IMG submission 207648) | Wetland soil microbial communities from Old Woman Creek delta, Ohio, United States - OWC_Aug_M2_C1_D5_C | ecosystem: Environmental > Terrestrial > Soil > Wetlands | place: USA: Ohio... | reverse complement strand
ACCGCCTTGAAAGGGCGATGTCCTAGGCCGGGCTAGACGATGGGGACATTTGGTGAGCCGCGTTGGATTCGAACCAACGACCCACGCCTTAAAAGGGCGTTGCTCTACCAACTGAGCTAGCGGCCCTAAAACAACAGACTTTAAAGATACACTTTATCGCGTTTTCTTGTCAATTATTCCGGGCATGTTTCGGGCTTTTCCGTAAAGGAAATATTTCGGATTACGACGCTGTAAGTCCCTTCGTATAAGGCAGAAGACCGCCCTGCTTTATGACAGCCTTCTCGCGGTCGTTAAGGAGCGACCTGACGCTGAAGGACTTCCCCGATGTGACGTTTTCGACAATATATATCTGTCCGTCTTCAAGCGCGCCGAAGAGGTTTTTTATGACGATTCGGTCGCCTTTTTCCGCCTTGTCATAATCCCCGGGATTTTCGAAGGTGAGCGGGAGTATGCCGAAATTGATCAGGTTCGAGCGGTGTATCCTGGCAAAGGACTTTGCGATTACCGCCTGAATCCCCAGGAACATGGGGGCTATCGCCGCGTGCTCCCTGGAAGACCCCTGGCCGTAGTTTTCTCCGCCTATGAGTATCCCTCCTCCCCTTGTCTTTGCCTCCCTTGCCCTGCCGCTGAATGTCTTGTCGATATTTTCGAAGACGAAATCGGAGATTGCCGGTATGTTCGATCTAAACGGCAGGACCCTGGAACCGGCCGGCATGATATCGTCCGTAGTTATATTGTCCCCCAGTTTGAGAAGTACTTCCGCCTCGATCCTGTCTTTGAGCGGCTCTTTAACTGAGACCTCCTTGATGTTGGGGCCCTTGACTACGGTTACAGCCGAGGTATCGTCTTTCGGAGGGATGATGAAATTCCTGTTGATCATATATGCCTTGGGTTCTTTGAAACTCCTTATTTCGATGCCGGATTCGCGCGGGTCGGTCATCTCCCCCTTCAGCGCAAATACTGCGCATGTGACGGGGCTTGCCAGGTAGATAAGGGCGTCTTTTGTGCCGCTCCGGCCCTTGAAGTTCCTGTTATAAGACCGCACTGATATCTGGCCGCTGCCCGGTGCGCCCCCCATTCCTATGCATGGCCCGCAGGAAGATTCGAGCATGCGCGCTCCGGCAGCGATCATGTCGGCGGTGAGCCCTTCCTTCGAGATCATCTCGTATACCTGTTTTGACCCGGGGTTGATCAGAAGGTTCACGCCCTCAGAAACGGTCCGGCCCTTCAGCACCGATGCGACCGTCTTCATCGCCTGGTAGGATGAGTTCGTGCAGCTACCGATGCAGACCTGGTCGACCTTTGTGCCGGCAAGACTCTTTACGGTTGCTACATTGTCGGGGCTGTGGGGCTGCGCGATCATAGGCTCTATCGCCCCAAGGTCGACCACTATCCTCTCTGCATACTTTGCCCCCTTGTCCGCGCCAAGTTCGGTCCAGTCTCCGTCCCTGCCGACCGCGGCAAGGTAGAATCTGGTCCTTTTGTCGCTGGGGAATACAGAGGTGGTTGCACCGAGTTCCGCCCCCATATTTGTGATGGTTGCGCGCTCTGTCACATTGAGGTCTCTGACGCCGGGGCCGCCGTACTCCATTATCCTGCCCACGCCCCCCTTTACAGTCAGCCTCCTAAGTATTTCAAGGATCACGTCCATCGCGGCAACCCATGGCCTGTTTAGTTTGCCGGTAAGGTGTATCTTTACGACCTCGGGCATCGTCAGCTCGAACGCAGAGCCGCCCATGACAGTCGCAGCGTCGAGACCTCCTACGCCGATCGCGATCATTCCCATTCCCCCGCCCGTGGGCGTATGACTGTCCGTTCCCAGGGCGATCCTGCCGGGTGCGGCGAATTGTTCGAGATGCACCTGGTGGCAGATGCCGTTGCCCGGTTTCGAAAAATATGCGCCGTATTTTGCGGCGACAGTCTGGAGGAATATGTGGTCATCAGGATTCATGTAATTCTGCTGGAGCATGTTATGATCGACATACGATACCGCAAGAGGGACCCTCACCCGGTCGAGTCCCATAGCCTCGAACTGCAGCCATGTCATCGTCCCGGTCGCGTCCTGAGTATAGACCTGGTCGACCCTTAACCCGACAGGCGACCCGGCCTTCATGTCGCCGTAGACGCGATGCGCCGCGAATATCTTCTCTACTATATTTTTGCCCATATTAAACCTCGCACAAGATTTGACGTCTGTTATTTTAACTGTCCAAAAGCCGACGAATCAACATCACAATAAAAGAGCGGCCTGAAACTCCACGTCTGTTGGAAGCGATACTGTTTAGTCGGGGCGTTGCCCCGCACCCCAGTTACCTTTCTTAACGGATAAGAAAGGTAACACAAGGAAGTCCGCCCCAACGAACCTTCCCGGGCGGTTCGCACTGCCGTCCTCGGTACATTTTCCAACTCGCCCCAAAGTCGGTGCTCGAACATGGGAAAATGTTTAACCCTGCGGGCGACAGCACTCACCTGGAAGTTTCGAAGGGGATTGAAAGACTAAAAGCTTCTTCAAAAATGTATTTGTATTGTGTATTAATGGGGCCCCTTCTAAAATTTAGGTCTGCTGAAGCGCAAAGAATTTTCGCATGTTTGAGCACCGACTTTGGGGCGAGTTCGAAAATTCAGCTAAGCCGACCGTCACGACAGTGAAATTTTAGCTGGGGTGCGTGCTTTTGGGCACTTTTCATTCGCATTAATGAAAAGCGCCCGGGGTGAAAGGGGCAGAGCCCCTTTTTCAGGTGCAGGGCGAAAAATTCGCGTGATCGAAATGACCTCGCAACCTCCCGTGTTTTTTGACTTTATGAGTGATGCTGTGTTAAAAATATTAGGGAATCAGGCAAAAAATAACTTCACGGAGATCCACGATGCATTTTTTCTGCTACAAAGGAAAGGAGTTGTACGCCGAGGACGTGCCTGTCAGCACGCTGGCAAGGAAGTACGGTACACCTCTTTATATTTACAGCCATCAAACGCTGGTGAGGCACATAAGGGCCTATGACGAGGCCTACGGTGCTTATCCGCATATCATCTGCTATGCGCTGAAGGCGAATACGAATGCCGCGGTAGTGAGGACCCTGGCGAAGAACGGCGGGGGCGCCGACATAGTCTCCGGCGGTGAACTCTTCAGGGCCCTCAGGGCCGGGGTCCCTTCGAAGAAGATCGTATACGCCGGCGTGGGCAAGACCGAAGAAGAGATACGCTTTGCCCTGAGATCAAAGATACTGATGTTCAACGTCGAGTCAGAGGACGAACTGAAGGAGATCGACAGGGTCGCTGGAAAAATGAGGGTGAAGGCGCCGATAGCGCTCAGGATCAACCCCGACATCAACCCGAGGACTCATCCTTATATATCCACCGGCATGAAGGAGCATAAGTTCGGCATTTCGATCGACATGGCGATAGAGAACTACAGGCTTGCCTCGAGGCTTAAGAACGTCGAGGTGGTGGGGGTGCAGAAGCATATCGGCTCCCAGATAACCGAGATCTCCCCCTTTGTCGATGCAATGAAGAGGATACTTGCCCTTGTAGATGAATTGAAGAGGCGCGGGTTCGATATCAGGTATCTCGATATCGGCGGAGGGCTCGGCATCCCTTATCTAGATGAGACGCCTCCTGCCCCGCGCGAACTCGCGGCGAAATTGCTTCCCCTCGTGAACGGAAGAAAGATCACCCTGATTATGGAGCCAGGCAGGTCGATTGTCGGGAACGCCGGCATACTCGTCACAAAGACCCTCTATCTGAAAAAGGGCGGGGACAAGGATTTCGTGATCGTAGATGCCGGCATGAACGACCTTATGCGGCCGTCGCTCTATAATGCATATCACCACATCCTACCGGTGGTTATTCAAAGGAGGGCCGATATAACAGCCGACATAGTGGGGCCGATCTGCGAGTCGGGCGATTTTCTGGCCAGGAAGAGGAAGATCGCAAAGGTGAAGCAGGGTGAATACCTTGCGGTCATGAGCGCGGGGGCCTACGGTATGTCCATGAGTTCGAATTACAACAGCAGGCCGACGGCGGCAGAGGTGATGGTTAACGGCAGGACACACAGCCTTATAAGGAAGCGCGGCTCTTATGAGGACCTTGTGGCAAACGAGATCACGCCGGCTTACCTTAAATGAGGCTCGATTTTACAAAGATGCACGGCCTCGGCAACGACTTCATCCTGGTCGACTGCCGGGATAAAGTCGTCAGCAACCGGCTTTCGGCGGTCGGCGAGCTGAGCAAAAGGCTCTGCCACAGGCGCTTCGGCATAGGCGCTGACCAGATGCTCCTGCTCTATTCATCTGAGACCGCGGACTTTAAGATGAGGATATTCAATGCCGACGGCAGCGAGGTCGAGATGTGCGGCAACGGTATCCGCTGCCTGGCAAAATACATCTGGGACCGCGGCATGTCCAGAAAGGATGAGCTTTCGGTGGAGACCGCGGCCGGGATCATAAGACCCGTTAAGGCGGACGGGATGGTGAGGGTCGACATGGGTGAGCCTGTTCTTGAGGCGCGGGCGATACCGGTAAATCTCGAAGGCCTCATAAAAGATTTCCCTTTGATAATAGACGGGAAAGAGTTTAAAATTACCTGTGTCTCGATGGGAAATCCGCATGCCGTGATCTTCGTCGGGGATGTGGACGGTTTCGATGTGAAAAGGTACGGACCGGCGATCGAAACCCATGAACTTTTTCCGAAGAGGACGAATGTGGAGTTCATCCAGACCGTAGACCCGGAAAGGCTGAAGATGCGCGTATGGGAAAGGGGCGCAGGCGAGACGATGGCCTGCGGCACAGGCGCCTCCGCTGCTGCTGTGGCGGCGAGCCTGAACGGGTTTACCGGAAAGAAGGTGACGGTCGGCCTGCTCGGCGGAGAACTCTCGGTGGAGTGGTCCGGAAATAACCATGTATATATGACGGGTCCTGCCGAAGAAGTATTTGAAGGCCGGATAGTGGTATAAATAATAATCAGCTCTTCACAGGAGGATGTATGTTCAAAGGCTCAATTGTCGCGATTGTCACACCATTTAAGAATGGAAAGGTTGATGAGAAGGCCTTAGGGGACCTTATTGAATGGCATATAAAGCAGGGGACCAACGCCATCGTCCCATGCGGGACGACGGGCGAATCCGCCACGCTCGACTACAAGGAGCATGACAGGGTCATAGAATTCACGGTGAAGGCTGTCAATAAAAGGCTGCCGGTCATCGCGGGTACGGGCGCCAACGCGACCGACGAGACGATCATGATCACAAAACATGCGAAAAAGGCCGGCGCCGATGGGGCGCTCCTCGTCTCCCCCTATTACAACAAGCCGACGCAGGAAGGACTTTACAGACACTATAAGGCCGTAGCCGATGCGGTGAAGATCCCTATCGTCCTTTATAATGTACCGGGAAGGACCGCGGTGAACATGCTGCCTTCGACTGTGGCGAGGCTGGCCGAGATTAAGAATATCGTGGCATTAAAAGAGGCGACAGGCGACATGAAGCAGGCGAGCGAGGTGATCCGTCTTTGCGGAGACCGCATCACAGTGCTTTCGGGCGATGACTTTACGACCCTCCCGCTCCTTGCCCTCGGCGGCAAGGGCACTATATCGGTGACGGCGAACGTGATGCCGAAGCTCGTCTCTGACATGTGCGCCTTATGGGAAAAGGGAAGGTTCGATGAAGCGAGAGAGATTCACTTCAAACTCGAGCCCCTCAACGCGGCGATGTTTATAGAGACGAACCCTATTCCGGTAAAGACGGCCCTTGCGATGATGGGCAAGATAAAGGAAGAGTTCAGGCTGCCGCTTTGCGAGATGGCGAAGGCAAACAAAGAGAAGCTGAGAAACGTCCTGAAATCTTACAAGCTTGTAAGATAATAAAGGCAGCCGGAAAGATATTTAACCCAAATCCCTCCTCGCTCAAAAGGGGGGATTTTTTTGCCTCATGACGTTCACGGACGGGAAAGGTTGTCTGCCCGTGTCAGGGACTATCGGGCACCCGGGGGCATAACATTTTTATTATGATTGTATCTACAATGCAGTCCCTATGTATTCAAATGCGGTATCTTCCTTTTTTAGCAGTTGTATCAGTGATTCGGCAGGCAGAGGCAGACTTATCAGATCTCCCTGCATCAGGGTATTTCCGAGTCGATACAAAGATAAAAGCTGGTGCGCAGTCTCAACACCTTCGGCAATAACCCGCAAATTTAAATTACGTGCTTCAGCCAAATTTTTCTTTTTGGCTTCAGACAGCAGCCGGCGAGTTTTAGCAGGATTTCTCCTGCGATCCCGGAGGTGCTAGTGGGCAGCGACTTGATTCATTCTTCCTTGGATTACAATTATACCCAAAACATAGGGCGACGACGTATTGGAGCGCATATATGATGATTGCACAAGGTCGACGGTCGATCCCGGGAATAATGGGGAGACGGACATCGGAACTTTCAGCCCATGCCTAGAAACATCGCAGACAAAAAGCCCGCCCCTGTCGAGTATATCATTATGGAGCGACAGATCCGTAGTCGCGTCCCTTAAGGCAATGAATTTCGCTTCAGGCATCTGCATCGATATATTTGCCGCCACATACTCATCATCTGAATCGGCGATAAGCGCAAAACCTTTGTGAACAAAAATTCCTCTTTCCCCGAGTCTTTCGTATATCTGCCGGGATAAGTCCTGATATGGAATGTGCAGCCGTTCGACTTTCCCTGTCGCGTCCGGGAAAAATCCTGAAAATGCCCTTACTATAAGAATTATAAATGCAACGGCAAGGCACAAATAGCTGAACACTTTGAACCGGCTTTTATTCAGGTTCATGCGCACCATTGAAAAAATACCCAGCGACAAAGTGAAAAGAACAGGAGCGAGCCAACGGTTCTGGAAATGAGACGTCCTTAAAAAAAGGATAATTGACAAGCCGATCAGCATACTGTATAGGGCGGTGCGGCGGACTATTGCCAATACATGACCGTGTTCGCGATTTTTTGTTGAAATGGCAATATCTCTGTGGAAGAAAGAGACGACAACTAAAAAAAACAGGAGTACTTCAGCATATGAGGAGATCAGAAAAGGGAGAACACTGAGCGAGGAATCAATCTTGAGTTCGCCGATGTTCGATATCTTCAATGCGTAACGAAGGGAGGGGAAATTTTCACGCACAAGCCAGATAAAGTGGGGGAGAAGAAGTAAGGTGCAGCACAACACGGAAAAGAATATCTTCTTGCTGAACAATGCCTTTCGTCCTTCCCTGCTGGACGAGCTTGCCAGTATCAATGCAGCCAGGAAAAGCACGTAATTGTATTTAGAGAGGAGTCCCAGCCCTATAAATGTCCCCAGAAGCAAATAAGATGTTACGGTGCCTTTAATCAGTATCCGGATATAGAAAAAAAGTGATAGAACAGCCATCAGCGAAACCAGAACGGTATGGCTCAGGTCACGGTTCACTTCATAAGAGTAGGTCGAAAAAAGCAGCAGAGAAGCCATTATCAGCAGAGATTCCTTCCTGTCCCACAGCAGACGCGCCGTAAAATAAAAACTGAGATAAAAAGAGAAGATCAGAAAATATTTTATGGCAACCAAAGTCCCAAGGTTTCTTCCCGACAGAGACGAGATCAGCCAGACAATCCAACTATACAAGGGAGGCTGATGATCATAGCCCAGGCGGAAGACAAAGCTGTTCAGGTACTGTTCCGCCTCGTCCAGTTCCATCGAAGGAGATATGGCGAGTCTCAGAGAGGCATAGGCGAGGCAGTAAAGAACGATGATGCCTATTGCTGGCAGGTAACTGTATTTTTCAGTTTCAGTAAATTTCGAAAACCGTGAGAAAGACATCCTGTAAGTATTTTCCTTCCTGTACAGATATGGTCAATGAGTGGTGTAATCTTCGAGTCGCTATCACGTTTCCATAGGCCGGATCACAGGTACTTCTTCAGCGCCTCAAGGTCGAGGTTTTTTATCGCGGCCATGGCGATCGAGTCCTCGTCGAGATTGCTCAGGTATGGAAAGATGCCGATTACGGGCACCGGGCATATCTGGGCGAGGAGCTTGGGGTTTGTCTTTTCAGCAAGGCTCTCTTCAGGTGGTTTGCTGTAATTGATGATGACCCCCGCCACTTCAAGCCCTTCCTTGAGGGCACAGCCTATGGAAAGCATGATATGGTTTACGGCCCCAAGACCCGGCCTTGCAACCAGCAGCAGGGGAAGACCGAATTCTTTTGCCATGTCTACGACGTAATAGTCTTTTTTCACAGGGACCATGAGTCCGCCGATGCCCTCCAGGACCATCACTCCGTATTTCACCGACAGCCCTTTGAACACCCTCCTGATTTCTGAGATATCGACCTCTTTCTTGTCTATCTCCGAGGCCGAAAGCGGGGCAAGAGGGCTCTCGAGGCAGCAGGGGGTCACGAGTGTGACAGGTTCATCCATATGGGCGGTCTGCTTCAGAAACATGCCGTCAAACGGAATAAGCACATTGCCCTCACGGCCGCAGCCGCTTTCGACGGGCTTCATGGCCCCGACCCGGTGGCCGAGGAAAGAAAGCGCCTTTATCATCGCTCCCGACATTATCGTCTTTCCGACGCCGGTATCGGTCCCGGCAATGAAAAAACCCTTGGACATTAAACCTCCATTCGTACTACGTTTGACTTCGGAAATTACAGGATACGGCTGTCGAGGCTGAAGACCTGCCCTGTAATGTTCTCCGTGTTTACTATTGCTAAGACCATGGCCGCAACCTCGGCCGGGTCGGACAGCTTGCCGATCATGCTTTTTCCCCTCGCCTCGGTCATCGCCCTGAACGCCTTCATGCCCATGTCGGTCGTCATAAATCCCGGCATAACGGCGTTGACGCGTATGTTGAATGCTGCGAGCTCGGCGGCGGAAGTATAGGTGAGCCCGAGTAAGGCCGCCTTAGATGCGCTGTACGCAGCCTGCCCGGCCTTTCCCTTGAGTCCGGAACGGGAAGAGATATTGATAATGTGTCCACCACCAGATTTTAACATAAGCGGCGCCATTGTCTTAATTATATTGAAGCAGCCCTTGAGGTTTGTCCTGATTATCGAGTCCCATTCTTCTTCCGATTGCCTAAGCAGCAAAGCGTCTTTCGTGATCCCCGCGTTATTTATTACCACGTCAAGTCTGCCCGCCTCTTTTTCGACGAGATCGGCCATCCCCCGCACCTGAACCGGGTCTCCGACGTCAGCCCTTACCGCGCGAACATCTCTGCCGATAGATTTTAAAAATTCGGACCCCTCTTTGCCGGCGGAGAGATAGTTGACGAAGACGGTATACCTCTTTTTCGCAAGGGCAAGGGCGATCTCCTTCCCCAGCCCGCGTGATGCGCCGGTAACGAGGGCTACCGGCATATGCTGTATCCGTTGGTGATGAAAGCCGGGCCGGATAATTCAGACGCAGAGGACGTGAGCATTTTATCTAACATAGTAAGGTTTCACCTGATAAGAAAATCGATTTTTTCAAGCATAACACAGAAGGCATAATCAGAAGAAGGGCCTGCAAAAAAATGCCCCCGGATCTAGGAATACCGAGCGCAAAAAAACAGGTAGCCAGGGGGGACTGGCTACCTGAAGGAGGGATTCGAAAAAGGGTTATTTCACCCTTGTTTTATGATAATAGTAAATATTGAAGAAATTATGAACGGCCAAGGTCCGCGCTGTTCAATATTTTTGCCGGGCTTTTACCCGGCTATAAACGAGGCTTTCCAACGGGTTTTATTTCACCGTGAAGCAGGGTGATCGCTTTCGGCGTTCTTGACAAGCTCTGAGTGTTGCGCGAAAATTCTGGCAGGAATAGTAACCGGCATTTTTTTCGTTGTATCAAAGGCTTGGAGGTGCTTAATGAAGATGCTCATAAAAAATTTCATCGGCGGGCGATGGATTGAATCTGACGCTGGTGAGACCTTCGAACGCATCAACCCGGCAGATACATCGGAGACCGTTGCAGTGGTCAGCAAGGCGGATAAGGCTGACGTCGACAGCGCTGCGGATGCGGCAAGAAAGGCGTACAACGGGTGGAGACATACCCCTGCTCCCAAAAGAGGGGATATACTTTTCAGGACAGGCGGCATACTCATGAAGAGGAAGAATGAACTCGGCGAACTCATGACGCGGGAGATGGGCAAGGTCCTCCCGGAGGCCCTCGGAGACGTGCAGGAGGCTATCGACATGGCCTTTTACATGGCGGGTGAAGGACGGCGGCTTTCGGGTGAGACGATCCCCTCGGAGCTTCCCGATAAGGACTGCAAGTCCGTACGCGTGCCTATAGGCGTCTGCGGGCTTATCACACCCTGGAACTTTCCCATGGCGATACCTGCATGGAAGATAATGCCTGCTCTCGTCTCGGGCAATACGGTTGTCTTTAAGCCGAGCAGCCACACCCCTGCATGTGCGGCAAGGCTGGTAGAAATACTCCAGGAGGCCGGACTGCCGGAAGGGGTATTGAACCTCGTGAACGGAAGCGGTGAAGACACAGGGAACTATCTTGCTTCCCATAAAGGGGTCGACGGCATTTCCTTTACGGGTTCGACTGCGGTGGGGCTGGGGATAGCGAAGATCTGCGCCGGGAACGGGAAGAAGGTGTCCTGTGAGATGGGCGGCAAAAACGCCATTATCGTCATGGACGACGCGAACCTCGATCTCGCGGTCGAAGGCGCGGTATGGGGCGGCTTCGGGACGAGCGGTCAAAGGTGCACATCATCCAGCCGGATTGTCGTACACAGAAAGGTTTACGATGCATTTCTGCAGATGTTCTCCGCAGCTGCATCCAGACTTAGACTCGGTAACGGCCTTGAAAAAAAGACCGATGTAGGTCCTGTCGTCAACGAGACGCAGATGAAGAGGATACTCGACTACATAGAGATCGGAAAAAAAGAAGGGGCCGAACTTGTCACAGGCGGCGGGGCGTGCAGTGAAGGCGAGTGCTCGCGGGGGTATTTCATCCTGCCGACGATCTTTTCCGGGGTAACTCCCGGCATGCGCATCGCTCAGGAGGAGATCTTCGGCCCTGTGGTTGCGGTGATAAGGGCAGAGGACCTGGAAGATGCGATCCGGATAGTCAACGGCACCGCCTATGGACTTGTTTCATCGATATACACGAGTGACGTGAATAACTCCGCCGTCGCGGAACGCGAGCTCGATACCGGCATCGTATATATCAATGCCTCAACGATAGGCGCCGAGATCCAGATGCCCTTCGGCGGCACGAAGAAAAGCGGCTTCGGACATGAAGAGGCAGGGGGGAGGGGGGGCGCCCTCGATATGTTTGCGAAGTGGAAGGTGATCTACAGGGACTTCAGCGGAAGGCTCCAGAAGGCCCAGATAGACAGATAGAAGCAGGGACAGGAGGAGAGGCGGCCGCATGGACGATTACACCGACAGGGCGAAAAAGGTTTTGACGAACGCCCTTGTTATGCATACCGGCATTGTCGCAAAGAAGGCGAAAGGCATTTACGTAGAAGACGTAACCGGAAGAAGGTACATGGATTTTACGTCCGGACTCGCGACGGTTAATATCGGCCACAACCACCCCGGAGTCGTCGAGGCGATAAAGAAGCAGGCAGAAAACTTCATTCATTCAGGATGCATCTTTTACTACGAGCCGCTGATAGTCCTTGCCGAGAAACTCGGGCAGGTGACCCCCGCCGGCATCGATATGTTTTTCTTTAGTAATTCCGGGGCAGAGGCAGTTGAAGGCGCAATGAAACTCGCCAGGTTCAGCACAGGACGGCAGGGCGTCATCGCGTTTACCGGGGGATTCCACGGCAGGACCTTCGGCGCGATGAGTCTGACAACATCGAGCATCAGATACCGGAGGATGTATCATCCCTTTGTCCCTTCGGTCTACCACGCTCCCTACCCCTATTGTTTCCGTTGTTTCTTCGGCCAGAGGCCGGGCGCCTGCAGCATGGACTGTTATGTATATCTGGAGAGGCTCTTTAAACATCTCATCCCTCCGGAGGAAGTGGCCTGCATGATAATCGAACCGTTGCTTGGTGAAGGAGGTTATGTGGTGCCGCCGAAGGAGTTCCTTGCGGGATTGAGGGCCCTCTGCGACCGATGGGGCATCCTCCTTGTACTGGATGAGGTGCAGTCAGGCATGGGAAGGACGGGGAAGTGGTTCGCCTCCGAGCATTTCGGGGTTGTCCCGGATATCATGACAGTCGCCAAAGGCATCGCGTCGGGCATGCCTCTGAGCGCGGTGGCCTCGAAAAAAGAGATCATGGAGAAATGGCCGAAGGGCGCGCACGGTACGACTTTCGGGGGCAATCCCGTTTCATGCGCCGCCGCTGTCGCGACAATCGAGATCATAGAAAAAGAGGGTCTTCTCGCGAAGGCCATTCGGACCGGCGGGCAGACCATGACAAGGTTGAGATCGATACGGGAGAGATACCCTGCCATCGGCGATGTAAGGGGCCTTGGCCTCATGATCGGCATAGAGTTTGTGACGGACTCGGGAGGACCGGACACCGTTGGTCTAAACAAAGTGATACGGTACTGCCTTGAAAAAGGGCTGGTGCTTCTGGATTGCGGGGTGGATAAAAATATCATAAGACTGGCGCCTCCGCTGATAGCGGAGACTGAGGAGATAGAAAAGGGACTCGATATATTCGAGGAGGCGCTGAAAGGCACTTATGGGGTCTGAATGCTGAAGAGACAGAAGGTCCTCATTATGGGCGCTGCCGGCAGGGACTTCCATAATTTCAACATGGTATACAGGGACGACCCCTCTTACGAGGTGGCGGCATTCACCGCGGCACAGATCCCATTTATAGGAAGAAGGATCTACCCGGTCAACCTCGCCGGTCCGCTTTATCCGGAGGGGATCCCGATCTTTCCCGAGGAAGACCTCGCGACGCTTATCCATCTGTACGGGATCGAACAGGTGGTCTTTGCATACAGCGACGTGCCGCACGAGTATGTCATGCACAAGGCCTCCATCTGCCTTTCTCTGGGGACCGATTTTGTTCTTCTAGGCCCGGACAAGACGATGCTCGAATCGACCCTGCCGGTCATCTCCGTATGCGCTGTAAGGACAGGCTGCGGAAAGAGCGGGATCACGAGATACGTCCTCGGCGTGCTCAAGCAAAGGGGGGTGGTCCCCGTTGCGATAAGACATCCCATGCCCTATTGCGACCTGGCGAAGAGCCGCACACAGCGGTTTGCGAAGATGGAAGACCTGGACAAGCAGAGCTGCACGATAGAAGAGCGGGAAGAATTTGAGCCGCTGATCAAGGCGGGCGTCGCGGCTTTCGCCGGCGTCGATTATGGAGCTGTTCTGAGGGATGCGGAGAAAGAGGCCGGAGTCATTGTTTGGGACGGCGGAAACAATGACATGCCCTTTATAAAGTCCGGTCTTGAAATTGTGTTGCTCGACCCTCACCGGCCTGGCCACGAGTTGTCCTTCCATCCGGGCGAAGCCAATCTGAGAAGGGCGGACATAGCGGTGATCAACAAGGTGGATACAGCCGATGAGAGAATGGTGAGTGAAGTAGCAAGAAACATCGGGAGGGTCAATCCTGAAGCGGTTATAGTCTACACTAACTCACCGATTAGGGCCGAAGACCCTGATAAGATAGCGGGAAAGAAGGTCCTCGTGATAGAGGACGGGCCGACGCTGACCCACGGAGGCATGGCGTATGGAGCCGGTTTTCTGGCAGCGGAGAAATACGGGGCGGCCGAGATCGTCGACCCGCGTCCGTACGCGGCAGGTTCGATCAGGGCAACTTTGGAAAAATACCCTGGAATAAAGAATGTGTTGCCTGCGATGGGTTACGCCGCCGAGCAGGTGAGAGAACTGAAAGAGACGATAGAGCAGTCACCCTGTGATCTTGTATTAATCGCCACTCCGATAGACTTAAGGCGGTTGCTGGACCTGAAAAAAGAATCTGTGCGCGTCGCTTATGAAATAGAGGAGCTCGAAGGCATGGAGTTGAAAGGGTGCATCGAGGGCTTTATCGACAGCCACCTCCATGTGGAGAGATAGCGCAATGGCAGGGCAGAGGCATAGCATGAACGGACCTCGGAAAGACAGACTCTGCGTCGTATCCCTTGGAGGCAACGCACTGATACGAAGGGGCGAGGAGGGTACGATCGAGGAGCAGTTCGCTCACACCCGCGCATGCACAAAGCAGATATCCCGGATGGTGATGGACGGCTTTAGGATTGTAATCACCCACGGCAACGGCCCGATCGTAGGAAATATCGTTATTCGGAACGAGGCAGCGAGAAATACTATTCCTCCGATGCCCCTGTACATCTGCGATGCCGACTCAGAGGGCGGCATCGGATATATGATCCAACAGACACTCTATAACAGCCTCAGGGGTATTCATGAGGTGAGAGACGTGGCCACGATCATTACCCAGGTGCTTGTCGACGGACAGGACCGCGCCTTCGAAGAACCGTCGAAACCCATAGGACCTTTTTATACGGAAGCCGAAGCAGGAGAGCTGGAAAGGACTAGGGGATGGATATTGAAGGAAGACAGCGGGAGAGGGTACAGGAGGGTCGTCCCTTCGCCCCGGCCGAAGAAGATAATCGAGACGGAGGTGATCAGGCATCTCGCAGCTCTCGGCGTCATCGCGATAGCGGCCGGTGGAGGGGGTGTGCCGGTCGTCGAACTGGCTTCAGGCGATCTCCAGGGAGTGGATGCGGTTGTCGACAAGGACCTTGCGACAGGTCTCCTTGCAAGGGAACTGGGAGCGGAATGCATCATCAACCTTACGCAGGTTGACAGCGTCTATGTCGATTACGGAAGCAAAGGGCAGAGGGCGCTGCGCGAGGCCGGTCTTGAGGAGATCAGCGCTTACTATGAGCAGGGCCATTTTCCCCCGGGAAGCATGGGTCCTAAGATAGAGGCGGCTATCGGGTTTCTCCGTGCCGGCGGGAAAGAAGTGATCATCACAAGCCCGGAACTCGTCGGGGAGGCGATGGAGGGGAGGGCAGGGACGAGGCTGCTTGCGGCTTGATTCTATGTCAAAATGCCTGATAATAGTGTTTGATGAGAGAGCGATGAATTTATGAAGGGAGAATGAAGGATGCCTAAGAAGACGGAAACTCGTGCAAGTCTGAAAGAGAATGAGAGGGCCTTTTCGTTCATTCCGCTCAATGAGAGGGAAGGCAAACCGAGGAAACAGGGTATTACGGAAATACGCGGCCCCTATTACACGCCGATGGGGAAGCGCTGTCTTGAGGACATCCTTGAGACCATGGGGGCCTATGTAGATATCCTCAAGTTTGCGGGCGGGTCTTTCAGTCTGATGCCCCGCAGGGCGGTAAAGGAGCTCGTCGATCTCTGCCACAGGTACGGTGTGCTGGTCGACACCGGAGGGTTCATCGAGCATGTGCTTACGCTCGGCGCAGGTATGGTAGATCGCTACATCGAAGAATGCAGGCGCCTTGAATTCGATATCGTCGAAATATCCGGCGGCTTTCTCAGCATTCCTGCCGATGACCTCGTACGTATCACGGAAAAGGTGCGGAAAAAAGGTATGAAGCCGAAGGCCGAGGTCGGAATCCAGTTCGGGGCAGGGGGGGCGAGCACCGTCGGGGAACTCGAGGCCGAGGGGACAGGGGATGTCGACTGGGCGGTCATGAGGGCACGGAAGCATCTCGACGCAGGCGCATATATGATCATGGTCGAATCAGAGGGCATCACAGAGAGCGTGAGTACCTGGAGGACGGATGTGATCTCTAAGTTCATCAGGGAACTCGGGATCGAAAAGACGATGTTCGAGGCAGCTGATCCTGATGTGTTCAACTGGTATATCAAAAACTACGGGCCGGAGATGAATCTTTTCGTCGACCACAGTCAGATCGTGCTTCTTGAATCCCTCAGGTCGGGTATCTGGGGGACGAAGAACCTATGGGGAAGGGTCCTGACATATAAGGGGCGTTGAAAAACCGTTTTATGAGATGACCCCAGTGATGCATAACGCGGCGGTATGAAGTCGGAAAAACTTTATAATGACGACAGGAAACCATAGCCGGAATTTTCTGTGGCGAATTTCTTTATCGGGCATTATCGACAAATGTCCCTCTAGATTGCTCGTGGGCATTTAAGGTGTCGCAGATAAAGCTTTTTCCGGCCTCCCACCGCCTCTGACCTACACTATTTCATAAGATTGAAGACATAAAGGCATTAGAACGAGGCGGGGATATGGTATTCGAGCGGTTTCTTTTGCCGATAGTCCTACATTCTGACATAATAGAAATGAAGAGGCAAAAGCCTCGGAGCTTAGCGAGAATGAGCGAGAATACTATGTCCCCGCCTTCTCGACTGAGTTTGTGAATAATCCAGTTTAGACGAAGAGGCTTACTACGGCGCCGGTCATGCAGGTGGCTAGGGTGCCAGCGAACAGGGCCTTTATGCCCAGGGAAACCACTTCTGTCCTTCGTTCGGGGACCATGCTGCCGAGCCCTCCGATCAGTATCCCCAGGCTCCCGAAGTTGGCAAAGCTGCATAGGGCGTATGTCATGATCAGCCGGGACCGCGGGCTCAGCAGGTCGGCGGGGGTCTTTGCGAGTTCCAGGAATGCAAGCAATTCATTGAGAATGGTTTTGGTCCCCATCAGATAGCCCGCTGTTTGCGCCTCCGCCCACGGTATGCCGAAAAGCCAGACGATCGGGGCCATGACATACCCCAGGAGCATCTGCAGTGTAAACGCCCTGCCGCCTATCGACGGGAGCAGGCCGAGCCCCTGGTTTACAAGGTTGACAAGAGCTACAGCGACGATGAGCATAGCCACGATATTGATAAGGAGAGTTAGTCCGTCCAGGGTACCTTTTGTGATCGCATCCATAGGGCTTTTCGCCGTCTGCTGCGGCGCAAGCATCCCGGCAGTCTGCGGGACGGTCTCAGGGATCATGATCCGTGAGACGGTTATTGCGGCAGGGATATGGATGAGTGAAGCTATCAGTATATGCCCGAGGGGGTCCGGGATGATACCTTTCAGGATCGTAGAATAGAGCACCATTACGGTGCCTGCTATAGATGCCATGCCGCAGGCCATAAGTGAGAAGAGTTCGCTCCTCGTCATCTCACGCAGGTATGGCTTGATGAGAAGAGGGGCTTCCACCATGCCGAGAAAGATCGTTGTCGATGCGCCCAGACTAAGCGCCCCCCCGAGGTTCAACGTCTTCTGGAACAAGAGTGAGAACACCCTGACTATGGCCGGTAGGATGCGCCAGTAAAAGAGAAGCGACGACAACGCCCCCACCAAAAGCACGAGGGGCAGGGCCTGAAATGCCAGGG
>Ga0316628_100001359_pt1 | contig 17245 bp, 12 predicted proteins | sample OWC_Aug_M2_C1_D5_FD_207648 | JGI IMG/M metagenome (GOLD analysis project Ga0316628, IMG submission 207648) | Wetland soil microbial communities from Old Woman Creek delta, Ohio, United States - OWC_Aug_M2_C1_D5_C | ecosystem: Environmental > Terrestrial > Soil > Wetlands | place: USA: Ohio... | reverse complement strand
AAACACTGAGCTTTGGACCCCAGGCCGGGCAAAGCCTGAGCGTCGGCTCGGCGGGCGGGAATACGGCGACGGTTGAAACCGTCACGCCCGGCAGCGCGAATTCATTGCCCTCCGGGACGCCCGCAGCGAACGCCTCCGACGCGGCGCCAGCCGCTGATCCAGGATCAGCGACAACTCCGGACGCGGCGACTCCCGCGCCACCCGCCGACAAGAGCCAGGAATCCACGAGCAAAAAAAAGAAGGGCATCCACAAGATCCTTCCTTTCTAGATCCTTGCGCGTCGCCAGCACTGTCCAAAAGGGCAATCTAGTCCCTTCCGACACACGCCCGCCCACTCTTTATTGACTCACTTACTCCCGGATGTTACGAATAGCAAAGGGAGATTGTGTCCCTGCACGGCTCTGCAGGCCGGGTGTGGGCTTTACATTTGCAGTAAACGCCATTCGTGAATGTGAACCCTGCAAGGAATAATGACCCGGGGGAAAATCGGAGGACGTCACGTGGCAAGGATTTTAGTAGCCGACGATAATAGTAACGTCCAGAAAACCGTGGCCCTCGCACTGGCCGAACTCGGTGTGGAAGTGGTTTCCGTAAGCAACGGCGAAGCCGCCGTCCGGAAGCTGTCCGAATTCACGCCGGACCTGGTCCTGGCCGATATTTTCATGCCCGTCCGCAACGGCTACGAAGTTTGCGAATACGTCAAGAAAGATCCGCGATTCAAGCAGGTCCCCGTCGTTTTGCTGGTGGGCGCGTTTGATCCCCTGGATGAACGCGAGGCGCAGCGAGTGGGCGCCGACGGAATTCTAAAAAAACCTTTTGTGCCGCCCGACCCGCTGATCACCATGGTCAAGACGCTGCTGGAGCGCACGCTCGGTGATCGCCTGGTCTCCGTCTCGGTTTCACAGCCCGCGGCGGCCGCGTCGTCAAGAACCGAAGCGGGTTCCGTGATGAATGCTCTCCTTCCCTCGCCGGAGCCGTTTGAAGAACCCATGGATCTTGAGCCGCTTCCTCCGATCCGCAGCGCGGCATTTGAAGAAGGTGGCCGCCCCGTCGCCTTCGGGCAACTGCTGGATACACCCGAACAGGATGCCTCCACGACGGATTTGATCGAGCCCGTCGATAACGATGCGGTCCTCACCAGCCCGCGCGATGCCACGCTGGGCGACCCGATTTTCTGGCGCAATGACGCTCCCGAACCCGAAACTGAATCCGCTGCGGAACCTGAAGAAGATGACTCCACGGCCCTGGATATGCACAACTGGAAGCCCGTGGAAGATTCCCTCACGCGTCGCGAGGATGTCGCGCTCTTGCAGCCCATCGAGCCGCTGGAATTGATTCGCGACGGCCAGGACGAATCCTCCGCGAGTGTTGTCGAACCGGCATCCATTCTTCTGGACCCGGCTTCCCAGGCCTCTCTTACGGTCGAACCCGGCAAGGCCGAAGATCTTGCCGCCAACCCAATCGAATGGATGGCTACCGCTCCTCCGGAGCACTCCGAAGAAGCGGTCGACCCCACGCCGGGCTGGGACGAGGAAATTCCCGCCGCGCATGGCACCATCGATTTGGATGAGATCATCTCTCCGGCGCTTCCATCCATTCCGGCAATCCTTCCGGAACCTGTTTCTGAAAAGGCGCTGACCCCGGCCTCGGTCATCGTCCCCCTGCAGGCGTCCGAAAAAATCATCAGCAAAACACCGGAGCCAGGCAAAACTCACCCTTCCCTGCCGGCCTCCGCACTAAATGTTTCCACGGAAAGTGCTCCCAAACAAAGTGTCGAGGATACAGCCCGCTCGCTTCCGAAACACGATTGGGAGGATCTGGCGGCCATGCTTCGTCCCGGCGACAGCGTACCTGCTGCCGAGCATGTCGCACCGGTGACAGTTCCTGAGCCGATTGCGCCGCCGTCTGTTACGCAGCCGATTGTGCCGTTGGCAGCGACGCAGCGGGTAACGCCGGTGCAGGCCGCGGAACCCGTTGCGCCCGCGCCCTTATTTCCGCCGTCCGTGAAACCGCCCGTGCCCGAAAATTCGCACCCCGCTCCGGCAAGCCCGGCGCAAACTTCTTCCCCCGATCCCGCGCTAATCGAAGCGGTCGTGCAGCGGGTTCTGGACAAGATGCGTCCGCAGGTGGTCGAAATCATCACCAAGGAATTCCTGCGCCCCATCGTCGAAGCCCTCGTTCACCGGGAAATCAAAAAGCAATAGAACGTCTTCTGCTCCACGACCGCCGATAGATTGCAGGTTCCAGGAATTTTCCGCGTGGGGACCTGCCCGACACCCTATTTGACCGTCCGCGCCAGCGTCCGTATAGTAATTCACTTGATGACGGGTGCGGGCTCTACTTGGAGCCCGCTTTGATAAGGGTGCGGGCTCTACTTGCTTGTCCTGAGGCAGCAAGAGCAGCCCGCGGGAGACTGGTCCGGAGCACATGCCGAGAGAAATTCCCAAAGCTTACGAGCCGCAACAGATCGAGCAGCGCTGGGCGAAACGCTGGGCGGAAGAAAATCTCTTCCGCGCGGACGTCAACGCGCCCGGGCCTGTATTTTCCATTGTCATTCCGCCGCCAAACGTCACCGGATCGCTGCACATCGGCCACATGCTGGACCACACCGAGATTGACATCCTGACGCGCTGGCGCCGCATGCAGGGCTACAACACGCTGTACCTGCCGGGAACCGATCACGCCGGAATTTCCACGCAGCGCGTCGTGGTGCGACAACTGGCCGCCCAGGGAATCAGCTACCGCGATTTAGGGCGGGACGCATTTGAGAAGAAGGCCTGGGAGTGGAAGGAAGAATCCGGCGGCACCATCACGCGGCAAATGCTGCAGCTCGGCGAAAGCTGCGACTGGACGCGCGAACGTTTCACGCTCTCGCCGGAATTGTCTCGCGCGGTCACCGAAGTTTTTGTCCGCCTGTACGAAGACGGCCTGATTTATCGCGGGCATTACATCGTGAACTGGTGCCCGCAATGCCGCACCGCAATCAGCGACCTGGAAACGGTGCACGAAGAGCGCCAAGGGCACCTCTGGCATATCCGCTACCCGGTGGTTGGCACGAAGGAAACCGTTGCCGTGGCCACCACGCGCCCGGAAACGATGCTGGGCGACACCGCCGTCGCCGTCCATCCGAGCGATGAGCGCTACCAGCACCTGCTCGGCAAGATGGTTCTCCTGCCGCTGATGAACCGCGAAATTCCCATCGTCGACGATTTTGTGGTGGACCGCGAATTCGGCACCGGCGCCGTGAAAGTCACCCCGGCGCACGATCCCAACGATTTTGAAATCGGCCGCCGCCACAACCTGCCGGAAATCGACGTGATGACCGACGACGCGAAGATGAGCGCGGCGGCCGGAGCGTACGCGGGCCTCGACCGTTTTGAAGCGCGCAAGCGCGTCGTCGCGGACCTCGAAGCCGGCGGCTTCCTGGAAAAAATTGCCGATCATTCACATGCGGTGGGAACTTGCGACCGCTGCGGCACCATCATCGAGCCGCGCGCTTCGACGCAATGGTTCGTGAAAATGAAGCCGCTGGCTGAGCCAGCCATCGCCGCCGTCGAACGCGGCGACGTGGAAATCGTCCCGGAAAACCGGCGGACCGAATATTTCGAGTGGATGCGCAACATTCGCGACTGGTGCATCTCGCGCCAGCTCTGGTGGGGACACCGCATTCCCGCCTGGTATTGCGGGGACTGCAAGGAAATCATCGTCGCGCGCCAGGCGCCGGCGAAATGCGCGAAGTGCGGCTCGGCGAAACTCACGCAAGATCCCGACGTGCTGGAAACCTGGTTCAGTTCCGCGCTCTGGCCTTTTTCGACGATGGGCTGGCCCGATGAAACTCCTGATTTCAAGAAATATTATCCGACCAGCCTGCTGATCACCGGCTACGACATTTTATTTTTCTGGGTCGCGCGCATGATTATGATGGGCCTGAAGTTTACAGGGCAGGTTCCCTTCCGGCAGGTCTGCCTGCACTCGCTCGTGCGCAACGCCGAAGGCCAGAAGATGTCCAAGTCCAAGGGAACCGGTATCGATCCCGTGATGCTGAATGAAAAATTCGGGACCGACGCGATGCGTTTTACCCTGGCCAGCATGGCGGCGCCCGGAACGGACATTGTTCTCTCCGAAGAGCGCATCCTGAGCTACCGCGCCTTCGCCAACAAAATCTGGAACGCCGCGCGCTTCGTGTTCATGAATCTGGACAAGTACGAAACCTCTGGCGGCGAGACGCTGGAGGCCCTGGCATCTCCGGCAGTGCGCGCCTCCGCGCCGTACGGAGTGAACGGACAGGTTGCGCTCGTCGATCGCTGGATTTTCTCGCGCCTCGCGGGCGCCACCGCGCAGGTCAATGACGCGCTCGAGCATTTCCGGTTTCACGAAGCGGCGCACGTCGTCTACCATTTCTTCTGGGGCGATTTCTGCGACTGGTACATCGAGTGGGTGAAGCCGGAACTAAATTTCGCCGAGCGCGCCAAGGCCACGGCCACATGGAAGAATCTGTTCGCCGCGTTTGAAAGCGCGCTGCGGCTGCTGCATCCCTTCATGCCGTTTCTCACCGAGGAATTGTGGAACCAGTTGCCGCAGCGTGAAGGCGCGCGCTCGATCGCTCTCGATCGTTTCCCCGAGCCTCATGCCGAGCGCATCGATGCCGCGGCCGAGCAACAAATCACCCTGCTGCAGGAAATCATCACGGCGGCGCGCAACCTCCGCGCGGAAATGAAGCTCGACCAGAAAACGAAACTCCCCGCCCAGTTCGCTCCGGCATCTCCTGCCGTGCAATCCATTGTAGAAAATAGTCTCGACACCATCCTGCGGCTGGCCAATCTCTCTTCCCTGTCGTTTGCCAAGCCGCCCTTCGATTCGACCAGGGGCAATATCCGGTCCACGAAGGATTTCGAGCTTTTCATCGCGTACGAAGCGGCGGTTGATATTCCGGCGGAAATCGCGCGGCTGAAGAAAGAGCTCGAGCAACTCGCGAAAAATATCGCTTCCAACCGGCAACGCTTCGAGGACCAAACGTTCCGCAGCCGCGCCCCCGAGCACATCGTCAAAGGCCTGGAAACGACGCTCGCCGAACGCCAGGCGGAATACGAAAAGGTGAAAGAACGCCTCGCACAGCTCGAAAAGAATCGCGGCGCAAACACCTAGGCTTGTAGGGCCACGGCAGTGCCGTGCCCATATTCGTAGTATTGAATGACCGGTCCCAGAGACTCGCGATTTCGGATGCACGGAGTTTCCGGCGCACGAAGTTTCCGGTGCACGAAGTTTCCAGCGCACAGAGTTTCCGGCGCATGGAGTTTCCGGCGCTGAAAGCGCCGGCGGTGACCAGCCCAGGGCAACGCCCTGGGTTTTGTATCGATTGATGATAGTGCGCCCTGAAGGGGCGCATGGATCCCTCCGCCCTTTCAGGGCGGAAACATCTCGGACGCATTTCCCGGGGCGTTGCCCCGGGCTGGTCACCTCCGCGCCGTTGGCGCGTCAACGTGGCAGCACTTGTAAAACAGGAAACTGCCACTATGCGGCCGAAGATATAGTATCTAACCGCGCGAAATCGGCTGTTCAATTTGCGGCCTCATCATGAAACAACCCACTCTGCCGGGCACCACTGACCGCCGCATCGACGCGCTGCTCGCGCTGCTCGCCGACAACGCCATGATCGTCATCAGCGGCGCGAAAATCGCCCGCGAAATCGGCGTCACGCGATTTACCGTCTGGCGTTGGGTGGATAAACTCCGCGGACTCGGCGTCCAGGTGAAAGGACATCCCGGCTCCGGTTATCAAATCGAAAGAGTGCCGGACATCCTCGCCCCAAAAATCCTGCGCAAGCGATTGCCGCCGGGCCCGTTCGGAAAACGCATCCATCATTTTTTCAAGACCGATTCCACCAACGCCGTCGCCATGACGCTCGGCGAGCAGGGCGAACCGCACGGCGCCATCATCATCGCCGAGGAACAAACGGCGGGACGCGGCCGCGCCGGGCACACCTGGCACTCCGAAAAAACCAATGGCATTTACATGACCGTGCTGCTGCGCCCGCCCATCGCGCCGCAGCAGGCCCCGCTGATCACGCTGGTGGCGGGCCTGGCGGTGCGCGAAGCCATTATCGAGGAAACCGGAATTACGCCCGACCTACGATGGCCGAACGATCTGCTCTTCGGCCGAAAAAAATTCTGCGGCATCTTGACGGAGATGAACGCCGAGCAGGATCAAATTCACTTTGTCGCCGTGGGAATCGGTATCAACGTGAATCACGAGCGCATTCCCGAAGCCTTGTCGGCGATCGCCACGTCGCTGCGGATCGAGACCGGGCGCACGCATTCGCGTGTGGAAATCGTCGCGCGGTTGCTGCGGCACCTGGACTCCTACTACAATCGTTTCCTGGGCGAGGGGCCGGAAGCGATCGTGGCGCGCTTTTCCGAAGTTTCCAGTTATGCCCGCGGGAAACGCGTGCGCATCGCGACGGCCACGGAAACTTATACCGGCACGACCGAGGGCCTGGAACCGGGAGGTCTGCTGCGCGTGCGCCGCGACGATGGGCGCATTCTTCCCGTGATTGCCGGGACTTTGAGCGAGGCGGATTAATGCTGCTGGCGCTGGACGTCGGAAACACAAATACGGTTCTGGGTTTTTTCCAGGGCGCTGAACTCGTGGCGCACTGGCGGCTGACCACCGCGCGCGATCAGACCGTCGACGAATACGGCATTCTCACGCGCGATTTGTTCACGCTGGCGGGAATCGATCCGGCGGCCGTGCATAACGTCATCATCAGTTCCGTCGTGCCGCCGCTGAATTCCACGCTCGCGGAAATGTCCGAGCGGTATTTTCACGTGAAGGCGCTGTTCATAGAGCCGGGCGTGAAAACCGGCATGCCCGTGTTGTATGACAATCCCCAGGAAGTGGGCGCGGACCGCATCGTGAACAGCGTGGCCGCGTTTTCAAAATACGGCGGCCCGTGCATCGTGGTGGATTTCGGCACGGCGATTAATTTTGACGTGGTCTCCGAACGCGGCGAGTACATGGGCGGCGTGCTGGCGCCGGGCATGGGCATTTCGGCGGAGGCACTTTTTTCGCGCGCCGCCCGATTGTTCCGCGTGGAAATCAAGGACCCAGGAAAAATCATCGGCACCAACACAATGCAGTCGCTTCAGGCCGGGCTGTACTACGGCTATGCGGACATGGTGGACGGAATCGTAAAACGCATCAAGGGTGAGGTCGGCGCGAACGCGCGCGTCATCGCCACTGGCGGACAGGCGCCGCTGATCGCCCGCGCTTCGCAGCACATCGAAATCGTGGACGAATTTCTCACCCTCGAAGGGCTGCGCATCGTCTGGGAGCGAAATCACGCGGCCAGGCGCGCCACTCCGCCAAGCGCGGGAAAAACGATGGCGCAGGTTCCCCCGGCCGAATCGCGAAAGCCCCGGCCTTGAATTCCGCGGACCCGATCTTGAATTCCGCAAAGCAGATGCCCGAATTCAACTACTTCAATTATTTCACCGAAATCGAGGAATATTTCTGGCAAAAGCGCGGCGCGCATCTTCTGGTATCGCCGCTCGACTGGGCCATCGTTGAAACCTGGCAGAAGGCCGGCATTTCCCTGCCCGTCGTGCTGCGCGGAATTGACCGCGCGTTTGAAAGTTACGCGCGTTCGCGCCGCGCCGCCGGTGGACGCCAGCTCAAGAGTCTCGCCTACTGCGTGGACGCCGTGCTTGAAGCGGCGGATGAGGAAAAAGAAACCGCGGCGGGCACCGGTCCGGTCGCCGGCACATCCAAGTCCAGGGAAGCGGCGGAAACTTTTTCGCGCGCTGAGTTGCGCGCGTTTTTGTTGCGCAACAGCGAAAAGTTTGCGGCGCAGGCTGCCGCGCTCCATTCCACGCAGCCCGAAGTGGCCGCGCGCCTGGAAGAAACGCGCGCGCGAATCGATGAATTCCTGGTGCTCCTCGATTCCCCAGGCCCGCTGGATCTGGAAGATCTGGAGCGCCAGCTCACCGTGACCGAGGAAAAACTCACGGCCCTGTTGACGTCCAGCGCGCCGGAAGAGTTCATGCTGGACGTCCGCCGGGAACTCGATCGCCAGCTTTCGCCCTACCGCCGAAAGATGAACGCGGCCCAGCTTTCCCAGCTCGAGCGTCAATACATGCAGAAACGCCTCTGGGAGAGATATAATCTTCCTCGCCTGAGCCTGTTCTACCTGACCTGAGGTTTTCCTGGCCAAAATCGTACCTGCCGCAGCGGAAAGCGACTACACATGGAAGTAAGAATCGAAAAATTAGTATATGGCGGCGACGGCCTGGCTCATCATGAAGGCCAGACGGTGTTCGTGCCTCTCGTCCTGCCCGGCGAACTCGTTCGAATAGACGCCGTGTCGCGCAAGAAAAAATTTGTACGCGGGCGTCTCGAACACGTCGTGGAACCCTCGCCAGAGCGCATGGCAGCCCCGTGCCCGCATTTTGGACGCTGCGGAGGCTGCCAGTACCAGCACATCCCGTACGACGCGCAGATTCGCTATAAAACCGAAATCCTGCGCGAGACTCTCGGGCGCACGGGACGCATTCAGTGGACCGGGCCGATCGAGACGCACGCTTCGCCACCGTATGGTTATCGCAACCGCTCGCAATGGAAACTGCGCGGCAAGCAGGACGTTTCCGACGCGGCCGATAAAACTCCCGGCATCGGTTATTTCGAAGCGGGCAGCACGCGTCTGTGCGCCGTGGACCAGTGCGCCATTCTTTCCCCGCGCCTCGCCCAAGCGTTCGAACAGTTGCGCGCGCTTCTGGGCAAGAGCAATATTTTGTCGGCCATCGATGAGATCGAAGCCTTTGGCGATTCCGCAAGCGACAAGATCCTGCTCAATCTCTCCGCCGAAAAGCTGACTGATTCCGCCGAATCGATTGCCTCGACCCTGCGCGAAGTTATTCCGTTTGCCGAATCGATCCTGGTGCAGGACCGCAAGGCGGACACCTTCGAGTTGATCGGGCCGGGCTATCTGACGTATTCCGCGGCGGGCGCGCAATTTCGCGTGGGCCACCTTTCGTTTTTTCAGGTGAATCGCTTCATGGTCGATGCGCTGGTGGAAACGGTACTGGGCGATAGCCGGGGGCGCCTGGCGCTGGATTTATTCGCGGGCGTCGGATTGTTCACCGTGCCGCTCACTTCGCGATTCGATCGCGTGATCGGCGTGGAGGCGAATCTGGCCGCCGCGAAGGACCTGGAAATCAATCTGCAAGCGAGCGGCGGAAAATCTCCCACGCACCGCCATGCCACCGCCGAAGCATTTCTGGCGCACTGGCACGAGACGCCGGACCTGGTGGTTCTGGACCCGCCGCGCGCCGGAATCGAGCCGGAACTCCTGGCGCGCCTGAAGAAACTTGCGCCCTGGCGCATCAATTACGTTTCCTGCGATCCGGCCACACTGGCGCGCGACCTCGCCGGCCTGGTCGGCACGGCGGAAGCTCCCGGGCCGTACGAGATCCGGGACATTAATCTATTTGACATTTTCCCACAAACCTATCATATGGAGGTGTTGGTGCGGCTGAAACGGCGCACATGAAGCTTCCCTCTCTCTGGCCCGTCGGATTTTTCGCGGGAGGAATTCTCCTCTCCAGTCATCTTGCGGGCCGCGCCCACCTGACTCCCGGAGTTTTTCTTCTGGCGGCCGCGCTCCTGCTGCTCGCGTCGTTCATTTTGTTGCGTGTGGATCAGGTTCGCGCGGCGTTGATTCTCAGCGCGGCGATCTGGATGTGCCTCGGAATCGCTGTTTCGTCCCTGGAACGCGCGTCCGCGCCGGGCAATCTCGCCAGTACGCTGATCGAATCCGGAAAGCTTGACGCCGGCGCCACGCTGCGCTGGCGCGGCCGTCTGCGCGGCGATCCGCTGACCTTGCCGTGGGGCATGCGCTATGAAATCAGCCTCGAGGCGGTCGAGTCCTCCGCCGGTGTAACGCCTGTCACCGGAGGCCTGCGCCTCACCGCCTACCAGGATCAAACGAAAAGTGTAGCTTCCCCTGCGGCGCGCGCCGGGGATCGCGTCGAAGCCTTTGTTCACGCGCTGCCCATCCGCAATTTCGGCGACCCGGGAAGTTTCGACAATCGCGGCTATCTCGCGCTGCAGGACATCGAATTGCAGGCGACGTTGCGGAACGCACAGCTCCTGACGATTCTGGATGCCCACACGCGTTTGACGATATCCGACCGGCTGGCGCGCCTTCGCGGAAGGCTGTTGCATTCCGTCGACACACTTTTTCCTGTTCGTGCCGGCGAAGCCGCGCTGGCTCGCGCCATGCTGCTCGGCGACCGCAGCTTTGTCGATCGTGACCGCGTCGTCGAATACCAGCAGACCGGCGTCTATCATGTGATGGTTCTCGCCGGGCTGCACGTCGGAGCGCTCACGGCTTTTTTTATCTGGGCCGGCCGCCGCTTGCGCCTCTCTCTCCTCTTGCGGACCCTCCTGACGCTCTTCGTACTGGCCGCGTATGTAGGCATTGTGGATGACCGGCCGCCGATCCTGCGCGCCGCGATCATGGCCGCGCTATATCTGTGCGCGCAACTCCTCTACCGACGCATGGATTTGCTCAACATGGCGGCTCTTTCCGCGCTGGCAATTCTTGTCGCGCGCCCCTCGGAAATCATCGATGCGAGTTTCCTGTTGTCCTTTTCCGCCATCGGAATCATCGGCGCGGTCGCCGTTCCCTGGCTTGCGGAAACGAGTGAGCCCTACCGGCATGGTCTCGAACATCTGGAGGACGTCACGCGTGACGTGTCGTACGTTCCGCGCGTGATTCAATTTCGGATGGAAATGAGGGCCGCGGCAGATTGGCTTTCCCGGCGCCTGCCGCGATTCGGCGCGCGGTTTGGGACGGGTCTGCTCGTTGCCCCATCCCGGACGGCTCTATTTTTTTGGGATCTGATTGTACTCTCGGCGATCCTGCAACTGGGCATGATGCCGCCGATGGCGTATTACTTTCATCGCGTGACGCTGATCGGCCCGCTCACCAATGTGGCCGCCGTTCTGCTGACGGGTTTGATCGTGCCGCTGGGACTTTTTACGCTCGTGGTGTCGCTCGTGTCGAGCGCGCTCGCGGGAGTGCTGGCAAAGGCGCTGGGGCTGCTTTTGGCGGGGCTCAATGCGTCGGTGGGATGGTTTGCGCACTGGCGCGGGGGCAGCTACCGCATTCCCGGGCCGCCGCTCACCGTCATTTGGATTTTTGTTCTGCTGGCGATTCTACTTTCGGCCGCGATCCGCAAGCGCCGAAGCGGCTGGTGGCAATTGGCCGCGGCCGTTCCACTGCTTGCCGTGGCGGCGGTGATTGCAACGTATCCTTTTGCGCCACGCCTATCGGGAAAAAATCTGGAGGTCACCGTTTTGGACGTGGGACAGGGGGACAGCCTATTTACTTCGTTCCCCGATGGCCGCACCATGCTGGTGGACGGCGGCGGCGACCTGGGAAGCATTCATGCCGGGGCGATGCATTCCGGCCTCGATATGGGAGAGGACGTAGTCTCGCCATATTTATGGTCGCGCGGGCTGCGGCGAATCGACGTCGTTGCGCTGACCCATGCGCACCTCGATCATCTCGGCGGGCTGCCCGCTATTCTCCGGAATTTCCGCGTGCGCGAACTTTGGGTCGGCCGCGACATCGAAATCGAGGCGTACCGGAATCTACTGGAAATGGCCCTGGAACGCGGCGTTCTGGTCCGCCATTTCAAACGAGGCGACTCCTTCCACCGCGATGAAATATCCGGCAGCGTATTGTCGCCGGAGGACACCAACGATTCGCCGGTTGTGAAAAACGATGATTCTCTGGTGTTGCGCCTGACGGACGGCGCGCAATCGATGCTTCTTGCGGGAGATATCGAACGGCCGTCAGAACGCAGAATCCTGGCCGAGGATCTGATCGTGGACGTCAACTTTCTGAAAATTGCGCATCATGGCAGCAAGACTTCCACGACGGTCGCGTTCCTGGCGGCGGTGCATCCGGCGTTCGCCGCGATTTCCGTTGGCCGGAACAACAGTTTCGGACATCCCTCGCCCGAAGTGGTCGAGCGGCTCGAGGCCGCCGGTGTCCGCGTATATCGCACCGACCGCGACGGCGCCATCACTGTGACCACGGACGGCCACTCTATGAACGTGAGCACTTTTTACGGCGCGGAGGGATCGAAATAAATCGCCTGGCAAAGATTTTCGTGGGGCGGGTTTTGGTGGCACAGGCTTCAGCCTGTGCCACTAAAACCGCACTCCCTCTCGGCGGCGGGAAATGCGCGCTAACTTCCCTGCCGCACGAGCAGGATGCCGCAAAGAATCAGCATCGCTACCGCCAGCCCGATAGCCGCTTCGTATTCGCGATTCTTCCTGTACTGCGCCCAGGAAAAACGTTCTCCGCCGGATGCCGCGGCAGTCAGGCGCGGCCAGAAAGCCGGAACGCGCGCGGCGTACTCACGAAACGCGGCCCCGTAAAGCGTTTCGAGCTCCGCTTGCTCGCGCCGAATGACCACGGGATAAAACACGGCCAGGTACGCGGCCAGAAGCCCGGCGGAAATCCAGGAGTGGCTGGCCACGGAAAATCCGGCGGCAAACAGGACGCTGCCGAGATACAGTGGATTTCGAGTGAAGGCGTAGGGCCCGGAAGTCGCGAGCTGTTTGTGTTTGCGGAGGTGTCCCGCGGCATACCCGCGCAGGAGCAAACCCAGGAGCGCGACGCCCACGCCGCACATGAGCCACGTCCACTGGGGTCTCGCGAACCAGAACGCCGCGATGCCCACGGGATATCCCACGCGCACCCGCCAGCGAATCCAGAAGTTTGTAGCGCCGCTCAAGCGGAAACCTTCAGACAGGAATCCACCGCCGCCAAAACCTGCTCCACGCTGATGCGCAGCATGGCCGGAGAATACGCCGCGCGCCGCTTGTAGCTGATCTCTTCGGGCCGCGCTTCGCTCAACGTAATCGCTCCCGGCACGAACGGGCCGTTGCGCGCCGGATCAGTCGGACCGTACAGACCGACGACCGGCGTGCCCAGCGCCACGGCCAGATGCAGCGGCCCGGAATCAGCCGCGAGCAGACATCGCGCGTGCGCCAGCAGTCCCATCAATTCCTCGATCGTGGTGCTCACGATTTCCGGCCGCGCGGGAGACGCGGCGCGGCAAACTTCTTCCGCGATAGATTTTTCGCCGGGACCATGGATCAGCACCACTCGCAATTTGCTCCTCTTCTCAAATTCACGGCAGAATTCGCCGTAGCGCTCCGCCGGCCAGCATTTCGCTCCCCAGCTTCCGGCGGGGCCGACGACGATATACTCTCCAATGCCGCGCTCCTGCAAACGCGAGCGGATCGACGCCGCTCCCCCTGCCGGAACACGCAGCGGATAGGCGGGCGCGGCCGGGCGCGATGCTCCCGCGGCCTCAGCCAGGGAATAATTCAATTCCGCAACGTGCCGTCCCGCGGGAACGACGCGCTCGGAATAGAGCAAAGCGGCGCCTGGTTCGCGCGCCCAGGAGCGCTCAAAACCGATCCTGCGCGGCGCGCCGGAGAGCATGGCGAGCACCGACGATTTATACAGTCCCTGAAAATCGATGGCGCAGGTGTAGCGGTTCCGGCGCAGGCGCTGGACGCACTCCGTCGTTCCCCATAGGGAGCGGCGCTCGAACGGAATCACTTCATTGAGAGCCGGGCTGCCCTCGAGCACCGGCGCCCACTTGCGTTCCACCACCCAATCGATGCGTGCATTCGGGTGCGCGGCCCGCAGCGCGGCCACGGCGGGAAGCGTGTGCAAAATGTCACCCAGCGCGGTGAGGCGCACCACCAGATAGCGCTCTGCGTCTTCACTCATGGACGCGCCGCGCGCCGCCTGCTTCATTCCCGATGAGACGCACCGCGTCTCTTAGATTGTCGGCCAGCGCGTCCGGTTGTCTGGGCCACGTTTCGCGATGCAGTTCGTATTCTCCCCGGCCGTATCCGGTCATCACCAGGATCCCGCGGCCGCCCGTCCTGTGAGCCATTTCCACGTCCGCGTAGCGGTCGCCGATCACCCAGGAGGCCGCCAAGTCGAGTCCATGTTCGCGCGCGGCACGTTGCAGCAGGCCGGGAGCCGGTTTGCAGCAGTCGCAGGCGTCGTCCTTCTTGTGGGGACAAAAATAGATGGCGTCGATCCAGGCGCCGCCGGAGGCGAGTTCGGCGATCATTTTTTTGTGAATCTGGTGCACCAGGGATTCCGGAAAAATATTTCGCGCAATGCCGGATTGATTGGTGACCACCACCACCGGAATCTCCGCCTCATTCAGATGCCGGATCGATTCCGCCGCGTAGGGAAAAATGCGCAGCCGGTCGATGTGATTGACGTAGCCCATTTCTTCGCAGATGGTGCCGTCGCGGTCAAGAAAAACGGCGCGGCGAAGCAGGTTTTTCTCAGGCATTCGGCGCGCCCCCGGCCTGGAAATCGTCCGGCGCGCGGCGCAGCAACCGCACGGCCGAAAAAACGGACTCGACGGCGATGCGCGTCATGCAGCGATGATCCACCGGGCAGCGCCGGAGAAAGCACGGGCTGCACGAGGGCGCTTCGCGAATCAACGTAAATTGCGCGGTCACTGGAGAAGTGCCCTCCGGGTCGGTCGAGCCGAAAATGCCGATTACCGGGAGCCCCGCGGCCGCAGCCACGTGCATGGCCCCGGAATCATTGCCGATAAATACCGAGCATGCGGAAAACAGCGCCGCAAGATCACGCATGGAAGTTTCTCCCACCAGCGAAATGGCGCGGCGCTTCATGGCCGAGAGAATTCGCGCGGCGATATCTTTCTCTCCGGGCGTTCCAAAAAATAGCACATCGGCGCCGCATTCCGAAATCAGGCGGTCGGCGAGGACAGCGAATTTTTCCGGCGGCCAGCACTTGGCCGCGCCGTAGGAAGCGCCGGGGGCGATGGCGCAGCGCCACGCGCCCGGCGTCGCGCCAGCTTTTTGCAGCGCGGATTCGGCGGCCTGCGCGGCGGCTTCCGGAATCAGAAAACGGATCGGCTTGATTTCGCCGCGTGTTTCGATCCAGCCCGCGCGCCGCAGCATTTCCATGTAGTAGTGCGATTCGTGGCGCGGAATTTCGCCAACCTTCGGGACGCGAATGGCTTCGGTGAGCAAAGGCCCGCGGGCGTCCCGCGCGTAGCCGATACGCTGGGGAATCCCTGCGCGCCAGGCAAGCCAGGCGGCCTCAAAAGCATTTTGAAAGAGCACGGCCGCGCCGAATTTTTCACGATGCAACTCGCGAACGAGCGCTTCCCTGCCCAGCCAGCCGCGATGCCGCGCGCGATAATCGAATTCGAGAATGCGGTCGGCGAAGGGCTGCCCGGCTAAGAGGTCCGCCACGGCGGGGCGCGCCAAAATTAGAATTTCATCACTGGGGCGCGCGGCGCGAATCGCTTCCAGCGAGGGAATGCACATCACAGCGTCACCCACCCAGTTCGGCGCTCGCACCAGAATTTTCATCGCGGCCGCTCCGCTTGCTTGCGGCGTACAATTTCCATCAGCGTGTCCCAAAAGTTGTCGGGCAGTTGCAGCGAAATGCGGCAGCAATAGGCCGGCAGGGCCGCGAATTGAACGTGGCGGAGATTCCAGACATCTTTTTCCGTGCAGAGCAGCGCATCGGCTCCGCAACCGGCGGCCGCGATTTCCAATTCCGCTATTTCCCGAGCGGTGTAGACGTGATGATCGGCGAAGCTCCGCTCGTCCGCAATCTGAAATCCCCAGGCGCGCAAATCTCCGAAAAAGGCCGGAGGATTTCCGATTCCGCAAAACGCCAGGAAACGCGCACGCCGCGAGTCCTCAGGCGGCAAGGCCACGTCCAGGCGAGGAACACGAAGCACACTGACGAGTTGCGTGGACGCGTAGAAAACGGGGCTCGTGGTGTGGCGGCGGATGATTCCTTCGATGGCCGGCGCGGGCGATTGCACGCTGCGCGTAACGACCACCAGGTCGGCGCGCCGCAGGGCGGAAACCGGTTCGCGCAGCCGTCCCGAGGGCAGCGTCCTGCCTCCGCCAAAAGGATCGGACGCATCGAGAAGCACGATGTCGGCGTCACGCGCCAGCCGGAGATGCTGGAATCCGTCATCGAGGACAAACCATTCGACGCCGTGGCGCGCGAGCATTTCTCCGTTCTTGAATCTGTCCGCGCCGACGCCAAGTTGAACTTTTCCGGCGAGGCGATCGCGCAACAGGGCCACTTCATCGCTTTGCGGCACGCCCGGCGCGGCCGCTCCGGCGTGTGCGCCCGCTTCGGCGATCCCCCCGGAAGTGCCGCGATAGCCGCGCGTCAGAATCGCCGCGTGCCTGCCTTCCCCGGCAAGCCGCTCGGCGATCCACAGCACCATCGGTGTTTTTCCGGTTCCTCCGGCGGTCAGGTTTCCCACGCTGATCACCGTTCCCGGCAGCTTGCGTTTCCGAAAAATTCCCCGGGCGTAACACCAGGCGCGCACGCGCGAAATCATCGAGTATAGAACGGACAGCGGCCATAACAACCGCAGCCATCCAGCGGACTGCCTCACTTCGCGCCCCCGGACGCATCGATAATTTTTTCCAGACGATCAAGAACCCGCTGTGTTGCGCCGCGATTGCGATCCACCAATGCCCTGGCCGAAGCGCCCATGCGCGCCGCGCGCTCCGGATCCCGCAGCAAACCGCGCCAGGCAGCGCCAAGCTCTGCGGAACTCGCCACGCGGATGGAAGCGCCCGCCTCCAGAAAAGCCGCGGCGATTTCGCGAAAATTTTCCATGAACGGCCCGTACACCGGGACTTTGCCGAACGCCGCCGGCTCCAGAATATTGTGGCCGCCGACGGGAACCAGCGACCCGCCGACGAATACCGCGTCGGCAAAAGTATAGATGCCGGCAAGTTCGCCCAGGCTATCGAGCAGAAAAACATTCCCGGGCTTCGCCAGCACAGCGCTCGAAGCGCCGTTCAGCGAAATCTCCCCGCGGCGCACCACTTCGCGTCCCGCTTGCGCAATGATCGCGGCGGCGTGATCGAACTGGTCGGGTTTTCTAGGCGCGAGAATCAGGAGCGCGGCGGGAAATTCGCGTTCCACGTCCGAAAACGCGCCGAGCACCATGGCTTCCTCCTCCGGCATCACGCTGCCGGCGATCAGCACGGGGCCTCGCTTGCTCCGCGGGAGTTCCGCTTCCAGCCACGCCGAAAGCGCGCTCTCCGGCGGATTGCCGAGATCGTATTTCAGATTGCCGGTAACGATGACGCGGTCTTTGGGAGCGCCCAGCGCCAGGAG
>Ga0316628_100001357_pt1 | contig 17247 bp, 15 predicted proteins | sample OWC_Aug_M2_C1_D5_FD_207648 | JGI IMG/M metagenome (GOLD analysis project Ga0316628, IMG submission 207648) | Wetland soil microbial communities from Old Woman Creek delta, Ohio, United States - OWC_Aug_M2_C1_D5_C | ecosystem: Environmental > Terrestrial > Soil > Wetlands | place: USA: Ohio... | reverse complement strand
CCTGTATTTCCTCTCCTCGATACCATTCGGGGTGCGCCTCCAGTTCTTCGTAAAAATCCCCATCCCCAACCATCCCGGCCAGAGAAAATACCGGCTTTCATCTCCATTCCTTCTCCGCCCTGCTGTCGTCATAGGTAATTCCCTGGGCCGATCGGTGAAAAGCCATGGCGGCGGGATCCGGGTTGTAGTTCAATATGGCCTCGGGTGGGTCATTTCCATAATCAATCTGCTCCCCTTCATTTCCTTCCCCCCATGGCAAGCATTTACTTTATCTTTAGGATCGGGTATTGATATATCGGAAAATCGGAAAACTGTAGGACTTGTTCATGCCAGATCTCTCCGCCGCAAATTATCGCTGGGTGATCGTGGGGGTGCTGTGGCTGGTTCACGTCATCAGTTTTTTTAATTTTTCCAGCCTGGGCATTCTCGCCCCCTTCCTCAAGGAAGACTTGAGTCTTTCTTCTACCCAGATCGGCTTCTTCATTTCCGCCGTTTCCGTAGGCGCCTGTCTCAGTCAGATTCCCGTCGGCCTGATCACTGACCTGGTTAGAGCTCGCTTTCTTTTACCCCTGTCCATCGGGCTGATGGCCCTCTTTTTAAGCCTTTTTTCTTTCAGTGTATCGTATGGTTCGGCCATAATGATCCTGTTGATTTACGGCCTGACCACCGGGGCTATCGGTCCCGTGGCCAGCAAAAGCGTCATGGATTGGTTCCCTTCAGTCGGCAGGGCTACGGCCATGGGGCTGAAGCAAACCGGGGTGAACTTCGGCGGTATCCTCGCCGGGGTTCTTCTTCCCTTCCTGGCTCTCAACTATTCTTGGCGCAAAGGTCTCCTCATGGTAGGCCTTGCGGAGGCGGTCTGCGGGGGGCTCATTTACAAATTGGCTAAGAACCCTCCAGCCAAAATTCAGGAACCATCTTCCTCTTTCGATTGGAAGATTGTACGGAGTGTTATCCTGAACCGGAACATTCTCATTCTGGGGGGAATCGATTTTTTCTTCTTTGCCTGCCAGTTCTGCTTCTCCGCTTACCTTACCCTTTTCCTGACCCGGGAATTACAGATCTCGGTTGTTCAAGCCGGTCATTTTTTTGCCCTCGCCTTCCTCGTCGGGGCGATCGCCCGCATTCTCTGGAGCCTGGTTAGCGATTACTATCTCGGGGGGAGGAGGAGGGGAATCCTGCTCCTGATCACCTGGATGGAGCTACTCTCTTTGTGCATTTTGGGTCTGATCTCGTTCTTCCCCTCCGTTTCCCGATTTCTCCTGGTCGCCGTGCTGATCTTCGGGATGAGCGGAATTGGCTGGAACGCGATCTTTTTAATTATTCTGGGAGAAACCGCCGGAAAGGAATTTACGGGTTTGGCTACGGCTACCGGTTTTTTCTTCGGATTTATGGGCAGCCTGATCTGTCCACCCCTTTTTGGTTATATTGTGGATACGATGGGTGCGTATGGGTACGGCTGGTTGTTCCTTGCCTTCTGCGCCGCAGCCATTCTCTTCCTCCTGAGCCGGTTCCCGGAGAAGAATTCAGGGAAGGAACTTTGAAAAAAGTTTACCAAAGGCGGTCTTACTTATAAACGCAATAAATATCGTTACAAGTCATTGCGAACCCGAAGCCCTGCACCGCCCTGAACCGATAAGGTTCGGGGCACCGCATGGTGTCCAGGGCGAAGGGCGCGGCAATCTCGTTTTTAATGGGGGCTTCGTCGTCCCGCGAGGCGCGTCCCGCCTAGGCGGGATCGCCATCACACTTTTCTTATTGCGTTTGTATTAATTCTTTTCTTCTCCCTCCTTTTTTTCTTCCTTTCCTTTCTTTGGCTCGGGCTTCCCTTGTTTCTCTGGTTTGGGGGCTTTTTCTTTTTTCTCTTTCTTTTCTTTCTTGCTCTTTTTCTCCGCTACCTCTTCCTCTACTTCCTTCTTCGGCTTTTCTCGAGCGGCTTTCTCGGCGGCCAATTTTTCCACCTTGGCCCGAGCCCTTTCTTCGTTCAACTTTTCTTGGGCCACGATGCTGGCCAGCCTGGAATTTGCCTTGCGAATCATACCCTTAATCTTTCGCCAGGTGGCGTCTTGGGAAATCGCGTCGGAATTTAACCCTTTTTCTTTAAGGAAAGCCAGGCGGGCTTCGAGTTTGGCCTGGGCTTCCTTTTTCTGATTTTCTACATAGATCCGTGCTCTGAGATTCATTGGTTTCTCCGTCCTTTTTGAAAAATGTTCTTCTTTTTTAACACAGGCCCATTGTCTGCGGCAAGAATTTTATCAACTCTTCACTTCTCGCTTTTCCCTGTTCTTACCTTCAGGGACCTCATTCGATTCACGGCTGCGGCCAGTTCGAAAAGTCGGGGACGAGCATAATCGCCCCGTTTGTACGGAGTTAGAATATCTAACCCCTTCTCTTCCACATCGGCGAGGGCTCTTTTTAACCCCTCGACCAACGGAACGGCCCCGTTGAAATAGCGCGTGGCACAATAATGAATTAGATCCCCGATCGCGTGGATCTGGCTCTCGTCCATTACTTGGGCCACCCGGGAGAGGTCGATGGCCGTTCTTCCATAGATAATCGTTTTTAGCCCCTGGGAGTCAATTTTTACATCCCGCTTCCCCCTTTGGGGGTCGAAGCCTTCGGGAAGGGGAATCCGAGAACAGACTTTCCCGAATGTCTCTCTTCCCTCCGGTTTGCGCAAGGTGGGATGTTTCTTCACGACTTCCCGAACGCGCTGGGTTGCATCTCGGGGCAGGTAGGCATCCATCATAATGACCCGGTCGGCCACTTCGAAATAATCCCCTGACCCACCCATGACCAGCACCGTGGAAACTCCCTGGTCCTGATAAAGCTGCTTAACCTGGTCGATGAAAGGGGTGATGGGCTCCTTGTCCTTTGAAACGAGTTCCTGCATCCGCTGGTCCCGGATCATGAAGTTGGTGGCCGAAGTATCCTCGTCAATCAGCAGAACTTTTGCTCCTACCTCCAGCGCCTCCATGATATTTGCGGCCTGGGAAGTGGACCCGGAAGCATTATCCGTGGAGAACTCGGCAGTGTCTTTCCCCAGTGGCAGGTTGGTGATGAAAGGACGAATATCCACTTTCTCCACGGACCGCCCATCCTCCGCCCTTACCCTTACAGCCGCCTGGTGAGAGACCACATATTCTCGCCCATCTCCCGGGATGTGCGGGTAGACCCCCTTTTCGACGGCGTCGAGCAGCGTGGATTTACCATGAAAGCCCCCGCCCACGATCAGAGTGACCCCCTCCGGAATGGCCATCCCCCTTATCTTCCCACGATGCAGCGTTCCCACTTCTACTTCCATTTCGGGCGGAGATTGGAACAGGACAATGGCTTGCCCGGCGTTTCCTCCTTCCATCATCATGGGCCGCTCATCGACGCCACTTTTCCGCGGCAGAAGGGAGCCATTGGCAATGAAACAGATCCACCTTTTCGCTCCGAATTGCGCCCGAATGTACTCCTGGTCTTCTGCCACGTCCACGTGGATCTCCGCCTCTGCGGGTGGGAGATTCCCGTAAAATAAAGATCGCTCCACAATCCGGGGGACTTCTCCGAAGAACATCTCTTCCGCCTGTCGGCTTAAGATCGTCCGGCCAGCCGCTGGCAAACCCATGGTGAAGCGCATTTCTACCTTCTCCTGGGTTACCAGGCAAGAAGTCCTCTCCAGGACTTCTTGCCCGGGGCTGTCCACAGAGATCCTTCCACTTCCCCCGATACCCCGGTTGCCTTTGGCCACGGCCCGGATGGCCGTGGCATACTTCCGGGTCAGATAATCTTGCAGGGCCACGGACCTGGTTTTATTCTGGAAAAGTTCAGGCGGAAACTTCGCCTTCTTTTGATCTGCCTGCAGACGGACTCGCGTGGGGCTGGCAAACGGGTCTCCTTGCACATGATCTATAAAAAATAAAAAATCTCCGAAATCGTAAGCCCCTTCTAGGTCCTGATAAGCCTTATACCCCCTTCCATCAATCCGGGCCAGAATCTTTCTCAGATCCTCCTTATTTTGCATCCTCGCTCCATTTTTTGAATTCTTTATCTATTTACCGCAGAGGCGCAGAGAGCGGGGAGATGTGTTCCAAACCATGTCAAAATTGATGAACTCGTAAATAGTCGTCATCCCCGCGTAGGCGGAAATCCAGAATCAATGAAACTCATTGAAAAGACTGGATTCCCGTTTTCATGGGAATGACAGAAAAGCAAATTTGCGGACTTTTTACGAGATCATCAAAATTCAACAATTGAAGATTTTCTTAATTTGATTTTATTCATTGCCTTATGCTCTCAGCACACTCTGCGCTAAAGAATTGTAGCATAAGACAAATCATTTGCCACCTGCCAAGCGGAATGTTAATATTTTCGCCATGAATAAAGACGATCTGCTACAAGTTTCCAAACCCTCGCGCTACCTGGGCGGAGAGGTAAACTCCGTGGTCAAAGATTGGAGCCGAGTTCGTCTGAAGTTCGCCCTCATCTTTCCAGATGTATATGAAGTGGGAATGTCCCACCTAGGTTTCCAGATCCTCTACCATATCCTCAACCAGAATGCGGAGATCGCCTGCGAACGGGCTTTTGCGCCCTGGCCCGACATGGAAAAATTTCTCCGAGATCGAACCCTCCCCCTGACCTCCCTGGAATCCTCCCGGCCCCTGAAGGATTTTGACGCCCTTGGCTTCTCCCTGCAGTATGAACTCAATTTTACGGGTGTCCTGAACATCTTGGATCTGTCTGGAATTCCCCTCCGGACTGCGGAGCGAGGGGAGAAAGATCCGCTGATCATCGGCGGTGGTCCTTGTGCCATGAACCCAGAGCCATTGGCCGACTTTTTTGATTTCTTCGTCCTGGGAGATGGGGAAGAGGTAGTCTTGGAGGTTTGCCGGGAGATCATCGCCTCCCGCCAAAATCAAGAATCCAAAACAGAGCTGCTGAAGAGACTCGCCAGGCTTGAGGGCGTTTACATTCCCTCCTTTTTCCGGGTGGAATATGAACTCGAAGGACCGATCAAACAAATCATCCCGCTGCAAAAGGGTTATTCGGCGGTTCTACGCCGGATCCTTCCAGACTTAAATAAAGGGTCCTTCCCCCCTTGCCCCGTCCTCCCCTTCATGGAAGTCATCCATGACCGCCTGAATGTTGAAGTCGCCCGGGGATGCACCCGGGGGTGCCGGTTCTGTCAAGCGGGCATGATCTACCGACCCCTCCGCGAACGCTCTCCGCAAAATATTTTGCAACTAATTGAAGCAGGACTGAAAAGTACCGGCTATGACGAAGTCTCCCTCCTTTCCTTAAGTACGGGAGATTATTCTTGCCTGGAGCCTTTGCTTTCCTCCATCATCGATCGATACCGTGAAGAGGGGGTGGCCGTTTCGCTTCCTTCCCTCCGCGTGGAAACGCTCACGGCATCGATTGTTCGGCAAATCCAGGAGGTCCGTAAGACCGGCTTTACCCTGGCCCCTGAAGCCGGGACCGACCGCCTCCGCCAGGTTATCAACAAGGGGAATACCTCAGGAGACCTCCTTTCCACCATCCGTACTGTCTTTGCAGCGAACTGGCGCCTCTTGAAACTTTATTTTATGATCGGCCTTCCTACCGAAATGGAGGAAGACCTCCAGGGGATTGTGGCTCTCTGCAAGAAAGCCCTGGTTGAGGCTCGCCGGGCGAAGAGCTCTGCCCAAATCAACGTCAGCATTTCCACCTTCATCCCCAAGGCTCATACCCCCTTCCAATGGGAACCGCAGGGCTCTTTGGAAGAAGTGCGTCAGAAACAAAAATTCTTGCGCCAAAACCTAGAACGAGAGGGCCTGCGGGTCAAATGGGCGGATCCCCAGTTGAGCCTTCTGGAAGGGGTCTTTGCCCGCGGTGACCGAAGGCTGGGCCAGGTCCTGGAGATCGCCTACAAGCTCGGGTGCCGCCTGGATGGATGGAGGGATTACTTCCGCTATGACCTGTGGGAGAAGGCTTTCGGCCAGACGGGTCTGGACTCTTCATTTTACACCCTTCGACCCAGGGCATTGGATGAAAATTTGCCCTGGGACCATCTTGATCCCCGGGTGTGTAGACGGTTTCTTGAAGAGGAACGCCGCAAGGCCTTCCAGGCCCTCCAGACCGTCGATTGCCGAAATGCTTCTTGCAGCGGCTGTGGGGTCTGCTATGGGCCCGACCAGTTCAGCAACTTGAAAGCCAACGGTCCAGTAGCTTCCCCGCAGAAATCTTCCTCGCCCCCCAAATCAAAATTAACCGTTGTCTCCGTTCGCCGCTTTCGTTCGCGGTTTGCCAAATTTGGCCCGGCAAAATTCCTCGGCCATCTGGAACTATCGCAGTCGATACTCCGCGCCTTCCGCCGAGCTCAGATTCCTCTGGTTTTTTCCCAGGGATTTCATCCTCTGCCTAAGGTCTCTTTTGGCCCCCCTATACCAGTCGGTTATGAAAGCTGGGCTGAATTCCTGGATTATCAAATTCAGAACAATCTCCACCCCCAGGAAGCAGATTCCCGACTGAAGGCCGTCCTCCCCCCGGGGATCAGGATTCTGAAAACCCAAGAAATTCCCTTGAAATCCCCCTCCATTTTTGATAATATAGTTAAGATTTTTTATTTGCTTCGCTTCCCAAATTCTGAGGGACCCCCGAAGGATATCGAGGGTGAATTTTTGAGGCAAAAGGAAATTCCGGTTTTTTGGTCCAGAAAGAATAAATCATTAGACTTGAAGGAAGTAGTAGAATCCCTCTCGTTCGTAAATGCCCATACGCTGAAGATGGTCCTACGTTCCCGGGAGGGAGGAAGTCCGAGACCAGAAGAAGTGCTTGATTTAATCTGCGGCTGGGCCAAGGGAAAGCGGCCTCGGATCACGGTGCAGAAGCTCCGGGTGCAATTTAAGGAATTCGATTTATGTCCAATGAAATTCTGATCAACGTAAATTCCGGCGAAACCAGGGTGGCCCTGCTGGAGAGCGGGGTGCTCGTGGAACTCTACCTGGAGCGTAGCTCCGAACAGGGGATTAGTGGAAATATTTACAAGGGCCGGGTGGTACGGGTTTTACCCGGCATGCAGGCTGCTTTCGTGGACATCGGGTTGGACAAAGCGGCTTTCCTATACGTCACCGACGTCCATCAGGACTTCGAAGATTTGGAACTCATGATGCGCGCCCGAGAGGACGATGTGAATGGGCTGGCCCCAAGCGAGGAAAGCGAAGAAGAGGAGGTCCTGGACCTGGATACTCCCTTTCAGATCGAAGACCTGCTCCATGAAGGCCAGGAAGTCCTAATCCAAGTATCCAAAGAACCTCTGGGCACCAAGGGGGCCCGAATTACTTCCCACATCTCTCTTCCCGGTCGCCATTTGGTCCTCATGCCCATGGTGGATCATATCGGGGTTTCCCGGCGGATCGAGAATGAAGCCGAACGGCGGCGGTTGCGGGAAATCATCCAGCACATCAAGCCCGCCGGCTGCGGGCTCATCGTGCGCACGGCTTCTGATGGCAAGGGGGAGGCCGAGTTCCATCAAGACCTGGACTTTCTCCTGAAGATGTGGAACAACATCCAGAAGCGCAAAGCCACAAGTCCCGTTCCCAGCCTAGTGCATAAAGACCTGGACATCTCCCTGCGGGCCATCCGAGACCTCTTTACCCAGGAAGTGGAACGGGTGGTCGTCGATTCAGGAGAAGAGTACAGGAAGATCCTGGATTTCTGTGAAACCTTCATGCCCCAGCTCAAATCCTCCGTCGAGCTCTACGATAAGGAAGAGCCGCTCTTCGATTTTTATGGGATTGAAATGGAAATCAGCCGGGCATTGGGCCGCAAGGTGTGGCTCAAATCCGGTGGATACATCGTCATCGATATGACTGAGGCCCTGACCGTGATCGACGTGAACACCGGGCGCTATGTGGGCAAGAGGAACCTGGAGGATACGATCCTCAAAACGAACCTGGAGGCGGTAAAAGAACTCGCCTACCAGCTCCGCCTTCGCAACATCGGGGGAATTATCATCATTGACTTCATCGACATGGAGAAGGAATCCAGTCGGGAGAAGGTTTTCCAGGCCCTTACCGAGGCCCTGAAAAAGGATAAGAGTAAAACGAACATCCTGAAGATCTCGGAGTTGGGACTGGTGGAAATGACCCGGAAACGCACGCGGGAAAGCTTGGGTCGCATCCTCAGCGAGCGTTGCTTTTACTGCGAGGGCCGGGGGTTCCTGAAAAACCGTTCAACCATCTGCCAGGAGATATTGCGGGAGATTCAACGGGACATCCGCGATCTGCGCGGGGAGAATATCTTGGTGGATGTTCATCCCAATGTGGCCAACTTTCTGTATGATGAGGCCCGGGGCGATGTGGAAAGATTGGAAAGGCGCTTCCACAAACGCATCCTGGTCAGCGGAAAAAATGATTACCATCTGGAGCAATTCGAAATCCACAGCAGCAACGGTCAATTTTCCGTTGACAAAAAGGAAAAAGAAAACCTATCATGAAAATTTAGACCAAATTTTGGAGGATGAAATTGTACGCGATAATCCGGACGGGTGGAAAGCAATTTAAAATCACCCAGGGTGATACGATTCGGGTGGAAAAAATCGCTGGCCAGGCTGGCGACACAGTGGAGCTTACGGATGTCCTCCTCTTTGCGGAAGGGGAAAAGGTCCTGGCCGGTAAGCCCCTACTTCCCAATGTTAAAGTCATCGGAGAGATCCTGGGCCAACGCCGGGCCAAGAAGGTCATTGTCTTCAAGATGAAACGCCGCAAAGGGTATTCTAAGAGGCAGGGGCATCGGCAATCGTTCACCACCCTGAGGATCAAAGAGATAAGTGTACAATGAAGTGCCTAAAATGCGCTAAAATGCCTAAAATGGAAAAAATACCCCCCCTCCCTTGACGGGAGAGGGTTGGGGTGAGGGTGAATAATCGAGAATTTTCGAAAAGTTATTTATCCCCCCCTTCTTCCCCTCCGGCCAGGGGATAGGCACTTTAGGAATTTCGAACTTTGAGCATTTGGAAAGGTTTTAGAGGAGGTTAGCATGGCCCACAAAAAAGGACAGGGAAGTTCCCGTAACGGCCGGGACAGCGCCGGTCAGAGATTGGGAGTCAAACGCTTTGGAGGACAGAGGGTGCCTGCCGGATCCATTCTGGTGCGCCAACGGGGAACGCACATTCATCCGGGAACAAACGTGGGGGTGGGGAAGGATTTCACCCTATTTTCCAAGATCGATGGCATCGTCACCTTCGAACGCCTGGACCGGAACCGGCAGAAGGTGAGTGTTTATGCTCCACCCGTGGAAGGAGCCAAGGTCTGAAGGGATTTCTCAGGAGAGGCCGGCCAACGAACGCCAAAAGCCGCAGGGGTTTGATCGATCAAATTTATCGATGAAGCGAAAATCTTCGTCAAAGCCGGAGACGGAGGGAAAGGCTGCCTCAGTTTTCGCCGTGAAAAATACGTTCCCCGGGGAGGGCCTGACGGTGGCGACGGGGGGAAGGGCGGGGACGTGATCGTCAAGGCCGACGTCCAGCTTTCCACGCTTCTCGATTTTCGTTACCAGCAGCATTACCACGCCAAAAGAGGTCAGCACGGAAAAGGCAAGAATCAGGAAGGGCGCAGCGCGCCGGACCTCATCCTTCCTGTTCCCGTGGGAACGATCGTCCGGGATGCCGACAACGGAGACCTCCTCAAGGATTTCACTCAAAATGGAGAAACCTTCGTCGTGGCCAGCGGAGGGCGGGGAGGGCGGGGAAACGCCCGTTTCGCCACCCCCACCCATCAAGCTCCCCGCCGTGCTGAACCTGGCCAACTTGGCGAAGCAAGATGGCTGCGCCTGGAATTAAAGCTGATGGCCGACGTGGGTATCGTTGGATACCCAAACGTGGGCAAATCCACCCTCATCTCCAAGATATCGGCCGTCCGTCCCAAAATTGCCGACTATCCCTTCACCACTTTAGTCCCGAACCTGGGGGTGGTCACCTTCGGCGACCATCCACCGTTTGTGGTGGCCGACATCCCCGGAATTATTGAGGGGGCCCACCACGGAGCCGGCCTGGGTTTGCAATTCCTGCGGCATGTAGAACGCACATCCCTCATCCTGCACCTTCTGGATATTTCCAACTCCAGCAAGCGGGATCCGGTCAATGATTATGTAGTTTTGAACCACGAGCTCTCCCTGTTTGACCCGGTGCTGGGCAAAAAAACCCAGATCGTGGCCGTCAATAAAATGGATACCCCGGAAGCCGGGGGTAAGCTTCCGGAGGTGCTGCGGTACTTCAAAAAAATAAAGAAAAAGGTCCACCCCATCTCTGCTCTGACTGGAGAAGGATTGTCCAATTTACTCGCTTCTTTGGCCAGACATCTCTCAAAAAGATCGCCGGAGGGAAAGTGGTCGTGACCCGCAAGGCAATCCTGGGCAAAGTCCGCAGGCTCGTTCTTAAGGTGGGAAGCCGTGTACTGACGGCCAAGGGAAGAATATTGAGTCAGGCCGTCTTCGACCGTTTGGCCAGGGAAGTCACAGCAGCTAAGAAAAAAGGGTACGAAGTGGTCATCGTTTCTTCTGGGGCGATCGCGGCTGGCATGGCCCGACTGGGCCTACTGGAGAAGCCCAAAACCATGCCTCAAAAGCAAGCTTCCGCGGCCATAGGCCAGAGCGCTCTGATGTGGAACTACGAACGGGCCTTCTCCTTCTTCGGGGAAAAGGTGGCCCAGGTCCTCCTTACCCGGGACGACCTTTCCAACCGCAACCGCTACCTCAACGCTCGCAATACCCTCCTGACCCTCCTGAGTTTGGGGGTGATCCCCATCATTAACGAGAATGACACGGTGGTTGTTGAGGAAATTAAATTTGGGGACAACGACAACCTTTCCGCACTGGTGACGAACTTGGTCAATGCCGACTTACTGATTGTCCTTAGCGACATCGATGGCCTCTACGACCGGGATCCGCGACTCCATAAGAATGCCAAGCTGATCCCCCTGGTTGCTCAAGTGACGGAGGATTTAGAAAATAAGGCTTCCGGGACTTTAAGCCCCATCAGCATCGGGGGCATGGTTACGAAGCTTCAAGCCGCCCGCAAGGCAGCCCTTTTCGGCATTCCGACCATTTTAGCGAATGGAATGGAAGAGGGGATCTTGGAGAGAATTCTCCGGGCCGAGGATGTGGGTACCCTCTTTACCTCCGAGGTGAACAAACTCACCAGCCGTAAACACTGGATCGCCTTCACTCTGGAACCTCTGGGAAAGATCATCGTGGATGAGGGCGCCAAGAAAGCCATCTTACAGAAAGGGAAGAGCCTGCTGCCTTCGGGGGTCCTGGCCGCCGAAGGGAAATTCAGCCTGGGGGACCCGGTCGTTCTGGCAGACATCCATGGCCAGGAGTTTGCCAAAGGGCTGACCAATTATGGCTCCACAGAAATCAGCAAGATCAAAGGATTGAAGACCACCGAGGTGGAAGGCAAGCTCGGATACAAATACAGCGATGAGATTATTCACCGGGATGATCTGGTGTGTCCGCCATTTCCATCCTTGGGCCAGTCCAGGTCAGGATTGCTGTGTGGGCCTGCAACCCGGAAGGGAACGGGGGATTCAGGTGGATCCAGGTGAACGCCAGAACAACTCAACGGATTCCAGGAATCTGTGATTCGAGGGGCCGAGTGGAGGCCCAAAAGAAAAGGGTCCAAGGGGTCAAATGAAAGGTTTTTATAGAGACAACTTAGACCCTCTGAACCCATGAATCCTGGCCCCCTTTTTAGCAACTGTAAGGCGGGAGAGAAGAATGACTTTGAAAAATGAGATCCGTCAGGTGGCTCGCAAAGCACGTGAGGCCGGTTATGTCCTGGCCAACCTTCCCACCTCCACCAAGAATGCCGCCTTGGAAGAAATGGCCAAAGCCTTGCATCAATCGGCTTCCAAACTCAAGAAGGCCAACGCCATTGATGTAACTGCGGCCAGGAAGGCGGGACTTTCCCCCGCCATGATCGATCGCCTGACGCTTTCTGAAAGTACCCTACGGGGTATGGCGAACAGCCTGAAGGAAGTAGCTCTCCTCCCAGACCCGGTCGGGGAAGTGAGTAAAATGTGGAAACGCCCCAACGGACTCTGGGTGGGGAAAATGCGTATTCCCTTGGGGGTGATTGGCATCATTTATGAATCTCGCCCCAATGTGACCTCCGATGCTGCCGGGTTATGTCTGAAGGCGGGAAATGCCGTCATTTTACGGGGAGGGTCCGAAGCCATCCATTCCAACTTGGCCATCGGCGAAATCCTCCAGAGGGTCGGGAACCAGCATGGAATCCCAGCCGGGGCCATCCAGATGATTCCCACAACCTCCCGTCGGGCCGTGGAGGAAATGCTGCAGTTAGAGGAATACATCGACGTCATCATTCCGAGGGGGGGGGAAGACTTGATTCGCTTTGTCGTCTCTCACTCCAAAATTCCGGTGATCAAGCATTACAAGGGGGTCTGCCATGTATTTGTCGATGCCACCGCAGACCTGGAAATGGCCCAAGCCATCTCGTACAACGCCAAGGTCCAGCGTCCGGGAGTCTGCAACGCCATGGAGACGCTTCTCGTGCACCGGGACATCGCTTCCCGCTTCCTACCCCCCATGGCCGAAAAATTTAGGGCCGCCGGCGTGGAGCTTCGCGGATGCCCGGAGAGCAGGCGCATCCTGAAGTTTATCAAGGCGGCCAGAGAAGCCGACTGGGCCGCCGAATACCTGGATTTGATCCTGGCGGTGCGGGTGGTTGCAGGACTGGAAGAGGCCATTGCGCACATCATCCGTTATGGCTCATCCCATACAGACTCTATCGTAACCGGCGATTATACCAACGCCCAAAGGTTTCTCAAAGAGGTTCCCTCTTCGACGGTATTGGTCAACGCTTCCACGCGGTTCAGCGATGGGTTCGAGTTGGGTCTGGGCGCAGAGATTGGCATCAGTACCACTAAGCTTCACGCCTTCGGTCCCATGGGGGTCGAGGATCTAACCACTTCCAAATTCATAGTCTACGGCAGCGGGCAAATCCGTACATGAAGAAGATTGGCCTCTTTGGGGGAACCTTTAACCCCATTCACCTTGGCCACCTTCGCTCCGCGGAGGAGATTTGCGAATCCTGCGCCCTCGATCGAGTGATCTTCATCCCGTCCTCTTACCCACCCCATAAAAACAAAGAAGAGCTCCTTCCCGCTCCCATGCGTACGGAAATGGTCCGGCTGGCCATCGCTGACAACCCCCGTTTTTCTCTCTCTGAGATAGAACTACAGCGGCCGGGCAAGTCTTATTCCGTGGAAACCGTCGGGCATTTCCGCCAGCAGTTCGGAGTGGATGCCCAGCTTTACTTTATCCTCGGCCTGGATGCCTTCTTGGAGATCGACACCTGGAAGGAGTATACGGCCCTTTTTGCCCTCTGTCATTTCATCGTCACGACCCGGCCGGGCTTTGAAAAAAAATTCTCCCCGGAGTATCTTCCCATTGAACTGGCAGGAAGTTTTTGTTATGATACCCAAAAAGACGGCTATGCCCATCGTTCTGGTTTTTATGTTTTTCCGAAAGAGATCACAGCACTGGACATATCCTCGACGAAGATCCGGGAGAATTTTCAGAGGGGACATTCCGTGAAGTACCTTCTACCGCCCTCGGTGGAGGCTTTTATATACAATAATAAACTCTATCAAACGAAGGACCCTAAAGCGGAAGGTTGACCTCCTCAACTTCGAAACAAAAGGCTCTCCTTTGTGCCCAAGCGGCACTGGACCACAAGGCCATCGACCTGGCCATCCTGGAGGTGAAGAACCTTTCCTCTTTTACCGATTATTTTGTGATTTCCAGCGGAAATTCTGACCGCCAGGTGCAGGCCATCGCTTCTCATATCGAGGAGAAATTGGGCACCCAAGGCCTCCATCCCCTGGGCGTCGAGGGAAAGCGTGAGGGGCATTGGGTTCTTCTGGATTATGGAGATGTGGTCATCCATATCTTTTACCACCCTATCCGGGAGTTCTACGACCTGGAGAGGCTATGGTCCGACGCCCCCAGGGTCGAGTTGCCGGCTGTAAGGAAGCCTCGAAGAACTCGTCCCCGGGGGAAAGAATGCGGCTAATCCTTGTTTCCGTCGGCAAAGTATCGGAACCTTTCATCAGAGAAGCCTGCGCGATTTATGCCGAAAGAATCCGCCGCTATGGGGATCTCAACCTGATTGTAGTCCCAGAGGAAAAAATCCCCTTTCAGGGAAAAAGAGAGTACATCGTCCGCCAGGAAGGGCGAAGGATCCGGGAAAAACTTAGCAGGGATGTTTTTATTGTAGTGGCGGACGAAAGAGGGAAGTTTCTCTCCTCCGAAGCCTTTGCCCGCACTTTGGAAAAATGGAGTAATTCGGGACTCAAAGAAGTGGCCTTCATTCTGGGGGGCCCCTATGGGTTAGACGAAGCGCTGCGGGAGGAGGCCAATTTTTGCCTTTCCCTTTCTCCCATGACCTTGCCTCACGGCCTGGCCAGAATCCTGCTTTTGGAACAGATTTATCGGGCTTTGACTCTCCTTCGGGGAGAGCCATACCATAAATAAGACGTCTGGCTAATTCCCTTCTCGCTTTTTGGGGCAGAAAGCTGACGGCTGGTGGCGGATCCTACACGATTGGGCCCTTTCTGGCGTGCTCTGGTTGATTTCTTCTTTCCCCCCAAGTGCCCACTTTGCGGCGAAAGCTTGGGTGAGTTACCCCTTGAGCGCCCTTGTCCGCTTTGCCTCTCGGAGATAAAATTTTTTTCCCCCCCTCGCTGTCCCCGCTGCGGTTTGGGCTTCCGGGAGACGCCGGGGGACGATCACCTCTGTTCCGGATGTCTTACCGAAGAACGTTACTTCACGAAGGCCAGAGCGATCGCCCCCTACGAAGGGCTCATGGCGGAGGCCATCTCTCGCTTCAAGTATCAGGGGGCCTCCCGCCTGGCCAAGCCGCTGGGTGCGCTCCTGGGTGAATACCAGGACCTGGAATTCCCCTTTACGGATTTTGACCTCATTCTGGCCGTCCCGCTTCATCCCCACCGCCTTAGGCAACGCGGATTCAATCAATCGATGCTGCTGGCCCGCCGCCTCAGCCACAGGCACTCTATTCCCTTGGATTTTACGTCGCTCCAGCGCACTCGCCACACCCAGCCTCAGACCCACCTTTCAGGTTCTGAACGGCAGAAGAACATCCGCGGCGCCTTCGAGGTCCGAAGACCCAAGGTTATTTCCGGAAAGCATGTTCTTCTCATCGACGACGTTTTCACCACCGGAGCGACGGTCCAGGAGTGCTCGAAGGTCTTGTTAAAAGCGGGGGCCAAACGAGTAGACGTGCTGACTCTGGCCCGGGCCCTGTAAAAATCTTTACTCCTTCCCTTCCCATTCAGTTTATGGTATACACTTTTTTATTGGATTGACTAAAAAACAGAGGGAGCTCTTTCTATGACTGAAATTCCAATTACCAAAGCTTCGCCAAAGGACTTAAAAAAGAAACCCGCCCCTGGAGGGGAGCTGGGTTTCGGCAAGCTTTTTACGGATCATATTTTTCTCCTGAATTATGAGGAGGGGCAGGGGTGGCAGCATCCCCGCATCGAACCTTACCATCCCCTCCCCTTAGACCCGGCGGCTCTGGTTCTCCACTACGGACAAGAAGCCTTCGAGGGTTTAAAGGCCTATCGCTGGCCTAAAGGGGAAATCTATCTCTTTCGCCCGCGGATGAACTATGAACGAATGAACCGCTCGGCAAGACGACTCTGCATGCCGGGCTTAGATGTGGAGTTGGCCCTGGAAGCCACCCGCCAGCTGATTCGCTTGGAAAAAGAATGGGTTCCTTCCGCACCGGGAACTTCTCTTTACATCCGTCCCAACATGATCGCAACCGAAGCGGCTTTGGGAGTGCAGATTTCCAAGAAATTCCTTTTCTATATCATGCTCGGGCCGGTCGGTGCTTATTACCCCCAGGGCTTTAACCCCGTAGACATTTACGTCACGGAGAAATACATTCGCGCGGCCCGGGGAGGTCTGGGAGAAGCGAAGACCTTGGCCAACTATGCGGCTAGCCTTTTGGCCGGAGAGGAGGCTCATGCGCTGGGATATACCCAGGTGCTTTGGCTGGATGCCGTCGAGAAAAAATATGCCGAGGAAGTCGGTACAAGTAATATTTTCTTTTATATCGGCGCAGAATTAGTGACTCCGCCTCTGGATGGAACGATATTGCCCGGCGTAACCCGGGATTCCGTGCTGCAAATCACCCGCGGGTGGGAGATGAAAGTTTCCGAAAGGAAAATAAGCCTGGATGAGGTGATCTCCGCTCTGGAATCTGGAAAACTGAAAGAGATTTTCGCCTCGGGGACCGCGGCCGTGATCTCCCCTGTGGGCAAACTGGCCTACCAGGGGAAAACTTTCGCGATCAGCGATGGGAAAGTGGGCCCTCTCGCGCAGAAGCTTTACGACCACATCGTGGACATCCAGTACGGGAAAATCAAGGATCCTTACGGGTGGATGGAGAGGGTCGCCTAAACTCTTTTGATGTAGTCTCTCATCGAAGAGGAAAATGCGGAACCAAGCCAACACCCGTCTTCTCGAGAGGGCGTTGGCTTTTTTATTTTTTTCTTCAACCTGGTGGGAGGAAAAGATTTATGTCCGAATATGATGTGATCGTTATTGGGGCAGGGAATGGAGGGCTCACCTCAGCGCTGACCCTGGCCAGAAACGGAGCGAAGGTGCTCCTCTTGGAGAGACACAACATCCCGGGCGGCTGCGCCACTAGCTTTATCAGGGGGCGCTTCGAGTTCGAGGTGGCCTTGCACCAGCTTAGCGGCATGGGAACTGAGGATAGGCCCGGGCCGCTTCGGGGACTTCTGGGGGAACTGGGAGTCCTGGACCATCTCGAGTTTGTGGAAATGAAAACTCTCTACCGCGTCGTTTTTCCGGAAAAACTCGACATCACCCTCAAGGCGGAGCGACATGAGGCAGTTGAGGCCTTAAAAGCCAAGTTCCCGCGAGAAGGGCAGGCCATAGAGAGGTTCTTCGATTTGATCTACAATTTCTGCCGGGAGATGGTCAGCATGGTCTTTCTGCACGACCCAGAGGCCTCCCGGGAGAAATACCCTCTGTACTTTAAATATGCCCTCAAAAGTTCCCAATCAACCCTGGACGAGTTCTTCCAGGACCCCAACCTCAAGGGGGTGATGGGCACGTACTGGCCTTATGTGGGACTACCCCCAAGGTATATTCCATTTAGTGACCTGGCGATGCTGCTCTGGGCATACATAGAGTTCAAGCCATATCATG
>Ga0316628_100001356_pt1 | contig 17252 bp, 12 predicted proteins | sample OWC_Aug_M2_C1_D5_FD_207648 | JGI IMG/M metagenome (GOLD analysis project Ga0316628, IMG submission 207648) | Wetland soil microbial communities from Old Woman Creek delta, Ohio, United States - OWC_Aug_M2_C1_D5_C | ecosystem: Environmental > Terrestrial > Soil > Wetlands | place: USA: Ohio... | reverse complement strand
ATGGCGGTATTCTTCGGCACTATAATGTTTTCGTACAATCTGAATCAAATCATTCCAATTCTTTTCCCAACTCTGATGGTAGAAATCCAGCAGTTCTTCCAGGGTGTTGAGTTTCGTCACCTTCAGATCCCGGTAAAGCTTCTCCAGGGTCTCGTGAACCCTGGAGCCCATAAAGGCTTCAATGCCTTCCGTCTCGACTTCAATCTTATCGATATAGGAAAGTTTATATTTTTGCGGGCAGGTCTCATAGGTAGCAAGCTGAGAATGCGAGTAGACCGGCATCTTTCACCTCCTTCCCTGCTCTGAGCAGGGTCGAATTTGCCCATTTTCTACGGGTCAATATTATTTATTTCTAACAAGAAAAAGTACTCCTGTCAAAAAACAATTCCCCTTGAAAAGAGACCAAAGGGTGTGGTTAGATACACTTGATAAATTCAGATTTTCTCTTACCTTCACTTGCCGAGTGGGGCCAACCGGATGAAACCCGAAGAAGAATTGAAGAGATTACAGGAAACGGTGATCAAGTGTAAGAAATGCCCGAGATTAGTTTCCTATCTTAATAAGGCCAACGGCACCCAGCCCTCAGTTGCACCTCTTGACGGCATAGGATGGGTGTTGTTCCAAGTTTAAATATATGAAAACTTCTGGTGGCTGTGAAAAAAGATTTCTTGCTTAACTTTGATTCGGAGATTGGAGAACAAAGAAGGCTAAATTAAAAACATTTTGGGACAGCCTCTGTGTCCCTATTTTTACTATTTTTTTTTATTTTTTAAAACTGTCCCGTGTCAAGGGCTGACCCCTTTTCTTGCAGCTCGTCGCAAATAGGGACTCCTTCCTAAGTAAGTGAGTTTCTTAATCACCCTGCCTAATAGAAAGTTTCAATCGAAAATCAATAAAAATCAGGGAAATCGTCGGAAAAGTTTACAACTTCAAGAATAGGTAAATTCCTTAATGAAATCAATCTTGTTAGACCATCAGCGTAAAACTCCTGTCGGAAAACCTTATACTTTCTACTTTTTTAAAGAGCGTCGAAATTTTAGGAAAACAATGAGATATCATGAATTATCAGGACTTTACAAGAATTGTCTAGATTTGGCATCAAAATTGCTTTACATCTTGAATTAGAGAAATCTTTTAACCAAAAAGGAGATAAAAAAAATGAAGAAATCACTCGTCCTGGTGGCAGTTTTGTCGTTTAGCTTATGGAGTCCTTCTGTGGTTAAAGCAGTTCTCATTGATTTTGACAGTTTGGCAAATGGCTCATATACGGACTTTACTATTGGGGATGTAAAATTTGAAAATAACCTGGGTAACTTGAATGTGGAAGATATAGGACCACTCCAACCCCCTTTCTCTGAATATGCAGTTGTTGGACCGAGTTCACAAACGCCAGGTGAGTGGAATAAGGCGACTTTTCTAAATGGGATTAGCGTTTACAGTGTTTCTGTAGATATGGGGGATAAAGGTGCAGACTTCGATACCCTCGTGCTTAAGGCGTATGATAGTTTAGACAATTTACTTGCGAGCGTAACGATGTTAAATCCTAGCGGTTCATACTCTGCATTAACCCTTTCAGTTTCTACAGCCACACCCATTGCTTATGCCTTATTCAATGAACAAGGTAACAATAACTTTGAGACGGGTTATCCGGGAACAGCCTATTTCGATAACTTTAGATACAGCGAAAATCCTCCTGTAAATGGTCCTGTTCCCGAACCCGCAACCTTACTTCTCCTCGGCTCTGGTCTGACTGGGCTGATTGGGTTCAGGAAGAAGTTCAAGAAGTAAACCTATATTCAGTTTTTCAAGAACGATAGGCAGGGTCAGAAATGGCTCTGCCTTTTTAATTTTCGAATTTTAAAAATCTCACGAACCTGCTATATATCTTCTGTCTTTAGACCATCGAAAAATTATCGATTTTCATTTATGGAATCAGGATGCGTCGTTTCTACTCGTAATCTTCAATCCCTAAAGCTTCCCTTAACCCAACAGGTTTGTGTTGGAATTTACTGACACTGACACTAGCACTTACACTAGTTTTTTCTTTACCTCAGAATTCCATTTCCAGATTTGGTAAATCGCTGGATACACCAGCAACTCAAGCAAGAAGGAGGTAAAGATGCCTCCAACCATGGGTGCGGCGATCCGTCTCATCACGTCAGAACCTGCGCCAATGGACCACATGATCGGGACGAGTCCGAAGAACGTAGTCGCCACGGTCATAAACTTTGGCCTGAGGCGCCTGACCGCGCCGTAACGAATGGCTTCCTGCAAATCGGCCAAGGACCGGAGGCGACCTTCTTTTTTTGCCTGTTCATACGCGAGGTCAAGATAGAGAAGCATGAAGACCCCGGTTTCGGCATCCACACCCAGAAGTGCGATCAATCCGACCCAGACCCCGATGCTTATATTATATCCGAGCAGATAAAGAAACCAGAAAGCGCCGATGGCAGAGAAAGGCACAGCGAGCAAAACAATGAGGGTCTTAGTGACTGAACGAGTATTTAAGTAAAGGAGAAGCAGGATCAGAAAAAGTGTCAGAGGGACGACCACAGTCAGTCGCTCCTTCATTCGCTGCGTGGCTTCGTACTGGCCGCTCCACGAGACGGCATAGCCGGGCGGAAGTTTTACTTTCTCTCTAAAAAGACGGGTGGCTTCTTCGATATAGCCATTCTGGTCCCGACCCGCCACATCCACATAGACATAACCCGTCAGCAGGCCGTCTTCGTTACGGATCATCGAGGGCCCGCTGGCCACATTCACCGTTGCAAGCTGTGAAAGCGGAATCTGCCTCTTCCCTTCAGAGGCTGGAACGAGAACGCGGCCCAGTGCTCCGATGTCAGCTCTGAAATCCCGCATGTAGCGAACATTCACCGGATATCTTTCACGTCCTTCAACCGTTGTGGTCACGTTCTCCCCGCCGATCGCCTTCGAGACAACCTCCTGCGCCTCTTCAACGCTCAGCCCATAGCGGGCCAGAGCCTCACGATTCCATTCAAAATCGAGAAAATAGCCACTGCCGGTTCGTTCCGAGAAAACACTGCGAGTCCCTTTCAGAGAGGGAAGAAGAGACTCAATTTGCGCTCCGATCTCTTCAATCGTGTCCAGGTCGGCGCCTGAAATTTTGAGGCCCACGGGAGTGCGCAAACCCGTGCTCAGCATTTCGATCCGGCCTTTGATGGGCATCGTCCAACTATTGGCCACACCAGGGATTGCCAACGCATCGTTCATCTGGCTAATGACTTCCTCCTGGGATAGATGATCCGGTGTGATGTGGCGGAGGACGGACTTAAGCCATTCCGGAGCCCACGAGGAGTACCAGGTGTCTGCCCGCCTCCACTCGGACTTGGGTTTAAGAATGATTACAGTCTCAAGCATGGAGAGTGGTGCCGGATCCGTTGATGTATCAGCCCGGCCCGCTTTTCCGAGAACGCGGTCCACCTCAGGAAACTGCTTAATGATCCGGTCCGTGACCTGGAGCAGCTTCTGAGCCTCTGTGATCGAGATCCCCGGCATGGTGGTCGGCATATAGAGGATGGAGCCTTCCTCCAATGGAGGCATAAATTCGGAGCCGAGCTTGAAATAGACAGGAATGGTCACGATGACCAAGGCCGTAGCCATCCCGATTACTGCCCACTTCCAGCGCAGCGTCCATACAGCCACTGGCTCATATAGACGGATCAAGACGCGACTAATCGGATGTTTTTCTTCGGAATGGATGGTGCCCACGACAACGGCGTTCGTAGCTTTGCAGAGCCAGGCCGGCCGAAAATTGAAATTCTTCATGTGGGTAAATAACAACCGGAGAGCAGGGTCCAGGGTGATGGCCAGAACGGCTGCGATAATCATGGAAAGATTTTTTGTATAAGCAAGAGGCTTGAACAGCCGCCCTTCCTGGCCCTCCAAGGTGAGCACAGGTAGGAATGAGACCGCAATGACTAACAAAGCAAAAAAGCTCGGTCCTGCAACCTGCTTTACTGCATTGACGACAACGGTTTTGTAGTCTTCCTTCCGGCCTGTCCGCTCCCATTGTTCCAGGTTCTTATGCGTCTGTTCAACGACAACGATAGCGGCATCCACCAGGGCCCCAATGGCGATGGCAATGCCTCCGAGCGACATGATGTTGGCCGTTACCCCCATCATGCGGAAAGGGATGAAGGAGAGCAGGACCGCTATGGGAATGGTGATGATTGGGATGAGGGCGCTCGGGATGTGCCAGAGGAAGATCAGGACGATGATCGAGACCGTCAGGATCACTTCAATGAGAGTGGACTTCAGGTTGTCGATGGAGCGAAGGATCAGGTCCGAGCGGTCATAGATGGGAACAATTTTCACGCCAGGCGGCAGGCCAGGCTCAATCTCCTTCATTTTCGCTTTGACCCGGTTAATCACATCGAGGGCGTTCTGCCCCTGCCTCATGACAACGATCCCGGAAACAACCTCCCCCTCGCCATCGAGATCAGCAATCCCCCGCCGGATGTCCGGGCCGAGCACTACCTGCCCGATATCCTTGATGCGAATCGGGGTACCGCTATCACTGGCCACAAGGACGATATTCTCAAAATCCTTTACGGAACGAGCATAGCCCCGGCCTCGAATATTATACTCGGTCCCGCCAAACTCAATGAGCCGGCCTGCGGCCTCGGTATTCCCCTGGCGAATGGCCTCTACGACACGGTTGATTGCGATCCCATAGGCCTGGAGTCGATTAGGATCCACATTTACTTGATACTGTTTCCCGAATCCTCCAACCGGTGCTACCTCCGCAACTCCAGGGACAGCCTTCAGGTGGTAACGGAGGTACCAGTCCTGGTAGGAGCGCAATTCAGCCAGATTCCGCTTTCCCGACTTGTCCACCAGTGCATACTGAAAGACCCATCCGAGGCCGGTCGCGTCGGGACCCAATTCGGTCTTGACGCCCCCGGGAAGGTTTGGCAGCACGGCAGAGAGGTATTCTAAGGTCCGTGATCTCGCCCAGTAGATGTCCGTGCCATCCTCGAAGATGACATAAACATAGGAGTAGCCGAAATCGGAGAAGCCTCGAACAGCTTTGACGCGAGGTGCTCCAAGCATCGCCGTCACAATCGGGTACGTTACCTGGTCCTCAATAATGTCCGGGCTACGATCCCAACGCGAATAGACGATCACCTGGGTATCGCTCAGGTCCGGGATGGCGTCGAGTGCCACATGCTTCATCGACCACCAGCCTGCAATGCAGGCCACGGCCACAAGAGCAAAAACGATGAACTTGTTATTTACCGAGAAATCGATGATGCGGTTGATCATGATCTCATCCCAAAGAAAGTGAGAGTGTTAGTGTGAGTGTCAGAAAAAAAGGGGAAGCGAAATCGTCAGTGTAGCCAAGAGAGAAAATAGTGCTTTATCTCGGGTACGAACACCAGCACTCTCACTAACACCGTCTTTTAACACTATCTTTTCAAATACTGATTCGGGGTTTTGTTGAACTGTCCCTTGCATTCATCCGAGCAGAAATAATAAATCGTGTTCTTGTATTGGATTTTTCTTCCAGCTTTCCCTGCCTTATTCACCGAGACATCCATACCACAGACAGGGTCTTTGCTCAATGTTCCATACATCCCGGCAGCCGCCATCTCCAGCCGACTTTCAGAGTCGATCATGAAATTGCCCGAGATAACTATTTTCTCTCCGGGTGTAAGCCCTTTAGTAATCTCTACCCGGTTGCCAATGCGCCAGCCCGTCTCCACCTCTCGGGGCTCAAATAAACCGTTGCCCCGATCGACAAAAACTGTTTTCTTTAACCCGGAATCGAGGATTGCATCAGCAGGAACGGTTATCGCCGGAGGCAATTGAATCGGAAGTTCAATATCGACAAACATATCAGGCCTCATAAGGTAATTAGGATTCTCCGCTTCCAGGCGAAGCTTCATGGTCCGCGTCGCAGGATCGAATTGGGGCAGCACATCGCTTACCCGTGCTTGAAAGACTTTTCCCTGGTCCGGGAGGGAAACCGTTGCCTTCATCCCCGGGCGGATGTGCCGGGCTTCATTTCCATAAATGTCGGCAAAAATCCAGACGTGTGAAAGGTCGGCGATGCGGTACATCTCCGTGCCCTTGTCGAAACGCTGCTCGGGCGAGATATTCCGTGCGAGAACGAAGCCGGCGATGGGAGAGTAAACATGGATCTGGGACGCGTACTGATGGGTCTTCTCGAATTCCTGAATCTGAAGGTCGCTCATACCCAGGCCCCGCAGCGAATCGATCGCGACTTGCTGGTTGAGACTCACTGGCGAACGGGGCGAGCCCACGCCCACTTCTCCCCTCTTCCATGGGGTGCTTGCGCTTATGCTGGACAGAAGCGAAAGCTGAGTGGACTGGAGGTTTTGCGTGTAGTAGGACGCGAGGATCTGGTCCTTCTTGACAAACGTGCCGGCCGGATTCTGTCCGAGCTCGAGGACCCAGCCGTCCACCGCGGCGATGAGCCGGTAGAGGCGTCCTTCATCGACGGCGATGCGGCCTAACACTCGCAGCAGATGCGAGGCGGGGGCTCGCCTAACCTCATCGGTACGGACGCCAATCAACTGTTGCTTCGCGGGGCTGACCTGCACCATCCCCGGCAGCCGAGCAGAAGTGTTAGTGTCAGTGTCAGTGTCGGTGTCAGTGTGAGGCGACTCGACGGCATTAACCGAGGCGGATTTTGCAATCGTAGGAGCAACCTTCGCGCCGCCCCGTTGCGTGTACCAGGAACCAGCCCAAAACGATACTGCAAGGAGGGCGAGAAAAAGTATGGCGGTTAACAGTTTCCTCATATCTTTTGCTTCTATACCATAAGACTAACCAAAAATATTTGAAATTTCCCCTCACCCCTTCCCTCTCCCCTGCCTTCGCCGAGGCGGCTTAGCGCAGGCAGGGGAGAGGAGGAGGGTAAGGGGCAAAATGTTATAGATAAATTCTCAGACTTAAACATGTCAAAATCTACTATAACCTTGTACTTATTGCAAATAGATTTTGTTATTACCGAAAAATGTAAAAGGGGACGGGGAACCCTTCTGATTATTGCTGCCGGTTATTTTTGGGAAGCATTCGGCTGAGATATTAAAGCTGCTCTTGACTGTTTGGCCAATGAGCGATTAGGGAAATTGTCTTCCCGAAACCGGATCGGTGGAGAACGTGTAGGCTGTTCCGGGACGGGTTCCTTTGTTATCATCACAGTCGCTTGAGATCCGGGCTTTTGGACTTCCGTCGCTGTTGCCACCGGAGAAGGTTGAACGGCTTTGACCTCCGCGGTCCTGATCTCTGGCTTTTTCTTGGGAACCTTGGGGTCGTAGAGCAGGACATCGAAACTGTCGCCCGGGGCCTCCATTGTGATGCGATCGGGCAATATTTTAGCCAGTTTATACTCTCCAATTTTTCCCCCTATTTTTAGGGTCATACTTTCCCTCTCCTCTTTTCGGAGAGGCCTCCCTGGATTAACGACAGTGGCAGATTGGTAATCCTCAACAATTGTCACCCCATAAAGAACAATCTGGGGGCGCACAATGGGTTTTCTCGTTTCTCCCATTACATTGGTGATGGGGAAATCCTTTCTCTCAGGACTGAAGATATTTCTTTCTGCAATCGGAGTAAATGAATTGAGAGAAGCAGGGGTATTCCCTTTCTCCAAAATGGGAGGCGCTTCTGGTTTATTTCTCACTTCTTTCGCCATTTCCTTTTCTGGTACCCATTTAATAGGTTTAGTCCACACCTCATAATTTTTCAATGTAAGGGATAGAGCCGTGCATAAAAGCAAAAAATTCAAGAGGCCATATTTCAATGACATGCCGGTTTCTCCTTTATTCCCCCATTCCAATCTATTTAACGGAAATCAGCTCTACCTCAAAGATGAGTACGCTGTTAGGTGGAATGGGGCCCGTGCCACGCTCGCCATAACCTAATTCCGGCGGAATGAAAAGCTGCCACTTCGAGCCTTCCTTCATCAACTGCAGGGCTCCCGTCCAACCTTTAATTACCTTATCCACCTGAAAGGTTGCGGGTGTCCCTCTTTTGTAGGAGCTATCGAACTCGGAGCCATTTATGAACGTGCCCTTGTAGTTGACCGTGACCTGATCAGAGGCTTTAGGGGTTTTGCCAGACCCCTCCGCGAGAACTTTATACTGCAAACCGCTGGGAAGAGTTTTTACTCCTTCTTTCTTCTTGTTCTCTTCCAGGAAGGCCTTGCCCTCGGCGAGGTTCTTTTCAGCCATTTCCTTTAATTCCTTCTGGCGAGCGGCCATGACCCTTTGCTGGATTTCGGAAACCGTCTTTTGGATTTCTTCCCGACTTAACAGGGGGTTCGTTCCCCCGAGGGCATCCTTGATTCCGGATTCATAAACCTCCAGGTTGATCTCCAACCCCTGAGCCTTCAGGCTCTGTCCAAACTGGTACCCCAGGCTGTAGCTCTCCTTATCCTTTTGGTCCTTCAGCTTGTCAGCCGCCAAACAAAAATTGAAGGTCATTAAACCAAGGATGAGAATTGTTGCCAGAACATACTTCATTTTAGTTTCCTTTCTTTGGGATCACTTAATGGCAACCAGCTCCAACTCAAAGATGAGCGTCGCGTTCACCCCGGTGACATAGCCCCATCCCCCGGCTCTGTAAACGAGGCGGGGGAGAATGAAGAGCTGCCACTTGGAACCCACAGGCATGAGCTTCAGAGCCTCCTTCCACCCGGGGATGGCCCTTGTGACCTTGAGGGTCACGGGTTGCCCGTCGCGAGGGGAGCTGCCGAACTCGGTGCCGTCGATGAAAGTGCCCCGGTACTGGACCTCCACCGTGTCGGCATCCGTCGGCATCTTGCCCTCACCCGCCTTGAGAATCCTGTACTGCAGCCCGCTCGGCAGGGTGACGACGCCTCCCTTCTTCATATTCTCAGTTCGGAAAACCCGCTCTTTCATGCTTTCGTCCGGCGTCAGCCTCATGGCCGACATACGGGTTTTCCTCAACTTCGCCTGAAACGGGGTCATGGCTGCACGGAGCTCCTCTTCGGTCATAGCGAGCTTATGGCCCGAAAGCATGTCCTTCAAGCCTTTTGTCACGAAGTCCACGTCAACCTTGAAGTCATACCACTTCAAGTTTATCGCTGCATCGACCCCGATACCGTAGCTGATATTCGCCGGCACTATCTTGGCCTGCGCCTCCCTCCACGCCAGCTCGACATGAAACGCGGTCATGGTTGCCCGGAGTTCCTCTTCGGTCACGGATAGCTTTTCGCCCGAGAGCTTGTCCTTCAAGCCTTTTCTCACGAGGTCCACATCAACCTCGATTCCCTGCTGCTTCAAGTTTTTCGCTATGTCGACCCCAACCGCGTAACTCAGCTTATCATTCTCGGTCTTGAGGAGCGGTGGCTCCTCAGCGCTCACCTGGGCAGTCAGAAGCCCAACGACCAGGATCATGATCCATTTCAGCGTCATTATGAGTTGAGTCCTCTCTCTATTTTGAACGAAGAAAATAAAGTGTCAGTGGACCATCAAATATAGAAAATAATTGGCCCCTTTTTTTTCACTTAATGCCGACCAGCTCCAACTCAAAGATGAGCGTCGCGTTCGGACCGATGACGGGGCTCGCTCGCCGCGCTCCGTAAGCGAGCTGCGAAGGGATGAAGATCTGCCACTTGGAGCCAATGGGCATGAGCTTCAGGGCCTCTCTCCAACCGGAGATGACTGCTGCGACCTTCAAGGTCGAGGGTTGCCCCGCCTGAGAGCTGTCGAATTGGGTTCCATCGATGAGGGTGCCCCGGTAGTTGACCTCCACCGTGTCTGCATCCGTCGGCTTCCTGCCATCGCCCGCCTTGAGGATCTTATACTGCAATCCGCTCGGCAGGGTGACGACGCCTTCCTTCGTTTTGTTCTCGGCTAAGAAAACTTCCCCCTTCTTCTTGTTGTCCTCCGCTTCCACTCTCGTGGCTTTCGCCAGCTTTTCCCTCGTTTCGTTCTGCTTCTGCCTCAACTCGGCATGAAACATGCTTGAGGCTTTTCGGATTTCGTCATCGCTCAGGAGAAGCTTTCCGCCTGAGAATGCATCCTGCAACCCCTTTATAAAGAGGTCCATGTTGAATTCCATCCCCTGCATTTTGAGGGTTGTCGCCATTTCGACCCCGGCGACGTAGCTTATTTGATCTTTGTGGGTCTTGAAGACTTCCGTCTCCTGGGCGTTCACCTGAGCAGTTAGAAACACAAGACCCATGAGCAACATCCATGTCAGCGTCATTTTCAATATCATCGGCTCTCCCTATGGCAAAATGATAATCACGTAAAAATCCGAGAGTACTCCCTCTCCCTTAAATCACCCCCACCCTCGCCCTCGCCCTCCCCCGTCAATGGGGAGGGGATTTTTTTTATTTTACGAGGGTTATTACCCTCTCCCCGCCCGGGAGAGGGCAGGGTGAGGGGGTCGTATTCGAATTTATTTTTCGGGCGTCATTCCGGACCCGTATCCCGTGGTCGGGCCTAATCGACAAGTACGAGATAAACTCCAGCCGGAATCCAGTTTTTTCAAAAGCTTAGTAATACCCTGGACTCCGGTTTGCACCGGAGTGACGATTTTTTATGAGGCCATCAAAAACAATAATCCTTTTTCTCACTGTTTTTCAATACAAGATAACAAATTAAAAAAATGGGGAGGGATTGCTCCCTCCCCGATAGACAACCCTTTTTTAACTTACGGTGGTGTCAGTATGAATGGTGGAGTTGAAAGCACCCACGCCGATGGGTCCGCGCTGTTGAAGGCTCGGATCCTGAAATAGTATGTCACGTTGTGCAGCAAGTTTCCGGTTGTGAACGTGATGACGTTCGCACCGACATTGTTGGTCACCACCCCGGACCCAGGACCAAAACTTGGGTCGAGGGCGCGCTGAATCGTGTAGCCGGTCTCGGTGGCGACATCCGGCCAGTCCAGCCTTACCCTGGGGTTTGTACCCTGCGGCGCGTATGTAGCTGTCAAGGTAGCGGGCGCATTCGGTGGCACGGTAGGAGCAGTTGTAGGATATGGAGAAGTGTTGGAGTATCCGGATTTAGCTGACACGATTGGGTATGGAGCCGGACCGCCAACCGTATTAGAGGCAAGCACCCTGTAGTAAAATGTCCCGTTCGCGGCCCCGCCATTAGTGAATGTTGTTACGTTTCCGAGCGGATAGGTCACCAGGTTATTTGTGAAGCTGACATTGGTTGCCCTCTCAACCGTAAAACCGGTCGCATTCAGTGAATTTTTTGTCCAATTCAAAACCACACTATTGCCACTCTTCGTGGTACCATTCAAAGAAGGCGGCGCGGGAGCAACCGCGAAAGCGATAGGCCGCATCATGTCGTTCTCTTCATGGCTCAGGATGTGGCAGTGCCACGTGTACTCCCAACCGAAGTTGACCATCTGATTCCCCATGAGTGGTACAAGAGGGTTGCCGGTTACAACGTTGATTTGCGTGAACCCGTCCGTGGAACCAGTCGGAGTCGTCGGGTTCAGAGGTCTGACACTGTTTGGAATCTTGTCCTTCCAAGCGTCAGGCGCCCCAGGAAGGACCGGCCTTAACGCAAGAATCGTGTCCTCCAACGGGCTTATCCTTACGGTGTCCTTCCAACCTAATTCGTTGGGATCGGGCAGTCTTACAAACCCGTCCCAGCCGATCCTGTTGATCACCTGTACCTCAAACAGATGAAAGTGAATGGGATGGGTATCCACACCATTGTGGTTGATCCTCCAGATCTGAACGTTTCCGGGGGTCGTAATCTCGGTAGCGCCGTCTACGAATTGTTGCATAATGAAATTTGCATTTCCCGCATTAGGAGCCGGATTATCGATCCCTAATTTGGCGCTCATCCGTCCATAGTCGTCAAAGGTTCCACCCATCTCATCGTGCATAGCCTTCAAAGTCAGTGGGGTTTGTGGGACCACATCGACACCATTGACGTCCTGGTAGCCAAGGGTAAAGGTGGAAAAATCTGAATAAATGCCCCAATAGGGGGGTGTCGTTGAATAAGTCTTGTTATAGGCCTTGTTGTAAGCATCCGTTCCATAGGTGGCCCCGGTTGCGTCGGTATAGAGGCCTTGCCCTACGATGATGTCTTCCTGGGATGACTTGAAGGCTCCCGGAGTTAACGTTATTGGATCCGTGGCAAAGGCTGTCTCTAATGAAGCAAGATAAGCCGGATCGTAGTCATCGCCAGCTGGAGTACCGGCACCGGGTATAGTGACCTGCATAAGCGTCCGGATGTTGGGACCCACGCCGGGAAGCACTGGACCGTAACCACCTGATCCGGTGCGGTCCGGAGCGCCCGTGTAGTAATTATATTGTTGCACGAGCGCCGGGAATGCCGTTGGGGCATCGTTGTAAAGAATGAGAGTCTTGCCGCCATAGTTGGTGAAGTCCACAATAACATCTGCGCGTTCAGCACAACCCAGGAAGAGCGTGCCGCCGCCCTCGTTCTGCTGGAGCACGTTCCCCACGTTGAACATGGTCGGGTCCGTGTTCCACATCACCGGCTGATTCGGCAGCACTACCGGCTTAGGCAAGAACCCGCCTTCACTCCCGATCTGAATCCAGGCAGGACCCTTCGTGGCTGGGTCGGGAATACCGCCTTCCCTGCCGTCAAGAGCAGGGACCATGCCGACCTCAGTCAAGGCGGCGGTGTAAACTGTAGCAAGAGCTGTAGCTGGTGCGCCACCGATCGGCGGGGGGGAGATATTGACTGTAGGCGCCGTGGTGTATCCGCTGCCCACAGTGTCAATGGTGATGGCCGTGACGACGCCCGCAGTAACTGTCGCCGTAGCCGTGGCGCCTGTACCGCCGCCGCCAGTGAAAGTAACTGAAGGAACAGAGGTATAACCTGAACCTCCGGAAAGATTGGTAATCCCGCTAACGATGCCGGGGGTGGCCAGATACCACTGCAGGTTGAGAAACCTGTCATGGTTAGCATTCAGAATTCGGAAGCGGTACTTCCCTGCTGTCGGCAAAGTCAGCTTGGGATAGGCAGCACCATTTATCGTGATGGTATCCATGAACGCTTCCGCTCCGACGGATGGGATCGGAGTGCCGGGAATGATAGGCGATTGGCCAGGCTGACCGGCATAAGGGTTAGGGAGCGGTCCGATATCAATACACCAGGGTTTTACCGCTGTGGTGCCATTACACACAGGAACCGGAGGGAAGAACCAGGGAGAATAAACCCATCTGCCAAAATCATTCAAACCGGTCAAGTTCGGATTATAGGGATTTTCGGCCGGCATGTAGACATGGGGCCACCAGAGATCGCCGGTTACCGGAGTACCTATCGGCTTCCCAGGTTGCGTTCCCCAGGCCCAGGTGGGATCTGTATTGAGGACATAAGTCGGGTTGGCTGGGTTACCGTCCACGAAGGTCTTGTCCGTAAAAACTAAAGGGATCTGGACTGCCGGAATCGTTCCAGCAGGAAAGGTTCGGCCGTTGACAGTCCCTCCGTTGATCAGGGCCAGCTCAACCTCATCCTGCAACAGATAGCCTGCGGCCTCACCGGCATAAACATTGAGACGCGTAATTCCGTAGGCATGATCGTGGTAGAACATCATCCGGGAACTCTGCTTATTGGTCCAGAAGAAGGTCAGCGACCCGGCGCCGGGGTTGTTCGTCGCACCAGGAACCGCGCAGGTCGGCTGCCCGGCGCAGTTGGATCCGGGATAGGTTGTGTTGGTAATCATTACTCCTGCTGCATCGAACCACATATCGGGCACATAGGCAACGCTGACGCCTTTGTTGTAGCCAGTGTCTTCCCACCCCGGGTTGGTCCACTGGTGGGCCGTCCCGTCGCTGATCCAGGGGCTGCGTCCGCCATGAAGATGGATGGTGGCTCTATTCGTAGAGAAAGCACCTGTTTTCGTAGCGGTAGGCAGCTTTGTCACAGGATCGTAATTGATTTCGTAGGTTCCGGACCCCATGATGCTGGTGTCCACCGGGAGAAAGAGAGGTCCGTCTGTGGATGTCAGCGCGTTCTTAAACTTGATGCGAATCGGCCGGTCTTTCTGGGCAATGATCACAGGCCCCAGATAACGGATCTCTGCAGGGGTTATGGTGGGACTTGCCGTTGTGCAATCGGTTGCGACCGGTGCCCCTGGCACGGGTGGTGTACAGCCGCTGGTGTCTGTACCGTTATTGACCTGCACGTACCCTCGCAAGGTTGTGGCAGGTAGCTCCGAATGCATAACCTGAGTGTACTGTCTTAGCTCGAGTTCATAGTAATCCGATCCCGGATAGGTAACGACATCCGGGACAGCCAGGGGGATGCTCCTGGCGGGTGCGGGTCCGTTCCTGGGATCCCACAAATTCGGCAAGTCATCCTTAAACTTCGTTAGCGGGGGGCTAAAAGCCCAGTTGGGGGTGGTGTAGTAATCAGGCCAGTAATACCCGCTGGGGTGAACCTGGAGTGGCGGTGCAGCAGCAGCCCGGTTAACTCCCAAGGGAATGATGGCCAGTGCCAATAACAAACTCACAAAGATCAAAAATTTGCGCTTACTCATGTAAATTCTCCTCTTTTTTTGGATTTGTTTTATGAAATGTTCTTTTCGGTTTTTTGTTGACGATACGCCTTAGCCAACCTTTTGTTTTTCTGCTTCATCACCTCCTCTGTTGAAGAAATAAAGGTGTCAGTGTCAGTGACACCCCTCACCCCCTCCCTCTCCCTCTCCCCAACAGGGAGAGAGGGAGTAAGGGATAAGTTTTTTACTGAGCATCTACATTAAACTTCGCTGTTGAGATCTTTCCGCCATGATTTATCTTTATCGCTATGATCCAGGGACCGGACATGATGAAATTCATCTTTGCCTTATATTTTTCCCCTTTTAACTTGGCATCTGTGATGTAGTTCATGGGTGCCATCCTTGGCATGGGCGGCATGTAGTAATTCACCAAGACCTTCGCATCGGTAACCGGTTTGCCCCGGGCATCTTTTACTTCAATTTCGATATGGTTATCGCCAAGAACAGGTGGGTATCGATCAATCTTTACCTCGGCTTCGTATTCGCCCGCTTGTCTCTTTGCTTCATAGCTCTTTGCACTTGCCATGCCCGCAATGAGAAAGGGAATTAGAATGAGCAAGAGGATTTTTCTCATGTGGTAACCAACAATTGGATCATGAAAAATAGGAACACACCCCAATGACGCCAAACCGTTTCTATAAACCATTTCTCTTCATGCTCCGAAACTGTTTCAAGATTTAAATTGGGCCTTCCTCTTATCAAATCCTCGCGATCCTTCGGAATCAATCCCAAGAAATACCCATTTTGATATAGTCAAAACTGTGCAGAAGAAATTCGCTCTGGAATAACGAGATTTTGAAATGATTAAATTTCAATACCCTGTTCATCTAAGGCCATTTGGAAACTTTTGGGAAAAGAATGGCGAGATATAAACTCCACCTTCTCTAACCCTTTCGATCGCAGAAAAAACTTCTGCTCTCATCTCGTCTTTGAGCAGATATCCTTCGGCACCGACAGAAATGGCTTGTTCGACATATTCCCTTTCCCGGTGCATGCTGAGAATCAATATTTTAGTGTTCGGATAGTTCTTTTTGACCTGAAGGGTTGCTTCGATGCCACCCAGGTTAGGCATAGTAATATCAAGGAGGATCAAGTGAGGGGCGAACTTAGCCTGCTTCAAGAGATTCAGGAGCTCGAGGCCATCACCTGCTTCTCCAACAATCTTCAAGTCCTTTCTTTCTCCAAGCATCTCCCTCAAACCCTCTCGGAATGGGGCGTGGTCGTCAACTAACACAACCGAATAAGGCTCCACGATTGGGGTTCTCTTTTCCATCTATGTAAATAGAATATCAAACCCAAAGTTAAGAAGAAATTCGGGATAATACCCATTTTGATATGGGGGAAACTACCCAGAAAGCATGTGAGGGGATCAGGAGATTAGGGGATAAAGGAGATAACTAGAGTGAGAAGATAAAGGGATTAAGGGAATGAGGAGAAATTAATGATATGAGGAGCGAATGGGAATGAGAATAAGAGCAAGAGAAGAAGATGTCAGCGGAGTTTTGCACCAGGTAACAACCAGGGCTTGGGATTGTTGATAATACTGACAATCTTCTCAATAATGTTCTCGTAAGATGCCATCCTCTAAATAGGATTCTGTCTATATCGCCGCCCCAATCGTCGTCATTCCGGCCCCGTATCAAGTACGGGGTAAACTCCAGCCGGAATCCAGGTCTTTCAAAACCCACTGGATGCCGGATCAGGTCCGGCATGACCGAAAAGGCTGATTAATGAACGGCGCACTTGGTCAGTGACCGAGTACCGTTCCTCTTCGGGAAAAAATCTACTTCCTTCAAATATTCTCATCGCTAAATCAAAGCTTATCCCATACACTTCCAGATCCCGATGTGTCTTGATAAGTTTCTTTCCCATTCTCCTTATTTCCTCATCGCCTCATCTCGTCATCTCAGATATATCCCCGCTGGAGGGCATACTTGATCAGGTCGGCAGTTCCCTTTACGTTTAATTTTTCCATTATATTGGCACGGTGACGTTCCACTGTGCGCACACTGATAAAAAGGAGATCACCAATCTCTTTGCGCGATTTTCCTGTTGCAATCATCCTCAAAACTTCTTTTTCACGGTTTGTCAGAGGTGTTTCCGAAGGGGGTTTCTGAACTCCACGGCGGAGCTTTGCCCAATCCTCCGTCAGATCGTCTGAAAGGTGGGGTGACACATAAGTCCTTCCCTGTCGAATCTTCTCAATAGCAGAAAAAAGTTCGGCACCTGCATCTTCTTTAAGAAGATAGCCCTCAGCCCCGGCAGTGATCGCCTGGCGGAGAAGTTCCTTGTCTTTGTGCATCGTCAAAATTAATATTTTCACATCGGGATGAATCGTCTTGATTTCATGAATGGCCTCAATCCAGCGAAGGCTTGGCATTGATATATCGAGAATGACCATTTGAGGTGTCACCTTATCCAAGAGCCGGAGGAGCTCAAGCCCGTCACTCGACTCTCCTACGATTTCAAAATAAGTCTTCCTCTGGAGCAGACTCTTTATCCCCTCCCGGAAAAGCACATGGTCGTCTGCTAATACGAGACAGTAGGGGGTCATTGCAGGCTTTCCCCATTCGTCGATGGGATGGTAAAGCTTATTTGAGTTCCATTCCCTTCCTCACTGCGGAGGTCAAGAATTCCTCTCAGTATTCGTACGCGTTCATCCATGGTTGTTAACCCTAGGCCCCTTTTAACGGCGCCCTTCCCAACGGCTTGAACCACATTGAACCCTTTCCCATCAT
>Ga0316628_100001355_pt1 | contig 17253 bp, 14 predicted proteins | sample OWC_Aug_M2_C1_D5_FD_207648 | JGI IMG/M metagenome (GOLD analysis project Ga0316628, IMG submission 207648) | Wetland soil microbial communities from Old Woman Creek delta, Ohio, United States - OWC_Aug_M2_C1_D5_C | ecosystem: Environmental > Terrestrial > Soil > Wetlands | place: USA: Ohio... | reverse complement strand
CGAGCACTTGCCTCACCTCCAATTCGTGACCGTAGGCGTCACCGGTCCGGTCCTCGAGGGTCTGCGGAGGATATCTCCCTCCAACGTGACCTTTGTTCCTCCTGTTGAAGAAGAGGACCTCATCCCTTACTATCGGAGGGCGAAAGTCTACTGTCAGCTTTCCATGAGAGAAGGTCTCCCCAACGCCCTTTGTGAAGCCATGTTATGCGAATGCATTCCGGTGGGGACGGATGTCCAGGGCATCCGGACGGCCATGGGAGATGCCGGCTTCTATACCTCCTACGGAGATCCCCTGGCCACAAAAGAGGCGGTCAAAAAAGCGTTGGCGATGGGCTCGGGAAAGCTGGCCAGGGACCGAATCCGCAGGCTCTTCCCTCTGGAGCAGAGAGAGAAAAGACTGGCCGAGATCATCGGAGAATTGACTCATGAGTGATGCTTTTAAAAAGTCCTTGATAGCCCTTGCCATCACCGCAGGAGGGCTGGCCGTGGGCAGGGTTCTCTACGGGATCATGGGCCATGCGCTCATCAAGTCCATATATGAGGGCCGGTCCTGGGGGGTTTTGAACCGCTTGATTTCCGGCCAGGCCGAGTATGGGCTCGACGCCTATTATCAAAAGGGCGACCGATATGTCATCTGGTATTCCGTTCTGATTTTTCTTACGGTTCTTTTTGCCCAACCTCTAGCGCTCATGTTCCGTGCCTGGCGCCATCATATCGCCCTTTCGCCCCGAAGGCTTTTTGGAGGGATGGCCATAATTCTAGGCGCCTGGTTTCTCTTCTCGGCCCTGTTTGACCAGCCGGCCATGTATGATCTTGGAGCCGATTACTGGGAGCACGCCGCCGTTATTAAAGAATGGTCATCGAACCTCTGGTCCCCCCAGGAGCCTTTCCTGTCCCTCGATTCTCCTTCGGTGAGATATATCCCGAGTTATTTTGTTGTCGCCGGAATCGCCGCGGTTTTCAAACTTACCCCATTTCAAGCCTTGGGACTCAGCGGCCTCCTGAATCTCGGCCTGCTTCTTCTGGGCATTTATCTTTTTACGAAAGCCTATTTCAAATCCGAATGGGCCCCTCTTTGGGGACTGGCGATTCTGCTGACATCCTGGGGAACGGTCCTTCCTTTTTCGGGTTTCTACCAATTGCGGAGTCTTTTTTTCATTATCTCCTATCCGTCCGTCTTCGTCTTCGCCACCGCTCTCATCACGCTTTGGCTGGCGGTCAAAATCCTGCGCCGGGAGTTCACCTCCCCCTGGGGGTATCTTGCGCTGGTCGTCTCAACGCCCGTGATGCTGATTTCCCATATGGCGTTCGCGGCCTTTGCCCTCATATCGGTCTTTCTCCTGGCGATCCTTGAACCGGGTATTGCCAGGTCCCTCCGTTTCAAGGTCTTGTTGAGTGTGAGTGTGGGAATATTCCTTCCCCTTCTCTGGCCCTATTTTTCATTGGGGCGCGTCGTTCTGAGATTTTTGTCTTATCAAAAGCACTGGGGCAAGCTGCCCACACCCTTCTATCATCTCAAGAGCGTCCTGCAGATTCTGGGGCCGGCCCTGCTGGGAATTCCGGTTGCGTTTTATGCCGCCTGTAAAAGAAAGAACGGTTTTCTCCTCTCCGGTTTTCTGGTCATGGTCTTGCTGCTGGCCGTGGGGGTCATCTTATCGATCCCTATTGGCGAACGGTTTCTCGTCTTTGCCACGTTTTTTCTTCATTTGGCCTTGATCTGGGCCATTTTCGAGGGAGAAGCCTCTCTCCCGCGGCCGTCTCGTTTACGAATAAACCGGAGATTTTTGCAGATAGGGCTCCATTCTCTCCTGGCTCTTTTTTTCGGATGGAATATCACGGCGGCGATCTTTGAGTTCACAGGCCTTCCGGTCCAGCTTTTTCATCAGGTGCCGTATCACTATCTTTATGCGGCTAAGTCCCGTCAGATAGTATCTGAGCTTCGGCGCCTGGCTCCTTTTATCCCCGAGCGGGCCGTCGTTATGGCCCCGGACAACATCTCCAGACTCCTTCCGGCATTTTCGGGAAAAGTGGTCGTCGCCCTTCGAGGGGGCTTTTTCATGTCTCCTGAAGAAAAGAGCGGCCGTTATGAGGACAGTCAAAAGGTGTACTCGGCGGAGACGCCTCCCATTGAAAGAAAGGAAATTCTGAAGCGCTACGGAGTAAAGTATCTTCTGTTTGACCGGGAGCGCACCTCGCCCGACTTCATGAAGGAATTGATCAAGCTTGGCAAGCCCATTGGCGGGACGACCAGGCTGTTGCTTGTTGAGCTCTCGTGAGATTCGTCCACGTCCTGACAGCGCATGAAACGAAATCCGAGCTCTATCTATTTCCGTTGCTGTTGCATAAAAAGAGGCTCAAAAGAGCCGGCCTGGACGTGACGTGTTATTATCGATTCCGTCCGGAAGCCCTTGAGGCGGATTGGGTCGTCGTCAATTGTCATTGGGCCCTGGGACGCTTCGGAAATCGAAGAGACGAGCTCTTCGATTTTTTGCGGACGGCCAGAAATTCCTGCCGGAACCTCGCCTGGTTGGATACGACGGCCAGCACCTCGGTGGGCTATCCGGACGTCCTTCCTCTCGTCGATGTCTATTTCAAAGGTTTGCTCCTCAAGGACCGCCGGGAGTACTTGAAGCCCCATTATTCCAATAGGATTTATGCCGACTACTATTTCCGGACCATGGGAGTCAGGGACTCCCGGGAGCCTCAGAGCCTGATCGTTTCCTCCGAATCCGATCTGCCGAAGCTCCGCGTGTTGTGGAATTATTCTCTGGCCGGGTATTTCGGTTCAAGGTCAAGGATGCTGCTATTTCTCCGCAGGTTTGTCCCGGTCCCTTCTTTTTATTCCATCCCCTTTGCCTCTCCGGAAAGGACGCGGCCGATCGATCTGAGCTGCCGGCTGAATCTGGATTATTCTCAGAGAGAGTCCATCTCATTCCAGCGCCGAGAGATCGTCCGTCTGCTTGAAACTCGATTCGGGTTGCCAAAGGAGCGGATCTCCCGAAGGCGTTATTATGGGGAGATGAGAGACGCCAAGATCGTTCCCTCTCCCTTCGGCTGGGGAGAAATCAATTATCGAGATTTTGAGGTCGTGGCCAGCGGGGCGGCCCTCATGAAACCCGACATGGACCATCTGGAGACCTGGCCCGATATTTACCGGAAGGACGAAACCTACATCCGTCATGATTGGAACCTCAGCGACGTGGCCGGGCAAATCCGCCGCTATCTGGAGAGCGGAAGATACCTGACGATCGCCCGGCGGGCCCAAGACCTCTACCGGAAATTCCTCTTCCATGAGGACGGCAGGGAGGAATTCTGCGCCAGGGCGCTTCGGCTTTTCAGGAGCGATGGGACGGAACCGAGGGAACGATGAAGGCTCTTCTTTTTGATCTCGTTCATCCGGCTCATGTCCATTTATTTAAGAACGTCATCCGGCATTTTCAGGAGGAGGGCCATCGGGTGGTCGTGATTTCCCGGAGAAAGGATGTCGTCGACGTCCTTTTGGAACATGATCAAATAGATTTTCAGTCCCTCAGCCGGGCGGCGTCGAAGACTCAGGGAAGGTTCCTGGAGCTTGTTCGGAGGGACCTTGGGGTCCTCAAGCTCCACCTGAGGCATCATTTTTCCGCCGCCTTTGGGACGTCCGCGTCCATCGCCCATCTTTCGGCCCTCTCCCGGGTGAAATCCTTCGTGTTCGAGATGGATGACGACGACATCGTTCCCCTTTTTGCCAAGCTGACCTATCCGTTTGCCACGGGGATCGTCGTCCCGGCCTGTCTCCGCTATAAAAGATGGCGGAAAAAGAGAATCATCCATAATTCCTTCCATGAATTAGCTTATCTCCACCCCGACCAATTCTCTCCCGACCCGGACGTCCTGAAGAAATACGGCCTAAGACCCCATGGATACGTCGTGCTGAGGAAATCGGCCCTAAAAGCCCACCACGACCTTAAAGCGCAGGGACTCGAAGACCGGATCATGGAAGGCGTCCTGGATATCCTCAAGCCCCTTCCCGTGGTCAGCAGTTGGGAGCGGGAGGGGGGATCTTCGTTCGAGCCCTGGGACATGCACGATATCCTGGCCTTCGCGAAACTCGTCATTTCCGACTCCCAGACCATGACCCGGGAATCGGCTATTCTAGGAACGCCTTCCATCCGGTATAATTCCTTTGTTGGAAGGCTTTCCTGTTTTGAGGAGCTAGAAGACAAATTCGGGCTGACTTTCGGCTTCAGGCCCGGGGACGAGCCAAAGATGTTGGACACGATACGCGACCTGCTCAGCCGGGGCGATCTGGCGGAGGAGTGGCAGGAGAAGAGAAAACGGTTGCTCGAAGAGAAGCCGAATTTCCTGAGATGGATCACGGACACCTTCGATTCTAAGATTTGAGGTGGTCACATGAAACTCATCATCCAAGTTCCCTGTTTCAATGAGGAAAAAAGCCTTCCCCTTACGCTTGCCGGCCTGCCGCGGGCAGTGGCCGGCTTCGATCGCGTGGAGTGGCTCATCATCGACGACGGGAGCGCGGACGGGACGGCCCAGGTGGCCGAAGCCCACCACGCGGACCACATCATCCGCTTCACGAAGCATCAGGGCCTGACCAGGGCGTTTCTCGCGGGCATTGACGCGTGCTTGAAGCTGGGGGCCGACGTCATCGTCAACACCGACGCCGACAATCAATATAACGCCGCCGACATCATCAAGCTCATCAGTCCGGTCCTGGAGAAGAAGGCGGATATGGTCATCGGCACGCGGTCGATGAAAGACATCCGTCACTTTTCGATGGCCAAGAAATTCCTGCAAAAACTCGGCAGCCGCGTCGTCGGCCTGGTCAGCGGACTGCATGTTCCCGACGCGACCAGCGGTTTCCGGGCCATCTCCCGCGAGGCGGCCATGAAGTTCAACGTCTTCAACGACTATACCTATACTCTGGAGACGATCATTCAGGCTGGCCGGAAGGGTATGGCGGTCGCCTCCGTACCCATCCGGGTCAATGAGTACCTTCGGCCCTCAAGACTCTACAAGAGCGTGGTTTCCTATATCTGGAGGTCGCTGGCGACGATCGTCCGGATCGTCGTGGTTTACAAACCCTTCAAATTCTTCATGTTGGTCGGATCCTCCCTCTTCGGCCTGGGGCTTCTTATCGGCGCCAGGTTTCTGTTTTTCCTGGCTCAGGGCCGGGGGGCCGGCCACGTCCAGTCCTTGATCCTCGCCAGCGTTCTCCTGGGCATCGGGTTCCAGACGCTGCTGATAGCCTTTATCGCGGATCTGCTCGCCGTGAACAGGGCCCTCATCGAGGATCTGCAATACAGGGTCAGAAAGATCGAAATCGAATCTCATCGAGACAGGAGACCTGGGGAGGGTCAAGGCCGGGTATGAACATCCTTCTCTTCGCCGGGCTTTCCGACCGCAAACTCTTGAGCAAAATCTCTCCTCTCATCAGTTTGGACAGGGTGGAACACATCTATCTGGCCCGGAACCGCGAACTGAAGTTCCTTAAAGTGACCTCTCTGAGGCTTCCCCGCTGGCTGAAAATGCCTATTCTCCGCGAATTCGTCAAGCTGCTCTATGGGATTTGGCTGGGCCTTGGGGCGAAGATCGACTGTGTCATAGGGATCTATTTTATCCCTCATGGAATCCTCGCTTCTTTCATAGGCCGGATCTTCGGCAAGCCCGTGATCCAACTCTTTATCGGAGACGACGTTGACGCCGCGGTCCGTCATGAAAAAATATCCCCTTGGTTTCTCAACAACGCGAGAGCCATCGGCGTCCGGGGAACCCGGTCCGCGGAAAGATTGGGTCGCGTCCTCCGGGGGACTCCGAATTTTTTTACTCTTCCCAACCTTTTTGCCCCCCCGGACTTGGACGTCGACGGAAACGATCCCCCGAAAGAGATCGACCTTATCAATGTCGGCTATTTTGACGATTGTAAGAGAGTGGACGTCTATCTCGAGGTTGTCGCCCGCATTCGGCGGAAACATCCTCATATCCGATCGGCCTTCGCCGGGAAGGACGTCGGTGGAAAACGAGCCGGGTTCGAAAAGATGAGGAAGAGTCTGGGCCTCGAGGAAAACGTCCGGTTTCTGGGTGACGTCGAGGACGTGTTTTTCTATCTCCGACGCAGCCGGGTGTTCCTGATGACCTCAGAGTCCGAGGGGATGCCCATGGCGATGATCGAGGCCATGAGCGTCGGCCTCCCCTGTGTGGTCCCCGACGTCGGAGACATTCCGGACCTGGCTCGGGATGGGGTGAACGCTTTTATCGTTCCCCCTCTCGACGTCGAAGCCTTTGCCTCGAAAGCGATGAGCCTGCTGGAGGACGATGGCCTCTATAGGGAGATGTCCCGGAATGCCCGCCAAACCATCCGAAATCGAGAGAGAGAATACGGCTCTTCGCATATCAGAGAGATTTGGGATAAGGCCCTTGTCTGATTCCGCCCGGCCTCCCAGGGCCGTTATCTACTTGACCTTCGCCACCCTTCCTTCGCCTACCGCCCATTCTATCCAGATCATCAAGATGTGCCAGGCCCTGGCCAAATCCGGGGCCGGAGTGAAGCTCGTCGCCGATTGCCGCCAAGGGCCGCGTCGAATCTTTGAATTCTATAATGTGCACTATCCTTTTGAGATCGTCGGAATTAGGCTCCTTCCGGTCCGGATCGTGGGGAGGATCGTTTTTCTGGCCCGATCCTTATTCTTGATCTTCAAGAATCGGCATAGCCTTTTTTACGCCCGTGATGTCTTCACGGCCTGGTTCGTCCGGGCCCTCAACGTGGATTTCATTATGGAAGTCCATGAGCTTCCCGCCGGTCGGCTCCAAAACCTCTTGATGCAAAGGGTTTTCTCGGGTCGACGGTTGCGTAAGGCGGTCTTCATTTCGGAAGAACTCCGAAAATCGCTGCTCCGCCGGATGGGTGACCGTCTTGCCGGGAGAGCGACAGTTGTCGCCCATGACGGCGCGGACATGGACGAGTTCCCGTCTTCCCTGTCCCGGGACGAATCCCGTCGGAAACTGCACTTGCCCGAAGGCGCCTTCCTGGCCGGATACACGGGAAGTCTCTTTGAGGGACGGGGCCTGGGGGTTATTCTCGAAGTCAGCCGGATTTTGAAAGACGTGGTCTTCGTCATCGTCGGCGGAGAGAAGGCGGAAGCCGATCGATTGAAGCGCAAAATCAAGGAGGCCGGGCTCGCCAATATCCTGGTCATTGGTTTTGTCCCCCACCGGATGATTCCTGTCTATCTGGCGGCTTTCGATGAGCTCTTGATGCCCTACCAGGGAGTCGTTCGAACCCATCAGAAAAAACACGACATCGCTGCTTGTATGTCTCCTCTTAAGATGTTTGAATACATGGCTTCGGGGAGGCCGATCGTGGCTTCCCGTTTGAAGGTCATCGAGGAGATCCTGGAAGACCGGCAGAATGCGATTTTGGTTCCGCCGGATTCGGTGACCGAGTGGGCTGGCGCTATTCAGATGCTCAAGGACAACGAGTCTTTGAGGCGGGCAATCGGAGAACGGGCGCGCAGCGATGTCAAAAAGTACAGTTGGGACGAACGGGTCAAAAAGATATTTCTCGAATAGGCTGAGACTCGAACCATGTGCGGAATAGCCGGAATTGTCGGCCGCGGGAATGAACGCCTGGACTTCCGATGGCTCGAAGCCATGGCCGCTTCCCTTTCCCATCGGGGGCCCGATGACGAAAGATTCCTGATTATCGATTCCGGACGGGGAAAAGAAAGCCTCTTCCGGAGGGACATAAGGCCGGATTTTGAGGGCGACGTCGGGTTCGCCAACCGCCGGCTCGCCATCATCGACCTCTCCGAGTCGGCGTCTCAGCCGATGTCCGATGAGACGGGGCAGGTTTGGATCGTCTATAACGGCGAGATCTTCAACTACCTGGAGATCCGGAAAGACCTCATCCGCCTCGGCCATCGATTCCAGACCCAGTCGGATACCGAAGTCATCCTCAAGGCCTACCTTGAGTGGGGAACGGATTGCCTCCGCAAATTTAACGGCATGTGGGCCTTCGTGATCTACGATTTCCGGACCGCACGGCTGTTCGGGGCAAGGGACCGTTTCGGGATCAAGCCTTTCTTCTATCACCTTTCTCCCCGATTCTTCTCCTTTGCCTCAGAGATCAAGGCCCTGTTGAAACTGCCCTGGGTCGAACGAGAGCCGTTTTTCCCGGCGATCAAAGATTATCTATATTATTCCAGGGTGGACACGTCTCGATACACGTTTTTCAGCGGCATCCATGAGCTCGAACCGGGCCAGCATCTGGAAATCGAAATGCGCCCCGAGTTCCGGCTCTCCCTATCCACGTGGTGGAGGCTCGAGGAAAACCTTGAGGAAATCCCCCGGGAGACAAATGAGGTTCGGGAAAAATTCAGGGACCTCCTTCTTTCCTCCATCCGGCTGCGATTGCGGAGCGATGTCCCTCTCGGAACCTGCCTTTCCGGAGGCCTGGACAGCTCGGCCATCGTCTCCCTGGCCCACCCATTCCTCGAGGAAGGGCGCCAGAAGACGTTTTCGATCGTCCATCCGGGATTCCGCTTCGATGAATCTCTCTATGTTGATGAGATCGCCAGGAACTTCCAGCTGATCCCCCATAAAAAAACGATCAGCGGCAGGGACCTTCTCCAGGACCTGGAGAAGGTCATCGAGGCTCATGATGAGCCGTTCACATCGACCAGCATGTACGCCCAGTGGAAGGTGTTTGAACTGGCCAAGCGTTATGGGGTTACGGTGACTCTGGACGGCCAGGGCGCCGACGAGCTTCTGGCCGGATATTCTTATTTCAAGATTGTCTTCTGGTCCGAACTCCTCCAGAGGTTCCGTCTGGCCCGATTCTTCAAGGAGATTCATTCCGATTCCCCGTCGGCGGGCGGATCCCTGATGAACGGGCTCGCGGCCTTGAGCGGCTTTTTTTCCCATCGGCGGATGATCGCCTTGGCGGGTCTTCGAGAGGCTCATTATGTTCAGGATTGGATCGCCAAGGATTTTTTTAAAAAAATCGGGTTCCCCCATCCCCCCCTGGAGATCAAGTTCAGCTCACGGCTGAACCAACGGCTCTATGAGGTGTTCGCCCATGACGGCCTGCCGGCCCTGCTTCGGTACGGTGACAGGAATTCGATGTCGCACAGCGTCGAATCCCGGATGCCCTTCCTGGACTACCGGCTCGTCTCGTTCGTATTTTCCCTGCCGCCGGAATTCAAGATTCATAACGGACTCAGCAAGGCAATCCTCCGCCGGGCCCTGAAGAAGGACATTCCTTCCCTCATCCTCGACCGGAGGGACAAAATCGGTTTCGTCACCCCGGAAGCCGAGTGGTTTCGGACCGATATGAAAGACCGGATGAAAGAGGTCTTCCATTCTTCTTCACTCCGGGCCAGGGGTATCTTTCGGGTCCGGAAGCTCCAGGAGCTGTTCCAGAAACATCAGGACGGCGCGGTGGATGCCAGCCGGCCCTTGTGGCGGGCATTTCACCTCGAATTGTGGATGAGAAAATACCTCGACTGAGAAGATGAGCGTGAAAGCCGATATCATCCGATCGATGAAAGACTATCTGGGACTTGGGGCCTCCGACCGGAGTATTCAGCGGGGTTTGAAGAATGCTTCTTACCTAAGTCTGGGGAATCTCGTCTCCCAGGCCGTAGGGTTCGTCGGCTTCCTGTTCATCGCCCGGCTCTTCGGTCCCGAAAAATACGGCATCTACGTCACGGTCCTGGCCTTCGTGACCTTCTTCGAGATCTTCGATCTTTCGGGGCTCTTAAAGGTTATCGTCCGCGAGGGCAGCAAGGACGTCGCATCGCTCGAACGGACGCTCAATGATACCATCTTCTTAAAAACGATTTTCTTCAGCCTGGCCCTGGTTTTATGTATCGGAGCGAGCTTTCTAACACATTATTCCCACACGATCAAAGCTCTGATCATCCTCTTCAGCTTGGAACTCGTCTATTCCGGCCTGGAGTCTTTCCTGAGTGCCATCTACCAAACCGTCGAGAAAATGCAGTACCTGGCCGCCTTCACGGTTCTGACCCGCGTGCTGATCACGGTTCTGTCGATCGTCTTTCTTTACCTTGGGGCCGGTGTTTTGGCTATCCTGCTCGTCAATCTCTTCTCCCGATACTTGGTGCTTCTTATCGACTACGTGTGTTCGCGGAGGTTCGCCAAATTCCGCTTCAATTTTCGGCTCCATCTCGATCCCCGAATCCTCAAGGCGACGATCATCTTCTCCCTCATGGGGATCATCAACACGGTCGCCATCAAGATCGATGTCCTCATGATTTCTTTCCTCGCCGCTTCCAGGGACGTCGGGATCTACAGCGTGGCTCAAGAGTTCATTAAAGAAGGGATCATCTTGCGGAACATGGCCGCGATGGCTTTTTTCCCCATCGCGGTGAAATATTTCCATTCCGGGACGATGAGGATTCGAACTCTTTTAAGGTACTCCTTTGTCCTTTTTTTCGGGGTCCTGGCAGGATGTGTCGTCCTCTCATTCTTTGCCCCGGATATCGTCATTCTCTTTTTCGGCGATAAGTATGCGGCTTCCGGCGAGATCTTTCGGCTTCTCCTCTTCTGCCTGCCCGTGGCTTTTTTTATGCTGCCTTTCACCACGGCCCTCCAGGCGACTCATAATGAACAGTTTCTTCTCATTGTCTTCGCCATTGCGGCGGCCCTGAACGTTCCCTTAAACATCCTCTTTTTCTACGAATTCGGATTGATCGGCATTGCCTATTCCACTCTTGTCGTCTTCCTGGCCCAGGCGGTCGCTCTCTATGTTTTGTCCATCCGGAAAATGAAGCACCAGGGATATTTGGTCTAGATGCCAGAAAAAAAAATCATCTGTTTCGTCCTTCCGGGCTTCTTTTTGGAAACCAAAGGCGGCTCTGAGTACCAGGCCTATGTCATCGCCCGGGAGTTGTTAAAGCGTGGATGGGAGGTCCATTATATCAGAGAAAAAGGCCCGGGAGTCCGGGCCGCTGGAACGGTCGAAGGAATCCAGCTTCATGCACTGCCCCGGAGGAATACCCGGCTCAAATGGCTGAATCTTCCCTCTCTTTTCTGGATGATGAAGAGAATTCGGGCTCAATTCTGGTATTGCCGGGCAACGGTCTCTTACGTTTTTCCCGTATGGCTGGCCGCAAAAGCCGCCGGAGGGAGAGCCGTCTGGGCGTGCTCGTCCAGGGTTCAGGTTTCGGATGAACCCCGGAGGGGGCACAGGAAGGAATCTTGGCTTCTCAGGGAGTTCCAGAATCTTGACAGGTTCCTCTTCAGGAGCGCGATCAGGAAGATCGACCTCATCATTCTCCAAACCCATGAACAGAAAATGTGGTTGGAGAGACGATGGGGTCTTGACGGTTCCGTTATCTACAATAGCCATCCGCCCGTTCCTTTTCCGGAGGGGCCGCGGGAGCCCTTGGTGCTTTGGGCGGGGCGCCTCCAACCCTGGAAACATCCGGAACACTTCGTGCACATTGTCCGGAGACTCCATGGAAAACCTTACCGCTTTCTCGCCATGGGGAGGGAAATCGAGAAAATTGGCGTGGTCGGCGAATTCCGGAAGCTGGAGCAATTCGCCCCAAACTTCAGGTATCTGGATGAGATCGATAGGAAGGAGGTTTGTTCCCTGTTGGAAAGGGCGAGGCTTCTCGTCAACACCAGCGAACTGGAGGGATTCCCCAACACCTTCATCGAAGCCTGGCTGAGAGGGGTTCCGGTCATCTCCCTCACCGAGGATCCGGACAGGTTGATTCAAGACAGGGGACTGGGAATGTTATCCGGAAGCCTAGACCGTCTGGCCGGGGATATTGAAGAGTTGATGGACGACCCCGATGCCTGGCGGGAAACTTCGGCCCGCTGCCGGAAGTTTGCGGAGGAACATTTCAACTCGGAGAAAAACGTCCGGCAATTGGAGACAGAACTTCTGAAGCTTCAGGAATGATGAATAAGAAATCCGGAAATTTGATCCTCTTCCTGCCCCTGGCAATCCTTATTCTCTTCAACATGGTGTTTATTCTTTCGCATTTAAGGGGAGAGGAAGATTATCTCCGCATCGCTCATCGCATTGTTCTTAACGACTTCTATGGCCTTCACTCGGTAGCATTCTTTGTCGTCCTCTCGGTTCTGTGCGTCCTCGGCCTACGAAGAAGAATCTCCGGGACGACGTTTCTCCGTTGCACCTTTCTCACCTTTCTTCTGTTCATGATCGCCATGAATTTGTCTTTCTTTCCGGAGCTTAACAGGGATACCCGGGGGCAGGAATTGAAGCGCTTTCGAAGATTAAGGACGTCTCATCTGGAGGAAGCCGTCCGCTCTTCGGCAGCCAAGTCTGCCGAGGCGATCGAACGATATTTTCAACTCGGAAATGATCTCAGCGGAAAAACCCTCGTTATTCCCTTGTCATCCGGGGATGAGGGGTTCGGTTTAATGATTGGATTTATCGATCCGAGGGCGGTTGTTCGAGAAAAATATCCTTATCTGATAGGGGCAGATGATCTCGAATTCTTAGAAACCCTGGACGCCCGGACCTCCCGGTTTTCCATAAATGACAGAAAGACGGATAGTATCGTCATCGTCAGCGAAGACCCGGAGGCGGAGGAATTCACTTTATTCCGGCATGACCGGACGATGTATTTCATTTCTCCGGAAATCGTAAGGCGCCTTCCGATAAATCTTCATGATTAATCAGTTCTTGTTTCTTTTTTTTCTGGAGGTCCTGGGCCTGAGTTTCATGGGTCTATTTAAAAAGAGCCTCGACCGGACCTATCTCTATCTCTTGTCCCTTCCGATGGGTGTCTCGTTATGGGCTTTTTTGATCCTGATTCTCCTGGGAGCAGGCGTATCCCTTCGTCGGGGAGTCGCTCTCACGGCCAGCCTCTTGATGCTGGGGGCTTTTTTCCTGATGGACCTGAAAAAGAAGGTGCTATCCAGGGAAGATCGAGTACCGCTGACTATTCTTCTCCTCTCTTTTACGGCCCTCTCATTTGTGTTTTTAAACTTGAATTATTCTTTTTTCACCAACGATTCCTGGGCCTTGGCTGCCGGAGGCCGCATGATCGCCCTCTCGACCCGCCTTCCGGCCCGTATGTTGGCCGAAGCGGGGATATTTTCGTATATCCTTCACTCCGCAGGGAGCTTTTGGCGCTTTGATTATCTGTATGCTATTTATCCGATGATCGCCTTGTGCCTTTTCCTGTTCTTTATTTACAGCCTGTATGCTCCCTTTGGTAAGAAAAAGATTTCCCTTAATCGTCCTTTAGCCTTTTGCGGACTTGCCGGTCTCTTTCTTTTGAGCACGTTTTTCATCCTGCTCAATTCCACCTATATCCATTCGAATCTTTTGTATGGATTTTATACCTTCATTGCCCTCTTTGGCTTGTGGAGACGGCTACGGGGCGATCATTTCGCGTGGCTTATCATCTCCGTTCTTGCCCTCCTGTCTTCGGTATTCATTAGGGTGGAAGGGCCTCTCGTGGCCTTGATTCCGCTCATCCTTCTGATCTCCGCCCGGGAACTGTCGTTCAAGGACAAGGTCTTCTATGTCCTATCAGTCACGCTGGCGGTTTCGGCGTGGTTTCTCAAGCTGTTTTTCCTTTTTTCGGGATTCACGGGCAAGAAGCTTGATGCCGATCGGAGCCTGCTCGTCATCCTGATCTATCTTTTATGCCTCCTGGGATTATGGCTCAGCGAGAAGAGAGGACTGACCCGCTTGAGGAGCTATGCTCCCCCCGCGATGCTTTATGCCCTGGCGTTCTTCTGGAGCTATTTCATCTGGACAAAGGGGATGTCCTTGAAGGCAGGGGAGTTGATCATCCGGAAATACGGGATCCTCCTTGTCAACGTTCTCCGAGATGGCGGCTGGGGGACGACCTGGATAGCTCTCTTCTTCCTATTCATCGCGGCTCTTTTCTTGGCCCGGTTCGAGCAGGAATCCCTTTTTACATACTACATTCTATCGTTCGGGCTTCTCTTCAATTCCCTCAACCTGATCCGGGGAGGCTGGAGGGCCGGATGGGGGGACAGTGGAAACAGGATGTTGGTCCATATCATTTTCATTTTGGTTTTTTACATCTTTCTCAAGTTCAAAGGCCTGATCTTTAAGAACGAGACATCATGAAAAAGTTGACTTTCCCGATTTGGGGATTCATCTTCTTCGTGTTTCTCTTCTTTTCCTTTGAAGATCGGCTTTTCAAGAACTGGAAGGAGGAGCTGGGAGAATTCGTCGCGTGGGACGGTGAAATCAGGGAGTGGTCCCGGGTGCATCTGTTTCCAGGGGCCACAATCCTTATCGATATCCCCGAATGGGAAGATTGGGAAGGGCCTTTTGCAAACAAATGCTTAGGGAATATCCGAAGGTCCCTGTATCGAAAAGCTTTTCCCCGATCGAGAGCCTATTTGAAGAGGCTTTCTCTCCTGCTCCCATTGCCCCGTATCGTCCAGCTGGATTCCCGGAATAGATTCCGGGAGGATGAAACGGCCTCGCAGCTGAAAATCTCTCCAGAGAGCATCCTCAGTCCCCAAGGTTTGAAAACCCTGATGCTCTCGCGCACGATCGACTTTTATCTCTGCTCGTTTGCCGATTACAGACTTAAAACCCGGACCCTGAGCGGCGAGGGTTTTCAGCTTCTTCACAGCAACGCTCGGCTCATGGTCTGGTCGGTTAAAAAATGAGCAAACGCATCCTGCTCTGCCTCTACTTTTTCCCCCCTCTGGGAGGGCCTCGTTCTTTGAGATGGCTCAATCTTGTCAAGGTCCTTTCGGAGCGAGGATGGACGATCGATGTTTTAACGGTTCGGCCTTCCCTTCATGACAGCTTTTACGACCCAAGCCTGCTTAGGGAACTGCCGCCGGGAATCAGGGTCTTCCGATCCTTCCCGGGCTTCTATTATTCCCTCCTTCATTCCCGGAAAAGGCCGGCCCTGGGTTTTCCGAAGACGACTTTGGAATGGCTTCCTTTTGGGATCCTCAAGGGCGCCCAGGTGTCCCGGTCGCGAAAATATGACATCCTCATTTCCTCCGCCCTGCCCTTTGTCGGGCACCTCGTCGGTTATTTTCTCAAGCGGAGAATGCGCATCCCGTGGGTCCTGGATTACGGAGATCCTCTGAGCTTCAGTCCGACGGCGAGTTCCACGAAACGCCTGGTCGGCCGATGGTTCGAACGGCGCATCCTGAAGCGCGCGGACGGGCTCATCGCGGCCGCCGAAGGGATGAGGCTGGACTTCTTGGCGCATTTCCCGTTTCTCAGGGGAACGCCGACACGGGCTATTCCCAGCGGTATCCCGGGGGAGATGGACGAGGTTCGGGCCGCGGATTTCGGGGATCGATTCGTCATCGCTTATGCGGGAAGCTTTTACAGGGGAACTCGGGAGCCCTACCCATTCTTCCGGGCCATTCAAGCCCTGATCCGGGATGAAGAGGTTCGGAGTCGCCTGAAGGTGCTCGTCGCCGGAAGCGTGGATCCGGCCTATCTGGAGGCGGTTCGCAAGCTCCACATCCAGGATTCCGTTCAATTCCTGGGACGGATTCCGTTTCAGGAGGTCATGTCCATCCTTAAAGGGTCCTCGGTCGTTCTTTATATCGGGAGCCATTGGGGCAATCGTCACTTCCAGTACAAGATTTTTGAATATGCCGCCTCCGGGAAGCCGATTATCGCCATCCGGCAGGTGGACACCGATTTGGGCGCCGCGTTCATCGAAGAGAAAAATCTGGGGCGGGTGGTCTCCAATGTTCCTGAAGAAATCGCCCGGGTTATCTCTGAAGTCTATGATATGTGGAGGAGGGGAATTCTAGACCAGACCTTTGCCCCTCTCGATAAGGACATGTATACTTGGGGCCGGCGGGGAAAGGAAGTGGAAGATTTCATCAATCCATTGGTCAGCCCTTAAGATGAAGCGCCCGATTCCTTTTGTGTCGACGTCCGTCCTCGAGGATTTAGCTCTCGGCATTGTCCTCATTCCCCTGTGGTATGTCTTGGGTATCCGGCTCTTTATTTTCCATTTTCTGGCTCTTCTCGTCTTCGTCAAGACAATCCTCCGCAGGCACGCCGACCGGGATAAGCCGTCCCTTCCCGCGGAGAACCTGTTCTTGCTCGCCTTCATCCTCGTCTACGGCCTTTCTTTCTTACTCAATTCCAAAAACATGCCCATGGTCAGGGCGCTGGCTTCTTTAAACAACCTGAGTTTCTGGGTCATGGGGTTTTGTCTTATCTTCGCTGTTTATAATGCATTCCCCGGGCAGGACGGGCGGCCTCTCCTCCGGGCCTTCCGCGTCTTCGGTCTCATGAGCGGCATCTTCGTCATCTTCTCTCTCTCTTCCTGGGTCTTGAGCCATAAATACTGGAAAGGGGAGAGTCTGCTCTTGATGTTAGCCCCCCAAAAGACTGTAACCGCCATCCGGTCGTCCGGGGCGACGCTCCTTCAGTCCTCGATGACCCTTCGCTTGGTAAGGAAGGACAAGCTCTTCGGCCACGAATTCCCCAGGCCCAACGGTTTCGACATCTACAGCAACTCGCTGGGCGTCGTGATGATCTATCTTTTGATGATGACTCTGGCCTATGACCGAATCCTGAAGAAGAAGGGAGGGTTAGCCATCTTCCTGGTCCTGGAGGGTTTGGCTTTTCTTCTTTCCCTGTCCAGAATCGCGATGCTGGCGTTTCCGGCGGCGGTTGTATTGGTTATCCTTTGCCGGGAAAAAATCCCCCCTCTGAAGATTGTCGGAGCGCTGGCGGCGGCTCTCCTGATTGCTTTTGTCATCGTCTCTCCTCAAAAAATGATCAGGGCGGCGTCGGAATTCCGCAAAGACAGCACGACAAGCCGGGGAGAGCTTTATAAAATCACTCTTTCCGAGGCCGTCAAGAAACCGGTGCTTGGATACGGGTTCAAGCCGCTCGTGGAGGATTCTCCCCTGCCCATCGGGTCTCATTCGACATACATCGGGGTCCTCTACAGGACCGGCTTTCTAGGTCTTTTGATCTTCGGCGCGTTCTGGCTGGCCGTTCTGAGAACATGGTGGCGGCAGCGCCCGCGATTGGCTGCGAACGAAATCCTCCGCCATCTCTGGACCTTCGGCGGGGTGGCTCTTCTTGCCGGCCTCATTTGGATGTTCGCCGAGGACCTGGATGCACAACCCATCGCCTCTTTTCTCTATTTTATTATCATCGGCCTCATCATCTCTCTGGAGAAGGCCGGAAAAGCCGCCTGGGATCTAAGATGAAAGTCTGTCTCGTTTCCTCGAGCGGGGGCCACCTCTTTCAGCTTTATGCCT
>Ga0316628_100001354_pt1 | contig 17261 bp, 16 predicted proteins | sample OWC_Aug_M2_C1_D5_FD_207648 | JGI IMG/M metagenome (GOLD analysis project Ga0316628, IMG submission 207648) | Wetland soil microbial communities from Old Woman Creek delta, Ohio, United States - OWC_Aug_M2_C1_D5_C | ecosystem: Environmental > Terrestrial > Soil > Wetlands | place: USA: Ohio... | reverse complement strand
ATCGGGATAGGCCAGGCGCTGGCACTCATCCCGGGGGTATCGCGCAGCGGGATTACCATCAGCGCGGGGTTGTTCCGCAATTTCGACAGGACTTCCGCCGCCAGGTTTTCCTTCCTGCTGGCGACTCCGGTGATCGCAGGTGCGGCCCTGCTCGAGGGCTGGCACCTTGTAAAGGCTGTGCGCGACCCTGGAATTGCCGCAGGAGCAGGGCTGCTGACGGCGGCGGGCGAAGTGAAGTGGGGCATCCTCGCCGGCGGTACGGCAAGCGCCGTCGTTGTCGGCCTGCTGTGCATCCGTTATTTTCTGCGCTATATCAGAAACAACAGTTTCCTGCCGTTCGTGGTTTACCGTATCATTCTTGCTGCAGTGGTGCTGCTGATGTTTTTCCTTCACCGCCAATCTCTGTAGCCGCGCTCAGGGGCGCTTCTTCTTGGCGGCCTTGATGGATTCGAGGATTTCCTGGATGCGACGTTCCATCCCCTGGTCGGTGGGCTCGTAATAGCGACGGCCCTTGAGAGACTCCGGCAGGCATTCCATGTCGGCAACCTTGTCCTTCAGGTCGTGGGCATACTGATAGCCCTTGCCGTAGCCCAGCTCCTGCATGAGATCGGTGGGCGCGTTGCGAATATGCAGCGGCGGCGGTTCGTTCAGGGTGTGCTGAACGTCGGCCAGCACGCTTGAATAGGCACGGTAGAGCGAATTGGATTTCGGCGCGACGGAGAGATAAACCGCCGCCTGGGCCAGCGCCAGCTTGCACTCCGGAAGGCCGACCAGGCGCACGGCCTCGGTAGCGTTCAAGGCGACGGCAAGCGCCCGGACATCGGCCATACCGACGTCTTCGGAGGCAAACCTCACCATCCTGCGGGCGATGTAGATGGGATCCTCACCCGCCTCGAGCATTCGCGCCAGCCAATAGAGCGATGCGTCCGGGTCGCTGTTGCGCAACGATTTGTGCAGGGCCGAAATCAGATTGTAGTGCTCCTCGCCGGTCTTGTCATAGAGGAGCATCTTGCGTTGAAGGGAGGCCTCCAGATCCTCGCTGGTGACGGTGATCCGAGCCCCTGCGGCGCGGCTTTCCGCGAGCGAGACCGCGATTTCCAGCGCATTGAGAGCTATCCGGGCGTCGCCATTGCAGAAAATCGCAAGCTGACGGAGCACCTCCGGGGGCGCGTCTGCATTCAGCTTGCCCAGACCCCGCTCCGGGTCGTTCAGCGCGCGCACGAGGATTCCTTCGATGTCCTCAGGAGTAAGTGGATTGAGCACGAAGACTTTCGCCCTGGAGAGCAGCGCGCCGATGACTTCGAACGACGGGTTTTCCGTAGTGGCGCCGATCAGGACGATTACCCCCGACTCGACGTATGGGAGAAAGGCATCCTGCTGAGCTTTGTTGAAGCGGTGAATTTCGTCGATGAAGACGATCGTCCTTTTGCCCGCAGAGCGGAAAGAGCGCTCGGCATCCGCCATCACCGCCTTGATTTCCTTGATCCCCGAGAGCACGGCACTGTATGCGACAAAATAGGATCTTGTCTCCTTTGCGACGATTCTCGCGAGCGTCGTCTTGCCCGTGCCGGGTGGCCCCCAGAGGATGATCGAGCGAAGGCGGTCCTGTTGGATCAACTCGCGCAGCACCTTGCCCTCTCCGATGAGATGCGCCTGGCCCACGACTTCGTCGAGGGTGTGAGGGCGCATCCGGTCTGCAAGCGGAGCCTCGGCCCTGGTGACGTTTTCGCCATTGTCAGAAAAGAGTGATTTTGTCATTGCGTCAGCCGGACAGCGCTCGTTGGCGGGACGCTTCGAAAAGTAGTACCGCGCCCGCCGCCGCCACGTTGAGGGATTCAACTGCCGTGTTCATGGGGATGCTCACGCCGGGGAGGCCTGATCGCAGCGAATCGTCGACCCCGGCCCCCTCGTTTCCCAGTAGGATCGCGCAGGGCTGCCTGAAATCGGTCTCGAAACAGGATGCGCCTCCGCGCGCAGTGGCGCAGAAAAGGGAAATGGACTTTTGGCGACAAAACGCCAGGAACTCCGCCGCCGCAACACCCTCGACCACAGGCAGGCGGAAGATCGCTCCTGCGCTGGCACGAAGCGCTTTGGGATTTCGTGCCGAAACGGTCCCCGCCAGAGAACAGGCAAAAGAGGCCCCGGCAGCCGCCGCGGAACGTATCAGGGCGCCCAGGTTGCCCGGATCCTGAATGCCGCAGGCGCACAGCAGCAGGGGCGTTTCCGGCAGTACGACTGCGGCGATCTTCAAGACGGGAAGCCTGACCAGCGCGAGGATGCCCTGAGGCGTCTGGACCGAGGAAAGCCGGCCGAAAATGTCTTCCGGCGCCCTGCAGACGACCGACGACAGCTGCCGCACGCGGCCCAGGAGGTCCGTCTCCCGCTCGGATTTGCCGTAGCGTTCGGTGACGATGACGGCCTCTATGTCCAGGCCGGCGGCCAACGCCTCCTCCAGCGCACGGACTCCTTCTGCTACAACCAGATCCGCCGGCGCTCTGCGGGCCTGCCCGGCAACCAGCCGTATCGTTCGAACCAGAGGATTCGACTTGCTTGTCAGCGTGCGGATGGGCATCAGCGTGTCACTGAGCGCTGGGGGCCAGAGTCGCAACCCTGCGCTGGGTCAGGCTGCCCCACACAACCCGGTCCACGGGGAAATTCGGATTCTGGAGGAGTGCGTGGGCCAGCGCCCGGGCGGCCGGCTCGTCGCTTTCGGAATCGACTTTGTTGATGAAGGGGATGATGCGCATTCCTTTCTGCCAGTCTTTGCAAACGCCGCTGCGATGCAGCAGAAGACCCGCAGCAATTTCAGGCGTCAGGGGCGAGCCCGCCTTCAGAGAAAATCGCTTGGATGCCGTCTCCCAGCGGAACAAGGTGTCGGGCCCGAGAGGCTTGTCAAGGCAGTCCAGGCCGATGACGGGGACCAGATAGTCCGCACCGCTCATCAACACGGGTTCGTCCTCGCGGGGCATCTTCAGCGACATACCCCGGGCGCCGTCGGCCTCATTGAGGATGAGCGGAAAACTGTCGCGATCGATCCCGCCGCAGAAATCCGCCGGGACGCCGCGGAGCAGCCCCGGTTGCATCTGGAGCCGCGTGACGGCGAATTTCCCGGCGTGATCGAAGCAGTGGCGGCCGATGCGGGCAAGAAGGAGTTTCAGCACATTGAGATCGTCGCTGGAAATGATCGCCAGGCCGTCGGTAACCAGGGGCGGGTGGATGCGTGTGGTTGTGGTGTAAAGCACCGAGTGGGCGCCGGTATATTCCGATGCCAGGGTCACTATCAGGCGTGTCTTCCCGCCTCCCCCGACAAAGTTGACCAGGGCCGGCGACTTGAAGCCGAAATGATCTGTGAAAAGGACGCTATCCATGGGCGGCGCTCTCTCAAAACCAACTTTGGCAGGCCGAACCCGATGCAATTTCGACAGCCCTTAGGGGGTGTCCGCCCCCCGGAGACTGCCCCGGCGATTTCTCATTCCGCGACCGACCGCACGTCACGCGGAGATCGTGATGAGTCGAATCAGGAAAGATCACCTTCCAACGCCGCCATCTGCTGCACATCAGCGCGGTTCCTGAAAAAAATATATATCATGCCACCGGGAATGGCGGAGAGAAATATGGTCATTGAGGAAAGCAACCCCAGTGCTACTGCTGCTTCGCGGTCCACACCGATCGACCCGAACAGGCTGACGAAAGCGTATTCGCGCAATCCCATGCCGTTAAGGCTGATCGGAATCATGGAAATTAACGTGACTACAGGGATGAACAGGAGAAAGTAGAACAGAGGCACATCAATGTGCAACCCCTCGGCCATGATCCAGTTGATCGAAATGGCCAGGATCTGGTTGGCAAGCGAGATGATCAAAGAGTTGACCAGGACCATTCGGTGCTTCCCCATGGCTTGGAAAGCATCGGAGATGGTGTCGATCCGTTCGGCCAGCCTGGAAAGGCCGAACTTCTTGAGCAGGTCGGTCAGGCGACGGTGCACCGCCGGGGTGAAGATCGCAATGTTCGCCAGCACAAATCCGACGGTCGCGCTCCAGATGATCGGCCGGACCGGTATCCCGGGAGCCTTCAGGGGACTGACGATGGTCGCTGCACAGGCAATTATCATCATCGCGAGCATGCCTGCGTCGCGGTCGAGGAATGTGGCGGCAAAGCTGGCGGCGAACTTCTTCGAAGGCTTCCCGGCATAATACATCTTCACGACATCGCCCCCGACCACGGTAGGGAAAGTCAAATTGAAGAAGAGGCCGATACAGTAGATTCCGAAGAGCCTGCCCAGTGAGAGGACGGGCATGATGGGCCGCATAAGCATGCGCCAGCGGTAGATGCAGGTGTAGTGTCCGACCCAGAGTATGCCGAATCCGAGCAGCAGTAGCTCGAGCCGCGCATTCCTCAGCGTTTCGGCAAACTCGTTGAGATCGACCTTGCGAAAGAGAAGATAAAAGAGAACGGCGGTAACAAGCGCCTTAGCAAGACCAACCAGAACATTCTTCATGAAAACTCGCGTTCAATCGAAAACCGTAACTCTTCAGCCGGGGTTGAAATCGGAACCACCTGGATCCCAAAGGCCACAGGGCAAAAAAAAACAGCCCCAAATCCGGATCTGTGAGTTGTTGTAGTTCAAAACTCCTCTGCGGACTTGCGTTTGTCATCCTTCTGAACGACTGGCTGAACTCGTACGGAATAAGAAACCCGCAAACTGGGCAATTTAATACGGGCGCAGGTGAATTGACATCAAAAAAGGGATTTTTGCCCTTCGTCACCTGTCTCCGAGGATGCGCGGTTCCGGGCCCGGCCCGTGAGGTCGATCTCCTTCCGTTCCAGCCGCCCCAGGATTTCAGCTGCCCGGCGAAGGACGGACCGCGGCAAGCCTGCGAGCTTCGCCACCTCTATGCCGTAGCTCTTGTCCGCCACTCCGGGCTTGATTTTGCGCAGGAAAACGATCTCCTTGCCCGATTCCTGGATCGCCATGCAGTAATTCTTCACCCCGGGGTGAACCTCCGGCATCTTTGTCAGCTCGTGATAGTGAGTGGCGAACAGGGTCTTTGCGCGGTGCTCAGGATTCTGGACCAAGTACTCCGCGACCGCCCACGCGATCGACAGCCCGTCGAAGGTCGCGGTGCCGCGCCCGACCTCGTCAAGAAGGATGAGACTCCGCCCGGTCGCCGTGTTCAGAATATTGGCGGTCTCGATCATCTCGACCATGAAAGTCGAACGCCCCCGCGCAAGATTGTCCGAGGCCCCGACGCGGGTGTAGATGCGGTCCACGATGCCGATCCTGGCCTCTTCGGCAGGGACAAAAGAGCCCATCTGCGCGAGGATTACGATCAGGGCGGCCTGGCGGAGGTAGGTCGACTTGCCGCCCATGTTGGGTCCGGTGATTATGAGCAGCTGGTCTGAAGTGGTGTTGACATAAAGATCGTTGGGGATGAACGGACTGGTTTGCAGCTCGATGACCGGGTGACGGCCCTGCCTGATATGGATTTCGTCGCCCGGGACGGTCTCCGGACGGGAAAAACCGTTTTTCGAGGCGACATCCGCCAGGGCGCAATAGGCGTCCAGCTCGCCCAGCAGGCGCGCCGTGCTCTGAATGCGCGAACTCTCCACGCCGACCGACTTGCGAACCTGTGAAAACAACTCCTTTTCCAGCACAGCGATGCGCTCCTCCGCACCCAGGATCTTTTCCTCGTACGTCTGCAGTTCCCCGGTGACGAATCTCTCGGAATTGACCAGAGTCTGCTTGCGGATGTAATCCGCCGGCACCTGCGGCAGGTTCGGTTTAGTGACTTCGATGAAATAACCGAAGACCTGATTGAATTTCACTTTGAGCGATTGAATGCCGGTGCGCAGTCGCTCGCGCGCCTCGAGCGACGCCAGATAGGCTTTGCCGCTATGCCGGATTGTGCGCAGCTCGTCGAGCTCGGCGGAATAGCCGGAGCGAATGACTCCCAACTCGCCGGCGGAGTTCGGGGGATCGTCGGCGATGGCGTTCTCGATCAGGCGGACGACGTCCGGCGCCTCGTCAACCTGGGAGCGGATCTCCTTTAAACGGCAGCTCGAGTGGCTTGAGAGCAGCTGACGCAGAAATGGAATCGTCTGCAGCGAGTCCCTCAGGGAGAGCAGCTCGCGCGGGCTCGCGATGCTCAGGAGAATCCGGCTCACAAGGCGCTCGAGATCGTGAATTTCGCCGAGCTTCTTCATCAGCCGGTCGTGCCCGGACACATCGACTTTGAGGGATTCGACGGCGTCAAGGCGGCGCCTGATCTCATCGGGGTCCAGGAGGGGCGCCAGAAGCCAGGACTTCAGGAGGCGGCCGCCCATTCCTGTGCGGGTCTGGTCCAGAAGCGAAAGCAGGGAGCCCTTTCGGTTGCCATCGAGGGTCTGGGTCAGCTCGAGGTTTGCCACGGTCGAGGCATCCAGCTTGAGAAAGTCGGACGGGGCGTAGAAGCGCAGCGCGGCAACCTGCCCGAGCTGCGCCAGCTGAGTCTCCCTCAAATAGTGCACGAGCGCGCCGGCCGCGCCGACGGCAAAGGAACGGCCTTCGCATCCGAAACCGTCCAGGCTTGCCACGCCAAAGTGCTCGAGAAGGACGCGGTGCCCGAAATCCGAGTTAAAGGCCCATCCGTCCAGCGGGCTTGCGACCCATTCCGCGGGCCAGTCTTTGGCGAGCTTCTGCTTCAGCTCGTCCGCGAGGTGATCGGGCACGACCAGTTCTCTGGGGCGAAAGCGGCTGAGTTCGTCAACGGCCTTCTCCCACGCCTCGTCTCCGGAAAATTCCGTGGCGAGAAAATCGGATGTGGAAAGATCCATGAACGCCAGGCCCACTCCCTCCGCGCAGGACAGGATGCTGCCCAGATAGTTGTGATCCTTCGGCTCCAGAAGCAGCTCCTCCACGACGGTGCCGGGCGTGAGAATACGGGTAACCTCGCGATGCACCAGCTTTTTGGCGGTGCGCGGGTCCTCCACCTGCTCGCAGATCGCAATCTTGTATCCCTTCTTGAGCAGGCGCGCGATGTACCCGTCGACGGAATGGTACGGAACGCCGCACATGGGGATGGGCGAGCCCGTCTTGTCCCGGTTCCTTGAGGTCAGCGTGATTTCGAGTTCCCTCGAGGCGACGGCCGCATCCTCGTAAAACATTTCGTAGAAATCGCCGAGGCGGAAGAAGACCATCTTTCCCGGGAAACGCCGCTTCACCTCGTGATACTGCTTCATCATAGGGGTAAGGTCTTCGCCAAGCATCGCCGGTGTCCCGTCAAAAGGCGGTCGAATGATAACCCGAGAGGGTGCCGATCCGGTTCGGCAACCGGTGGCTCGGTTCTCCGGGCGAGGAGGTCAGCTTGCCCGAGATCGCGCGGACTCCACTGTGACTGGAAATCTCACAAATCCTTGTAGTTAAAAACACTGCAATATATAATTCCCCCCCACTGTTGTCAACGATCATGGCCTTGAGTGTACCCTTAAAAACCCTGGCTCTCGACACTTCGACCCTGAGGGGAAGCGTGGCGCTCCTGGACGGCGACTCTGTTCTGGCCGAACTGCGCCTGGCCTCGCTCGAAACCCATGCCGCGAGGCTCCTCGGATCTATACGGTTCTTGCTGCAGACTGCAGGATGGAATCTGCCGGACCTCGCGCTGATCGCGGCGGGTCTCGGGCCGGGCTCGTTCACCGGGATCCGGATCGGTTGCGCCACGGCGCTGGGCCTTGCCCAGACACTGCGAGTGCCGTTCGCCGGAATCTCCGGCCTGGACGCCCTGGCCTTTCAGCACGCAGCTCTGGGGGACAGGATCGGTGTCATAATGGACGCGCAAAGGGGGCAGGTCTATTACGCGGAATACGCCTCCCGGAACGGGCGGATTAGAAAGACCCGCGCAGCCGCACTCTGGTTTCCCGCAGAACTGAAGCGCCGGCTCCCGCACCGGGGAGTTCGCTTCGTCGGGGACGGTGCCGGTAAGTATGCGGAGGCATTGGGGCCTGCAGTCCGGTCCTGGCAGGTTGTCGACAGCCAACCGTTTCTCGCCGGCCCCATAGGCCGGCTGGCCCTCGCCAGAAGGCGCCTGTGGCGCTCAGGCGATGCACTCGTTTGCGAACCCGTGTACATACGGCCGCCGGATGCGCGCAGACCGGGCGGCAGGAAGAAGTAGATGGCAGCCCAAAGCTATCTTTCCACACTCAGCATCGAAGATATCCCCGGCCTGCGGCCGCTCGAGACAGTGACGAACCTCTCCTTTTGGGGCGAAGAAAACTATCGAAAGTTTCTCGCGGAGTATCCGGAGTACTTCGGGTGCAAAGTCGTGGTCCTGGGCGAGTCCAGCGAATGGGTGATGGTGGGTTTCTTTCTGGCGCGATCGCTATTCGAAAACCTGGAGATCCTCAAGGTGGGCGTGGAGCCAGCATATCAGCGGCAGGGGATGGGCACCCAGCTTATGGAAGCCGCCTACGCGGAAGGGATCAAGCGAGGCTGCAGGCGCTGTTTCCTGGAGGTCCGGAAGTCCAACCAGTGCGCGATCGACTTTTACCTTCGACACCGCTTCCGATTCGCCGGCACGCGCCTGAACTACTACTCGAACCCGGTCGAGGACGCCTGGATCATGGAGCGCGACCTCTAGTCACTCAATCATCGGATATTCTCGATTGAGTCCGTATCGTCAGCAGAGGCTTTTGATGTAGCCGCCATCAACCGGTATCGTCGCGCCGGTGATATAGCTTGCCCGCTCGGAGGCAAGAAATACGACCAGAGCGGCGAACTCTTCCGGTTCGGCGAGGCGGCCAAGGGGGATCAGTTTCTCCCAGACGCCATAAATATCTTCCATCGATTTCTGCTGACGGCGCGCTTCCGCCCGCGCGAGGTCAACCACACGATCGGTACGGGTGTATCCGGGGCAGACGTTGTTGACGAGAATGTTGTGCGGAGCAAGCTCGTTGGACAGCGACTTTCCCAACCCGAGCACGCCCGCGCGGACGGCGTTCGAAAGAATCAACCCGTCGACCGGCTGCCTGGCCGCGATCGAGGTGATATTGATGATCCGGCCCCAGCGCTGCTTTTTCATGTAAGGGAGCGCGAGTGCCGACAGGTTCACCGCGCTCATCAGGTTCAATTCCACGGCCTGTCTCCATCTTGCGAGATCGTGGGTTTCGAAGGGGCCGCTGGGCGGTCCGCCGGCATTGTTTACCAGGATGTGGATCGTGTTCCACCTGCCGACGACGGCATCCAAAAGGGCCGATGCCTGCGCGGTCTGTGTGAGATCCGCCGGGACTGCCAGGACCTCCGCGCCGGACGCGCTGTGAATGTCATCGGCCGCCGCATCCAGCGCGGACTTGGTCCTGGCGCAGATGGCGACCTTCGCTCCCTCGCGCGCAAGGGCACAGGCCACCGCTTTTCCCAGACCCCTGCTGGAAGCGCAGACCAACGCGACCTTTCCCTCGAGTTCGAGATTCATGTACTATCTCCCCGAGTTTCCTCTGTGGAAATAATCGTCCGTACCGTCCAGCCAATCCTGCCGGATCGGGCTGAAGATGTCGACGTCAAGCGTATCTTCGAGCGCCACGGCCATGTGGGGAACGCCGGAAGGGATTACAAGGACCTGCCCGGCGCCGACCACGAACTCCTCGCCGCCGATCTGGAACTTCAACGAGCCTTCGAGGATGTAGGTGATTTGTTCGCTCACATGGGAATGTTGCGGAACTACCGCGCCTTTCTTCAGGGAAACATGCGCGATCATCTCGCGGGCTCCTGTGATGATCTTGCGCGAGATCTCGGACGTCACGGTCTCCCACGGTAGGTCGCTCCACGCCAGCACCTTCATAGTCACCCTTCTTTCTGTCGATAAAGCGCCGGATCCGAGCAGCTTGCGGATGACGCGGGTCAACGCTCTTCGTCTTAGAGCTGAGCATACCAAAGGAGCCGCGCCTTGAGTCGATTTTTTAATAATGGTACTATCTCCGGACTGCCCGAGCGGCGAGCACGTCACACGTTCGAGCTCTCTGAGCGAAAGGAGCCACAGCGCCCGATGAAAAAGCCCACGGACGAACCGGCCGCAACCGAATCGACCACACCCGAGCCGCAGGTAGGTTGGCCCTCGTACACGATGGTCGAACCCCGCATGAAGAAGATCTACTTCGACTTTTATCAGGAGACTTACCAGAAGTCGCAGATAGACCGCAAGACGAAGGAACTGATTGCGATTGCAGCATCGCTGGGATTCAAGTGCCAGGGTTGCCTCAACGGCCACATCAAGAAAGCCAAGAAGTTCGGGGCCACTCCCGAAGAGATCAGCGAAGCGATCGCCATCGCGATGGGCGTCGCTGCGGCATCGGTCGTTGACCTGACGGATATCGCCGCCGAGCACCTTCGCCTCAAACACTTTCCGTAAAAATCGATGCTTTCCCGTCCAGGGCAGGGAACGATCGTAGTCGCGTGCCTCTTCTCCATACTGTTTCTGGGCGTGGCCGATAATCAGGTCCTCAGCCCACTTCTCCCGGCAATACGCAAGCAGTTCGCGGGAACGACTCGCGAGATGAGTTTTCTATTCACCGGCTACTCTCTTTGTGCCGGAATATCGGTGCTGTTCTGGGGGCCGCTGTCCGACTTCTTCGGGCGCCGACGCGGCCTGATGACGGGCCTGGCCATTTTCGGACTGGGTTCGGCGGCTGCCTTCCTGTCCCGGGACTTTCGTGCGCTCCTGATCGCGCGCATCATCACCGGGATGGGTGCGAGCATGCTGAGTCTGAATACAATTTCCTACGCGGCCGACTATTTCCCATACGCCCGACGGGGCTGGGCGATGGGATCCATCTTTTCATCGTACTTCGCGGCGCTGATCCTCGGCGTGCCGATCGGCTCCTGGCTCGGATCTGAGCTGGGCTGGCACGCCGTATTCGCCATGGCGGGTGTCAGCGCGATCTCGCTGTTGATCGCGACGAGGTTGATGCTGCCCAAACTGCAGCCTCACCGGGCACGCGGGCAGGCGGAGTTTGCCCTGGTGCAGGATGTCCGGACGTTCGTGGGATTCCTGCAGAGGCAGCAGACATTCGGCGCACTGCTGAGCGCTTTTTGCGCCTCTGCCGGAACAACCGGTTTCCTTGCATTTCTCGGTGTCTGGCTGCACGATGCTTTCGGCATACCCGCACAGAAAGTAGGCCTGATATTTCTAGTCTCGGGAGCGGCGGCGCTCGTGGCCTCGCCGCTGGCCGGTTCTCTGTCCGACAGGATCGGCAAGAGAACGCAGTTCGCCGCCAGCAACATGGCCCTGGCCCTGCTTCTGGTTCTGCTTCCGCGACTCTCCTGGGGATTTCCCATGTTCGCGGTGTTTTGTGCCATAAGCCTCGCCGCCGCTTTTCGCCAGGGCCCGATGGAAGCACTCCTGACCGAAGTGGTTCCCGCGGCGACACGTGGATCGTTTATTGCCCTCAAAAACTCCTTTTCACAGCTTGGGATAGCCCTCGCAGCGCTGTTGTCGGGCATTGCGTTCGAATCATTGGGCTATGGCGCGGTCTGTTGGATAGGGGTAGGGGCAAACCTGGCCGCCTCGGGCGCACTCATCTTCCTGGTAAGAGGCAGCCGCCTTTAGCGTCGCGTATGCGGATGGTGGAATCCGCGCGCCCTGCCACCAAGGCACCAAAACACCGGGCGAAATAAGCACAAGCAGCGTCAGGACGTGGTTCGAGAGGGAATCTGGGACTCACTGCCCCGGCGGTCGTTCTTGAGCACGGGAAAACACTTTGGATGCTGCGTAATTTTGGCTAGAATAGGCTCATACTGAAGGTGAGTGCGAGGCCTGTTCTTATCTTTCCCAAGGAGGTACGTTTTGCGGACCGCAAAGTTCATCCTTTTGGCTGCACCTCTTGCTTTGGGGTTGTTTGGATGCGGTGGCGAAAATAGCACTCCGGACGCTGCTTCACAGATGAAGAAGTACAAGAGCGTTCGCATTCTCACCGACGCGGTCAACCCGCCTTTTGAGTTCGGATCCGGGACCGGAGTCCAGGGGCTGGACGTCGACATTGGCATCGAGATTGCCAAAGACCTCGGATACGAGCCGAAATGGATCAAGGCTCCTTTTGAGCGTTTGTTCGACATACTGAAGAAAGGGGAGGCGGAGTTGATCATTTCGTCGATCCCGATCACTCCCGAACGGAGAAAAGAGTACGCCATGTCGGAGCCCTACTTCGACACCGGAAACACGATCGTCCACCGGCGCGACAAGATGGAGATCAAGAGCCTCAGCGACCTCTCCGGAAGGAAGGTAGGCGTTCAATCCGGCTCGACCGGCGAAGCTTTCATGGCTTCCCAAAAGACTGCCGGCAACGTTACCGTGGTGAAGTTCTCGACGCTGGACGACGCCCTGGGCGCTTTGAATCGGACCGAACTCGAGGCGGTTGTGGGCGATGAGTCGATCCTGATCTATAGCACTTACCAAAGCTTTGCCAACCTCATCACGACCGGATCCCGCCTGACCGATGAAAAATTCGGCGTCGTCGCGCGCAAGAACGAAAAGGAACTGATCGCAAAGGTGAACGAAACCCTGGAGCGCCTAAAAAAGTCGGGTGAGATCGAAAACTTGAAGGTCAAATGGATTAAAAATGTGCGGGATGCGGTCGAGAAAGATCTCCGCGATCTCCAGGCCAAGGCTGAATTGCAGGAAGCGCCCAAGGAAGTCACTTTCAACTTTGTCAAGACATCCGGCAACTTCTCCATGGATAAGCTCGACGGGTTTCAGATTGTTCTCGCGGGTGATCGATCTTACCAGTCGTCGCCAATACTCACCAACGGCAACCGTGGCAGCTGCAAGCTCTCCACCGTTGCTCCGGGCGAGTATCGCCTGAGTATGCCGATTTTCAGGCTCAACACAGTCGTCAAAATTCCCAAATCCGCGACCCGGTCCATCTCGTTCGAAATGAACATCGCCACCTCGGGAATTACGATCACCCAGAGATAGACTTCGACCGGCACCGGGGCGGCATTCGAGTCCGCCCCGGCGCCAACGAATCACGTAAATGCGATCTCATCCTTTTCGCCTCGTACTGATCACGGCGCTGCTGACATGCGCTGCCACGCTTATTCTGCTCCGCTGGGACTTCTTTCCCGTGAGCGGCCGCGGCCCGATTTCGCCTCAACTGGAGTCGGCCATTGCCGCCGCACCGGGGCAGCCGCCGCTGAGCGGTGACGAGGAAACGAACATCAAGGTCTACAACAAGGTCAGCCCGGGAGTCGTGAACATCACTTCCACGGTCGTGGAGTTCGATTTCTTCTTCTCCCCGGTTTCGAAGGAGGGGACCGGCAGCGGTTCTGTGCTGGATTACGATGGAAACGTGCTTACCAATTATCACGTGATCGAGTCGGCGCAAAACCTTGAGGTCGCCTTGCCGGACCGGACCAAGTGCCGCGCAAAGGTCGTCGGCGTGGACAAGCAGAACGATCTGGCGGTCATCCGGCTTGTCGGCGTGTCGAAGGAGCGTCTGCACCCCATCCCGCTCGGAGAATCGTCTTCCTTGAAGGTCGGCCAGAAGGTCTTGGCCATCGGAAACCCGTTCAGGCTCCAGAACACGCTGACCGTCGGAATCATCAGCTCTCTGGGGCGGAGAATCCAGACCGAGGGAGGGGACCTCGTCGACAACGTGATTCAGACCGATGCGGCTATTAATCCCGGCAATTCCGGGGGCCCTCTGCTGAATACCGCGGGCGAGATGATCGGAATCAACACCTCGATATTCACCATGAGCGGTGGAAACATCGGAATCGGATTCGCGATACCGATAGACACCGTGCGCCGCGTGGTCAAGGATCTCATCACGGAAGGCAGGGTGCTTCGTCCCTGGTTCGGAGTCGAAGGCTACACGATCACCGACGATCTGGCTTCCGCTCTGGATCTGCCTGTGACCAGCGGCGTCCTGGTTGCCAGGGTGATCCGGGGCAGCTCCGCCGACAACGCCGGAATCCGCGGCGCAGATCAGATCGCCATTCTCTACAACGAGAGAATCCTGGTCGGCGGCGACATCATCTCCCAGATCGACGGCAAGCCTGTCGGGTCGAGCGAAGAGCTCCGCCTGGCCCTGTCGAGCAAGCGCCCCGGCGATGTCGTCCAGGTGAGCATCTATCGCGGCCGCCAGAAAATGCAGATCACGGTCAAACTGCTCGAGCCCCGCCAGCGCGGGTCCCGGTTGTAGCCGTCCTTCGGCGCGGAGTCGACAGCCGTGCACTCAACGACCTGATCCGCCAATATGCCAATCTCGCCTCAGCGCGCGTCCTTGTCTACTTTCCGCTGGATTTGGCTCGCCTTTCTCGCGGGCACACTCGGCGCCTCCGGATTCGGCCTGTCCGCCCCTGCCGACGGCGAGCTCACGAAACTTGCCGATGGCGTCTTCGTCAGCGTCGTCAACCCGGACGGCAATGCCGTGAGCAACGCCGGAGTCGTCGTTCTAAATCACGGCGTGCTGGTGTTCGACACTCACTTCACGCCCGAGGCCGGCCAGGCGCTCCTGGGCAAGATCCAGGCGGTGACGCCGAAACCGGTCCGGTATCTGGTCAACAGTCACTTTCACCCCGATCACACGCACGGCAACCAGGCTTTTTCAAAAGCTCAGCAAGTCATCGCCGGCAGCAACGGGCGCAGAGATATTCTCCAGAAAGACATTCCGGCCCTGGCCAGGACAATCGCGGCAGTTCAGGCTCAGATCGATCGAATGCGCAAGGACGCCGCCGCCCAGCAGAGTCTCTCCGGGAGGGAGACGCTGCTGCGGCAGGCCAATGCACGCCGCGAGTCTCTCGAACCGCTCTTGCGATTGCGAATTGTCGTTCCGACCGTGACATTCGACGACACACTCTCCATTCAGGACGGTCCTCGCGAAGTTCGGCTTCTTGCTCCTGGAATCGGGCACACCGACGGTGACGTGATCCTCTATTTGCCGGGAGAAAAGGTCGTTTTTACCGGAGATCTATTCTTCAATGCGGCTTTTCCGAGCACCCAGGACGCCAGCCTCCTGGAGTGGATGAAGACGCTCCGGGAGGTCATCAAACTGAATGCCGAGAAGTTCGTCCCCGGGCACGGCTCGCCCGGAACGCGCAAGGACGTCCAGGATTTTCTCGGTTACCTGGAGGACCTGAAGGCCATTGTGGAACCGGCCGTTGCGCGCGGAGACAGCCTGGAGCAGCTCATCCGGGACACTGCGATTCCCGCAAAGTACTCGGCCTTCAGGTTTCCCAACTTTTTCCCCTCGAACCTGCAGAAAATGTATGCCGAATTGAAGGCACTGCAGCTCGCCACCGCATCAGAGCCGGAGGAAGGTGGGAAACCTGTGCCGGAGAAGCCGCGGCCATGACCCGAATTCTCATTACGGGAGCGAGCGGTTTTCTCGGGCACAATCTGGCCGTGGGCTTGAGCGAACGACACGAAGTCTTCGCCGGGTTTTGTGTCAATCCGCCCGATCCCGGACGAACCACGCCCGTTCAATTCGACGTCGCGGATGCCAGGGAAGTCTTGTCGTGCATCCACCGCCTCGGGCCCGAGCTCGTCATTCACTCCGCCGCCCTGTCGCAGCCGGATGAGTGCGAGCGAAGTCCCGAACGCGCGCTCGAGGTGATTGTCTCGGGAACGCGAAACGTCGCCGAGGCATGCGACGGGATTTCGGCCCGCCTGCTGCACATTTCGACGGATTTGGTGTTTGACGGTGAACGGGGCGGGTACACGGAGGAAGACAGCGTCCACGGCATCAGCGTCTACGCCAGGGCAAAAATACAGGCGGAGAGGATCGTTCATTCGGTCAATTCTTCCGGCGTGATCCTCCGTGTCGCGCTCCTCTTCGGCATCGGCAGCTCGAGCCATCCCGGCTCGCTCGCGGCGACCGTGCGGCGCTGGCGGGAGGGCAGGGAACAGACTTTTTATACCGACCAGTTCCGGACGCCGACCTTCGCCCCACAGGTTGCAGAGGCGGTCGAAAAACTGATCGCAAGCCCGGCGGTGCGTGGGACATTTCACCTGGGCGGAGCGGATCGGTTATCGCGCTTTCAGATTGCGACCGGATTGGCGGAAAGGGCAGGTATTGCCCCGGACCTCGTGCGGTCTGGTAGCATGCGTGATTCCCTGGCTTTGGCGCAGCGAGGCGCGGACTGTTCGCTGGTGTCGGAGAAGATTCGCGAGACTCTTGGCATCCGCCCGCTGGGATTTGCGGAGGCCTTGACCTTGATGCAGGATGCCGGTGTTTTTGCGTCGCTCTAACCGCTTTTAACGGCAAAGTCACCAGGAGCGACGCGCGGCGTTTTCCAAATCCGGTGCGACTTGTGCTAACTTAGGCTCTATGAACTCTCTCGCACTGATGCCTCAGAAGTCCTGCCCCTATTGCTCGGGAAGCGGGTGGGAGAAAAACGAAAATGACGGCAGTATGAAGCACTGCCGCTGCCTCCAGTCCGGAAGGATCGAGCGGCTATTGCAGGCGGCAAACATCCCCAAGCGCTACGAGCACTGCGACCTCGAGTCTTACGGGCCGATGGACAAGAGTCAGACGATTGCAAAATCCTATGTCTCCCGTTTTGTCGGGCAGTACCCCAATATCGACGTCGGACTTCTCTTCCTCGGCACGTGCGGTGTCGGAAAGACTCACCTCGCCGTGGCTTTGTTGAGACAGCTTATCAGGGAGAAGGGGGCCATCGGCCTCTTTTACGACTTCCGGGACTTGCTGCGCGAAATCCAGGCCAGCTGGGACTCCGTCGCCCGGACTTCCGAGGTAGAGGTGCTGCGGCCGGTGCTGGACGCCGACGTCCTGGTGCTCGACGAGCTCGGATCGAACAAGCCCACCGACTGGGTGCGCGAGACTGTCGCCTATATCATCAACGGCCGCTACAACGACAAGAAGGTGACGATATTCACCTCGAATTTCCTGGACGTGCCTAACGCGAGCGCCGGGGAGTTCGAGCCGGAGCCGCAGAATCCGCGGGTGAGAGAAGAGTCGCTCACAGACCGTATCGGGGCCCGGCTCCGTTCCCGGCTGTACGAGATGTGCAGGGTGATCGAGATCCGCGGCAAAGACTTCCGAAAAACCCATAAACAGGCCGAGTACCGCTTCTGAGATGTAGCGTAGAAGTGCGCCCCAAAGAGCGAACCACGAAGATCTCAGAGAATGGATATGTCGGACAGCCGGAGTCCTGTTTTCTGAGGCTTTTGTGATTCAGGCACTTTGGGCTACATCTGCCGATGAATCTCCCTCCGATTTCGGAATCCAGAAGCTCAGAAGGGGATGTCGTCGTCGGTAATGCCCGGATCGCCTAC
>Ga0316628_100001353_pt1 | contig 17262 bp, 10 predicted proteins | sample OWC_Aug_M2_C1_D5_FD_207648 | JGI IMG/M metagenome (GOLD analysis project Ga0316628, IMG submission 207648) | Wetland soil microbial communities from Old Woman Creek delta, Ohio, United States - OWC_Aug_M2_C1_D5_C | ecosystem: Environmental > Terrestrial > Soil > Wetlands | place: USA: Ohio... | reverse complement strand
CGTGCAATCATTTTTGCATTAAATAAGATACGAACGTAGCAAAAATAGGAATTCTATACGGAGAGGCCATGAGTGCCGGTCCAAATTTGGTCACTTGGCTGGTGCTGAGTAAGCCGTGCACAGAACCTACCCAGCGGGTCGGTTTTTTTTATTATTCGCCCCCCCCCGACAACGAAATAGCAGAAGAAAAATAATGAAAAACGATGGCCCGTCATTAAGTCTACCGGTTAGCTGGTTTGTAACTGTGCTACTCGTTCTATCTTGCCTTAATTCAACGCTGCCCGTTAAAGCTGACACCACCAACTTAAATCCGAATGGCAACGGGTCCTCCAACCAGTTAACCGTCGTTGGTGACACTCTGCGATGGCGAGCCTGTACTTCAGATGATGGTGATACAACTTACGTATACACCAGCAATAGCAGCGCCCGAACCGACTTGTACGCGCTTTCAGACCTCAGTCTAACAGGTATTATCACGTCTGTGACAGTTTATATTAAGGCGCGGGCAACGACCAGTCCTACCCAGACAAGCGCGCGCACCAGCATCAGGACCGGGGGCACTACGTACAATGGTATCTGGCAAACCGTTACCACCGGGTACGCGACCTATTCAACCACGTACCCTAACAATCCCGGAGGGGGCGCCTGGACCTGGACACAAATAAACGCCCTTCAGGCAGGGGCAACGCTAAGACGCCCAGCGGGAAGCGGCACCCAGACCAGAGTAACCCAGGTATGGGTGGTTGTCGAGTACTGCATTCCGCCTGACTGCACCATAACGGCGCCGTCATCCGTATATACGAATTCGATGGGAAATGCGGCCTCGGTTGCTGACGCAGGCGGAGGCGCCACTTATGCCTGGACTATTACTAACGGCACCATTACCACCGGACAAGGCACCCGTGCCATAACCTGGAGTGCCGGGACGGTAAGCCCGGTAACCATCGGCATCACCGTTACCCTCGGCGCCTGCCAATGCTCGAACAGCATTCAGGTGCCCGTAATTACTCCACCCGCCCTTTCGGTAGACATCAGTGGCAACCTTGAGTTTTGTGAAGGTAGTAGCACCCTGCTCACTGCCAATGTGGCGGGCGGCACTCCACCGTACGCGTATGACTGGACAGGTAGCACCGCACCAGGCACCTATTCAGGAAATCAGTATACTGCGACCGGACCCGGCACAGTAGCTGTCACAGTCACCGATAATAACATGTGCACCACCACGCTAGTCAGCGACAACAATACCATGGTAACACAGGGTAACGTTCCGGGAGCCACTTATCCACATAACGCAGAACTATGCTGGGTTCACCCCAACTGGTGGGGAGGGCTGACAGGTTATAACTTCGGTTATCCAGGCAATACCGCCCAATGGATCTGGGAGAGCTACTACGTGGTTCACCCTATTGATGGCGACAGGGTATTTTTCGAAAGAAACTTTGATGTAACCATGATACCCACAAGCGCCATTCTGCACATCACATGTGATAACGGCTACGAAGTCTACCTAAACGGGACTTTTATCGGCTCAGCCCAAGTACGTCCATGCTGGCTAACCGACAATCTTACCGACACCTGCGTTGATTCTGAGGGCTGGCAATCGGTCGAGACTTATTCCGTAACCCTTATTAAAGGCTGGAATACGCTGGAAATTAAGGCCGCTAATCAGTCTATGGGAAGCGGCTCCGGCACTCCAGAAACGAATCCGGGTGGTGTAGTTTACGATTTAGTTTACCAATATCAATGCACCGCCTCGGATTCAACGGAAGTGGCCGTTAATCCCACACCTGTCGCCTGGGCATCCAGCAACTCACCTGTAGAAGTAGGTTCCACCATTCTGCTCACTGGCGGGCCTGATGGCATGACGTCCTATTCATGGACCGGGCCAGATGGATTTTCAAGCTTCGAACAGTCCCCATCTATACCAAACGCTGTCCTTAGCATGTCAGGCGACTATACATTAACCGTCACAACCTCGAAAGGATGTCAGGATGATGCTACGGTTAGCGTTACTGTCAATCCCGTTAGTATTCCATCTGTTACCGCCCTGGAAATTTACCAGGATTCATATTGCACGATAATAGCACCTTCAATGACTCCGCAGACTACGTACTATGCCAAAGTATCAGTGTCCCTGGCCACCAATCTGGACCGCCTGCAAACTGTTCAGGTCACGCTCTTTTACAATCCAACAGGTGCCGATGATTTGGTGGCTCCCATCATTCCAAATACACAGACCTGCGCTATACTCAGTTGCGTTGTAGGAGCTACTCCTATATGGAGCATATCTTCAGGCAGCCCTACATCGTGGGAGGTTGAATCCGGCAAATGTGTCCAACCGCAACTTGACCTGCCCAATGGCGACTGGGTATTTGCTTTTAAACCCGGAAAAGTCGCCGTGGAGAATACAGGCCTTGCAGACTGGGACGCACAGGGTAAGGCAATCCGTACACCGAGCCAAACAGGAGAGCTGTACCTTCGGAACAGGGATGTGAACTGGTATGGTGAAATTACCATAAATCCACCGTTGCTAGTGGACTGGGGTCACATACCCCTGGGATTCAAATTCGAAGATCCCCCTAATCCCAGGACCGTAAATACCGTCTATATCTCCAATGGGGACTACTTTGAAGACATTGAGTCCTCTGGAACCTGGCAGGACCCACCGCCACCCCAACCTCCAACCAATAGTGTGGCACTCGATGAGGTGGGTGAAAATCCTCCCGGGGCGGGCTTGTTTTCTCTTAAGGCGGATAATACAATAGTTTATGAAGATGCGATTGTCGTTAAGAGCACACAGTACCAGCATATAAATGCCTCCGGCAGTCTTACGGGCGAAACCGGCGTTACGGTTAATACCAATGGCCTGTGGCTATCCCTCGGGTCTGAGGACATATGGCCCGTGACCTACAGCGGCACGATCTATTACCAGATTTCTGATAGATAGCAGACTTGCGCCATCCTCATTCCATACTTATAAATCGGCGAGTCAATGCCCCCTAAGTACTGAATTTAATAGGAAAAAGGTACCGTACTGGTAAAGTTAGGATAGGATAAGTCACTTGACACTAGATAGGCTGTATGAGATTATTGGGCCAGACTGAAGAAGCTCGCCTGTATGGTCACCAGGCTGGTGATACAGAACACTCAAACCGACCCAATGTGGTCGGTTTTTTAGTCGGAATAAAAATTTGTGGTACAGTTAGACCACATACGAAAATGAAATTTAGTACAATCGGCCACTGGTTATTAGCCACAGCCATTGTGGCATCAATTATATTTACATGCTTCCAACCCGCTGTCACTTCAGCGGCGCCGGTTTGGCCTACCACCTGGATAAGTCTTGGGCCCGACCCCGACGAGGGTGGCGGGGATAATCACCGCGACGTATTAGAATCATATTATCAAATAGACAGTGAGTACATTTACCTGAGATTGCGCACCGTGGCCGTACCCCGCCTGCTGGCGAATAATGGGCAGGCAGATACCAGATATAAATGGTTTATTGACACGAACAACGATTTCTACGTACAGGGTGGCACAGCCTACAACTTTGACTATCTACTCTATTTAGAGGATACGGATGCTAACGGCGTGGGAGACCTTTACCTTGGAACTGCTGCATATCCAGCTGGTACTAAGATAACCGATACCAATATAGGCAGTTTTCAGTTGGGTTCAGGCGGCAATTATGTAGATATGTATCTAAGAATCGACCAGATAGGAAGCCTGTCACAGTATTGGTTGATGTGGGCGACCGACCAGATGAATCCCAACTATGCACAGGCACCAAATTTAGATAAAGTTGACTCCGGAGTGGCTCTTCTTCTAGTTACCAAAGGATCCATTACGGTGAATAAGACAGTTGTGGGTACGGTACCAGCCGCCGCCTGGCAGTTCAACTACACGGGACCCGGTAGCACTAACGGGAGCTTCACTATCCCGGCTACCGGTGGTCAACAGGTACTGAGTAATCTGCCACTCGGCAGCTATACGATTGCTGAAACAATGAAGGTATGCTATACCTGTGCGCCTAGCGAAAACATCAGCGCAGTGCTCTCCGCTTCTCAACCAAATGCTACGGTCACTTTCACCAACACGTTTGGTTGCGCTCCCACAATTAGTTCTCTGGAAATCTATGACACCCAGGCCTGTAACGGCACACCCGTTATTTCGATGAGCCCGCTTACCACCTACTATGCCAAGTTAACCATTGGTTCATCAGTCCCGCTTAGTTACCTGCAAACCGTGCAAGTTACGCTTTTTTACGATAGCGCTGGTACTAACCCGGCGGCACCTGTCACGGGCAATACTCAGACGTGCGCAATTCTAACTTGTAACGTGGCCGCTACGCCGACCTGGAGTATGGACCCGAGTAGCAGTACTACCTGGGCGATAGTCAGTGGCTCCTGCATTCAACCGAACTTGAGCGCTACCATTGGCAGCTGGATATTTGCTTTCAGCCCCGGTAAGGTAGCGCACGAAAGTCCTCCCGGTAACTGGGATGTTCTCGGCAAGGTAACCAATCAAGGTGCCCAAACAGGGGAGTTGTACCTCCGTGATAAAGCCATGAACTGGTATGGCGAAATCACCATTAATCCTCCCTTGCTGGTAAGCTGGGGGAATGTGCCACTGGGCTTGTTGTTCCAGGACGCTCCGAATCCAAAATCAATTAGCATAAGCTACATCTCCAACGGAGATTACTTCGAAGATATCGAGTCATCGACAACCTGGCAGAATCCGGCTCCTCCGGCTCCTCCTACGGAGTCCGTCACACTCGATGAGATAGGCAATAATCCTCCCGGAGAAAGTATGTTTTCCCTCAAAGCCGACAACACGGCAGTTTATGAAGATGCTATTGTGGTGAAAAGTATCCAGTACCAGCACATAAATGCCAGCGGCAGTATCACCAGCGAAGCCGGCGTGGCTGTTAATAGCAATAGTTTATGGCTGTCCGTGGGTCCTGAGGGCATTTACCCCGTGACGTACAGCGGCGCCATCTACTACCAGATCTCCGACAGGTAGGCCTTTGGTACAATTTTCAACTATTCCGTTCAAAAATACGGTGCAATCGTATTGTAAAATATCAAGAAATGGCTCAAAAGTACCAATTTTTATAGGAGAAAGGTACTGGTTTTGGGGGGTTTTGGTAGGTTAAGTTACTTGACACTATATAGGCGCTATGAGATTATTTACACAGCAAAATAAGTAGAAAATTTCAGGAGATATTGGGAGGCGATGACCCGCAGGTTGTAATTTGGTCACTTGACCTGTGGTGAGCCAGTAGTGAAACCGACCCAAAACAGGTCGGTTTTATTGTTTTCAAAGCATCAGGAGGTGGTCATATTACCGAATAAAAATAAAAAGTCGAATTGTTCTGAAACAGCATAAAAAAGGAGGTTTTATAGATAATGTCGAAACTAATAAAAACTAAACTATCAATCGCTATAGTAATTGTGGCAGTTGTATCCCTGCTCGTGGTCCCGGCCGCTTACGCCGCTTCGACTACAGGCAGCTTCAGCGCCCTGGCCAGCCCACCCACTGTAGATGATATCGTGGTTTACAGCGATGCAGCTTGCACAGTACCGGTAGACAGCTCGGCCGGCATGACACCGCTGACCGAGTACTGGGCTAAAGCAACGGTTACCTCAAAGAACAAGCTGAGCTACCTTAGTTCAGTTAGCGCTACCATCTATTACGATGCTACAGCCGCACATGGACTCCCTGGGGGCGCCAACACCCAGACCTGCGCCATATTAACCTGGAGCTCCAGCGGCACCACCTGGGCCATATCCTCAGGTTCACCGTCCACCTGGACAATTGAGACCGCCGATTGTAGTGCACCGGTTTCATTGAACGGAAAGACAGGTGATTTTATCTTTGCCTTCAAACCGGGCAAAGTAGCCACACAGACCACAGGCGCCGCTGTTTGGGACGCCGAAGGTAAGGCAACCAACAAAGCTACCCCGGCACAGACCGGCACTCACTACTACAACGACATGGCCATGTACTTTTACGGCGAGGTTACTGTGACCGGCGTAGTGGATTGGGGCGCTGTTGACCTTGGTCTGGTATACGAGGATAATCCGCCTAATCCACAAGACGTCTCCAATGTGAACTACATCGCCAACGGCAACTACGACGAGAACATCAAGTCAGGCGCCACCTGGACCGGTGGAGTCGAGACTGTAACACTCGATGAGAGCGACCCGGCCGGTAACCCGCCGGCAGCCGACGGACAGTTTGCCCTGAAGGCCGATGACACTGCTACGCTTGCCAGTGCAGTCGTAGTTAAGACAACAGCCAGCGCCATTGATCAAACAGGCGCCATAACCGCTGAAGCCGGCGACGACGTTACCACCAACAACCTGTGGTTGTCACTCAGTGCGGCTGGCATAGCCCCTGAGACCTATACCGGCGCCATTTACTATGAGATTACCAACCGGTAAATAGACTTGCTTTAAAAAATGCGTTAAACTATACAATTGAAATGCAAAAGCTGACACGGGGGGCAGGGTGGCTTGCCCCCCTCCTTTTCTTCCTCATATCCAGCGTACTTATTGTACCCGCAGCCAAGGCCGGCGGTTTGGCAATGTCCGGCAGCTTCTATCGACAGCAGTTCGAGATCCCCGTAGGCACCAGCCTGAAAACACCCGATGTCTATGTGGTCGTCTTCAACAATAGCGACGAAGATATCAGAATAACCATGAGCACTGAAGTGCCGGCGGGTGTTGAACTGGTTCTTTCCGAAAAAGATTTCCCCTTGAAATCAGGGGAACAGAAAAAAATTGAGATAGGCGTCAGTGTGAGCGACGCCGCTGTCCCCGGCAGCTACTCGCTCAAGGTTACAGCCGAAGCTCACCGTGAGGGTACCGGTATACAGCTACTGGGTTCTGCCGGCCAGACCGCTAAGTTAACCGTTATCGGTGAAGCCGGTTCCGTTGAAATATCGGCAGTAACACCTGACGGGGGCCCGGTCTTAGCTCTGGTTCGCCTCATGAAACAGGTTGGCGGACAAAACTTCAATGTCGGCTACTCTGAGACAGGAAACCTGAGTGCCAGGGTATCGCCTGGAAACTATCTGGCGGAAGCCTATGTCGGCGGAAACAAACTGGCTGACCAAACATTCACCATAGCCGCCAACGAAAACAAGAAAATCACTCTTGAACTAAGAACCGTTTACTTCGAAGGCTTTGGCATATTACCCAATTACAATACCGAAACTAACCAACTGGCCTTCGCTGAAATTGACTATGCAGTGAATAATCTTTTAGAGCCGTTTCCGGAAGCCAAAGTTGTCCTGAAGATTACCGAGGGTAGCAACCCATTAAACGATATAACTTTAGCCACACTATCGCCACTGGAAAAAGGCAGGGTTGGTCTTAGTTACAACTATATCCCCAGCGGCGGATGGCACAAGGCGACCTATACTTTTAAACTCAACCTAATGATTGATGACAAGCCGTACGTCAGCAGTAAAGAGGAAAAACTGGAGCTTGGCAGTGGCGCTTCGACTTCTGCGCCAACCGGAGTGAATTGGCTTTTGATAGGCGGAATAGCCGGTGGCGTAATAATATTGATTCTGATTATTGTGATATTGATGATGCGAAGAAGGACATATTACTAACCGTGAGTACATATGAACAAATCAATACTCAAATACGTTGCCCTACTCGCTCTTCTTCTCACTTTTATACCCGCATGGACATTTGCCGATAACGAGGTCACCGGAAGTTTCACCGTAGTCGGTGGCCCGATCATCGACCTGGCCGTAGTCGAACCTACCTATACAACTCTCACCCTACACTGGACTTCACCGTCAACTACCTCCGGTTGGGGACCGGCCACTCAATACGACATCCGCTATTCGCTGTTCCCAATCACCAACGAGAGCGAATGGGCTACAGCTACGATACTGGTCGGACTGCCAGCACCTAAACCGCCCGGGTCTCCGGAGACACTTCTTGTCGTAGGACTGACTCAATGTACGCAGTATTATTTCGCCATCAAGGCTGCTGATTCAACAGGTGCATGGACGCCGCTGTCTAACAGCCCTCAAGGGACGACACTATGTTACGACGGAGGCGGAGGCGGAGGCGGCGGCGGCGGCGGCGGCGGAGATATCGGTGGCCTGGCCGGAACTTTAGCTGGGTGTCCCCTCAGCCTCGCAGTTGACGTTCAGGGGAACATTACTACCGCAAGTATGACTACCAGCGGTGTTCTTTGCGAAGACTGCCTGGCTAAAGATAACACGGGTAAAAATTCACTGGAGCTCCGAAAAGACACAAAGCTGGCTCTGGCGGATAATTCTGTTCCCGCGTTTATTAAAATCCGGACTTCACCGGTTACACTGCCAGTGCCGGAAAACACAAAAATTGTCAGCCCGGTTTATGAACTCACTGCTTACCGCTCGTATTTGGAGAATACTCCATTATCTCTGGTTATTGCTCCGTCAGGTCGACTAATTTTGAATTACGATCCGGCCCAGTTGCCTACGGGTGCAACCGAAGGTTATATTGCCAACTATGATAAAACAAAGGGCTTGATAGCGCTAGAGCCGGAACCGGGCGTCGTTGCGGAAATCGGAAAGGCACACTGTTTAATAGACCATTTTTCGCTCTATGCCGTACTGGCTAAGGTTGCAGAACCGGCACCAGCACCAGCCAATTTTATTATTAGCGACCTCACAATCAGTCCATCGCGCGTTAAATCCAACGAGGCAATAACTGTTTCCGTTAAAGTAGCCAACACGGGTGAAACTGCTTCCGACTATAACCTGGACCTGAAAATAGATGACGCGATAGTAACGAGCACACAGGTGACCGTGGCGCCAGAGGAAACTAAGTCGGCCGATTTTACTGTGACCTCGGACAGGCTTGGTAAACACCGTGTAGAAATCGCGGGCTTAATTGGTGAATTCGAAGTTCTGGCTGCGGCCACAAACGGTATTAATTGGTGGCTCATCGGCAGCATTATTGGAATAATCGTAGTGCTGGCCATTTGGTCACTTCTAGGCTGGCGATGGTATCATGACCGCAAAAAGACGTTACCCGCAACGGCTGCGTCCACTGATGTGCCTGCTCATAAATCCGACGAATAGACGCAGAAGCTAAATTGAAACATGTTCCGGGCGAGGCATAAGCATCGCCTCTACATGGGCCATCTACCACATCACTCAAAGGTACCAAATCTTATAGGAAAGAAGTACTACTTATGGTAAGGTTTCGATAGGATAAGATGCTTGACAGTAAAAGAGTTGTATGTGATTATGGATTATGTAACTATTAAATAGAATACTAATTAGAATGTGAGAATGGGAGGCGATGAAGCACAGGTCGTAATTTGGTCACTTGTCTTGTGCAGAGCCAGTAGTGAAACCGACCCACCTTTGGGTCGGTTTTTTTATTCAGAAAAAAGGGAAAAAGTATAAATGGCTTTTACCGAAATCAAAGAGCCGGAAATTTCAGGATGAAAAATAAGATCTTTAATGTTTTTTTTGCCGTGGTGCTGGGGGTGAGCTTTAGCTTGATGGTAGCACCGGCAATAGCGTCCCCGGTTACCTTCACCATCGATGAAGGCCCATCACCTGTATTCTCCACACTAATCCCGGATCAAGCCTATGTCATTAAGGACAACGTAAACTATAAACTATATTATGCCGGGAATAATTTTGCCTCGATTAATCTCGCACAATCTCCCGACGGCATAACATGGACCCCATATAGCGGCAACCCCATAATATCGGATGCGCAGTATCACGCAGATGTAAAATACTACAGCACAGGATTCACCGGAGCCAACAGCGGTACCGACCCAAGCTCACTGACTATGTATTACCGCATGTGGTATCAGGGGTTAGATGGTCACAGCATAGGCGGATGGAGATATGCTGAATCACCGGACGGAATAAACTGGTTTAACCGCACGCCCGTTACCCAATTCGGAACTCCAGTATATAGTGCTGCCACGGGAGTAACTTATGGTATAGCCGATGTCGTTTATACCCCCGGAGCATCTAATACTGGTACGGACTGGACATTCAGGATATATGCCAACGTCCAGTGGGAGGTTGGAGCATACGGCGGAAAGGAACTCGTCGTTATGGCCTTTTCCAGTAACGGCTATAACTGGACGGGCTACGACCCAACCTCGGTAGGTTATGCCACGCCGGTATTTGCCGGAACGCTGGTCACCAGCGACTTTGACTGCGACCATATTGGATGGTTCAAGGTTATAAAGAACAACCCGACAGACTGGGAAGCATTCTACTCAGGCGGCAAAGAGACGACTTACAAAGCCTTGAACGGGATAGGCTATGCGAGATCGACAGATGGCATAAACTGGACTCGCAGTCAAGTGCTGTTTACCACATTGGACGGGATGGCATGGCGAAGCCAAAGCGTATGGATGCCCTCGGTAGTCAAGACAGGAACCAACTACCAGATATGGTTCCTCGGCTCAGACAATCCAAACCTGGATAGTTCAGACTGGATACAGTGGAAACTTGGAGGGGCTAACCTGACAGTTGCCCCTACCCCAACATCCTGCGACTGGATAGAATACAATAATAACCCAGTCTTCGGCCAAGGGGTTGCAGGGCCAAAAGTTTATTATCCAAAGGTGATCTACGATGTGAACCAGTTTTCTGGTCATGGTGATAGTAATTATTACAAGATGTGGTTTCAGTCCAGCAACGGCATCGGCTACGCTTATTCCAACGATGGGATAATCTGGGCGGCTGGATCAAATCCGTTATCAGCGCTGGTAGCCGGCGCGAGTCACCCGCTGGTAAAATACGATTCCAATGGCTTCGGTTCCGGAGTCTACTATAAGATGTGGTACTGGTCCGGCAATCAGACATATAACATTAATGATCTGCGATATGCGGAATCTATAGACGGCATTAACTGGACGAATGACCAGCCGCTGACGCAAGACGGCAGTCTGCCATTAGTTACCGGCAATCCCGGACCTGACTGGAACGCCGGCTCCTACGGCCCCGCGGATATTATCTATAATCCGGCGGGCTCCACTTCGCTGGACGATAGCAATCTCTGGAACAATAAATATGTTTTTTACTACATGGGAACTAATGGAAACAATGAGTACATCGGTCTGGCCTATTCGAATAATGGCATCTTCTGGAAGAGATACGGCAGCAACCCTGTCCTCAGCCCTGGAGGTGCTTCCGACCGGGATAATACATCCGTGGGTTACTGCTCCGTAATATATAGCTATGGTACATGGCGTATGTGGTATGGGGGCGGTCCCGGCACCAACCAAGGCATTGGCTACGCAACATCAGCCGACGGCATAATCTGGACAAAAAGCCCTGATAACCCCATTTTTTCAGTGAGCAACAACGTGTCGTGGAGGAATGACCGAACTTATACACCATGGGTTATATACGATTCCTCCAGTTTTAGCGGGCAGGGAGATTTTTACCCATACAAAATGTGGTTCAGCGGCCGGAGTACAGATGGTAAATATTCTGTCGGATACGCGCACGCTACTCCTGTTATCGCCGGGCCTCCACAAGACGTCTGTGAGGGGGGTAGCTCCATTTCGCTCACGGGAGGTTCTCCCACGGGTGGTAGTTGGAGCGGGACCGGCGTTTCTGGATCTAACTTTAACCCCACAGGCTTACCACCTGGCCCGTATATCGTGACTTACAGCTATGTAAACTCCAAGGGCTGCACTAGCAGCGATAATAAGACGGTGACCATAAATGCCAGTCCAACTGCGGATGCCGGCCCAAACCAGACAATAGATGCCGGAAGTTCAATAACTATAGGTGGTAGTCCCACAGCTTCAGGAGGAATACCCCCTTATTCTTACAACTGGCTGCCAGTTGCCGGTCTGAACAATCCGACTGTGTCCAATCCTACTGCCTCGCCGGCAAGCTCCACGACCTACGTGGTCACAGTCACAGACAGCAAAGGCTGTCTCGTGAGCGACAACATGACGATATCCGTGAAATTGCCACCGGCTGCAGGCGGCTCAGGTGCGCTGTCTCCCGCAATCGTGGCTTGCCCCCTGACCTTAACTGCCCAGGTGGAGGGAGCAACGACAGCCGTAAGTATGGATGGTGGCGGTGTACTCTGCGATACCTGTATAGCCAGGGACACCGAGGGCAAATATGTAATTGAACTGGATAAGGGTACCAAGGTCGCTTTGGCCAACAACGTCGTACCGTTACTGATCAGGTTCAGCGAGTCCACCACCCAACCACAAACGTCTGCCAATACGATAATAGTCGGAAGTGTGTACGAGGTTAATGCCTACGCCTCGTCTTACGCCAGTCTACCGTCTTCGCTAACCATATCTCCTCCGGCTAAGCTGACCTTGACCTACGATCCCCAAAAGTTACCTGCAGGCACCACCGAAGTTTTTATTGCAAGTTACGATTCCACAGAAGGCTGGGTAGCACTGGCCCCGGTAGAGGGTACGGTTGCCGAACTGGGAAAGGCACAGGGCCTTGCCAGCCATTTCTCACCTGTAGCTGTTCTGGCTAGATTGCCTGAAGCAAAGCCGGCCAAATTCGAGGTCGGCAACCTGGTAGTGAGTCCTCACCAAATCCAGCCTGCCCAGGCTATTACCATAAGTGCTACTGTTACTAATACGGGTGACAAGAGCGGAGACTATAGTATCCAGCTAAAAGTCGATGGTTCTGTAAAATCAACGAAACAGGTTACAATTGAGCCACGGAGTAGCGAAACTGTTACTATCACCTCGGCTGGTTACGTCACCGGCAGGCATCAGGTTGAAGTAGCTGGCTTGACTGGTTATTTTGATGTCGTAAAGCCGTCCCAAACTACTTTGCCTTTCTGGTGGTTCGTCGGCGGTGTAGTTATTGTAGTTGCGATTCTCACTGGCCTGCTTATACTTTTAAGAAGATAGCCCATTTAGGCACGCCTTTTTTCAAAACCCCTTCCACCCAATAATTTTGCCTAAATCACCGATTGCCGATTTATTCTGGCTTTCCTAAACCCATCGGATTATCGGCACGTTATTCCACTTGTTGGGAAGCTCCCGCGGCGTTATAATTCACATACCATGCGTTATCATCGTCTGATTGCAAAATTCGGCACAAACCTGCTCACCGGGGGCAGTGGCAAACTGGATATTGACCTTATGTCAAGTCTGGTAGGACAGGTTGCCGAGCTGCATCGGCAGGGGCATGAGATAATAATTGTGTCTTCCGGAGCGGTTGCTGCCGGCCGGGAGAAGCTGGGTTTTGCCCGTGAACAGAAGGACATCCCTTTCAAGCAGGTCCTGGCTTCAGTCGGACAAAGCCGGCTAATGAATAATTACGAACAGCTTTTCAGCAAACACAAAATTGTCGTAGCCCAGGCACTGCTGACGAAGTCGGACCTGATCGACCGTGCCGGTTACTTGAATGCCCGTAATACGCTTCTGGCGCTTCTTGAACTCGGTGTAATCTGTATTGTCAACGAGAACGATGTGGTGGCAACCGATGAACTTGGCGAACTGAAATTTGGTGATAACGATAACCTTTCTGCCATGGTAGCCAATTTAGTCGATGCCGATTTACTGGCACTGCTTACTGATATCGATGGCCTGTACGATGCTGATCCGTCGTGCAATCCTGACGCAAAACTCATACGTCAGATCGACAAGATAGACGCTGAGATTGAACGTGCTGCTGGCGACACATCGAGCTCTTGTGGCATAGGTGGCATGATAACCAAGCTTGAAGCCGCCAAACTGGCCACTACCTCGGGAGTAACAGTCATAATCGCTAACGGACATAAAGAACGAGTGATGGAACAGATAGTAGCCGGAAAAGAAATCGGTACTATATTCCCGTCTCGAACCAGCAAGGTGGAAAGCAAGAAGAGATGGATGTTAAGCGGACTGGCATGTAAAGGCAAGCTGACTATCGACGATGGAGCAGTAGCGGCACTAAGAAAACAAAATCGAAGTTTGCTTCCTGCCGGGGTCATCGGGGTAGAGGGTGAGTTTCAGCGCGGCGACGTGGTCAACATCTATGACTCAAAGGGCACCCGTCTCGGCTGCGGCATACCTAACTATGATTCCGGAGAGATTGCAGCCATTAAAGGAGCACAATCGGAACAAATTCCTGGCCTTATAGGTCATGAATATGGAGACGAACTTATCCATAGAAACAACATGGTGCTTATTTAAGGAGTAATAATGAAGTCCGGTTTCATAGAGCTCGAAGATAAAGGTAAAGCAGCCAAAGCGGCGTCAAAAAAGCTGGCGTTCCTGCCCACTGAAGTAAAAAACAAAGCTTTAATGAACATAGCCGATGCCATAAAGGCTGGCGCGAGAGAAATATTAGCGGCCAACGCAAAAGACTATGCCGATTGCCAGGCAGGTGGCACCAGCGCCGTACTGCTTGATCGATTGATGCTAAACGCCGACCGGCTCGACGGAATCGCCAACGATGTCAGGACAGTAGCCGCTTTACCCGACCCTGTTGGTGAACTAATGGAACAGCGAACACTGCCCAACGGACTTCAAATTAGCAAAAAGCGGGTGCCCCTTGGTGTACTGGGCGCCATTTACGAAAGCCGACCTAATGTCACCGTAGACATCTCGGTACTGTGCCTGAAGTCGGGTAATGCAGTTATCCTGCGTGGCGGTAAAGAAGCGCTCCGCTCTAATTTAGCTCTCGCGGGCGTTGTCCAAAAAGCCGCCTACAAAGCCGGTATACCTGAAGGTGCCGTACAGATTATCGAATCGTCAGATAGGACGCTAATTGACCACATGTTGAAGATGAGGGGCACCATTGACTTGATTATACCCCGCGGGGGCGCCGGTTTAATCAAATGGGTGGCAGAACAGGCGACCATGCCGGTTCTTACGGGCGGCATTGGCGTCTGTCACACGTACGTGGATAAAAGCGCTGATGTAAACAAGGCTGTAGCCATCGCCTATAACGCTAAAGTGCAGCGGCCCACTGTCTGTAACGCACTAGATACGCTTTTAGTTCATTCCGCCATCGCACCCAAATGTCTGCCGTTAATAGCCGCAGAATGGGATAAGGCTGGTGTGGAAATGCACTGCGATAAGCGAGCGCTATCAATCCTGGGCCCTGTCCCTGCTCTTAAGGTTGTGCCAGCCAAGACCGATGATTGGGGCAAAGAATTTTTAGCATTAATAGCTGCTGTAAAAATAGTGGATTCGCTAGAGGAAGCCATGGAGCATATTGCGCGGTACGGCTCTGGGCATTCGGAAGCTATCGTCGCCGAGGATAAAGCAGCTGCAGACCGCTTCTTGAATGAGGTTGACGCTGCCTGCGTCTACGCCAATGCCAGCACCAGATTTACCGACGGCGGCCAGTTTGGACTTGGAGCCGAAATAGGCATAAGCACGCAGAAATTCCACGCCCGCGGTCCAATGGCCTTGAGAGAGATAACCAGTTACAAGTGGATTATCGTCGGTAACGGGCAGATAAGACCTTAGTGCAGCTCGTCCAAGGTCATTTTCTGAACATTAAACAGTTGTTTAATGCCTTTCTCTGCCAGCGCCAGAAGTATGTCTATCGTCTGCTTGGGAAAAGGTTTGCCCTCGGCTGTTCCCTGCAGTTCCACAAAATCGCCCTTGTCTGTCATTACCACGTTGAAGTCAACATCGGCCTTGAAGTCTTCCTCGTAGCAAAGGTCCAAAAGAGCATCCCGACCTATAACACCAACGCTGGTGGCAGCCACGTTGCCTTTTAATGGAATCGACTTAAGTGTGCCCTGTTTTTCCAGATTATACATGGCTGTATATAAGGCTACGAAACCGCCGGTAATTGCCGCTGTTCTGGTGCCGCCATCGGCCTGCAATACGTCACAGTCAACTGTAAACGTCCTTTCTCCTAGAACCGAAAGGTCGGTAACGGCTCTCAGGCTACGGCCAATCAGCCGCTGTATTTCCTGGTTTCTGCCGGCCTGTCGTTCTGGAGATATGTTTCGGGGGGTTCGTGTAAGTGTCGACCGTGGCAGCATGGCGTATTCTGCGGTCACCCAGCCCGTGCCCTGCCCTTTGAGAAAATTGGGGACTCTATCCTCAACGCTGGCGGAGCAGAGCACGCGGGTACGCCCCAGCTCTATAAGCGCTGAGCCTTCAGCAAAAGCCTGGTATCCTAAAATAATGTTGATAGGGCGGAGTTCGTCGCTGGTGCGACCGTCGATTCTTTTCATGAAGAGCTGCCTTTACCTGAACAGTATAACATTGAAGATGCAGTACAACAATAACGTCGCAATTACTCATAAACTGGCAAAGCGTTGACCTCTTCCAGCTACGAATGTTACTATGTCTAATCGTACCTATGAACGAAGTCAATCTCTGGTGGTTGGGTAGCACCGGCATTGTTGCCGGCTTGCTGGGTTCCATGCTGGGAATCGGCGGCGGTTTCATCATCGTGCCTATCCTTACACTGCTGCTGCACCTTCCTATACAGATAGCTGTCGGCAGTAGTCTGGTGGCTATCGTAGCAAATGCCTGCACCGCAGCCGGCGCTTACACCAAGTCTGGATTTACCAATATAAAACTCGGCCTGCTACTGGAAACCACCACCATCCCCGGAGCCATAGTGGGCGGTTTCGCTGCCGCCTATATTCCCGCCACAGTATTGAGCGGTCTATTCGGCCTGCTACTGCTATACGTCGGCTACACTATGGTGGCCCGCAACTACCTGGCTTCAGATAATATCGACGTTACTACTGACTCCAACACGAATGACAGCCGACTATCCAAATCGCTCTCGGACTCTTACAAAGATGAGAACATTGGTAAAAAGGTGAGCTACAAGGTGAATCGAACACCCGTCGGAATGGGAGCCGGATTTGGAGCTGGCATATTATCCAGCCTGCTGGGTGTAGGTGGTGGTATAATAAAAGTCCCGGTAATGCACCTGGTAATGGGGGTGCCGATAAAAGCCGCCATAGCCACCAGTACCTTTATGATAGCGCTAACGGCCGCTACCGGTGCCTTTATTCATCAGCATAATGATAATCTAAAACCTTTTATTATCGCCCCGCTGGTGATTGGCACAATCATCGGCTCAACTGCCGGTGTTCAACTAACAAAAAAAATCCACGGGGATTGGCTGAGGCGCATATTCGGCATATTCCTGTTTATAGTAGCCATGCTGATGTTTCTTAAAACGGCAGGGATGATAGACTGAGAAATGAAAAGTAATAAGATTGAGGATAGCCGGCTGAAAACATGGTCTAGCTATGTATTTCGGATAGGCATTGGCATCTCGCTGGCACTGATCTTGGCCGG
>Ga0316628_100001352_pt1 | contig 17264 bp, 15 predicted proteins | sample OWC_Aug_M2_C1_D5_FD_207648 | JGI IMG/M metagenome (GOLD analysis project Ga0316628, IMG submission 207648) | Wetland soil microbial communities from Old Woman Creek delta, Ohio, United States - OWC_Aug_M2_C1_D5_C | ecosystem: Environmental > Terrestrial > Soil > Wetlands | place: USA: Ohio... | reverse complement strand
GATCTGGTGGCGACCGACGCCCTCGGCCAGGAGGGGCGCAGCGAGCGCATCGCCCTCACCCTCCCCGAGCGTATCTTCAACCACCCGGTGGCGCGCGCGCTGATCGAGCAGCGTAAGCGGCTGATCGAGTCGCCCGACCGGCGCGAGGCGGTGTCGCACGCGCTCGAGGACATCGCCGCGCGTCCCAATGCGTTCAACGGCGATTCGGTGGTGTTCCTCGCATTGATCTCGGCCCGGTCGCGGCTGCTCATGGATCCCGACGACAAGGCGGTCGACAGCGTCGTCGACCTGCTGTGGGACACGGCGCTGCGGCTCGAGGACGGCCGGCTGTCGATCTCCGAGCGCGACATGCGCCGGCTGCAGGAGCAGCTGATGAAGGCGCTGGCCGAAGGCGCACCGGATGCCGAGCTGGAGCGGCTGATGGCGGAGCTGCGCCGCGCGATGGATCGCTTCATGAGCGAGCTCATGCGCCAGATGATGCAGAATCCGCAGAGCCAGCAGACCGTCGAATTCGACCCGAGCACCATGCAGCTTCTCGACATGAACGACCTGCGTCGGATGCTCGACCAGATTCGCGACCTGATGCGGTCGGGCGCGCGCGATGCGGCGCGTCAGATGCTGTCGCAGCTGCAGCAGATGATGGAGAGCATGCGCGCGATGCAGTTCGCCCGCATACCGAACGGCGCGATGAGCGGCAACAGCGCGATGCGCCAGCTTCAGGACCTGATCCGCCGCCAGCAGCAGCTCATGGACCGCACCTTCCGCCAGAGCCGCCCGGGCCAGGGGACGCAGCCGGGCGGCACACCGAGCCCCGGCGACCAGCGGGCGCTGCAGGAGATGCTGCGCCAGATGCGCAACATGATGCAGGGAATGCAGCAGGGCCAGGGTCAAGGCCAGCAGGGGCCGGGCCAGTTCTTCGACCGCGCCGACGATGCGATGGGCCGCGCCGCGCGGTCGCTCGAGCGCGGGCAGCCGGGCGAGGCCGTGGGCTCGCAGGGCGAGGCGATCGATCAGCTCCGCCGGGCCGGCCAGGGGATGATGCAGCAGATGATGGATCGCTTCGCGCGCGAGACCGGGACGACGCCGAACCGCGCCAACGAGCGCGGCCGGCCGCGGCGCGATCCGCTCGGGCGCGAGATCATGGGCGAGGACGTCGATTCGAGCGACATCTCGATCCCCGACGAAGGCGCGCTCGCGCGGGCACGCGAGATCCTCGACGAGCTGCGCCGGCGGGCCGGCCAATCGAACCGGCCGCGCATCGAGCTCGACTACATCAACCGGCTGCTCGACCGCTTCTGATCGGGCGTCACGAACAAAGGCCGCCGCCCTTGCGGGCGGCGGCCTTCGTCATTGGCGGAAGGTGGAGCGGGCGAAAGGAATCGAACCTATGTCCAAAGCCTGGAAGGCTTCTGCTCTGCCACTGAGCTACGCCCGCAATTCCGTCATCATGTTCCGTTTGCCGACCGCGTCGTCGATCAATGCACCGACCCGCCGGTGGCCGACTGCGACAGGACAAGCCGTACCTTTTCGCAGATGTCCTTGAGCGTGAATGGCTTCGCGATGACCTCGTGAATCAGCGCCTCCAGATTGTGGGCGCGCTGCCGCTCGGCCGCGTAGCCGGTCATCAGCAGGATCGGCAGGTCGGGAAAATCCTTCGCCGCTTTCAGGGCGAGCGCGATACCGTCGACCTGCGGCATCACGATGTCGGCCAGCAGCATGTCGAAACGCCCGGCGCCAAGCGCCGTGAGAGCCTGCTCGCCGTCGGCGACGGCGGTGATCTGGTGACCGTCCTGGCGCAGGGCGCGACTCACGAATTCGCGCACCGCCTTGTCGTCCTCGGCGATCAGAATATGCGCCACGGCAGGCATGTCCTTTCCTGGTAACAGGCCACGGTCCCGGCCAAGCGTTTCTGGCGGACAGACGTGGTTTTTAACGGGCAAACATTGCCAATTGGTTTATTTTTCGACGGCCCGGATTACCCCTATATAGGGTAACCCCCTGAATCGATGGGCCAAATCGAGTCCGTACCCGACGACGAAATCGTTACCGATTCGGAAGCCGACATAGTCTGGCTCGATCGGCGCCAGGCGGCGCGCGCTCTTGTCGAGCAGCACGCAGGTGCGCACGCGTGGTGCGCCGCGGCCGTACAGCAGATCGCGGGCGAAGGCGAGCGTCCGGCCGGATTCGAGAATGTCGTCGATCAGCAGCACCGGCTGGCCTGCCACCGGCTCCGCCAGATCGTGAACCACGGTTACGCGGCCGCTGCTCTCGGTGGCGGTGCCGTAGCTCGCCAGCGTGATGAAGTCGACCCGGGCGTCGACGCCGGCGCGGTCGAGGGCACGAACCAGGTCGGCGGCGAACACGAAGCTGCCTTTCAGGATGACGACCACCAGGAGGTCGCGCGGCTCGGCGGCGGCGATCGCCCGGGCGATCGCATCGACCCGCGCCGCGATCTCGGCCGCGCCGAACAGGATATCGATGTCGTTGACGCCGGCCATGGGACAGCCGCCTCAGCGCGGCGCTCCGGCCTTGGTGTCGAAGCGAATCTGGAGCCGGGAGGAGCCGGCCGGCGGATTCTTCAATTCGGTCCTGAACGCGACGCGCTCGCCCGGCAGCAGCCGTGTCTCCGGCGCGGCGAAGATCCAGCGCTGCAGCTCGCGATTGTCCTTGTCGTAGATCACGCCCTGCATCGGCGGCACGTTCCGCACCACCTCGGAGGTGTTGGCGACCTCGCCCTGCACCAGGAGCACGCGGCCGCCGTCGCGACTGCCCGCTTTCCACGTCACGTTGCTAAGGCCGAGGCCGGTTCCGGGAGGATCGGCGCCAAGCCCGATCCGCTCGTAGATCGGCACGGCCGCCGGCCAGGTCTGCATCAAGGCGTCGCGCCACACCACCGCGGCGACGACGGTGCCGCCGACCACCACGATCAGCAGAGTCCACATGGCGCGGGCGAGGCCGCCACGCGCCTGCTGCCGCCCCGAGCCCCCGCCGCGGGGTATCCGCCGCGGCCCGGCCGTAAGGCCGCCGGACGATGCCCGTTGCACCGACTCTTGCGGTTCGGGCGGCAGTTCGGGCGGCGCTTCGGCCGCCACATCGCGCGGCATGTCCTCCGGCGGCGACTGCGTCCAGCTGTGGCCGCATTTGCTGCAGCGCACGGTGCGGCCCTGCGGCCCGATGGTTGTCGGGTCGACCTGGTAGCGCGTCGCGCACTCCGGGCAGGTAATGATCATCCGTCGCGAAATTCGTGGTTGGTGGCGCGGCGGCTCGCGTCGGGCGTTGTATAAGGATTCGGCCCCCACAACACAAGGCGACAAGACGAGGCGGCCGTGCTGGACGAGGCGGCAAGCGCTGTGCGATTCTGCCGCCGCCAACCAAAGGGCAAACATGGTGACAGACGACAGCACGGTCGTCCGCTTTCAGAATGTCGGAATGCGCTACGGCATCGGGCCGGAGGTGCTGCACGACATATCGTTCCGGCTCGAAGCGGGGTCGTTCCACTTCCTCACCGGCGCGAGCGGAGCGGGCAAGTCGTCGCTGCTGCGCCTGATGTACCTCGCCAGCCGGCCGTCCCGCGGACTGGTCACGCTGTTCGGCCACGACATCGCCACCACGCCGCGCGACGCCCTGCCGGCGCTGCGCCGGCGCATCGGCGTGGTGTTCCAGGACTTCCGGCTGATCGACCACCTGACGGCGCTCGAAAACGTCGCCCTGCCGCTCCGCGTGGCGGGCGCCAGCGAACAGCAGATCCAGGACCACGTGCCCGAACTGCTGCGCTGGGTCGGGCTCGAGGACCAGATCAATGCCCGGCCGCCGACCCTGTCGGGCGGGCAGAAGCAGCGTGTCGCCATCGCCCGCGCCGTGATCGCGCGGCCGAAGCTCCTGCTTGCCGACGAGCCGACCGGCAATGTCGACGACCGGATCGCGACCCGCCTGATGCACCTGCTGGAGGAGCTCAACAAGATCGGCGCCACCATCGTCGTGGCCACGCACAACCAGTCGCTGGTCGATCGCTTCAGCCATCCGCGCCTGCATCTCGGCGATGGCGAGCTGACGCTGCTGAACGCCGCCTCCGCGGCGGCGACTCCCGCTTCGTCGGCCCGAGCGGTCGCCGGAGGTGCGTCGTGATGCGATCCTCCGACCTCGCGCTGCAGCGCGACGCATCGAGCCGGCTGCTGCCTTGGCTGATCGCCTTCATGGTATGGCTGGCGGCGATCGCGCTCGCGGGCGCGATGGTGCTGTCGACCGCCGGCGCCAAGTGGCGCTCCGGCCTCGCCGGGACGCTCACGGTGCAGATCGTGCCGGTCGGCGGCGAAGGGCCGGAGGCCCTGGACGAGCGGACGCGCGCTGCGCTGTCGCTGCTGCGCGCCACGGCCGGGGTGGAACGCGCCGAAGCGCTGCCGGAGGAGCACGTGCTGAAGCTGCTCGAACCCTGGATCGGCAAGGGGGCGTTTGCCGGCGAGCTCGGCCTGCCGCTGCCCCGGCTGATCGACGTGCGCGTCGCCGAGGGCGCCGCATTGGACACCGCGGCGCTCGGCGCGCGGCTCGCCGCCTCGGTGCCGGGCGCGGCGCTCGACGACCACGGCGTCTGGCTCGACCGGCTGCTCGCGCTCGCCGGCGCGGTCGAGGGGGTCGCCTATGCCGTGCTGGCGCTGATCGGACTGGCCGCCGTGGCGACCGTGGTGTTCACCACCCGCACCGGCCTCGTCATCCACCAGGACGAGATCGAGCTGCTGCACCTGATCGGCGCGCAGGATTCATACGTCGCGCGCCAGTTCGAGCGGCACGCGCTCGGCATCGGGCTCAGGGGCGGGCTGGCGGGGCTCGGACTCGCCGTCGCCACCCTGCTGCTGATCGGCACGCTGGCGGGACGGATCGAAACCGGGTTGCTGCCGCCGCTCTCGCTCTCCGTCGTGCAATGGGCCGGGCTCGCCGGCCTCGCGATCGCCGCGGCGCTGATCTCCGTCATGACCGCGCGCTTCACGGTGATGCGCGCGCTGGCGCGGATGCCGTGACCGCCTCGCTCGCCCGGCACCCCCGATCCGGTGGCCGGCGCTGGCTGCGTATCGCGCTGGTCGTCGGCGCGGTCGCCACCATGCTGTGGCTCGGCGGGCTGTTCTGGTTCGTCGCCCAGGTGCCGCGGGAAGGCCCGCCGCCCGAGGATCGTACCGATGCGATCGTGGTGCTGACCGGCGGCACCGAACGGCTGGAAACCGGCCTCAAGCTGCTCGCCGGGGGCTACGCGGGCAAGCTGTTCGTCTCCGGCGTGGCGCGCGGCGTCGACGTCGCGCAGCTGCTGCGCGTGGCGCGCCGCCGGCCGGACGATCTCGCCTGCTGCATCGCAGTCGGCTATGCCGCCGACAATACCGCCGGCAATGCGCGCGAGACCGCCGAATGGATGCGCGCCGAGGGCTACTCGTCGCTCCGGCTGGTGACTGCGAGCTACCACATGCCGCGCAGCCTGATCGAGTTCCGCCGCGCGATGCCCGAGGTGGAAATCGTGCCCCACGCGGTGTTTCCCCCGCAATTCAAGCGCGACAACTGGTGGCTGTGGCCGGGCTCTGCCGCCCTGCTGGCGAGCGAGTTCAACAAGTATCTGGTCGCGCGCATCCGATCCGTCGAGGCCCTCCGCGGCGACATCGCAACGACACCGCCCGTCCAACCATGACGGCGCTGCGCTCGCTCGCGTTCCAGCTTCTGTTCTGGGGATGGACGGCGCTGCTCGCGGTCCTCTATTTGCCGCTGCTCGCGCTGCCGCGCCGCACCATCGTGGTCGCAGGCCGGGGCTGGGCACAATCGGTGCTGTGGCTGCTGGCGCGCCTGGTCGGGCTCCGGCACCGCATCGAGGGGCTGGAGCACGTGCCGTCCGGACCGGCGATCTGGGCGCTCAAACACCAGTCGGCGTGGGACACGCTGATGGTCCCGATCCTGGTGCCCGACCCGGTGGTGATACTCAAACGGGAGTTGCTGTGGCTGCCGTTCTACGGCTGGTACGCGACCAAGCACGGCATGATCGGCATCGATCGTGGCGGCGCCGCCAAGGCGCTGCGCGCCATGGTGGCGGCAGCGAAGGAAGCCGCGGACGCCGGCCATTCCATCGTCGTCTTCCCCGAGGGCACGCGTACGGCGCCGGGCACGCGCCGGCCCTATCACAGTGGGATCGCGGCGCTCTACGGCCAGCTCGACCTGCCGGTCGTGCCGGTTGCGCTGAATTCGGGCCTGTTCTGGGGCCGGCGGGCCTTCACCCGGCGACCCGGGACGATCACGCTCCGCATCCTGCCACCGATCCCGCCCGGCCTGGACCGGCGGGAATTCATGACCCGGCTCGAAGACACCATCGAATCGGCGACCGAGGAGCTGGTGGCACACCCGTAGGACCGATTGGCTGGACTATCCGGCCGGCACCGATGGCGTATCGAACAGAACAAGAACATTGAACCGGCGCAGCGGTTCGAGTATGCTTTTTAGCCCCCAGCGCTTGGGGTTATGCTACTCGCAACCCCAATTTTCGCGTTTCGAATCGGCACACGTCCGGGACGGGCCATGACCGCCATCTCCGCCATTTCGCAGCAGATCTGGGACATGAAGTACCGGCTGAAGGAGCCGGGCGGCGAGGTCGTCGACAAGACCATCGAGGACAGCTGGCGCCGCGTCGCCCGCGCGCTCGCGGTGGTCGAGAAAGAGCCGGCGCTGTGGGAGGAACGGTTCTATAGCGCCCTCGAGGACTTCAAGTTCCTGCCGGCGGGCCGGATCATCGCCGGGGCCGGCACCAGGCGTAACGTGACCCTGTTCAACTGCTTCGTCATGGGCGCGATCCCCGACGACATGGGCGGCATCTTCGCGCATCTGCGCGAAGCGGCGCTGACCATGCAGCAGGGCGGCGGCATCGGCTACGACTTCTCGACCCTGCGGCCGAAGGGTGCTGTGGTGCATGGCGTCGGCGCCGACGCCTCGGGCCCGCTCAGCTTCATGGACGTGTGGGACGCCATGTGCCGCACGATCATGAGCGCCGGCTCGCGCCGCGGCGCGATGATGGCGACCATGCGCTGCGACCATCCCGACATCGAGGCGTTCATCGACGCCAAGCGCGAGCCCGGCCGGCTGCGCATGTTCAACCTGTCCGTGCTGATCACCGATGCGTTCATGGACGCGGTGAAGGACGACGCGCCGTGGCAGCTCACCTTCGGCGGCCAGGCCTACCGCACGCTGCGGGCGCGCGAGCTGTGGGACCGGATCATGCGGGCGACCTATGCCTATGCCGAGCCCGGCGTGATCTTCATCGACCGCATCAACCGCCTCAACAATCTGTATTACGCGGAGACCATCACCGCCACCAACCCCTGCGTCGTTGGCGACAGCTGGGTGCAGACGACGGACGGTGCGCGCCAGGTGCGAGATCTGGTCGGCCAGCCGTTCGAAGCGCTGGTGAACGGCCAGCCGTTCGCTGCCGGATCGGTCGGATTCTTCCGTACCGGCACGAAGCCCGTTCTGCGCCTGGATACGCTCGAAGGTTACACATTACGGCTCACCGGCGACCATCCGATCCGGGTTGTGACGCGGCTCACCCGCAACCGCATCGAAACCGCGTGGCGTCGCGCCGGCGAACTGATTCCGGGCGATCGCGTGGTGCTGCACGATCACCGGGCGGCCGAGCGCTGGGCCGGCGCTTACAATGAGGACGAAGGCTATCTGATCGGCTTGCTGGTCGGCGACGGAACGCTGAAGACGGACAAGGCGGTGCTCAGCGCATGGCCCGGCCGCATCGCGGTCGGCGGCGGATATGAAAGACCTGGCGTCGGCGGCGTGATGGAACGTGCGCTCGCCGCAGCGCGCCGCCTGCCGCATCGCGCGGACTTCGCCGGCTGGGTACCGGTCCCCGGACGCGGCGAGTGGCGGCTTTCGCTCGGTGCGATCCGCACGCTGGCCCACGCGCTCGATCTGGTACCCGGCCGCAAGACCATCACGCCGGCGATCGAGCGCACATCGGCGGCATTCTATGTCGGGTTCCTGCGCGGCCTGTTCGACGCCGACGGATCGGTCCAGGGCGCTCAGGCCAAGGGCGTCAGCATCCGTCTCGCCCAAAGCGACGCCGAAGCCCTGCGCGCCGTGCAGCGCATGCTGCTGAGGCTTGGCATCGCCGCCCGCCTCTACCTGAACCGGCGTCCGCCCGGGCCGCGCCTGCTGCCGGATGGCCGCGGCGGAAACCGTGTCTATGACTGCGCGGCCGACCACGAGCTGGTCATCGCTGGCGAGAATGTCGCCCGTTTCGCCGAGACCATCGGCTTCGCCGACACCGACAAGAGCGCGCGTCTCGCGATGGTCCGGGCGGCGTACCGCCGCCGGCTCAATCGGGAACGCTTCACCGCGCGCGTCGCGGCCGTCACGCCGGATGGCGAAGAAGACGTATTCGACGTCCGGATTCCGGGCGTGAACGCCTTCGATGCCAACGGCCTTTACGTGCACAACTGCGGCGAACAGCCCTTGCCGCCCTATGGCGCCTGCCTGCTGGGCTCGATCAACCTCGCCCGGCTGGTGCTCGACCCGTTCGACGACGGCGCGCGGCTCGACATGGACGCTCTCGCCCGACTGGTGCCGATCGCCGTGCGGATGATGGACAACGTCACCGACGTCTCGCGCTTTCCGCTCGAGGCGCAGGTGAAGGAGGCCAGGGCCAAGCGGCGCATCGGGCTCGGGGTCACCGGGCTCGCCGATGCGCTGATCATGTGCCGGGCGCGCTACGGCTCGGAGCGGGCGGTCAAGCTCGCCGGCCAGTGGATGGCGGCGATCCAGCGCGAGGCCTATCTGGCGTCGGTACGGCTAGCCGAGGAAAAGGGCGCCTTCCCTCTGTTCGAGCGCGACGCCTACCTCGCCGGCGAATACGTCCGCTCGCTCGACGACGACGTGCGGAGCGCGATCGCGCGCCACGGCATCCGCAACGCGCTGATCACCTCGATCGCGCCGACCGGGACGATCTCGCTGCTGGCCGACAACGTGTCGTCCGGCATCGAGCCGGTGTTCGCCTTCACCTTCACCCGCAACGTGCTGATGCCGGACGGCGCGCGCAAAGCCGAGGAAGTGTCCGATTACGCCTACCGGCTGTGGCGGCGGCGCTTCGGCGACAACGCCGCGCTGCCCGACTGGTTCGTCGATGCGCAGACGCTGACCCCGCACGACCATCTGGTGATGCAGGCGGCGGTGCAGAAGTCGGTCGACAGCTCGATCTCGAAGACCATCAACTGCCCGGCCGAGATCGGCTTCGAGGCCTTCAAGGACATCTACCTCGAAGCCTGGGCGCTGGGCTGCAAGGGCTGCACCACCTACCGGCCCAACCTGGTGACCGGCGCGGTGCTCGAGGCGCCGGCCGAGGCGCGCGAGCCGGAACTGCCGCTGGAGCGGCCGCAGCCGCGCCCGGCCGATGCTTTCGAGGCCGGCGGCGTGGTCTACATGACCCAGCCGCTGACCCGGCCGGAGGAGCTCGCCGGCCAGACCTACAAAATCAAGTGGCCGGACTCCGAGCACGCGATCTACATCACCGTCAACGACATCGTGCAGGACGGCCGCCGCCGCCCGTTCGAGGTGTTCATCAACTCCAAGAACATGGAGCACTATGCCTGGACGGTGGCGCTCACCCGCATGATCAGCGCGGTGTTCCGCCGCGGCGGCGACGTGTCGTTCGTGGTCGAGGAGCTCAAGGCGGTGTTCGACCCGCGCGGCGGCCAGTGGTTCGAGGGTAAATACGTGCCCTCGCTGCTGGCCGCGATCGGCGGGGTTATCGAGCGCCATATGATCGACATCGGCTTCCTGCCGCAGCGCGAGCGGACCGGACCGGCGGAGGCCGAGGAGACCCGGCGCCGCGTCGCCGTGGGCGAAACGCCGGTCGGCCCCGGCCAGCTGCGCCAGTGCCCGAAATGCGCCGAGCCGGCGCTGATCCGACAGGAAGACTGCGATCTCTGCACCGCCTGCGGCTATTCGAAGTGCGGCTGACCGCCGCGGCATTCAAAAGCCGTTAATTTCCAGCGGAATATCGCCACCAGCCGGCGCAGGCGCGGCGCTTTTCCCTTTTTTCCCAAACGAACGCTCGGCTATAGTCGACGAAACGGACGCAAAAAACCGTCCCCGTTTAGAAGGCTACAGGAGGAAATCCGATGCGCGTCATCACCGCTGCGGTCATGGCGGCCGCTCTCGCGTTCGGCGCCGGCACGGCGCTGGCCGCCGATCCGATCGTCATCAAGTTCAGCCATGTCGTCGCCAACAACACGCCGAAGGGCGAGGGCGCGCTGCTGTTCCAGAAGCTGGTCGCCGAGCGCCTGCCCGGCAAGGTGAAGGTCGAGGTCTACCCGAACTCGCAGCTGTTCGGCGACGCCAAGGAGATGGAGGCGCTGGCGCTGGGCGACGTGCAGATGATCGCGCCGTCGCTCAGCAAGTTCGACAAGTTCACCAAGCAGCTGCAGGTGTTCGACCTGCCGTTCCTGTTCGACGACATCGCCGCCGTCGACCGCTTCCAGAAGGGCGCCGAGGGCAAGAAGCTACTGCGCTCGATGGAGAAGAAGGGCTTCATCGGCCTCGGCTACTGGCACAACGGCATGAAGCAGCTGTCGGCCGACAAGCCGTTCCGCGTGCCGGCCGACGTCGCCGGGCTCAAGTTCCGCATCCAGCCGTCGGACGTGCTGCTGGCACAGTTCCGCGCGCTCAAGTCCAATCCGCAGAAGATGGCGTTCTCCGAAGTCTACCAGGCGCTGCAGACCGGCGCGGTCGACGGCCAGGAGAACACCTGGTCGAACATCTATTCGCAGAAGTACCACGAGGTGCAGAACACGATCCTCGAGTCGAACCACGGCGTCATCGACTACATGCTGGTGGTCAACGCCGGATTCTGGAACAAGCTGCCGAAGGACGTGCGCGACGTGCTCGAAAAGACCATGGACGAGGTCACCGACAAGGTGAACGAGTCCGCCAACAACTTCAACGAGCGCGACAAGAAGCGCATCATGGACGCCGGCAAGGCCAAGATCGTGAAGCCGACCAAGGACGAGGTCGCGCTCTGGCGCAAGACGATGGAGCCGGTCTGGAAACAGTTCGAGAAGCAGATCGGGCCCGATCTCATCAAGGCGGCGCTCGCCGCCAACAAGATCGGCAGCTGACGGGATCGGTCGCGGGCAATGCATCGTCCCGCGGCGTTTTCAGCGATCGTGCTCCGCATCATCCATCGGCTGGAAGAATGGGTCATCGCCGCGCTGCTGGCGGCGATGACCCTGCTCACCTTCGTCCAGGTGGTGCTCCGCTATGTGTTCAACTCGGGGCTGATCTGGGCGCTCGAGGCGACCACCTACCTGTTCGGCTGGCTGATCCTGATCGGCATCTCCTACGGCATCCGGACCAACGCCCATATCGGGGTCGACGTGCTGGTGGCCATGTTGCCGCGGCCGCTGCGGCGCGCCGCGGGCTTGCTCGGCGTCGCGCTGTGCGCTCTCTACGCCGGCTTCATGATCTATGGCTCGTGGATCTACGTCGACCGGATGATGATCCTCGACGTCGAGGCGGAGGACATTCCGCTGCCGCGCTGGCTGCTCGGCATCATCCTGCCGATCGGCTTCGGCCTGCTGCTGCTCCGCCTGATCCCGGTTGCGTATCGTATCCTGGTCGGCAAGCAGGACATGATCGGCCTCGCCGATGAGAAGGCGGAAACGACAGGCAGCGAGTTGCTCACCCGTGGCATCGAGGGCGAGATCCCCGGCCGATGACGACCGCGTTCCTGTTCGTCGTCCTGTTTGCCTTCCTGTTCCTCGGCATGCCGATCGCGATCGCGCTCGGCCTGTCGAGCGTGCTCACGCTGCTGCTGTTCGGGCACGATTCGCTCGCCTCGCTGGCGCTCAAGTTCTTCCAGACGGCCGAGTACTATACGTTGCTCGCCATTCCGTTCTTCATTCTCGCCGGCACCTTCATGACCACCGGCGGGGTGGCGCGGCGGATGATCACCTTCGCGATCGACTGCGTCGGTTCGCTGCACGGCGGTCTTGCCATTGCCTCGGTGTTCGCCTGCATGCTGTTCGCCGCCGTCTCCGGCTCCTCGCCGGCCACCGTGGTCGCGATCGGCACGATCGCCATCGGCGGCATGGTCCGCGCCGGCTATTCCAAGGAGTTCGCCGCTGGGGTGATCTGCAATGCCGGCACGCTCGGCATCCTGATCCCGCCGTCGATCGTGATGGTGGTCTATGCCGCCGCGACCGAGACCTCGGTGGGCAGGCTGTTCATCGCCGGCGTGTTGCCCGGCATCCTGCTCGGCGTCATGCTCATGGTGGCGATCTACATCCGCGCCCGGATGCTCAACCTGCCGCGCCAGCCGCGCCAGCCGCTAAGACAGGTGCTGCGCTCGGGCCGCGAGGCCTTCTGGGGGCTGATGCTGATCGTCGTCATCATGGGCGGCATCTACGGCGGCGCGTTCACCCCGACCGAAGCGGCCGCGGTGAGCGCGATCTATGCCGCGGTCGTCGCGCTCTTCGTCTATCGCGACATTACCTGGCGCGACGTGCCACGGGTGCTGACCGAAGCCGGGCGCATCACCGTGATGCTGATGTTCATCATCGGCAATGCGATGCTGTTCGCGCATGTGCTCACCACCGAACAGATCCCGCAGGTGATGGCCCGCGAGATTGCCTCGGCCGGGCTTCAGCCCTGGCTGTTCCTGCTGGTGGTCAACATCGCGCTGCTGATCGCCGGCGACTTCATGGAGCCCTCGGCGATCATCCTGATCCTGGCGCCGATCTTCTTCCCGATCGCCGAGCAGCTCGGCATCGACCCGATCCATCTCGGCATCATCATGGTGGTGAACATGGAGATCGGCATGGTGACGCCGCCGGTCGGCCTCAACCTGTTCGTCACCGCCGGCATCGCCGACATGACGGCGCTGCAGGTCCTGCGTGCGGCCTTCCCGTGGATGATGATCCTGCTGGTGTTCCTCGGGATCATCACCTACGTGCCGGCGATCTCGCTGTTCCTGCCCAACCTGCTCTACGGCAAGGCGGGCTGAGCGCTATTCCGCGACCACCGTATTGCGCAGCGTGCCGACGCCGGAGATTTCCACCTCCAGCGCGTCGCCGACCTTCATCCACTTGGGCGGCTTCATCTCGACCGCCGAGCCGCCGGGCGAGCCGGTGGCAATGATGTCGCCAGGCTGCAGCCAGGTGAATTTCGAGATGTGGGCGATCACGTAGGGGATCGAGAAGATCATCAGGTCGGTGCCGCCGTCCTGGCGGATATCGCCGTTGATCCGCGTCTTGATGTGCAGCTTCGACGGGTCCGGCACCTCGTCGGCGGTGACGATCCACGGCCCGATCGAGCCCGAATGCCAGAAGTTCTTCGCCGGGCAGTTCTGCGTGCCGCGGTTCGCCCAGTCGCGCACGCTGCCTTCGTTCAGCACCGTATAGCCCGCGACGTAGGACAGCGCGTCCTTTTCCGCGATATGCCGGCCGGCGCGGCCGATCACCACCGCCAGCTCGCCCTCGTAATCGAGCTGGTCGGATTCGTTGGGCTTCACCAGCGGCGCGTCATGCGGCACAAAGGAGTCGACGAACCGGCCGAAGATCGACGGCCATTGCGGCGCCTTGCCCATCTCCTGCACCTCGTGATAGGCGCGGTAGTTGCGCCCGACGCAGAGGATCTTGCCCGGATGCGGGATCGGCAGGTTCAGCGTGATGTCGGAGAAGCCGAGCGTCGGCTTGGCGCCGTCGACCGCCTTGCGCAATTCGCCGACCGCGCCGGCGGCGAACACGCCGACGAGGTCCGGATAAAGCGTCTCCATGAACATGGTGCCGCTGAAATCGACCACGCCGTCGCCGACGACCGCGCCGAAACGGTCCCGTCCGCCGTGCTGGAAACTCACGAGCTTCATCTGCGGCTCCCTTTCCTTCCGTGTTTCCGTGGCTTTGCGTCAACTGTCGCCAACCGCTCCACCATGTCAAGCAGGCGGTGCATCGGCCCGTCGCCGATCCCGAGCTCGTCGAGATGGCGCACGGTATTCTCCAGATACACCCGGTTCGGCCCGCGCTGGCCCTGGCAGCAGGCGATGCGGTCGGCGATGGTTTCGGTCGCGAGCCGGCCGGCATACAGGAAATTGTCGCGGTTGACCACGAAGCCATAGGCGGCGACCGTGCCCCGCGGCGTCACCACGCGCAGCTTGCGGCAGCTGTAGATCTCCTCCGGCATCTCGCGCTCCTCGAGATAGCCGAACACCCGCGCCCGGTCCGCCTTCGCGATCCGCAGCGCCCGGCCGATGCACGAGCCGCCGCGATCGAGCCCCAGCACCAGCCCGGGCGTGTCGAACGTGCCGCGATAGCGCCGCGACCAGACGCAGAACTGCCGATGCCAGCCGTAAAGCCGCGCGCGACGCACCTCGACCGGCTCGAAGCCGGGATCCCACATCAGCGAGCCATAGGCAAAGAACCACACGTCCCCCGCCTCGGGAACCTCGATCCTGCCGCGCGGCGAGCGCGTCGTCATCGGTTGGCCAGCGCGACGCCGGCCACCGCCACCGCCATGCCGGCGAGCGCCAGCGGCCCGAGCGTCTCGTTGAACAGCAGCCAGCCGAGCACGGCCGTGGTCGGCGGCGTCAGATAGAACAGGCTGGTCACGCGCGCCGCCGCGCCCCGGCGCAGCATCAGCATGAACAGCGAGAACGCGCCGATCGACACCACGACGGCGAGCCACAGCACCGCGAACACGAACGCGCCGGTCCAGTGCACGGTGAAGTTCTCGGTGGCGGTGGCGACGGCGAGGCACAGCAGCCCCGCGGTGGCGATCTGGATCGCGATGCTGGCGCGCAGGTCGATGCCGGCGCAGAAGCGCTTCTGGTACAGGGTGCCCGAGGTCACGCCGAACAGCGCCATCCCGGCAAAGGCGAAGCCGGCCACCGTCGTTTCGGCGATGGCCAGCTTGGCATAGACCACCAGCGCGACCCCGGCGAAGCCGAGCACCAGCCCGAGCCACTGCACCGGCCGGACCCGCTCGTGCAGCAGCCGCCCCGCGAGCGCCGCGGTGACCAGCGGCTGCAATCCGGCGACCAGCGCCACCACCCCGGCGGAAACGCCGTGGCGCAGCGCTTCCAGCACGCCGGTGATGTAGGTGAAGTGCAGCAGGGCGCCGACCACCATGGCGTGGCCGATATCGGCCCGGCGCCGCGGCAGGGGCACGCCCGTCGCCAGCATGAATCCGCCGACCAGCACGGTCGTGACGGCGAAGCGCAGCCCGAGAAAGACGAACGGCTCGGCGTGCGGCAGGCCGAGCTTGACGCCGACGAACCCGGTGCTCCACAGGAACACGAAGGCGGACGGCGCGAGCGCGATCAGCAGATTGCGGCCGTCGAAGCCTTTCGATGCGGTCATGGGGTCGGGCAACGCAGCGGCACGGTCATGGGCCCGGCAGTCTAGCCGCCGCCCCTGACCGCGCAAGCCTGCACTGGACGGGCTCGCACGGCCCCGTCGCCCGATTCGCCCGGCCGTGCGAGCATGACGCGATGGAGCCTATTGCGGAAATGCCTGCCCCGAGTGGGGACGTTCCATCGCCGAGACGATCCGTGCGGCGGCACGTGCTGGTGGCGGCCGGCGGCGTGCTGGCGGTCCTGCTGCTATGGACGGCGCTCTGGTTCTACCTGGCCGGCACGCTGAAGGACGGCATCGCCCGCTGGGCGGATGCGCGCCGCGCCGAGGGCTGGTCGGTGCAATGGCAGTCGCTCTCGATCGGCGGTTTCCCGTTCGCCTGGGATGCACGCTTCGGCCGGCCGGCCGCGACCCGAACCGGCGCTGCGCCACCCTGGTTCTGGCGCGGCCCGGAGACGGTGACGCTGCACTATCGGCCGTGGTCGCCGCGCACCGTCGACCTCACCGCGCCCGGCACCCATCATCTCGGCCCGGACGCGACGCTGGCCGAAAGCACCGTGACCGTCGCCGCCAGGGCCGTCGACAGCCGGCTCGAGCTCGACGCCGGCGGCCGGCCGAAGCAGCTCTCGATCGCCGTCGATGAAGCCATGATCGCCCAGGGAACGGCCGCCCCGGCGCACGTCGAACAGCTGCGCGCCATCGTCGGCGCAGTCGCGCCGGGCGACCCGGCCGTCGAGCCGCACCTTCGCGCGACCGCCCGGCTGGAGGCGGGCATCGCCGGCCTCGAGCTGCCCGAGGACACCAAGCCGGTGCTGGGCCGCACAGTGGGCCGCGCCATGCTGACCGCGACGCTGATGGGCGCCGTGCCCCCTACTCCGCCTGGGGGCTCGCCGCCCGAAGCGCTCGCGCGCTGGCGCGATGACGGCGGCACGGTGGAGATCCAGCACCTGGCGCTCGGCTGGGGGCCGCTCTCGGTCACGGCCGACGGCACGCTCGCGCTCGACGAGAGATTGCAGCCGCAGGCGGCGCTGAGCGCGCATGTCGCCGGCTACGGCGAGACCGTGGATGCGCTTTTGCGCGCCGGCATGGTCAAGCCACGGGCCGCATTCATCGCCAAGCTGGCGCTCGGCGCCATGGCGAAGACGCCGGCGAACGGCGGACCGCCCGAGATCGCCGTGCCGGTCACCATCCAGGACGGCAAGCTCTATGTCGGGCCGGCGGCGCTGCTCGTCATGCCGCGGATCGACTGGAACGTGAAATAGGCTACTCCCTGCCGCCCTCTTCCGGCGGCTCGGGCGGGATGTGCTGGCCGGCGAGCACGACGCCGCGGCGGATTTCGCGCGTGCGGGTGAACAGCCGCACCATCGTCTCGCCGTCGCCCATGCGGATGGCACGCTGCAGCACGGCGAGATCCTCGTACAGCCGGCCCATCATCTCCAGCACCGCGTCCCGGTTGTTGAGGAAGATGTCGCGCCACATGATCGGATCGGAGGCAGCGATGCGGGTGAAGTCGCGGAAGCCGCTGGCGGCGAACTTGATGACCTCGGCCTTGGTGTGCTCCTCGAGATCGACCGCGGTTCCGACGATGGTGTAGGCGATCAGGTGCGGCACGTGCGAGGTGATCGCCAGCACGTGATCGTGATGATCCGCATCCATGGTCTCGACCCGGCAGCCGGCGCGGCGCCACAGCTCGGCGACGCGCTCCACCGCCTGCGGATCGGTGCCCGGCGGCGGGGTGAGCACGGTCCAGCGGCCCTCGAACATCGTCGCGAAGCCGGCTTCCGGCCCGGAATGCTCGGTGCCGGCGAGCGGATGGCCGGGCACGAACTGGACGCCTTCCGGCAGATGCGGCCCGATCGAGGCGATGGCCGAGCGCTTCACCGAGCCGACGTCGCT
>Ga0316628_100001351_pt1 | contig 17271 bp, 14 predicted proteins | sample OWC_Aug_M2_C1_D5_FD_207648 | JGI IMG/M metagenome (GOLD analysis project Ga0316628, IMG submission 207648) | Wetland soil microbial communities from Old Woman Creek delta, Ohio, United States - OWC_Aug_M2_C1_D5_C | ecosystem: Environmental > Terrestrial > Soil > Wetlands | place: USA: Ohio... | reverse complement strand
CTTTACGCCGAGTTGCAGGATGGGCACGGCCGAAGCCGAGTAGGTAATGATCAGCGGCGAGGATGTGCCGGGAGGCAGTTGCCGAAGGACGGTTTGCGCGACGTCGCTGATCTGCGTGAGGGCCAGGCGCACGTCGGTCCCCGGTTGCAAGAACACCTTGGTCACTCCGCGTCCGGAAACGGTCTGTGACTCGACGTGCTCCACGTTGTCCACAACCGTGGTCAGAAAACGCTCCACGATCACCACGATGCGCGCATCCATCTGCGTCGGTGACAGCCCGTTGTAATTCCAGGCCACGCTGATCACGGGAATATCAATGTCCGGAAAAATGTCGGTGGGTGTGCGCTGCAGCACGAAGGGAGTCATCAGCACAATGATCAGCGCCGCCACGATGAACGTGTAAGGCCGGGTCAGCGCAATCCGTACGATCCACATGAATCAGTCCTCGAATTCCTGCAACACAGTACACGCACAATAATACCTGAAAGCGATTCGACGGGTTTCTTCGATTCTCTTTCGCAGATATACCGCATTGGACGCTCGAAGCCGCGGCCCCGTTACATTTTCGTGGCGGCCGCCGCTGCGGGAAGATGCGCCGGCCGAGCTTCAGGACATTTTTCTCCCCGCCGGCTCCCTGCACGATTGTCCCGCAGCGCCCGCTGGCGCCAAACCATAAAAATCGGAATGTGATCCACGTCACAAGCAAAAATAATTGAGCGATTGAAATTGTTTTTATTTTGCTGCTATAGTGCTTGGCGCGGGCGACGGGCAGGGAAAAATATTTATATTGTTATTTTAGAAGCACCCGTAGCAGTCCGGTAGTTGAAATGGATCAGGTAACGGGCACTGCAGGGTAGTACTCCCTTCTTCATTGATAAGGGCGCCGTTTCCCGCAAATCGGGGCCGCAGGTTTGGTCCGCAGAGAGGCGCTCAGGCCGTCAGGCTGTAGACCTCGGGTAAGTTTCCGAGGGTCGCAGGTATGGCTCAAATCTTTCATCACAGCACGAATACGATTGCGCGCGTGAGCATTTACGGCGCGGTGGTTGTCATTGGATTGCTGGGTTTTGCGGTGAACGTGGTCAACCAGACTTCCTACGTCACCGAAGTCCACAATGCGCGCCCTCAGCCGGTGCCCTTCAGCCACAAACATCACGTGGGGGAACTCGGTCTCGATTGCCGCTACTGCCACACCGCGGTCGAGGTTTCCTCCTCCGCGGGTATGCCCCCGACCCAGACCTGCATGGCGTGCCACTCGCAGATCTGGACCACCGCCGCCATGCTCGAGCCGGTCCGCGCCAGCTACCGCGATTCCAAACCAATTTCCTGGACGCGCGTCAATGCCGTGCCGGATTTCGTCTATTTCAATCACAGCATTCACGTTTCCAAGGGCGTCGGCTGCACCACCTGCCACGGCCCTGTCGCGGAAATGAATATCACCTGGCGCGCCCAGTCTCTCTATATGCGCTGGTGCCTGGATTGCCACAATGCGCCGGAAAAATATCTGCGTCCGCGCTCCGAGGTTTTTAACGCGTTTTACCAGCCCCCCGGGGACCAGTTGGCGCTGGGCGAGAAATTGATGAAGGAATACAAAGTGCAGAAGCTTACCGCCTGCACCACGTGCCATCGTTAGGGAGCACAGGGAATTCATGGACACCGAAAGAAAAAACGGCCAGCACCCCGGCGAAGAAATCGCCGCGCTGCCCAACGCGCCCGGCGAGGCAAACGCCCCGCGATTTTGGCGCGGTCTCGAAGAGCTGGCCGGCACCCCCGAGTTCCTCGATCACAAGGAAAATGAATTTCCTCACGGTGCGAATGATCCCGCGGCGAAACTCGACCGCCGCGAACTCATGAAAGTGATGGCCGCTTCCGCCGCGTTTGCCGGACTGACCGGCTGCACCAAGCTTCCCACTCAAAAAATTGTTCCTTACGTGCGCCAGCCGGAAGAGATTATTCCCGGCAAACCTCTTTTTTATGCCACGGCGGCGACCCTGGGCGGCGTTGCCACCGGCATTTTGGTGGAAAGCCACATGGCCCGGCCCACCAAGGTCGAAGGCAATCCCGATCATCCAGGCAGCCTGGGAGCGTGTGATTCCTTTGCGCAGGCCTCCGTTTTGGGTTTGTACGATCCGGACCGCTCGCGCGCCGTGGTGCGCGATGGCCGCCTCGCCAGTTGGTCCGTGTTTCAGGACCAGCTTTCTCTCGCGCTTGGCGCGGCAGGAGGCGGCGCGGGCCTGAGATTGCTCACCGGCACGATCACTTCGCCAACCCTTGCCGACCAGATTCGTGCGATTCTCTCGCAATTTTCCGGCGCCAAGTGGGTGCAGTATGAATCGATCACGCGCGACAATGTCCGCGAGGGCGCTCTTCTGGCTTTCGGCGAAGTGGTCAACACCGTTTACCGCCTGGACCAGGCTGACGTTATTCTCACTCTCGATTCCGATTTTCTTACGCTGGGGCCGGGAAATATTCCCTACGCCCGCCAATTTGCTCGAAAGCGCCGCGTCGAAAACGAAAAATCAAAAATGAACCGCTTGTATTCGGTGGAATCCACGCCCACCAATACAGGAGCGATGGCCGATCATCGCTTGCGCATGCGCGCCTCCGAGATCGAAGGTTTCGCCCGCACGCTCGCGCGGGAACTCGGACTCTATACGATTGCGGCCCCGGCGCACTCCACGGAAGCCCCCGGCGGATGGATTCCCGCCCTGGCGCGCGACCTCAAGCAGCATTCCGGCGCTTCGCTCGTGGTTGCCGGGGACCAGCAGCCGCCCGTCGTGCACGCCATCGTTCACGCCATCAATCAGGCCCTGGGAAATTTTGACAAGACCGTTTATTTCACGCAGCCCATCGAAGAATCGCCGGACAATCAATGGTCCTCCATGGGCCAATTGGCGGCCGACCTTCGCGCCGGCAGCGTCACTACGCTCTTGATCCTCGGCGGGAACCCCGCCTATGACGCCCCCGCGGACCTGGCCTTTAAGGATTTGTTGCCCAAAGTGCCGTTCAGCGCGCGACTCGGCCATTACGAAGATGAAACTTCGGCGCTCTGCCACTGGCACATCCCCGAAGCGCATGAACTGGAATCCTGGAGCGATGCCAGGGCGTATGACGGAACCGTCTCGGTGATTCAGCCGCTGATTGCTCCTTTGTACGGAGGCAAATCCCGTTTGGAAGTGCTGGCCGCGCTTAGTGGCAAGGCCGGAAAATCTTCGCATGATACCGTGCGCGATTATTGGAAAGCGCAAAGACCCAACGAAGCGAACTTCGACGCGTTCTGGGAAAAAACGCTGCGCGACGGCGTTGTGGCGGGTACGGCGTTTCCTCCCAAGCAAGTTTCGCTCAAATCCGGAATCGGCGCGGAGCCGCCGGCCGCATCTCCCCAAGGTCTGGAAATTGTATTTCGTCCCGACCCGACGATCTGGGACGGCCGCTTTGCAAACAACGGCTGGCTGCAGGAATTACCCAAGCCGATGACCAAGCTCACTTGGGACGCGGTGGCCATGGTGAGCCCGAAGACGGCCGAGCGCCTGGGACTCAAAAGCGAGGAAGCCGTCGAACTCAAGTACCGGGGCCGCACGATTGTGGCGCCGGTGTGGGTAATGCCGGGCCACGCGGATGAAAGCGTAACCGTGTTTCTCGGCTACGGACGCACACGCGCCGGACGCGTGGGCACCAGCATGGGATTTGACGCCGGATGGATTCGCCCGTTGGCCACGCCCTGGATCGGCGCGGGCCTGGAAATTCGCAGGACCGGAGCGAAGTGGCCGCTGGCTGCCACGCAGACGCACAACACGATGGAAGGCCGCGAACCGATCCGCGTGGCGACGCTCGATGAATACGCCCAGAACCCCAAGTTCGCGCAGGCCGATGCGCAGGAAAATCCCCTTTCGCTGTACCCGGAAGTGAAGTACGACGGCAACGCCTGGGGCATGGCCATCGACCTGAATTCGTGCAACGGTTGCGGAGCGTGCGTAACCGCTTGCCAGGCCGAAAACAATATTGCCGTGGTGGGCAAGACCGAAGTCATCATCGGTCGCGAGATGCACTGGATCCGCATCGACCGTTATTTCGAAGGCGATATGGAAGGCCCGAACACGTATCACCAGCCGTTGATGTGCGTGCACTGTGAGGATGCGCCCTGCGAACTGGTTTGCCCCGTGGCGGCGACCGTGCACAGCCCGGAAGGCCTGAACGAAATGATTTATAACCGCTGCGTGGGCACGCGCTACTGCTCCAATAATTGCCCGTACAAAGTGCGCCGTTTCAATTTCCGTCTCTACTCAGATTGGGATACGCCCAGCCTGTTCGGCATGCGCAATCCCAATGTGTCCGTGCGCAGCCGCGGCGTCATGGAAAAGTGCTCCTACTGCGTGCAGCGCATCAACGCGGTGAAAATCAACGCGGAAGAGCAGGACCGCCCCATCCATGACGGCGAAATCGTCACCGCGTGCCAGCAGACCTGCCCGTCCGAAGCGATCGTGTTTGGAAACATTAACGATCCCAACAGCAAGGTCTCGCTGCTGAAGGCCAAAAACAGGAATTATAAATTGCTCGAAGAACTGAATACCCGGCCCAGGACCACGTATCTGGCGAAGTTGCGCAATCCGAATCCGGAAATCGAGAAAGCGGCGGTCTAACGGGTGCGGGTTGTACTTGCTTGTCCTGAAGAAGGAAAGGCAGCCCGCCGGAAAAATAAAACGGAATGACACATGGCAGATAGTCCGGCAGACAAACTCGCGGAGCAAATGGCGACCGCGCCGATTCTCGGTCCGGGGCACGATTACGCCTCGGTCACCGACAAGATCAGCGCCATCGTCCTGAAGCGCCGTCCGCCGAAATGGTGGTGGGTGGGTTTTGCGATCGCGTTCGCTCTAGTCATGCTGATGCTTTATTCCATCACCTACCTGCTCCTGGTGGGCGTGGGCATCTGGGGAATTCAGGTTCCGGTGGGCTGGGGCTTTGCGATCATCAACTTCGTCTGGTGGATCGGAATCGGGCATGCCGGCACGTTGATTTCCGCGATCCTTTTGCTCTTGCGGCAGCAGTGGCGCACTTCGATCAACCGCTTTGCCGAGGCCATGACTTTGTTTGCGGTGGCCTGCGCGGGACTTTTTCCCCTGCTTCACATGGGCCGCCCGTGGCTGGCCTATTGGATGTTCCCCTACCCGGACACCATGAAAATGTGGCCGAATTTCCGCAGCCCGCTGGCCTGGGATGTGTTTGCGGTTTCGACCTATGCCACGGTGTCGCTGCTGTTCTGGTTTGTTGGCCTGCTGCCGGATCTGGCCACGCTGCGCGATCGCGCAAAAAATCCCGTCGCGAAGGTCATTTACGGATTCCTGGCCATGGGCTGGCGAGGCTCGGCCGTTCACTGGTACCGGCACGAAACCGCTTCTTTGCTTCTGGCGGGACTTGCGACTCCCCTGGTGCTCTCCGTGCACACCATCGTGAGCTTTGACTTCGCCTTCGGCATCGTTCCCGGATGGCACGCCACGATTTTCCCCCCTTACTTTGTGGCCGGCGCAATTTATGCTGGATTTGCCATGGTCCTGACGCTATCCATTCCGGTGCGCAAAGTGTTTGGCCTGGAAGATTTCATTACCATGCGCCACCTGGACAATATGGGGAAGGTGTTGCTGGCCACCGCGCTGATCGTGGGCTATGGCTACATGATGGAGGCCTTCAGCGCGTATTACAGCTCTGACCAGTACGAGCGCTTCATGATCCTGAACCGCATGTTCGGGCCGTACGCGGCCATGTACTGGTGTCTGATTTTGTGCAACATCGTGACGCCGCAGTTCCTGTGGTTCCGCAAAGTACGCTCGAACGTCGGCGCGTTGTTCGCCATCGCCATGGTCGTGAACGTGGGCATGTGGCTCGAGCGCTTCGTCATCGTGGTGACCAGCTTGCACCGCGATTTCCTGCCGTCGTCCTGGGGAATGTATTACCCGACACGATGGGACTTTGCCCTCTTCTTCGGGACCATCGGATTATTCTTGACCCTGTTGTTCCTGTTCCTCCGCTTCCTGCCGCTGATTTCCATTTATGAAATGCGCGCGCTGGTCAGCGAAGAGGAGAAGAAAGCGGAAGGGTGATCGCGGGCAGCAAGTGGAAATGAAAAAGAGGACGGGTGCGGGCTGTACTTGCGGCCCGCTCTAAGAATGAAAAAGACGGAAACTATTTACGGCCTGATGGCGGAATTCACCACCGCGGAGCAATTGCTCGAGGCGGCGCACCGCACGCACGACGCCGGGTACCACCGCGTCGACGCGTTTTCTCCGTTCCCGATTGAGGGGCTGGCGGACGCCGTCGGCTTTCACCGCACGCGCCTCCCGCTTGTTGTTCTGGCCGCCGGGATCGCCGGAGGCTGCTCGGGCTTCGCCATGCAGTATTACGCCGCCGTGGTCAGTTACCCCATCAATGTCGGAGGCCGGCCGCTCAACAGCTGGCCCGCGTTTATTCCCATCACGTTTGAAATGACGATCCTGTTTGCCGCGGCTGCGGCCGTGTTCGGCATGCTCATCATGAACGGCTTGCCGACGCCGTACCATCCGGTCTTCAACGTGCCGCGTTTCGCTCTGGCTTCGCGCGACCGTTTTTTCCTGTGCATCAAGGCGCGCGACCCGATGTTCGACCTGGAATTGACCAGGAAATTCATGGCCACGCTGAATCCCCGCGAGGTGTCTGAAATTGAACCCTAGCGCGCACCCGCGAAAATTTCGCTGGACGTTCCCCGCAGTGTGTCTGCTGCTGGTCTGCGCCGGCTGCCGGCAGGATATGCATGTGCAGCCCCGCTACAATCCCTACGATCCCACCGATTTCTTCGAGGATGGCCAATCCGCGCGCCTGCCCGTCGAGGGCACTGTGCCGCGCGGCGACCTGAGGCTGGGCCCGAACGAATTGCTCTATACCGGGAAATTAAATGGCCAGCCCTCGGATGTTTTTCCGTTTCCCGTGACCCGCGAAATCCTGGACCGCGGCAGGGAGCGCTTCAATATCAATTGCTCGCCGTGCCACGGATTTTCCGGCGACGGCGACGGCATGATCGTGCAGCGCGGTTTCCGCCGCCCGCCCTCGCTGCACGAGGAACGCTTGCGGAACGCGCCGGCGGGCCACTTTTTTGACGTTATCACCAACGGGCTCGGCGTCATGTACCCCTACGGTTACCGCGTAACGCCGCGCGACCGCTGGGCCATTATCTATTACATCCGCGCATTGCAGTTGAGCCGCCAAGCCTCCATCAACGACTTGCCGGAAGCGCAACAGAAAAAAATGTTAGGCGGAACGCGATGACCGCAACACGGAACGATTCCTTGAAGTTCGACCGCTTGCCCATGCAACTGGCCGGGACGGGCGGTGTTTTGCTGGCCGTCTGCGTGGCCGCGGGATTCGCCGACCATGCCGAATTTTTCCGGTCCTATCTGGTCGCGTATCTGTTCTGGATCGGCATCACGCTTGGCTGCCTGGCCGTCCTCATGGTGCAGCATCTCACCGGAGGCCAGTGGGCGCTGGTGATCCGCCGCATCCTCGAGGCTGGGAGCCGCACGCTGCCCTTGATGGCCATCGCCGCACTTCCGCTGCTCGTGGGCATGAAATCGCTCTACACCTGGTCGCGCCCGGGACAGACCGACCCTATCATTCTGGCCAAGCACTTGTACCTCAACACCGATTTTTTCATCGTGCGCATGGTGATTTATTTCTGTATTTGGTTCGGCTTGGCCTACTTTTTGAATAAAGGCTCCAGGACTGAAGACTCCGAAGGCGCCAGCCTGCCCCTGTCCTTGCGGATGGAAGCGCAGAGCGGTATTGGACTTGTGCTCTACGGCCTGTCTGTCACGTTTGCCAGCATCGACTGGGTCATGTCACTCGAGCCCCGCTGGTATTCGACCATTTACGGATTGCTGTTCATGGTCGGCCAGGCGCTTGCCGCCATGGCCTTTTCCATCGTCGTACTGATCTGGCTCTCGGACCGCGAGCCTCTCTCGCGGTCCGTGCAACCCGCGCACTATCAGGACCTCGGCAGCTTCCTGCTGACGTTCGTCATGCTGTGGGCCTATCTGGAATTTTCGCAGTTCCTGATTATCTGGGGCGGTAATTTGACCGAGGAAATTCCCTGGTACCTGCGCCGGATGCAGGGAGCCTGGGGGCATGTGGGCCTTCTGCTGGTGGTGCTGAATTTCGCGCTGCCGTTTTTTCTGCTGCTGTTTCGCCACGTGAAGCGGCGGAAGCGTTCGCTGCTGATCGTCGCCGGCCTCGTGCTCTTGATGCGCCTGGTGGACATGTTCTGGATGGTTCTGCCGGCATTCGGCGGCGGCAACGTGCACCTGACGTGGATGAACGTCGCGCTTCCGCTAGGTTTTGGCGGCATCTGGTTTGCCTATTTCATCGGACATTTGCAAAAGGCTCCGATTCTCCCGGTTCACGATCCCCGCATGGAAGGAGTGGCGCAACATGCCGCCGGACATGGATAAATCACACGGCGCTCCACCAACTTCTCCGGGCTACGAAACGCGCGACGCCAACGCCGGCGGCGTGCTCAATTTCCTGGTGATCTTAGGCATTGTTCTGGTGGCCACGGCTTTGGTTTCCTGGGGAATGTTCCGTTATCTTTCGGCCCGCGACCAGGACGCCGTCGCCTCTCCGTTCGCCGATACCCGGCCGCTCCCCCTGGGGCCGCAACTCCAGGTCACGCCGCGCGAGGATTGGCTGAAGTACCGCGAAGCACAGCAGCGAAACCTGGAAAATTACTCCTGGGTGAACCGCGAAAAGGGAATCGTCAGCGTCCCCATCGAACAGGCCATGGAAATTCTCGTCAAGAAAGGTTTGCCGGTCCAGGGACAAGAGCCGCCCGCGGAGGCGCAAAAGCCCGCGGCGCCCGCAGGGAAAGAAAGCAAAAAGCCATGAACATGAAAACCATTGCGGCGGTGTGCCTTGCGGCGATCGTTTTTTCCGCGGCTTCCTCGCGCGCCCAGGTCATCACGATGCCTCCCATTCTGCGCGAAGTGAGCATCTCGCAAAATCTCAATGGACAGGTTCCCGCGGACCTCGTGTTTCGCGACGAAAACGGCAACGCCGTGCGCCTCGGCGATTACTTCGGAACCAGGCCCATCGTGCTTTCGCTGGTGTATTTCGATTGTCCCGCGCTGTGCACGGAAGTTCTCAACGGACAATTGCACAGCATGCAGGCCATCTCGCTTGACCTGGGTAAGGATTTTGAAGCGATCACCGTCAGCTTCGAGCCCAAGGACACGCCCGCCCTGGCCAAAGCCAAACGCGACGTCTATGCGGGGGAGTACGGCCGCACCGGTGCCAGGGAAAATTGGCATTTCCTGACGGGCGAAGCGCAATCCATTAACGCCCTGACCAAGGCGGTCGGTTTTCACTACGCCTACGACCCGGCCATCAAGCAATATGCGCACGCGGCGGCTATCATGCTGCTCACTCCCGACGGCCGCGTGGACCGCTACTTTTACGGCGTGCAGTATCCGCCTCGCGATTTCCGCCTGGGCCTGGTGGACGCCTCGCACGGCAAGATCGGCACGATTACCGACCGGGCGCTGTTGTTCTGTTACCAGTACGATCCGGAAACAGGGAAGTACGGCATGGTCGTCATGAACGTGGTGCGCGCCGGAGGCGCTTTGACGCTGCTGGTGCTGGGGATTTTCATGTTCATCATGTTCCGGCGCGACCGGCGGCATCCGGTTGTTTCCCACGCCGCGAATTCTGGCGCAAAGGTCCAATGAGGATGGAATTGTGATGCAAGGTTTCCCATTTCAACCGGAACAAGCTTCCACGATCGCGCGGTCGGTCGATTACTTGTATTGGTTCATCACGGCCGTCACGCTGTTCTTCACCACTATTATTTTTGCCACCATATTTTATTTCATGCTGAAGTACCGCCGCCGCTCTCCCGGCGAGCGCCCGAAAGCCATTGAAGGATCGCTGCCCCTGGAAATCCTGTGGACCGCCATTCCCACGCTGATCGTGGCCGTGATATTCGTGTGGAGCTCGAGCCTGTATGTCCGCAACGCCGAGCCGCCCAAGGGAGCGATGGAAATTTTCGTCACCGGCAAGCAATGGATGTGGAAGATCGAGCATCCCGAAGGGCAGCGCGAAATCAACGAATTGCACGTGCCCCTGGGACGTCCCGTGAAGCTCACCATGACCTCGGAAGACGTCATCCACGATTTTTTTGTTCCGGCATTCCGCGTGAAGAAAGACGTTTTGCCCGGGCGCTACACGTCCCTGTGGTTTGAGCCCACCAAGGTGGGAACCTTTCACCTGTTTTGCGCGCAGTATTGCGGCGCCTTTCACGCCGGAATGATCGGATCGGTGATCGTCCTCGAGCCGGACGCTTACGAGCGTTGGCTGGCCGGAGGAGTGCAGGGAGAATCGCCGGAAGCGGCCGGAGAAAAACTATTTCTGCAGCAAGGCTGCGGCACCTGCCATCTGGCCGATGGCACGGGCCCGGGGCCGTCCTTGCTCGGCACTTATGGGAATTCCGTCAAGCTCACCACCGGCGAAACGGTCACGGCGGACGACGCCTATATGCGCGAGTCCATCCTGGCTCCCAGGGCCAAGGTTGTCGCCGGGTTTATTCCCATCATGCCTTCTTTTCAGGGACAACTTACGGAGGAACAGATCGGCAATTTGATTGCCTATATCAAGGTTCTGGGCAAGTCGCAACCACCGCCGCCTAAGGAAGAGGGGAAGAAATGAGCACGGCCACGCTGGAACCACGCGTGCACGCACCGCGAAATTATCTGAATGCCGACTACGGCTGGAAGTCGTGGCTGTTCACGCTGGATCACAAACGTATCGCGCTGTTGTATCTCGTCTCGATCACGTTTTTCTTCATTATCGGCGGGTCTTTCGCCGTGCTGATGCGCATTCAGTTGGTCGAGCCGCAAGGCGCGCTGGTGCAGCCGGAAACCTACAACAAACTGTTCACGCTGCACGGCGTGGTCATGATTTTCTTTTTCCTGATTCCCTCGATCCCGGCCGTCCTCGGAAATTTCCTGGTGCCGCTGATGGTCGGCGCGCGCGACCTGGCCTTTCCAAAATTGAATCTGCTCAGCTGGTACATCTACATCGTCGGCGGCATGTTCACGCTGTATTCGGCGATCGCCGGCGGCGTCGATACCGGATGGACGTTTTACACGCCCTACAGCAGCACCTACTCGAACACGCAAGTCACCGCGGTCGCCATCGGCGTTTTCATCACCGGATTTTCCTCGATTCTTACCGGCTTGAATTTCATCGTCACCATCCACAAGATGCGCGCCCCGGGTCTGACCTGGTTTCGCTTGCCTCTGTTCATCTGGGCCACCTATGCTACTAGCATCATCATGGTCCTGGGGACGCCCGTCCTCGCCATCACCATCTTCCTGCTGGCGCTCGAACATCTTTTCCACGTCGGCATTTTCAGCCCGGCGCTCGGCGGCGACCCCTTATTGTTCCAGCATCTGTTCTGGTTCTATTCCCATCCCGCCGTGTACATCATGATCCTGCCCGCCATGGGAGTGGTCAGTGAAATCATCGCCTGTTTCGCGCGAAAGCGCATTTTTGGCTACAAAATCGTGGCCTTTTCCAGCGTGGCCATCGCCGTTCTGGGTTTTCTGGTCTGGGGCCATCACATGTTCGTCACCGGACAGTCCGTCTACGCGGGATTAATTTTTTCGCTGCTGAGTTTTCTGGTCGCCATTCCCTCGGCCGTGAAAGTCTTCAACTGGACCGCTACCCTCTACAAGGGGTCCATCTCGTTCGACGCCCCCATGCTTTACGCCATGGGCTTTATCGGATTGTTTACCATGGGCGGACTCACCGGGCTGTTCCTGGCTTCGCTGGCAACCGACGTGCACCTCAACGGCACCTACTTCGTTGTCGCGCACTTTCACTACATCATGGTCGGCGGCGCGGTGATGGGATATCTCGGCGGAATTCATTTCTGGTGGCCGAAAATATCCGGCCGCAAATACCCGAACGGCTGGGCGGCGCTGGCGGCGGCCATTATTTTTATCGGCTTCAATCTCACGTTCTTCCCGCAATTCGTTCTGGGATACCTGGGCATGCCGCGCCGTTACGCGTTCTATCCCGCGGAATTCCAGTTCCTGAATGTGATGTCTTCCGCGGGGGCCACGATCCTGGGCGTTGGCTATCTGATTCCGCTGATTTATCTCATCTGGTCGATGCGCTATGGCCCGGTGGCGGAACCCAATCCCTGGGGCGCTACGGGGCTGGAATGGCAAACACCTTCGCCGCCTCCCACGGAAAATTTTGCGGAAATTCCCGTGGTTACCGAGGAAGCGTACGCCTACGACGAACAGGAGGCCGCCCATGAGTGACGTGGAGTCGCCCCTGCAGCCGGATCACGTTGGCCTCGCGCACCAGTTTGAGGACCTCGATCAGCAGCAGCAATCCGACGAACTGGGCATATGGCTTTTCCTAGTCACCGAAATCATGTTTTTTGGCGGGCTATTCGCTTCCTACGCCATCTACCGCTCTTTTTACTTTGCCGCGTTTGAGGGCGGCAGCCACATCCTGGATGCGCGAATCGGCGCGGTGAACACCATGGTCCTGCTGGGCAGCAGCCTCACCATGGCTCTCTCGGTCCGCTCGGCGCAGACCGGCAACCGCCGCGCGCTCGTTCTTTTCCTGATCGCCACCATGATCCTCGGCGGCGTCTTCCTGGGCGTCAAAGCCTACGAATACAATCAGAAATTTGTCGAGCACGTCGTGCCCGGCCTGGACTGGGCCCCCCAGGGCGAAGTCCTCGCGCACCTGGCCCCCGGCGGCGTCCAGCACGCGCAACTCTATTTCATCTTCTACTTTGCCATGACCGGATTGCACGCCATTCACATGGTCATCGGCATGGGACTTCTCCTGTGGCTGGTTCTTCGCGGTCGCAAGGGAAGCTTTACCCCCCAGTATTTTGCTCCCGTGGAAGTGGTGGGCTTGTACTGGCACTTCGTGGACATCGTCTGGATTTTTCTGTTTCCGTTGCTCTATCTCATTGGCGGGCGCTACTAATGTCACAACTCATCGTGCCGCAAAAGACGTACATTTATGTTTTTCTCAGCCTGATCGGGCTAACGGCCCTGACCACGGGCGTCGCCTACGTCGATCTCGGCCCCTTCAACACCATGGTGGCCCTGGCCATCGCTTTCTCGAAAATGATGCTGGTGATTTTGTTCTTCATGAATGTTCGGCACAGCGGCGGCCTGGTGCGCATCGTTATCGTCGCGGCATTCTTCTGGTTCGCCCTGCTGATGGCCTTCACCATGAGCGACTACCGCACGCGTTCCTGGACCCCTGCGCCCGATTCCTGGTCGTCCGCTCCCCCAACACACCCGTAACTCTTGTCCTCTCTTTATCCTCTGCGGTCTCCGTGCTAGATGTTTTTCGTGCGCCCAGTCGCAAATCGATGCGCGACGGAGTCCACACAGTCCCCAGAAAAATATTCAGCTTGATTTGGAGCGGCCAAAAAACAGAAAACCCGTCCGCTAGAGCGGACGGGCTTTCCAGAGGGGAGAATAGTTCCATGCCAATGCGCGGTAGGCACGCGAACTCTTTATCCTCGCGGTGAGTCTAGAAGAGGAGAAATGGGTATGTCAAGCAGAGAAATGGTTGAAACGAAACGACTATAAGAGTCTTATAATGTGGTGATTAGATGGACGCATTCAAGCTTTAGGTGAGAATTTCAGTCCAGTTTTCAACAATTGCTCGAATTTTCTAATAGAAGTCCTTTGCCTTGATCGGCTTGCTGGAAAGTCCCAGCTGCAGAATTTCAATCTGATTGGTGCGATCGAAAATCTTGTTCGGCAGAAAAATTTTAACCAGCAGCCGAAAACCGCCAAAGCCAATTCCGGCGGCGATGGCCAGCAACATGATCGCCCCAGTTCCCATGAACGCCCCAACCACCATCGTGCCGAAGCCGGGTTCGGTCAGCGTTTGTTTGGGCTCGCTCCACATCACAGCACTTTCGTATCCAACTTGATCGAGAACTTTGTTCGCCGCTTCCCGCGATTCCGCTCCCACGACGACGGCCACGATGGAACTCACGCGCTTGCCGAATAATATCGTCTGGCCTGGCGGCACTCCACCGGGAGGATCAAACGTGAAGCGCCGAAGCATGGCGTCGAACTTCATGGCCGCGATTTGTTGCGTCGGGTAGGATGCCACCAGGAGCGTCTCTTCCTTTCCGCCCACGCGGTAGCGCGCCACGACTGCTTCCGCGCTGTGATCGAAGCCGACCCAGTCGTCCGTGCCGATCGGGACAAATTGCGACAGGCTGAGCGGGCCAATAAAATAGCGTTCCGAGTTGCGCACGCGACCCGGTTCCGGCAGATGATCGCCGATGGTGGGATAGGGAGTGTCGTCCGCGCGCTTCTTCAGCAGATCGGCAAGCCGCTTCAGGTCCGCATCGGTGGGCCGCGCTTGCTTCGCGGGGACTGTGACGTCAAGGAGAAATTCGCCCACGACGATCAGGGCGCGGTCGCGCGAAGTGCTGGAATAGGCCCCTAGATTCGCGAGCGATAGCGAATCGTTGCGCAGGAAAGTATAAGCGCCGAACGCGGAACTTGGATCGCGCAGACGATACATCGTAATGCTCGCGGTTTGTGTTCCTTGCGTGTAAGTCCGCTGCTCGATGGACTTCACGATGTATTCCCGGAACCCCGCCGCGTCCGCCCCCAGAATTTGATCGAGGCCAGCCGGCGGGATGACTGACGAGGGAGCGGAAGCGGTCCATCCGCCAAAGGAAGACGGCAGAACAGTTTGCGCGCCGGCAGGTCGCGCCGCCGCGCCAAAACACAGAAGACTCACAAGCAGGAAGAGGAATCGTTTCATGGCCACTTATATTAGACGCTAAGAGTTTACTGCGAGTTCCCGGATCGCGCCACTATTCCTGAGCGGCTGCCGGGGGCGGGTTGGGGCTGGTTGTTCGCCAGGCTGTTGGTGCTCTGCAGATAGGTTTCGATTCCGCGGTACAGTCCGTCGGCGACGCGCTGCCGGTTTTCCGGCTTCTTCAGCCATTGTTCGTCCGAGGGATTGGAAATAAAAGAAATCTCGGCCAGCACGGAGGGCATGTTCGCGCCGATCAGTACCACGAAGGGAGCCTTTCGCACGCCGCGATTGCGGTCTCCGCGATTGATTCCTTCCATGCGCTTGGCCAGGGAATCCTGAATGATTCCGGCGAAGTCGCGGGACTCTTCTATCTTTTCGTTCTTGGCGATTTTCTGGACGATATCCTGTAAATCGTGGACCCCGTTTTCCGACAAGGCGTTTTCGCGGGAAGCCACTTCCATGGCGTCGCTGGAGCCGGTGAAATTCAGGTAGTAGGTCTCGATGCCGCGCGCATGGCGGTCCTGGCTGGAATTGGCGTGGATGGATAGAAATAGATCGGCGCGCGCGTCGTTGGCGATTTCCGTGCGCTGCTCGAGCGGCACAAAGGTGTCGTCGCTGCGCGTGTACACCACTTCGGCGGATGGCAATCGCTGGTGGATGAGCTTGCCAACGCGCAGGGCCACGTCCAGGCACAAGTCCTTTTCCATCAGCCCGGTGGGACCGATCGTGCCGGTGTCGTGGCCGCCGTGTCCCGCGTCGATCACAATGCGGCCAATCTTCAGGCCGAGCGCGCGCGTCAGCGAGTGCTGGCCGTCGCGTGTCAATTCGGGAGTCGCTGGCGGCCCCATTTCTGTGGCTTGATCGTGTGCCGACTTCCTCGCGTTCGTGCGGCTCTTTTTCGCGGGCGAAGAGCCTGCCTCGGGCGCCGCCGCTTCCACGCTGGCCGGAGCGCTCGCCTCGGCAGATAGCGTCTCCGATTTTGTGGACTGCTTGTCCTTGGCGGGAGCACCCTCGGCGGAGGGCTTTGCACTGGATTTAGCGGGAGCCGTGTCGGCGATCCTGGCGGACTTTTTCGTCGCAGCGCTCGAATCATCGGAGTCGCGCGCCGTTTTGCTGGAATCCGCCGCGCTCGTTTCCTTCGGCGCTGCTGAGTTGTCTTTCGGGACGATTCCCGCGGACTGGGCTACGGCTTTCTCAGAGGCTCTTTCTGAAGGTTTGGAAAGAGTTTCCCTGGTTGGCTTTTCGGTTTTCACCGGCGGAATATCGGTCGTGGGACCGGGCGGTGGGGAAGCCGCGCGCGCGGCCTGCTCTGCCAGGGATGTGGTCCCGTACACATCCACGACCAGCCGGTACGGATTGGGGAGCAGAAATACGGAATAATCCTCGGCGTGATTGACTTCCAGCACCACGCGCACCACCCCGGATTTATTTTGCGCGACGCGGACATCTTTCAGGTATCCACCATCCGTCAATTCCACGGGACTGTGCAGCAGCGCGGCGCTCATCTTGGCATCTTCGATATCGAAGTAAATGCGGTCCGGATTTGAAATGCGCGCCGCCTGGTATTTCACCGGCGATCCCACGTCGATCACGATGCGCGTGTACTTGTCGGCGTTCCATGTGCGAATGTTCGATACCTGCGCGGGAGTCCCATTCGCGGATGGTGCGTCGGAAGGCGATTCTTTTTTCGAGTCCCGTTTGCCATCGCGCTTTGTATCCGTCGCCGCCGGAGCCTTTTCCGCGGCGGCATCCTTCGCGGCAGTCGCCGCTTCCGTCCGGGCCCTTGCCTTCGCTGTCTTCGCGGCGGGTGCGCCGCCCGCATCGGGCGCTTTCATTTGTTCAAGAATGGAGGCTACTTCCGCGGCGTGCGAGGATCGCGGGTGCAGCGCCAGAAACTGTTCGTAGCTTTTTTGCGCGACCACGGCGTCGTGCAAATCGTCCTGCTGGATCCGCGCAATCGCCAGCAGGGCGTCTTCGCGATAGCGCGTGGTCGGATACTCGCGCAACAAAAACTGGTAGGCATCCACGGCCGATTGATAATATTTTTCGGAGAACAGGTCACCCATGGTGCGGTACAACTCGGCCACCTGGTTCAACGCCACCGGCACCGGCATCGCTCGCGGAGTGATCAGGTAAACGCGTTTGTACTCGCGCACAAGCGAAGTGTATTCCTTCAGTGTGCGCGCGCCTTCCGGGCGCGACTCCACTTCCTGGCGCGCTTTTTCCGCGCGGTCAAACTGCGCTTTGGCGGCTTCGCGTTTCTCGTCGGAATTGGTCTTGGCGCCGGAGGCAATACGGGGGAAAATCGACAGAATTAGCAGGGACGCGAATACGACGCGTAAACTGGGCCGGGTTTGGGCGGCTTTCTGCCGCAACGTTTTCCTCATTCGTTCGTAAAAACGACTCGTCCATCCGCTTCAACCGCGC
>Ga0316628_100001350_pt1 | contig 17273 bp, 14 predicted proteins | sample OWC_Aug_M2_C1_D5_FD_207648 | JGI IMG/M metagenome (GOLD analysis project Ga0316628, IMG submission 207648) | Wetland soil microbial communities from Old Woman Creek delta, Ohio, United States - OWC_Aug_M2_C1_D5_C | ecosystem: Environmental > Terrestrial > Soil > Wetlands | place: USA: Ohio... | reverse complement strand
GCTTTTTGATGAGCCGTATCCCGCCAATCTTCCTTTTGTTCAAGATCAAAGTCCAATGAATAGCATCCAAATAGTTATTGGAGGTTATGGCTCGATAGCGCCGCGCCTCAAGGGCGATGTTTACCCGAACGAAAAATAACGAGTGATGAGCGATTGGAATATCTGCGAAGTTCGAAGGGGGACCGATTCCGGACGACGAATACGTTTACGGAGGGGACAGAAATGGAGATCAAGATGACGAAACGGATAAGCTTCAACTTTAGCAATATCTAGGTCGACATCCGTATGGCCTTGCTCTACATCGGGCTCCTGGCAGTTATCCCCCCTTGACTATTACATAATTCGTTATGGAGCCGGCCGCAGGCTTGACAGCGCCTGAGAATAACTCCTATGATGGCCCCCAGAGAGAGAGAAGAGATGAAGTACCAGATGATCGTCGTCGGCCCGCTCGAGACGAATTGCTACCTGGTCTATGACGAAGAAACGCGGGACTGTCTGATCGTCGACCCGGGGGCCGACGCCGACCGCATCTTCCCGGTCATCGCCGAGGAAGGGCTGAAGCCCATCGGCATCTGCAACACCCATGGCCACATCGACCACATCGGGGCCAACCGGGACATGAAGGACAAGTACGACGTCCCGCTTTACATGCACGCCGGCGACAAGGACCGCCAGCCCCGCCTCAACCAGCTGGAGCTGAGTCTTTTTCTCGGGGCGAAGGATTCCCCGCCGGTCGACGCGTATCTCAAGGACGGCGACGAGATTCGCGTCGGCGGGGGCGTTCTCCGGGTGATCCACACGCCGGGCCATTCCCCGGGCAGCATCAGCCTCCTGGCCGACCATTTCCTTCTCTCCGGCGACACGCTCTTTTTCGAGGGCGTGGGGCGGACCGATCTTCCCGGCGGCGACCAGAAACAGATCGAACGGTCCATCCGTGAACGGTTGATGATCCTCCCCGACGACCTCGAAGTCCTTCCGGGCCATGGCCCGTTGACGGCCATCGGCCGGGAACGGGAGAACCTGTCCTTCCTCGAATGATCCCGGCGCCTTCCTCCGCCGATATTCGGGAGGAGTACCTCCGTTTCCTGTCCGTCGAAAAGGGCTTGTCGGACAATACCCGGGCGGCCTACGGCCGCGACCTTGACCGGTTCCTCGGTTTCCTGGCGCGGGAGAAGCAATCCTGGCGGGAGGCCCGGGAATCCGATTTGACGTCTTTTGTCCGGAGCGAGAGCAAAGGGGGTCTCGGGGCCAGGTCGCTGGCCCGGCGGATTTCCGTCCTCAAGTCCTTTTACCGTTTTTGCCTCGTCGACGGCCGCCTGGATAAAAATCCTGCCGCGTCCTTGACGTCTCCGAAAATGTGGTCGGCCCTGCCCAAGTGCCTCTCCGAAAACGAGGTGAAGACGCTCCTGGAGAAGCCCGATTCGTCCGATCCCCGCGGGCTTCGCGACCGGGCCATGTTCGAAGTGATGTACGCCGCGGGGCTGCGCGTCTCCGAGCTGATCACCCTTCGCCCGGCCGACGTCCGGCTGAAAGACGAGTTCATCCTCTGCCGGGGCAAGGGGTCCAAGGAGCGGATCGTCCCCCTGGGCAAATCGGCGGCCAAGGCCGTCGCCCGCTACCTGGATAAAGCCCGGCCGGTCTTTGCCGCTAAAAGGGATGGGGAGGCGTTGTTCCTCACCCGGCGCGGCGGCCCGTTCACCCGGCAGGGATTCTGGAAGATGATGAAGGTCAGGGCCAAGGCGGCCGGGCTGCTCCCGAAGGTCCATCCCCACGTTCTCCGTCATTCCTTCGCCACCCATCTTCTCGAACACGGCGCGGACCTGCGCTCCGTCCAGATGATGCTCGGGCACAGCCAGATCACGACGACCCAGATTTACACCCATGTCAGCCGGGAGCGCCTCCGCCGGGTGTACGACAAGTATCACCCGCGGGCGTAAGGCGCGTAAGAAAAGAATCGCGAAGATGAGGGCTATATTCGGCCGGACTTTTTGACGGGGGAGATCGCCACTGTCACTTCCGCCTCGTGCCGGTTCATCTCGAACAGTCCGCGGTTGTTCTCGGAGTTCGCGGTTCTCCGGACGAAGGTCCAGCGAAAGGTTTTTTCCTGCGTTCCCTCCGTGAGAGCCGGGTCGTCCATGACGATGGAATTCGAGCCGGATTTGACGAAGAGATTGTAGTTCACGCCGGAGGGACGCTCCTGGCCTTCGGCCGAGGCCGGGAGGTGAAGATAAAACCGGTCGAAGGGAAGCGCCCGGGGGACGCCGAATCCGTGGACGATGAAGCTCACGTGCAACCGGCCGCGTTGCATAAGGACATAGGCGACGTTCAGGTCAGGAATCTCGTCGAAGGCGCTCGTCGTCAGGATCCGGACTCCTTCGATTGAAGTCGTCGATTCCTCGGCCGTCCACTCCGTCATTTCGCTGCGGCCTTTGAGCAGGATGTAGTCGTCCTGATCCTGCTCGAGCCCTCCGGACCAGGTGAAGGCCAGTTGGTACCGTCCGGTGGACCGGGTCCGGCCGGCCAACTCGTAATCGCCTTTGACCTTGATGGTCATTTTAATTTCCCATTCGGCCGGCGGCGGGGACGACGGATGAAAACCGTTGCCGTCGGAAGGGAAGGCTCCGATTATAACGAGAAGGGCGCCGGCCGCGGCCGCCCGAAATCGGAAAAGATTCGTCATGCCCGCCTATTGTAGACCGAAAAGGGCGGGTTTTCCAGAATGTGAAAATTTCGCTTGACAGGCGGTGATTCTCCTGCTATCCTGCCGCGGTATACTCGCGGGTTTAATCACTAAACTAGCAGGTTTAAAAATGAGGCCCAAGACGAAGGACATCTTTCTATCGGAGAAGCGGAATCTCCGGGAGCTCGAACGCCGCCGCTCCAACCGCGAAGCCATTCTCCACGCGGCCGAGGCCGTCATCTGCCGCAAGGGAATGGAGGCGACGTCCATGGACGACGTGGCCGCCGAGGCCGGCTTCTCCAAGGCCACCCTTTATAAATACGTCCAAGGCAAGTCGGAGCTCGTCATCGAGCTCCTCATCCATTTCGTCGAGGACCTGGACGAGCGCCTCCGGACGATCGACGAAAGCTCCCTCAAGCCGGAAGCGAAAATCCGGGCCTTCTTCCGGGAAGTCATCCTCCATCAAGCCGAAAAGGAGAACATCTCCAAGGCCTTCCTCGCTGACCGGTCGATCTATCGCCTGATCCACGCCATTGTCGACAGCAAGGGGAATCCCGCGGATGAGGCCGACCGGATTTTTCTCCGCCGTCTCCTGGCTGCCCAGGCGGCCGTCTACAGCCATGTCCAGTCTTTCCTGAAGGACGGGATCGCGGCCGGCGTGTTCCGGCCCATGGTCCTGGAATCCGGCGTCCGCTTTCTCGGGGCCGTGATCCAGGGATTCCAACACGATAAATTTTTCCGGAAAGATAAACCCGATTTGGAAAAAGACGTATCAGATATCTATACGTTCGTCCTTCGAGGGATTGCTTCCGAAACTGAGACTCGCGTTTGAGGAGTAGATCAATATGAAACGAATCCGAGTTCTGACCCCCCTGATTCTCCTGGCGGTCTCCCTCTGCGGCCCGGCCGCGGCCCAGGAAAAGGTGACCCTGACTTTGGAGGACAGCATCCGGCTGGCCCTCAAGCAGAATCCTTTTTATCTGGCCAACCAGGCAAGGGAAGACCAGGCGACCGCCTCCGTCAAAGAGGCCTACGCCGGATTTTTCCCGACCCTTAACGTCCAGGGAACGGATGTCCTCGATAAGAAGGTCTTCACAATCGAGTTCCCCTCGATGATCCCCGGACAGCCCCCGACGAAGGTCAAGTTCGATTTCACCCGGACCTATACCTTCGCGTTCAACTTCAGCCTGCCCGTATACACCGGTGGGCGGCTCGTTTCCGGATACAAATCGGCAAAATTCAACCTCGACGCGACCCGCGAGGCAGTCCGCCAGTCCCGGGAAGAAACCGTCCTCAACGTCAAGAAGGGTTTCTACGGCTATCTCCTGGCCCGGTCCTTCGTCTCCGTGGCCGAGGAAGGCGTGACCCTGGCCGAGAAGCATTACACCAACGTCAAGAACCTCTACGACGTGGGCATGGCTTCCAAGTTCGACTTGCTCCGGTCCGAGGTCCAGCTTTCCAACCTCAAACCCCAGCTGATCCGGGCTCGTAACGCCGTGGCCACGGCCGAGATCGGGCTGAAGATGCTCCTCGGCCTCGACCTGGCCCAGCCGGTCGAGTTCAAGGGCGAGCTGACGTTCCAGGACGTGGAGGCGAACGTCGATGCCAACATCGCCGAAGCCCTGACCCGCCGCCCGGAAATCAATCAGATCCAGTACCAGACGCTGATGGCCGCGGAAATGGTCAAATTGAACCGCGGGGCCGGGCTGCCGACGGTGGCTATCGGTGGCGCTTACAACTACTGGTCCAACCTGTTGAATCTGAAGTCCAGCAGCTGGGAAGACTATTATCAGATCAACCTCGTCCTGAACGTTCCCATCTTCAACGGATTCTCCACCTCGGCCAAGGTCGCCCAGGCCAAGGCCGCCCTCCATCAACTGGAATACAGCCGGAAAGGCCTGATCGAATCGGTCAAGTTCGAGGTCCAGGAGGCCGTCCTGGCCCTCCGCCAAGCCCGAGAATCCCTTCAGTCCCAGGAGAAGAACGTCGAACAGGCCCAGGAAGCCGTCCGGATCGCCGAGCTGAACTATTCCGAAGGCCTGGCCACGAACCTCGACGTCAGCTCGGCCCAAGTCGCCCTCTCCCAGGCCAAAACAAACCGCGTCCAAGCCTTGTACGATTACGCCGTCGCCCTGGCCCAGATCGAAAAATCGGTCGGCAAGGGCTCGGATCGTTATGCCGAAGAAGCCAAGTAACGGAGTGTCATCATGTTAAAGAAACTCAGCCTCGTCGTCCTGATCCTCGCGATCGCCCTCCTTGTCCCGACAGCCTGCAAGAAGGCGGAAACGTCCGCGGCCGCGGCGTCGAATGCCGGCGCCTCCGCGTCCCTGGGGACCATGCCGGTCACGGTCGAAACCGTCGCCCGCAGGCGCGTTTCGGAAAAGCTCATCTATACCGGCGTTGTCGAAGCGGCTCGCAAAATCAACATCACGCCTGAAACGGGCGGAAAAGTCGCCCGCATCCTGGTCGAGGAAGGGCAGGTCGTCCAGCAAGGCCAGCTGCTGGCGGAGCTCGATACGGCTTCGATCCGGCTGCAGCTCCAGCAGGCCGAAGCCGGCGCGGCCGTGGCCGAAGCCAATGCCAAGAACGCCCTCCGGAATAAGGAGCGGATGGACCGGCTCGCCGCTGAAAAAGCGGTGTCCGACACCCAATACGAACAGGTCAAATTGGCCGATGAAGCGGCCAAGGCCCAGCTGGCTCAGGCCGCGGCCGCCGTCAACATGGCCAAGCACGCCATGGATCAGGCCGTGATGGTCGCTCCCTGGAGCGGTATCATCGCCTCGAAAAATGCCGAGGTCGGCGACGTCATCAATCCGATGATGAGCGGATTCGGCGGGGGCGGCGCCGGCGGCGTGGTGACGTTGGTCGATTACGGCCGGATCAAGATCGTGGTCGAAGTGTCGCAGAACGACATCCTCCGGCTGGCCCGGGGCCAGAAAGCCGTAGTCAAGGCCGGACCGGCCGAGGCGACCGGCACGGTCTCCGTCGTCAATTCGGCGGCCGATCCGGCCTCCAAGAAATTCCGGGTCGAGATCCTGGCCGATAATCCGGGGCTCGTGCTCCGGCCGGGAACGTTCGGATCCGTCGTCTTCGAGGTCAACTCGCATGAGAATGCCCTGGCGATTTCCCAGATGGCCGTCCTGTCCGACTCCTACGTTTTCGTGGTCGAGAACGGGAAAGCTGCCAAGCGGAACGTCCGCCTGGGCTTGAAAAACACGACGCTGATCGAAGTCCTGGAAGGCTTGAAGGAAGGCGACCAGGTCATCATCGAAGGCAACTACGGCCTCGTCGAAGGCACGCAAGTCGAAATTAAAAGGTAAACGTCCATGCAGCTCCCAAATTTTGCGGTCAACCGCCGCGTCTCGACGGCCATGATCGCCCTGATCCTGGTCGTCGTCGGCGGCATTGCGTTCACCCGGCTGGGGCTGGACCTGTTCCCCGACCTCGAGTACCCGACGGTTTCGGTCATCACCACGTACCGGGGCGCGGCGCCCGAAGACATCGAGAACACGATCACCAAGAGAATCGAGCAGGTCGTCAGCTCGGTCAACCGGGTCAAGAAGGTCACCTCGACCACCTCGGAAGGCACGTCCGTTGTCCAGGTCGAATTCGAATGGGGGACGAACCTCGATTTCGCCGCCCAGGACATCCGCGACCAGATCGGGCTCTATAAGGCCTACCTTCCCACGGCCGCGAGCGACCCCCTGGTGGCCAAGTTCAGCATGTCCCAGATCCCGGTCATCTTCTGGGGCGTCGTCGGGAACCGGCCCTCGGCCGAAATCAAGACCATCGTCGAGGACGAGATCGCCCGGCGCTTCGAGCGCCTCGACGGCGTGGCCGCAGCCACGGCCTTTTCCATGGACACCCGGGAAATCCTGGTCGACGTCGACAAGAATTCCCTGACGACCTATGGCTTGTCGTTCGACCGGGTCATGGGCGCCCTGATGATGGGCAACCAGAACATGCCGGCCGGCCACCTGGTCGAGCGGCATTCAGACTATCTCGTCCGGACCATCGGAGAGTTTACCTCCCTCGATGACGTCCGCAACACCATCGTCGGATCCACGGCCAAGGGCCAGCCGATTTACGTTCGGGACCTGGCCGAAGTCAGGGATACCAACAAGGAGACGCGTTCCATCAGCCGGATCGAGGGCCAGAAAGCCGTTTTCCTCATGGTCAGCAAGAGGTCCGGGGCCAACACCGCCCTGGTCGGCAAGGCCGTTAAGGCCGAGCTTGAAAACCTAAAGAAAACGCTCCCCTCGGACATTAAATTCCTTCAGATCATGGACCAGTCGGAGATGATCCAGGGCGTCACCAAGGAAACCGGCAACACCGCCTGGTTGGGCGGGTTGCTGGCCGTTGGCCTGATCTTCCTTTTCCTCTGGAACTGGCGGCCGACGCTGATCATCGGCGTGTCCATTCCGCTGTCGATCATCACGACATTCATCGCTCTCTATTTCGCCGGGTATACCCTGAACCTCCTGACTCTCGGGGGATTGGCCTTGGGCATCGGGATGCTGGTGGACAACTCCATCGTCGTCATTGAGAACATGTTCCGCCACGTCCAGGAGGGAAAGGACGCGAATACCGCGGCCAAGATCGGCGCCTCGGAAGTCGGGATGGCCATCACCGCCTCCACCCTGACGACCATCGTCGTCTTTCTCCCCATGGCCTTCGCCCAGGGGATCACCGGCGTTCTCACCCGCGGACTGGCCTTGTCCGTGGTTTTCTCCCTGGTCGCCTCGCTGTTCGTCGCCCTGACCGTCGTTCCGGCGATGGGCTCGGTCCTATTCCGGAGAAGGCAGGGGGCGGGGACGGACATAAAAAAGAGAATCGGCCGCGATTTCGAAGGCGCGCGGATGAAGTACCGCCGGGCCCTGGAGTGGGCCTTGAGCCACCGCAAAATCGTCCTTTTCGGCGCTTTCGGCGCGTTTCTCGTCTCCTTGGCCCTGATTCCCGTCCTCGGGACGGAATTCATGCCCTCGATGGACCGGGGAATGCTGGTTCTGAACGTCAAAACGCCTGTCGGCACATCGCTCGAGGAAACCAACCGGATCGTGACGATGATCGAGGACATTATTCGCAGCCGTCCCGAGGTCCAGATCACCTCGGCCCAGGTCGGTTCCTCGGCCGAGGAAAACGCGTCCGACCAGGGCTTCGGCGGGAGCCCGACCGGCCCCCATGAAGCCCAATTTTTCGTCGGACTCAAGCCCGTTGCCCAACGCAAGCTTTCCGACGCCCAAATCCTCGAGGAGATCCGGAAAAAGATCCCCAAGATCGAGGGCGTCAAGTTCGAAGCCACGGACATGGCCGCCCAAATGATGGGCGGGGCCGCCGCTCCGGTCGAGATCAAGCTCTTCGGCAAGGACTTGGAAAAGCTGCGGGAAATCGCCGACGGGCTGGTCGCTAGGCTGAAGGACGTCCCCGGCCTCCGCGACGTGACCCATACCTTGTCCCAGTCCAAGCCCGAATATCATCTGAAAATCGACCGCGACAAGGCCGCCCGGTTCGGGTTGTCCGTCGCCCAAGTCGAATCCGCCGTCCAGGTCGCGACCATCGGCCAGGTGGCCACCCGCTACCGGGAAGCCGGGGACGAGTACGACGTCCGCGTCCGTTTCAAGGACGAGTTCCGGAAGACCATCGCCGCCGTCCGCAATATTCCGATTTCAACCCCGCTGGGGACGACGGTCACGCTTGATCAGGTGGCCGATATCGAGACGGGCTCCGGACCGATCCAGATCGCCCGCGATAACCAATCCCGCCGCGTCTCCGTCACCGGCAACATCGCCGGCCGCGACCTGGGGAGCGTGGTGAAGGACGTCCAAGCCCGGATGGAAGGTATTGATCGGCAGCTGCCGGCCGGATACTTCGTCGAAATCGGCGGTTCCTATTCCCAGATGACCGAGGCCTTCACCACCCTGGCCTGGGTTTTCGCCCTGGCCCTCCTCATGGTCTACATGGTCATGGCCTCGCAGTTTGAATCTTTCCGGGATCCGTTCATCATCATGTTCACGATCCCCCTCTGTTTCATCGGGATCGTCCTGGGGCTTCTCATCGCCGGTCGGCCGATCAACCTCCCCGTCTGGATCGGGATCATCCTCCTGGCCGGGGTGGCGGTCAACAACGCCATCGTCATGATCGACTACACCAATCAGCTCCGGCGCGAAGGCATGGACAAGAAGGAAGCGATCATCCGAGGCTCCGTGATTCGTCTGCGCCCGGTCCTTCTGACCGCTCTGACAACCGTTCTCGGCGTCCTCCCCATGGCCATCACCGGCGGCGAAGGCTCGGAAATGCGCATTCCCCTGGGCATCACTTTGCTCGGCGGCCTGACGACCACGACCTTTCTGACGCTGTTCGTCATCCCGGTCATGTACAGTCTCTTCGAAAAAGTAAGGTTCCGGGAGAAAAAGGCCAAGGCCTGATTTCGATTTCGTCCTCGCCCCGCGGCTCTTCCGGGCCGCGGGGCTTTTTTTTGTTTTTATTCCCTCGGGAGCGTCGAGAGAAGAACGTCAGGGAAGGGGTTTTCACGGATTTGACCGAACTCCCTGTCGCGGCTATCATCCGCGATAAGGAGAGCACACCGTGGGTTACGAAAAAGACGTCGAATCGGTGGATGCCATCATCAAGGCGCTCTACGAAACGATTTCAGGCCCGGCCGGCCCAAAGGACTGGGACCGGGAGCGGCATTTCCTGCATCCTTCGGCCCGGATGATGCGCGGCCTCCCCGAGGGGGCGCCGGCCTCCGCTCCGCCGACGGCCGGCCTTTGGATCATGGACACCGAGGAATTCATCAGCTACGCGGAGCCCGGGCTTCTGGCCGAGGACTTCTACGAGATGGAGACCGGACGGGAGGAGTTCCGCTTCGGCCGCTGGGTTTACGTCGCCAGCGCGTATGCCAGCGCCCGCCGGCCGGATCTCCCGCCGTTCGCCCGGGGCATCAACGGCATTCAGTTATGGTTCGACGCCGGCCGTTGGTGGATCATGAGCGTGATCTGGGACTGGGAAGGGGAGGGGAATCCCATTCCAGAACATCTCCGCGGCCCGGCGGGGAAATAGCTTTTTTCATCCTTCTCCCGCCGGGAGATCTTCTTCGACTTTCTTCTTTTTTGGTTCTTTTGCCTGCGTCGAAAGGAAGGGATTTTTCAGGACGAAGCCTTATATCTCAAAAAGGCCCCGATCTTTCCGTAATGGTCGAGCCGCGTGGGCGAGGTGACGTATTTGACGTCGCAGTGGCGGCGGACGGCCGCCTCGATCGCCTCGTCGATGATGTCCGGGCGTGTCTCCGTCTTGCGCTCGCAGGCCGGGCACTTGAGCTCATCGGCGTAAAGCAGGCTGCAGCGCGGGCAGAATTTCCCGGGAACGAGGTGATGCCGGGTCACGACCAGCGTCTGGACCTCGCCCTTGTTGAGGGCGGCCAGGCAGTCGCGGAGGCCGGACCGGGCCTGCTTGCCCTTCTCGATCTCCCCGACGAGCTTCTTCAAGAGGGTGTCTTCCTCCCCGGCTTTCAGCCGCCGCTCCAGGTCTTCGGCCTCGTGGAGGACCTTGTCCAGCGGGTCGGCGGGCTTGGCCTTGAGCCGGCCCTTGATCTTCTCCCGGACCGTCGGATTGAGGAGGGATTCGAAATCGCCGTAAAGCTCGTCGGTGCAGCCGATCCAGAGCCCGGCGAAGCCGTTCTTTTTCAGGATGTCGAATGTCGTCTGGGCCGCCCGCTTGAGGTGGCCGTGAACAAGGGCGTCGACGTGCCGTTCGATCCGCTTGGTCTCCTGTCCTTCGACGCCGCTTTTAGCCTTTTTGGGGATGTCCGAAGACAGGCTGGCCAGCGGCCCGATCCGGCTCATGTAGACTTCGTACCAGCGGGCTTCCCGCCGGTCGAGGATCAGGACGAGGAACCGGCGGCGGCTTTCGAGAATCCGGTTGACCGGCCGGATGTAGGGATTGCGGTCGAACACGATGCGGTTCTGGGGCGCCTCGGGAAGGTCGAGCGTTTCCCAGAAGCCCGCTCCGGAACAGGAATAAACGGCCAGGCCGGGAGCCGAGGACGACATATTGTTGGCGCAATAGGCCTCGATGGCGGCCAGGTCCTTTTCAAGGGACCCTTTTTTATCCCGGGCCGCGTCCATCGCGGCGGCCTCGGCCCGGGCGCCGGCGATCATGTTGCGGGCGTCCAGGAGAATTTCTTTGCGCGTTCGCTTGGCGGGGTCGACGTCGAGAAAAAACGACGTAGTCAGCAGGGAGCCGCCCTGAAACCGGCTGAGGGCGACGATCTGTTCGCGGACTTGAGATGGCATGAAGCCTCCTTTGCCTGCATTATTCATAAATATTCTAAGATCCCATATTTTTGAGTAATATTTTTAAGACAAGAATAACGAGTATTTTCCCTTCGGGCGATGCCTTTGCTCACTCCATGAGCCGAAGCAAGTCCCACACGAGCCTTGCGAGTCGGGGCGAACCGATATGGCCGCATCTGCTTCGTTGCAAAGGGTTCGCGGTGCGACTAGCACGGCTTCACCCTTCGCGCCTTGCATCTGCAGCCATCTCGGCTCGTGAATAATGCAGGCACAAAAATAGACTGAGATGCTTTACTAGGGAGAAAAACGACGCTGAACACGGGAAGGGAAAGCGTCATGTACCCTAAAGATAAGGGGCCTTCCGGCTAATGTCAAGCCGGCCCGGAGGGGCCCTGAGCGGCTCTTTACAGGCGGCCCGAAACCCTTTATAATACACTGCTTCCTGAGTGCGGAAGTGGCGGAATTGGCAGACGCGTAAGCCTCAGGAGCTTATGGCCGAAAGGCTATGGGGGTTCAAATCCCCCCTTCCGCACCAACATTCGAATCTTCGAACCCCGGTTTCGTTTTTCCTTTTTTTCTTTAAAAACGAAAGGCTCTCCGTGGTCGCCTCCATTTCTTGACGTCTTTCGAAACAGAGTGATAATCTCTGTCTTTGTTGACGAGGGAAAGCTCGAATACCTCTTGCCATATCTTATCGCGGATCTATTTTGATGGAGAGAAGCGATAATGAAATACGAGATCAGATGTACGACAGTAAAAGGGTTCGTAGCCGCTTTTCTGGCGCTCTGGGCAATCTCCGCGGTGGTGTGGATTGTCGCGTTCAAATTCCCGATGAATGCGCTCCTGGCCCCCATCGCGCCGATTTTCTACGGCGGCCTTCTCCTATTTACGGGGGGCAATCCCGTGATTGGAATCTTATGCGTCGCCGTGACCGGAATCGCGGGCGGCCTGATCTTTGAAAGCATATTTCGAGGGCCGCGAACGCTTGTCAGAGTTTTTGCGTATGTGATGCTGGCGGTATATTGGTTCTTGAGTTACGAGTTGCTTGGTGGCTTCGGAGGTGGATAAATCGTTAGGTATTAACCCTCCCCCCGATTTGTTTTCCGCTCCGAAATCTGATAGATAGTATCCGTTTATAATGCGGCGCGCGGGCGCGACAAACGGAGGAACGATTTCCATGAGAACCAAATCTCTCGGCCTCGGCATCCTCGTTCTCGGCCTGCTGATCGTGACGGGCTTTGCCGCTTGCCGGAAAAGCGAAGCTCCGGCGGCTCCGGCCGCTTCCGATTCCGGGAAAGGACGGACCTCCATGAACGTGGTCAAGACGCCCTTCGGCTCCCTCCCCGACGGTTCGGCCGTCGACCTCTACACGCTGACGAATTCCAACGGGATCACGGCCGGTTTAATGACCTACGGGGCGACGCTCGTGTCCCTCAACCTTCCCGACCGGAACGGCGCCTTCGCCGACTGCGTTCTCGGCTACGAGACGCTCGACGGGTATCTTAAGGCCAGCCCGTACTTCGGGGCGATCGTCGGCCGGTATGGTAACCGGATCGCCAAAGGAAAATTCACCCTCGACGGGAAAGAATACACGTTGGCCACGAACGACGGAGCCAACCACCTCCACGGCGGGCTCAAGGGATTCGACAAGGTCCTTTGGAAGGGCGAGGCGGTCCGGGATTCGTCCGGCGTCGGCGTCCGGTTCTCTTATCTCAGTCGGGACGGCGAGGAAGGCTACCCCGGAAACCTCGAAGCCGTCGTGACCTACGTCTTGAACGACAGCAACGAATTGATCATCTCTTACGAAGCGAAGACCGACCGGCCGACCGTGGTCAACCTGACCCATCACAGCTATTTCAACCTCGCCGGCGGGACGCGGAACATCCTCGGCCACGAGCTGACCCTGGTCGCGGACAGGTATACGCCCGTCGACGCCGGTTTGATTCCGACCGGAGTCCTGGCCCCTGTCGCCGGCACGCCGATGAGCTTCGAAACGCCGGCGGCCATCGGTTCCCGAATCGCGGCCGTGCCGGGGGGATACGACCACAATTACGTCCTTATGAGCGGGGGAAAGACGATGGCCCTCGCCGCCCGGGTCGTCGAGCCCGAAAGCGGGCGGGTGATGGAGATCAGCACCTCGGAGCCGGGGATCCAGTTCTATTCCGGGAACTTCCTGGACGGGACGATCACCGGGAAAGGCGGCCGGGTTTATCAAAAGCATTGGGGCTTCTGCCTCGAAACTCAGCATTTCCCCGATTCGCCCAATCATCCAAGCTTCCCCTCGACCGTCCTGCGGCCGGGGGAGACCTTGCGCTCGATGACCATTCATAAATTTTCGGCGAAATAACCGGAGGGACTCCCGATGACAAAGAAACGCGCAACGCAGATCGTCTTTCTTTTGGTGTTCGTTTTGGCGGCCGGCTTGGCCGGCGCCCAGGACCGGATCAAAACGTATCCCGGCTATGAACGCTACACAAAAATCAGCCCGCAGCTGCGGGACGCGGTCAAGCCCGGGGTCATCCGGGCGACCTGGAAAGACGAAGGCAAGGCCTTTGAATATACCCGCGACGGGAAAATCTTTCGTTTCGACGTCAAGAAGAAAAAACTGACCGAGGTCGGCCCGGCTCCCGCCCCGGCCCAGGGCCAGGACCAGTTCCGCCGGCGCGGCGGTCCCGAGCGCGGCCGCCAGTTCACCGAGGCGGTCTCGCCGGATAAGAAATTCAAAGCCTTTTATCGCGACCGCAACCTCTGGCTGAGCGATCCCGACGGCAAGAACGAGATCGCGATCACGACCGAGGGCAATGCCGCGGGCCGGATCAAGTTCGGCACGGCCAGCTGGGTTTACGGCGAGGAATTGGGTCAGACCTCGGCGATGTGGTGGTCGCCCGACTCCACCAAGCTCGCCTTCTACCGCTTCGACGAAAGCAAGGTCCCCGATTACATCCTCCAGATGGATCAAACCAAGCTCTATTCCAAGGCCGATATCGAGGCTTATCCCAAGGCCGGCCAGCCCAACCCCGTGGCCGACCTGTTCGTATACGATGTCGCGACGAAGAAGACCACGACCCTCGATGTCCGAAGCGGCAAGCCGTTCGCCGATGATGTCGTCGGACATTACGCCTACGGCGTTTCCTGGTCCCGGGATTCCAAGGAGCTCCTCTTCAACCGGACCAACCGCCGGCAAAACATCATGGAATTCACGGCCGCGGACCCGGCGACTGGAGCCTGCCGGGTGATCATTCGCGAGGAATGGCCGACCGGATGGGTCGACAATTCCCCGGAAATCTCCTGGCTCGCCGACGGAAAACGCTTCCTCTGGATGTCGGAGCGCACGGGATTCAAGAATTACTACCTCTATGACCTTTCGGGAAAGATGCTGGCGACCATCACCAACCATCCCTTCGAGGCGGCCGGCATCGTCCGAGTCGACGAAAAAGCCAAAACTCTCTACTACCTGGCGCGCGACGGGGCCAATACCATGATGCTCCAGCTCCATAGGGTCGGGATTGACGGGAAAAAGGACGTTCGCCTGACCGATCCGGCCTATAACCACGCCGTCGACCTTTCGCCCGACGGAAAATATTTCCTCGATGCCTGCCAGACCCACGATGTGCCGCCGTTTACCCGGCTGGTCGACGCCAAGGGAAAAATCGTCGCCGAGATCGTCAAAAGCGACATGACGAAATTCGATGAGCTCGGCCTGAAGAAGGTCGAGATGTTTTCCTACAAGGCCGCCGACGGGACGACCGATCTCTACGGAATGCTCCAGTTCCCCTCGAATTTCGATCCGTCGAAAAAGTATCCGCTCCTGGTCTCCGTCTATGCCGGACCGGAAACCAACGGCGCCCGGGAAACGTTCACGACGCCCAACGCCCTCACCGAATACGGCTTCCTGGTCGCGTCCCTCGACTCCCGGAGCGCCGCCGGGAAGGGGAAGCGCGCTCTGGACGCCATCTACCTGAAGCTCGGCATCGTCGAGATCGACGATCAGGCCGCCGGGGTGAAGGCCCTGTGGGACCGGCCGTACCTCGACAAAACCCGCGTCGGGATCCAAGGCACGTCCTACGGCGGGTATTCCTCGGCCATGGCCCTCGTCCGGTATCCGGACGTCTTCGCCGCCGCCTGTGCCCAGTCCGCCGTCACGACCTGGCTCCAGTACGACAGCATCTACACCGAGAGGTACATGTGGATTCCGGCGGAAAACAAGGAAGGCTACGAGAACGCCGAGGCGATGAAGTACGTCAACAACCTGAAGGGCCGGCTGATGATCTATTACGGCACGGCCGACAATAACGTCCATCCGACCAACTCGATGCAGCTCATCAAGGCCCTTCAGACCGCCGGCAAGAGCTTCGAGGTCCAGGTTGGGCCCGATTTGGGCCATACAGGCCTCAACCAGGCCCGGATGATGGAGTTTTTCATCGAGAACCTCGTCCTGAGATGAACTTTTTCCTCCCGTTTTCGTTTATAGAGACGGGAGAACAAAAATGAACTCGTCTTCGGCCAAAACCCTGGGTATCATCCTCGTCGTTTTTGCCGTCCTGGCCTTCGTCGGGATCCTCCGGTTTTTCCTCTGGATCCCCATGGGCGTCGCCGACGGCATCGGCCACGGCTGGCACTCGACCTTTTCCAACCATAGCTGGACCTGGTTCTGGCCTTGGGCCGGGTTCGCCGGCTTTTTCGCCCTGGTCCACTTGTTCTTCTGGATCCTGGTCATCGTCTGGGTCTACCGTGACGCCCAGAAACGGGGCAAGGAAGCGATCCTCTGGGCCCTGCTGGTCTTTTTCCTTCATTGGATCGGGCTCATCATCTGGCTGATCGTCCGGTCCGGACATCCGGTGAAACCGGCGGCGCCTCCCGCTCCTCCCGCCCCCCCGATGCCGCCGCCGCCGGTGATCGTCACGCCCCCGCCGGCCAAACCGGCGGCCTGCCCGGCCTGCGGAAAGCCCGCCCAATCGGAATGGAGCGTCTGTCCGTTCTGCGGCGCCAAGCTCTAAGCCGATCTCTCTTCTTTAGGATCGCGCCTTCCATTCAGCCGCAAGCCGCTTGAATTCGGGATCGGCGTAGGCGAAGAAGGCCTGCAGCCCGGAGCAGAAATGATTCAAGCCGCGATCCCGGGGATCGCGGACCCTGTCTTTGGGACATCCTCCCCGGCAAAGAGCCCGCCATTCACACCCGAGACATGCGGCGGGCAGCTCCGCCTTCCTCCTTCCGAACCCGGTCTGCCGGGCGGAATTCAGTATGTGTTCGAGCCGGCCTTCGAGCACGTTCCCTAGCTTCCACTCCTCTTCGACAAAAAAATCGCAAGCGTAGACGCTCCCGTCATGTTCGACGACGAGGTAGCTGCCGCATTCGGGGAGCAGGGTGCATTCCGGCGGTTCGAGGCCGGCGTAGAGGTAGAAGAGAGAGTCGAAGAAGCGAACGAACGTCGTCGGCTTCCCGTCGCGGAAATCGGCAAGCCAGAGGTCGAAGACCGCGATAAGAAAATCGCCGTACGCGCCGCCGGGGGAGGAAAAAGGCGCCGCCGTGGAGGGATCGCCGGGGTCGGTTTCGACGCAGGGAATGAACTGCATGTGGACGAGGCCGAGGTCTTTTAAGAAGCCGTAGATTTCGGCCGGATGCCGGACCGTCTCGGCGTTGACGACGGTCAGGGCGTTGGTTTCGACGCCCTCGTCCAGAAGCAGCTTCGCCCGGTCGATCGTCTCGACCCAGGTCGGACGGCCGCCGGCCTTGAGCCGGAAACGGTCATGGAGCCCGGCCGGGCCGTCAAGCGAAAGGCCGACGAGAAACCGGTATTCGCGGAGAAAGCGGGCCCAATCGCGGTCGAGAAGGAGGCCGTTGGTCTGCAAGCCGTTGCCGACGGTCTTGCCCCGGCCGAAGGCCTTCTGAAATTCGACGGCTTTGCGGAAAAAATCAAGGCCGGCCAGGGTCGGCTCTCCGCCCTGCCAGCCGATCGATACTTCGGACGTCCGCTGATCGAGAAGCTGGCGGATGGTTTCCTCGAGAACCGCGTCGCTCATCCGGTGAACGGCCGGCCCCGGAAAGACGCGGGCCTTGTCCCGGTAAAAACAATAACCGCAGGCGAGGTTGCAGTCCGGACCGGCCGGCTTGACCAGGATCGAGGACAGGATTTTCCGGCCGCGCGCACGGTGTCGGGTCATCGGATGATTTGCCTTCTCGCACAAGGAATCTTAACGTTATATCCGCCGCGGCTCAAGACGATGTATTGGTTCAGTAGATTAGTGACACTCGCCAATTCCCGCTCGATCCCAGAAGCCCAAGCCGGGGGCCGCTCGCCGAGA
>Ga0316628_100001349_pt1 | contig 17274 bp, 21 predicted proteins | sample OWC_Aug_M2_C1_D5_FD_207648 | JGI IMG/M metagenome (GOLD analysis project Ga0316628, IMG submission 207648) | Wetland soil microbial communities from Old Woman Creek delta, Ohio, United States - OWC_Aug_M2_C1_D5_C | ecosystem: Environmental > Terrestrial > Soil > Wetlands | place: USA: Ohio... | reverse complement strand
TGAACTGTTCGACCAATTAGCAGAAGATCTAGCAAAAATTTTAACAGCGTAAACGTCATACAATAAAGGCAGGCAAGACGGGGGTTCGATTCCCCATCTCCACCAAAAGCGCACTAAAAAGTAGCGGATCGAGATAGTATCAATATGATCGACAGCATTTTAGCGTGCTTCTGATGGGGGTGACCAGGCTTCGATTGCGTGAGAATAGGTATGATGCGCTCGTCAGGAGTAGACGTAAAAAGCAAAAACAAGTAAACGCAGCGTCTAACGACACTATCTACGCTCTCGCAGCTTAAGAGTTAGTAGGTTGGGGATTTGCAGATTGTTCCTTATTACCCAAACGATCTGCTCTATTTTTCTTTCTCGATTCTAACATTTTTTGTTTGGATTCAGGATTCTTCATGGGATTCTTCAATGGATCTCCAAAAGTAGTACTTCCCTTTATTCCTTTATTCCATGGCACTCTTTTTGCATTCGGTGGGATTGGGATTCCTTTTCGACTGGGACGCAGAGATGCCCCATATACATTTTTGCACTTCATATTGCAGTAGTAATGCGGTTTTTGCGCATGGTGACAAAATTCTTCCCTATAAATTGTAGCACCACAGCATGAGCATGAATACGTACGAACTTCTTTTGGTTTGGTTTTTAGTTTTCGGTTCAATTCAGACATAAGTGCAGATTGCATCTCTCGACGAGATGATGGAGCAGATTTCCAATTAGCAGCCATAACTATACCTCTATTACCCAACGGAACTTTTGCCCATGCTGCCTTTGAATATCTTCCATCCGCGTTGTGGTTATTTGCTTTCATGTATTCAGACTGAGATTTCTTTGCAGCTTCATATAAAATTGAGTTTGACTTATATTCCCTCTCATTATACGGCGTCTTTGAATTTGACATACGAACAAATGCAGTTATCATTTGATGCCGTCTATGGTTATCAGCAAACATTTTAGTTAATAATAAATGACATATGTAATGTTCTCTGGCTGTTAACATAATCAAGTTATTGGGATCTGTTTCACCACCCAAATTAAAACTTTTTGGTAACACGTGATGTTTTTCTCCATAACCAGAGATATATGTTGAATTTTCAACAATGGATGCATACCATTTAGTGTATTTGTTGGGTATCGCTATTGAAACAAGATGTTGTAAGTATGTAAGCATACACTCTCCTCTTAATTGACTAACGATAGTATTTATGCGTTGGCAGCATAAACTAAACAAAGACATTATTAAATTACAGTTTTACCCAATAAACTTGCGGGGTTTTCATGGTGTCATATTGGTTATCTATATAAATAGTCATACCGTTGACTGATTTACAAAGGAGTTACAATGACAAGCCAACACAGCACGCACGTAAGATCCACTACATTAAACTCCGATGAAGATGGCGAAGAAGCAAAATTCCCCTTTCAAAAAAGAAAGCCCTACCAGCATTACGAACAAACCTTCACAGCACAACATATTCACTTTTATCTAAGTGAAGAAATTGGCGAACCACATACCTACACCGATATGATTCACCGCATCAATGTTGCTGGTCCTAATGATGTTGTGTTTATTCACTTGAATACCCCAGGTGGACAACTAGATACTGGTGTCCAACTCATCAACGCAATGAACAATTCCCAAGCAAGAATCGTGACAGTGCTCGATGGAATGGCCTATTCACTAGGCACATTGATCTTCTTGTCAGGCAATGAAATGATTGTGAATGACAACTGCATGATCATGTTCCATAACTTCAGAAGTGGTCTTGTTGGTAAAGGTAACGAATTGTCTTCCCAGCTCGAATCAACTATCAAGTGGTTTAACACTCTAGCGAAAAAGATCTACGTTCCATTCATGACGGATGAAGAATTTGCAAGTGTTGTGCGTGGTGAAGACCTGTGGATGCAATCTACAGAAATTCGTAAAAGACTTGACAGAATGTCCAAGTTGCAAGAAGAAGGTGCTAAGCCAGCTAAACAGACCAGAAAAAAGAAGGCCAAAGCAGAAGTTGACGAAACTGAATAATTTCGCGTATACTCCTTATGTTATATAAGGAATAAATGTGAACCATGTTACGCTGCAGGACATAATTCGTCAATATGTCCACTTACCCAATAGGAGAAATCACCAAGGCTGGTACTCCGTATTGTGCAAGGTGTGTAATGACCACGGTCGTAAGGGTCCTCGTGCAGCGTTTCGATTTGACGGGGAAGCAGTGGGATACCACTGCTTCAACTGCAACCATGCAGCTTTATTTGACCCAGAAGCGCATGCTGAAATTCCTCAGAAAATGGTTGCAGTCCTCAAAGGATTTGGTATTCCGGAAACGGATTGGCAAGTCATCAATATGCAGCTTCTTGGTAAAGAGATAAACCACAAGAAGCAATCTCAAATTCTCAACATTGAACCAGGCGTAATCACATTACCGCCATACTTCTATCCAGTTATTGACAACAATGATGAATGGAATCAAGTAGCAATTGAGTACCTAGCTGACAGAAAAGTCAGTTTCAAGGATTATCAGTTCTACGTTGGAAAGAAGGGTGAACATCCCGATAGTAAACGCTGGCATGGACGTTTAATCATTCCCATTTACAAAGATCGCAAGCTCGTATTTTATCAGGGTAGGGATATGTCAGACACGCAGGAACAAAAGTATTTGAGTCCTGGTGTATCGAAAGCTAGTGTTCTTTATGGGTATGAAAATATTTTTGAAAACACGTCAGCGCCACTATATATAACAGAGGGTTGGTTTGATGCTTACCACATCAAAGGTGCAGCTATCTTCGGCAGAAAGATATCACCTATTCAGCAGGCATGGTTCAGACAAACAAGTAGAACCAAAGTTGTTGTGCCAGATAAATCTGGTGATGGTAGGGATCTTGCTATGCAAGCTCTGGGCCTCGGTTGGTCTGTTAGTTTGCCTGATATAGGATCATGCACTGACGTCAATGCTGCAATCCGACGTTACGGACAATTGTATGTTCAAAAGACCATACATGATAATACGTACACAGGACTTGAAGCCGAGGTTATGTTGGGAATTTATTGCACCAAATGAACAAACAAGAGGCCAGGAAGTTTATACGCAGCCATATCAGAAAAAGAGGTCATCAGTCAGTAACAGTGACAGATCGTTTGATACTGAAATGGTGGCATATCTTTAATGTAGCAGTTTTTCACGGTCAGTTGCACAAACCGTATCTAATTACCATCACCAAGCTACGAAAAGCGTGGGCTTGGGCGCAGCAGAGTTGCATCAAAGGACAAATAAACATTATAATCTGTCCTACTTTCAAAACCCGAAAACTATTTTTAAGTGTACTCATTCACGAAATGGTTCATGCTTGGGAAATGCAACATCATAGCAAGATGGGGCATGGCAAACGATTTTTTAAGTGGGGAAGCCGAATAAAATGGACAACCGGTCTGGTACTATCACAGAAAGTAGCAGAAGGATAAGGAGAAGAACATGGATTTTATGACAACAACATCAGCAGTACCAGCACCTGAAGCAAGGCAGGGCCAGCTAGACCCTAATCACCCATCAATTCAAATTCGTACAGATTTGTGGAATACGATGAGTCTAGCTGAACTTACGAGGCAGCGCGAATTGGTGCTAGATCGTATTGGTGTACTGAGAAACATACCGGATCAAGGCAACCCATCAATACAAAGTTTGCATTCTGCATTGCAGTTTGGACTTGCCGATATCACACGACTTATTGACAGCAAAACTGGACAACCACAACAGCGATAATAACATGGCCAAAGATAAAAACTATACAGCAGCAGACATACAGGACCTAGACGATAGAAGTCACGTCCGGATGCGTACCCAGATTTATTTGGGCAATATGCACCCCGCAACATACAAAATTCCTGTGCTTACAGGCGATGAATTTAAGATTCAAGAAGTTGAATTCATTCCAGCTGTGTATAAGGCAATTGGTGAAGTTGTAGATAACTGTCTTGATGAATTTTCGCACCTAACAGCGAGAAACAAGACATTGAAGATTACTGCCAAGCCTGATATTGGCTGGTATTCCATTGCAGATAATGGTCGCGGTATTCCAATTGAGCAGAAGCTAGACCGTGATGGTGTCAAGACGTGGGTTCCTGAACTTGTGCTAAGTAGACTTCGCTCGGGTCGTAACTTTAAAGACGACAAAGAAGTTGGTGTTATTGGTCAGAACGGTGTTGGTAGCTCATGCACAAACTACTGTAGCTCAGAGTTCGACGTTACTATTCATCGAGATGGCAAGAAGTACCATCAGCGTTTTATTGACGGTGCGGATAAAGTATCGAAGCCCAAAATTATTGACTGTGTTGCTAATACTGGCACAGAAGTGGCTTTTCAGCTTGATCCTTTGGTGTTCAAGAATGTTTCAGTACCAGAAGAATTGATACACAATCGAGCCGTAGAAATCGCAATGACAAACCCTGATGTCACTGTCGAATATAACGGTCAAAAATATCGGTACAAAAAGGGACTACTTGAAATTGTGGCATTGCTTGCTGCAAATAAAGTGTTCCACTGCTTTGAGATCAACGAAGCTAACATCGTTGGTGAGATTTACGTTATTCTCGATGCACACGATGGAATTGACGAACAGATGTACACGTGGGTCAATAGCTCACTGTTGTTCGACGGCGGTAAGTGCAATACGCAGTTCTTCAATGCGTTCTTTGACCGCGTTTCAACACACTTAGCAAAAGAGGCAAAGAAGCTGAAGGTCGAAGTAACTCGCAACGATATTCGTCGTGGGTTGTTAGTATTGGCTAACCTAAAAGTCAAAAATCCTGAGTATGATAGTCAGGCTAAAACACGATTGACTGGACCTGATATTCGCAGAGAATTGGTAGATGGTCTTGATGCTCAGTGGAAGTCTTTCTCCAAACGCAGTGAAGAATGGCTGGAAGAAGTTTTGGAATATGCTGCCGATCGTCACCACAAAGATGCAGATGATGATGCTATCAAAGAACACGAGAAGAAGAAAAAGCTAAAAAAGCGCGTTGATGGGCTATTGGATGCAACTGGAAAAGATCGTAGCAGGTGTCGTCTCCTAGTAACGGAAGGCGAATCTGCAAGTAGCCAGATATGTGAAGCTCGTGATCCTGTAACTACTGGTGCTTTTTCGTTGACAGGCAAGATCAACAACGTGTATGGAACTACACCTGCACAATTGCTAAAGATGGGTAAGATTACTGACCTACTGACTGCAATTGGATTGACACCCGGTAGGAAAGCTGTACGCAGCGATCTTAACTACGGTGAAGTGTGGATTTCTACGGACGCTGACTATGACGGTGCTGATATTTTCACACTTTTGGCTAATCTATTCTATGAATTTTGGCCAGAGCTTATGGATCCAAAGTATGAACCATTTCTGTATAGACTATGCGCACCAAACGTATGCTTAGTCAAAGGTAAGGATCGCATACACTTTGCCAATCGTGCTGCATATGAGAAGGTGAAAGACAAGTATAAGGGATATGAAGTTTGTTACTACAAAGGTCTTGGTTCGATGAATAAGACCGACTGGGAAATGGTTTTGTCTGGTAAGACTGAAACGATGATTCCAATTGTAAGTGACAGTGAAACAGATGCAACGATGGAATTGCTCTTTGGTGATGACGCCGATGCACGTAAACGTTGGTTGCAAGATGCCTAGTTGGCATCTTCAACCTTTTAACATAAGATAGGAAAAATAATGAAGTTAACACATGAAACACTAAGAGATCTATACCTAAAAGATCTCGAACTGCCTGATACACATCATGGCAGAACCACACCGAAAGTAAGATACCCAGAGCAGTGGAAGAATATTGTTCCATTCCTTGCAAACGGTACTGCTTTGACAATTGACCTTGCTGCACTCACTGATCGCGATGTGTGGGTTTGGTCTGATCAGCACTTCGGACACAATAACATCATCGAGTACGCCGAAAGACCATTCCTCGACGTAAATTCCATGAACGATGCACTGTTTAAAACTACATGAGTGTAGTTAAGCCAAACGATATCACAATATGGAATGGTGATATTGCATTCATAGCAAAAGAAAAGATGAACATGCTGTTGCGCCAAATGCCTGGATATAAGATCCAGATTGTTGGCAATCACGACCTTGACCGTAGTGGTAAGTTGATCGACTTTGAAGTCAATGAACGCCATATGTGCTATGCACTCAATGTTGTTGATGGTGATATGGAGTTCCAGTTGCTGTTTACGCACTATCCAACGGATAATGTTCCCAAGAACTGCGTAAACATTCATGGTCATATACACCAACACCGTACTCCCAATTACTGGAACATATGCACTTGTGTTGAGCAAGTCAACTACACACCAGTTAATCTACGTAGTATTATAGCTGACAGCAAGAAGCGGTTAATTACACGGAAACTAGACTAATTCCCACTTGTATCCGTATGCATGACTCATACCACGTCGTTTAATGATACAGCTACGTATGTTACTAACCACAGAACTTTCCTGTTTAGGTGTACAGTTAGGTCTTACATGTCTTGCTGCATCGTGCATGCTTGGGAAGATTTGCACCAAGTTACCATCAATAGTTAACTGTTTAACGGGTTGTGATCTCGGATGCAAGGCACCCGTCAGTCCGTAATTGTGGTTATTGGGGCCACTCATTTTTTGTATAGACTCAGCTGAATGTTTGCAGCCATATGACCCATCTCCGCCATCTGTTAAATTCATCCCAATACCATCAGGATATCGGTGTTTATTTAACTGCCATAATGATATGAGTTCAATTTCTCGTTGTTTTGCTTCTTCAGCTGTAGGATACTCGTCAACCAGTTCAATAGTGAAATTATGTTTTCCGTATTTTTTAATGGACCAATGCAGGTATGCTCCTGAGGACCTTTTGCGGTTAGCGTGGTACCAAAATCTATGCGATAAATACCGTTCATTGGTGATTCCAACATATAATTTTCCATTAACGGTGTTTGTAATTTTGTATACTTTAACGTAAGACACATTAATTCCCTTTCTGCCTTGTATTTTAATATTTATGAATTCATCCACAAACATTACCAAAATGAAAAAGCCAACACCTCAGTCATCGTCGTACATTAATCAAGAACGTCGCAGCTATTCACTATACGTCCTGTCGCATCGAGCCATTCCTGCCGTAACGGATGGCTTGAAAGCTGGTGGTCGTCGTGTAATATGGGTAGGCCGTGACGGCAAGAAACACAAGAGTGCTACGTTGGCTGGTGCGGCAATGCCACTGCATCCACACGCAAGTCCAGAAGGGGCCATCAATACGTTGACGGCTCCTTACGGCAACAACATTCCGTTGTTCAAGGGCGATGGTGCTTTTGGTACGCTCATCAATCCAACCGCATACGGTGCAAGTCGTTATACATCGGTGACTATTGCAAAATTCACCGAAGATGTTATATTCAAAGACCTCGAAATCATTCCGATGATGGAAAACTATGACGGTACGCTGGAAGAACCTGTCCATTACTTGCCTCTTGTGCCTGTAGCATTGCTTAATCCTGCAGAAGGTATTGCTATCGGTTATGCAACTAACATACTGCCAAGAGCACTCGATGACGTTATCAACGTACAGTTAAATCACTTGAATGGCAAGAAACAAACGTCCAAACTGATGCCCAATTTCCTTCCTTTGCAAAATGCTGCATATGCGGCTGAGGAAATGGATAAAGGCATTGCTTATTATTTCAATGGCGAGATAGTTAAGCAGGATACGACTACACTCACAATCACAAAGCTACCATATAGCCAAACACATAGCAGCGTAATAGGCAAGTTGGAAGATTTGCTAGAAAGTGGAACTGTGGTTGACTATGATGACAATTCGCGCGATACAATCAACATTAGAGTGAAGTTTACGCGCGGATACCTCAAAGATAAACCTGACGTAGACTTGTACAAAATGCTAGGTTTGTCTGTGCGTCAAATTGAAAACCTCAACGTGATTGACTTTACTGGGGAAGCTGTATGGAATACCACTCCGATGGAGTTGATAACCACATTCACAGATTGGCGTCTTGGATTTTATGTTAAGCGCTATGAACGATTGCGCGATCTGCTGATGATTGACCTTCAGCGTTACTACGACGTTAAAATTGCAATTGCCAACAACGTTGGCGGTGCAGCAAAGAAGATTCAATCCCGCAGTGAACTGAAGGAATTTCTGAAAGAAATCAAGATCGTGCACGTTGATTACATTGCCGATTTGCCAGTGTATAGATTTACAGAAGAAGAGCGTTTGAAGAACGAAGAACGCATCAAAGAAGCAGAAGCTACTCTAAAAGAGTACCAGGAAATTCTATCATCAGAAAATAGCAGGAGAACAATTTACATTGAAGAACTCAAAGAAATACTCAACAACTATAAGCGAGGAAAATACTCACAATAAATCAGGGTGATAATTTCGCTTTTTATTATTATCCACAGCCAACAGTATTTGCAAATTATTGGGCACATGTAGACCACATACCAATTCTCCATTAATTGGGTAATAATGATCTACCTCGTGTGCAACTCCTGTGGTGTTAGTTAGTTGAACACACTCATAATAAACTTGTTCGATTGCCTTCAAGTCTGCCCATTTGGGAGTTGCCTGTTTTAAATCAGCCCGGCGTTTCATTCTTCTTGCAACATACTTATATGAATTGATAATTCTGTCTACTCGACAACGTTCCAGTATTTCATCTCTATGCAATAGGTAGTATCGGGCTGCATACGCTTGAATATGGTCTTGATTCAATATGCGCCATTGTGCCATTGCTTGCTGTATCGCATCACGATTCTTGCGACGATACTCTACTAACTCATCTCGATGCGAATCTCTCCATCGTTTCATAAGATTCTTGTGTTCGGTTGCATTTTGTTCACGCCATTTAGCATTAGCCTTTGACAATCTAACACTATTTTGCATTCTATATTTTGCATCGTATTTTGCAGCACATGATTTGCACTTATTGGCTAATCCGTCTCGAGTTGATTTATTTTTATAAAAGTTGGATACTTCTTGTTGCTGTTTACATTCTACGCACATTTTCGTTGACATATTTACTTCTCCAGGTATAATGATATTTATGAAGATAAACGCAAAAAGATAATAATTTACAAGAAGTTCTCACAAATTATAAAAAGGGCAGATACAATGAGCAACAATGATGACCTTCGCGAATTCAATGAGCGAGTCAGCGACGCAGGCAGCCCACAGGCTGCCTGCGGATCTAAAGTTAAACGACTTCCCAAGCTACCGACATCTTGGGGTGCGGAGGATGTAGTTGAAGAGACTAAAACAACAGTAGCAAAATTAAATGGCCAAATGTGGGCCGTATACGGTGATCGCAACTTCATGGTCTGCGAAAAAGCTGTAGGTATATTGCCTGCCGGTCAATACACAATTGGTGCTACCGAACAAGGCATTTACTTCACCAAAGTCACGACCAACATTGACGACTTGATCGAATTGCCTGATTCCATTACCGATGAAATCATCACAGAAATTGAAACATTCTGGGCTAAAGAAGACCACTTCCGCAAGTTTGGTTTTCTGTGGAAGCGTGGTGTTTTGGTTTGGGGTGCGCCAGGTGGTGGTAAGACAAGCTGCGTTCAACTTGTGTCTAAGCGTATTGTTGAACGTGGAGGCCTTGCTATATTTGTTACCCATCCACATCTTGCAGCAAAGGGTCTTGAACAGCTACGCCACGTAGAACCCCATCGACCAATTGTCATCATCCTCGAAGATGTTGACGCCATCATCAATGAACACGGTGAAAGCGATTTGCTGGCACTAATGGACGGTGAATTGCAAATTGACAATGTTGTATTCATCGCCACAACCAACTATCCAGAGATGCTCGACAAACGATTTGTTAACCGTCCAAGCCGCTTTGATAGTATCAAAAAGATTGGTATGCCAGGTCCGGAAGCGCGCGAGATATACATCAAGAGCAAGAATACGCGACTGCAAGCACCAGAAAGCAAGGAAGAACTTGATTTGTGGGTTGACCTCACCAAAGACTTCTCTGTAGCACACATCAAAGAACTGATTGTGTCTGCAGAAGTATTCCAAGTGCCTGTTGCAGATGCGGCTGAGCGTCTGAGAACCATGATCACAACAAACCTGTCATCCGCCGACAGCACCGATAGAAAGTTTGGTTTCAATGCCTAATGACATCTCAAAACGTGGTCTGTACTACGCTTCTTTTAGTACTACAGACCTCACCCAGCTATATCACGAAAAACGTGGTACCACCGAGTTCCAATATGCGCCTGCGCATAGGGAATTCTTAATCAACTCATTGCTTACTCTCGAGTTTGGGGAGGAAGTAATGAGTCAATTCAAAACCTTAAACACACGCTTTTACTAGGAGTTGCAATGAGCAAGCATCATCATTCCCACAATCGTATTTGGAGTGATATTCAACATCTGTCTACCGCTGAACTGGAAGAGTTGTATGATATTCACGTCGAAGAAGATGGTACTGTGTGGGACACACTCGAGCACAAGGGATTCGATTCTTTAACCGAGTGGGCCGCTTATACTGAGTCGCTTGAAGACGAGTATGACGGATATGAGACGTCAGGCAAAAAGCACTATTTCGATGACGAATAGTGCTTTTTACAGTCCCAATTCTTTCAACTGTTTGATTGTATCTTCCGCTGACGTGTGAAGTATTCCTATGCCTCCAGCTTCGCGCCATGGATCTATTGACTTCGACCTATCGTCAATCAAAACGCTATTCTTAGTAGCGTAGATGGCCTTGCCGGCTGAATTACGCACTAAGATAGCACGATTTGCTGGTGTATCACCAAGACGTTTTTTTAATCCAAGCTAACTTTTCAGGCTTAGCATTTGAGAACCTACCTGTGGAAGATAGGATAATCGGATCACAGTCTTTGATGTAGTTCCACAGTTCGAATGCACCTGGCATAGGATGCATGTCTTCGAAGAACTTATTGCCCTTCTTGATATATGCATTGATCCTAGCATGTGCATTTGGACGCTGCATAAACTCTGCAACTTCTTCTGGTTTAATACCAAAAATTTCAGCTACTTTCTTGTCAAAGTTGACAAGAACACCGTCCAGATCACTTTACGCGGTAACCTTCTGTTTTATCGACAATAACTTCATTTATCTACACCATAAGGCCTGCCTACGTAAATATTAGTATCAATACGAGGAGGTATACAATGTATTATGTTTATGTGATGATAGATCCAGCATCGGGTATCCCCTTTTACGTGGGGAAAGGCACAAAACGTAAAGGAGTCTCGATGAGGTGGGTGAGACACATACGGGAAGCAAGGATATGGGCGGGAACACAAAAAGTATCCAACTTGATGAAAATACAAACTATTAAAAATATATTGTCAGCGGGACAAGAACCATCATGTGCAGTTGTCTTCGAAACATCAAAAGAATCTGATGCACTTATCGAAGAAAAAAGATTGATTTCCTTGCATGGACGTATCATTGATGGAACCGGATGTTTGACTAATTTGATCGAAGGTGGAAGTGGATTCCACAACTATACAGAACAAATGAAAGCGATTCGATCACTGCGAAATAGCGGATCTAATAATCCAATGTATGGTAAACATCACTCAATTGAATCAAAACAAAAAATAGGGTCATCTAGAAAGAAATACATAACGGATGGGCATTTTACTCCAACTAAACATACCGAAGAGCATAAACAGCGATTGCGGGATTCCAACCCAGGTGGGAAAGCAACTGCTAAGCAAATTTATCAAATTGATGGGTTGACCGGTGAGGTTATCCAAATCTGGCCATCAGCAAGGCAAGCCGCACTATCTGTTGGATCTAGGCTTGGGAATATTACTCATTGCGCCAATACAAATAAACACCAGCGAGTTAAAAGTTATTTTTGGCGGTGGGTGGGTGATTTGGACGTTCAACACGGTAAATTAACTAATATTATCGAGTTGGTTTGCCATAACAACAAACCACCCAATCCCTATGGTCGCAAAGGTAAGCCTACTAACTAATTTGCTTTTTTGGCTTTCTCCGCTTCCCATTTTGCGGTGCGCTCAGCCCTAAATTTTTCAACGTCGCCCATAGACTTAACTAATACGGACGAAAAATTCAAAGCGGATTGTTGGGTTAATGATATAAATGCGTGGTGTTCAACGTACCCTTTAACAACGCCAGTGTAGATAAATGATACGCTGTTGATGATACGGTTGATGTAGTATTTGAAGTCGTACGGCAACCAGTCGAAGTGGCGGCTGCAATGATCTTTCCACCAAGTTGTTTGGGTGGTCATATACAGATGAACTGTAATATCGTGATCGTCAGCTTCAACTTCTACTGTTGCTTCGTGTTCGGTGTTGTGGCAGTTGCACTCAACCTTGTACCACTTGGAATCGCCGTAGTCGTTTTGTTTCAGAATGCCTTCTGCAGGCTCTTGCGGTGTGAGATTTTCCATAATTTCCTCTGGTTAGCAATAGGTATATATTACCTAACCAGAGGAAAATAGTCAACCTATTAAAAGTCTACATCAAAACTTACTTGACTGTCATCACGAACAATTGTGCCAACCTTGTATTGGTTGTTGTCTTGTTCTTGAGGTGCTGCCTGTGTCTTGCCAATATCAATCCAGTCTTCCATGTGTGGCATTGGATTGTGTCTTGGGAACTTATGCTCGGATGTTAGGTCCAAGAACTTGTAAACAGGAGCAGCGTTAAACAATACCCAAGAACGGATGATAGTTGCATTTGCTCCCAGCAGTTCGCGACCTTCACTGAATAGGTAATCAGTCCATGCTAACTCAGACTCAACAACTTCATTGCACATCTGCTGAATCTTGGATTTCAAGCGTTCATAAGCCTTCTTGCCACGTTCAGTTTGAAGCTCAATACGCAGTACTTCTTTGTCGAGTTCCACGTGAACTTCCAGCTCATCCTGTGCAATTTTCTGAACTGCTTTGCCTACTGGCTGGAACCAACCCGTACCACAAATGGTGAATGTAATTCCGAAGCTTGAAGTAAACTGAATGCGTTCCAACACAAACAATGCTACAACTAGCATGAACACTGCATCGTATGCTTCTTCTTCCGAAACCATACCAAGTGCCCACTGGTGTGAAACTCTGTGTGCTGTCTCGAATACTTCCTTGATGATGTTGAGTCGAACAAAACTTTCCTTTACGGCAAGAATGTCTTTCAGCACCAACTCGGGGTTATCGAAGCTCATGCGCACAATTTCACTGTAAGTAGCAGCGTGAACCACTTCGTTATCCGATACGCGTTGCCATGCAGCCCACAACGAACTATCAGTTATGAAGGGTGCAAGTAATGGAGCTACACTACGTGAAGCAATACTGTCTGCTTCCCACTGCCAAGCCAATGTACGAATCATCATATCATACACCGACTTGGGGCAGTTCTTGAAGTCTAGGTTACACTGAGAATAGTCAAACTCATCTTCAGACCAGTCCAACGATTTCATTGTTTTGTACAATGACCAGATCTTTGGATAGTGTTTGTTGACAGTGTCAAATAATCCTGGGTCTGCACCCAGGAATAATGACGATTTCGTATGATATTGTTCTAGTGTCTTTTCGGTATTGAATACTTTGCTCATGTATTTCTCTTATGTGTTATAGTGTGCAGAATCCACCAGCGCATCCTTTTTCCTCTGTTGCTGTTTCGACAGGTTCGTCGTTAGCTGCAGGAACATTGGAGACGACAGCGGTTTCTGTTGCTGCCAAATTTACACCTGTACTTGTCAAACTATTGACGTAGTAACGTGTTTTCATTCCGAACTTCACCATATCAAGATAGTCTTGAATCATGCTGCTGCTCGATACTTTCTGATCGCCTTGTACTTTTACGTACAAATCAGAGCTGATTGATTGATCACACCACTTTTGCAAGATGGAGTAAACTTTGATCATATCAGATGTGCTGATATCCCATGCCAGTTGATACTTGTTCTTTAGCTTGGTGCTATCTGGTGCAACCCAGTGATTAACGAGGGTATCGTTTGTTTTCATCAAGCTGAATTCGCGGATTGGGTATACACCGTTTGTTGTACCACTGCTGATAGTCGAAGACTCACCAGGCATATGCGAAATCAACACAGAGTTGCGAATACCTTTGTTGGCAATAATGGCTTTTCTCAAACCATTCCAGTCGCGCTTGTTTCCAACAGTTACAAGTTCATCAACACGCTTTTCGTATGTGTCGATTGGCAGCCATCCTTGTGGCCACTTTGTCTTATTCATCCATGGAGCATTGCCAAGTTCTTTGCCCAAACGCAAGCTAGCATTGATCATGTGCCATGTATGTGTTTCAGCCAATTCATGAATAAAGTTGCGACCTTCTTGGGATGAATACTCGAGGTTTTCTTTAGCCATCAAGTGCGCAAGGCCTAGAATACCAACACCAGCGCTCAGTCTTGCCTTTGCTGTATGTTCCAGATTTGGGAATATGTAATCGCTCTTATGAATGCACTTATCAATCATTTTTAGTGCATAGTAAGCCACGTCTGCGTACTGTTCGTCGTTTTCGATGTTGCTAACGATAACACCAGCCAAGCTGCAAAGACCAATTTCACCATCACCCTCTTCGTATTCAGGCTTATACAGCTCTTGAACATTCTTGAAACCTTTTGTCACCAAAGTAATTTCTTGGCATAGGTTAGACGAGTGAATTGGCTCTGTGAATGGTGTGTGCTGGTTAATTGTGTCCATTTGGTGCATATAGTGCACACCAGTTTCGTAGCTTTGTGTCAAAGCACCAAGTGCAAGGTCACGGGCATTAACGCGCAGTTTAACTTTATCAGACTTTTCGTACTCTGCGTACAACTCTTCAAACTTGGACTGATCAGCTTCATACTGAGCATTATACAGCTCAGGTGCATCTTTGTATGAGAACAACGCAATCTCTTCGTTTCTTGCCACTTTACGTGCAAAGAACTTGTTGCTGCCAAAACTATAGTGGCAACCTGCAATTTTCTTGTTTGCTGGTGTCATTGGATGGCGCAGCTTCTGAATTACCTCAACTTCAGGATCAAATGCAGTGTAGTGCACAGTACTTGCACCACCACGACCATTTTGCAGGTTTGCTTGAATAGCACCAACCATTGCACGGTAGTAAGGCAGTTTGCCTTGGTGTTGAATTACGCCACCACGAACTTCATCGCCAAGCGATCTTGTCTTGATGTGTGTTCCAATGCCTGCACTCATGCAAGTCATCATGTAAGCAATGTGGTCGCCTGCAGCAAGACTTGGTGCAGTATCCTGAGTGGTGTACAAGCAGCACGATGCATAACCGTTTAGCTTTGTCCCCAAGTTGATAAAGTTTGGTGTTGGTGCATTGAGGCGGTTGAGACTGAAGTGATCATACCAAGCCTTAACGTGAATTAGACGTTCATGTTTTGGTTCATCTTCGGCAAGAGCCATAGCCATTCTCATGTATACAAACTGAGGGCTTTCGTACTCTTTACCAGTGACTTTGTTGCGCAATGCATACTTAAACCTAATTTGGTTCAACTGGTAGTGTGGATATTTGAGGTCACGCTTGTGGTCAATGATCTTGTTAACCGATGCATATTCTTCGTCAGAATAATCAAGTTTGACCATCATACCAGCTTCAAGCAAAGAAGCATGAACAGCTTGAACTGTTGGTCTATCACCGTTGTACAGCTGACGCTCGATGAGGTTTGCGTACAACTTTCCTGCCATTCTGTTGTACTCCCAAGTCTTGCAGCTTAGGCAGGTATTAATAAGGGCTTCCTGCAGCTGTTGGCTGGAGCAGGTTTCAGGGCATTGATTGACAGCGTCAATCACCACAGTGGACCAATCAACATGTGGTCCAAGTGTTTTAGCGGCCCATTCTCCCCAGCCATTTACTTTATTTGCAGAAAATGGTTCAGATGAACCGTCCCTTTTTACAATTGTTTTGATCATATACTAACCTTTATTGTTGTTATTGTTGAGCTTGTTAGTTTTGTTAGAGGCAAGATTTTGCCGTCTGAATGCTGAAATTCTTAGTTGTTTGGAGAATAAAAATCCTAGGACTGCAGAGTGATTTCATGGACTACCTTTGTTCTTATTATTTTGGTGTTCGAGCTATCTTACGTCAATGGTTCGAGTTGTTCAACGACTACTCCGTGTGCCCTCAAATACTCAACACCTGACGACAGTCTATAATCTTCTTCGTATACAACATGCGGAATACCAAACTTGACAATCTCGGGTGCACACAGCAAACATGGAGATACGGTCACAAACATTATTGTACCCTCTCCTGTTTTACCTGCAGCTATGAGCTTGTGCATAGCATTGATTTCAGCATGTACTACATCTGGTTTTGTGTTATTGTTATCGTCTTCGCAGCAGTTATCGTGGTTAGCGGGTGTGCCGTTGTAACCAACAGAGATCGGACGATCTCCTTTAACTATAAGGCATCCCACCTTCTTCCTTTTGCAGTGGGAGAGATTAGCGTACATATGTGCTGCATTCATATGTGCGTGTTTATACTTTAATTTCATAGTAGTGTTATTTACTGCTGGCAATATCAAATGGATTCAAATTGTGGAAAACCCTCGTATACTCAGTCATTAACTATACAACCATCATATCCAAACTTCAACACCGTTGACATTCATCATCAGAACTAATATATTGAGCGGGCCTACGGGTCACCCATTAGGGTGTGTGATTAACCTGCCAATAGGAGATAAACATGGCAGCAGTTGAAAAAGAAGCACCGAAAGAGAAAGACATTGGTCAGATCGTTCGATACCTGACCTCCACGCTCAACCGAGCAATCGCTGAACTCGACAAGCCGTTTCGCGGCGCCAAGTTGGGTCCAAACAAGGCCTATATCATTCAGACAGAGTTTGCCTATCTGCTGAACGAAGTCGTTCAAGGCCCACGTTGCATGCTGCAGAAGAACATTGTGGCTTGCAATGAATTCCTGGATCAGGTTATCCAGGAAGTCGCGAAGGACAAGGCCGAAAAAGCAGCAAAAGCAAAGGCCTAAACCACCTTTGTTGTTCCCCCTTCTACGGGCATAAATATTCCTTGGAGGAAATTATGCTCGTAGAAGACCTGCTTGGAAAAAATTCATCCCTTGGTGTGAGGGATACCCAAATACTAAAAACGCACTGCTCGCAGTTCATTCACGAATCTGCTGGGCTACCTCTGTTTAAAGCGCTTCCAGCTACCTACAGCGACCTCCATCGCGTTAAAGTACGCATGCAAAAGAAAACCAGCT
>Ga0316628_100001348_pt1 | contig 17299 bp, 17 predicted proteins | sample OWC_Aug_M2_C1_D5_FD_207648 | JGI IMG/M metagenome (GOLD analysis project Ga0316628, IMG submission 207648) | Wetland soil microbial communities from Old Woman Creek delta, Ohio, United States - OWC_Aug_M2_C1_D5_C | ecosystem: Environmental > Terrestrial > Soil > Wetlands | place: USA: Ohio... | reverse complement strand
ATATGACGATCCGCGTCTGCGGCTTCCCTGGCCGATTCCAATCACCACCATTTCAGACAAAGATCGTCTTTGGGAGCTGCTTGATCATCAAGAGGAGGATCTCAAGCGAAGAATGGCTGCCGGACAGAGAGAACTTGCTGACGCAGGTCCAGCCCGGACGTAGCACGACACTGCAGAACTCAGCCGAGGGATAGATATGATTATTGTTGATAACGCGTTGAAGGTACGTGAAGCCGAAGGTCGGCCGATACGGGTGGCATTGGTTGGCGCCGGCTTCATGGCACGAGGATTGGCGAACCAGATTGTGAACAGTACGCCGGGCATGCGGTTGGTGGGCGTATATAGTCGTCGGCTGGAACGGGGACTTGATGTTTGCCAGTATGCCGGGGTATGCAAGGTGGCTACTGGCGGCACGCAGCCCGAGATCGATCTTGCCATTCGCGAGGGCAAGGTAGTCGCCACAGACGATGTGTTTCTGCTGACACGCTCCGACGCGGTAGATATTCTGGTTGACCTTACCGGATCAGTCGAATTCGGCGCACGCATGGCTCTTGATGCGTTCAGGCATGGGAAAGACGTCGTCCTGCTGAATGCGGAGATCGACGCGACCATAGGCCCGATCCTCCAGGTGTATGCGGAGCAGCATGGCGCCATTCTCTCGGCATGCGACGGTGACGAACCCGGAGTCCAAATGAACCTTTACCGCTGGGTCAAGGGCCTTGGCCTTACACCCCGCGTGATCGGCAACATCAAGGGGCTCCAGGATCCTTATCGGGATCCGACAACGCAGAAAGGTTTTGCCGAGAAGTGGGGACAAAATCCTGCTATGGTAACCAGCTTTGCCGATGGTTCGAAGATCAGCTTTGAACAAGCCATCGTAGCGAACGCAACAGGCTTCAGCGTGCGAACGCGCGGGATGTCAAGGGGAATGGAATACAAGGACGATGTCATGAGGATAGGAAAGCTTTATGACATCGACGAAGTGCGAAAGCTCGGTGGGATCGTGGATTATATGGTGGGCACCCCACTCACGAAGGTTTATGTTCTCGCTGAACATCCTGATCCCAGACAGCAACACTATCTCAATCTGTATAAAATGGGTGACGGACCGCTGTACTCGTTTTTCACTCCCTACCATCTGGTGCACTTCGAAGTACCCATCGCGATTGCGCGCGTAGCGCTGTTCCGGGACCCGGTTGCGAAACCGCTGGGCGGCCCGGTGGTCGAGGTCTGCGCTGTAGCCAAGCGGGATCTGAAGGCCGGAGAAACTCTCGACGACTACGGCATGTACATGACGTACGGGGAGGCAGTCAACACGGAAGAAATGTGCCGCAACCGATATCTGCCCGAAGGGCTGGTGGAGGGCTGTGTGCTGACGCGTGACATTCCCAGGGACTCTGTCATTACTTACGATGACGTTACACTTCCTCGCAACCGGTTGGCGGACCAGCTTCGGGCTGAACAATACCGGCATTTCCGGGCCGAAATCTGGCTGGAAGAGCTTACAGCTGTGCATGCCTGACGTTCACGGAAGCTGCTTGCCGAAGCATCGGTAATACAAGCAAAAACATCTTGGAAAGGAAATGTGACACTGTGATCGCTCGGCGCGGGCTCATCAGCCTGACTGGAGGGCGTGAATTGCTCCAGCGATCTCCTGGGCGCAGGCGCTGGAGCGGACGGCACACTGGTGGACGATTTTCGATCTGTAAGAAGTGAATGCGTCGTCCATGTCTGCAATGTGCCGTCGGCCGCTGCATCGCTCACAATATCCAAGGCAATTGTCGATTTCGCCATCCAGGAGTCCTCCCAAGCAAAGAAGTGATTGCGGCCCAGTGAACGATCTGGACCGGATTCGGTCGCTCAACGGCAAGCAAGAGCCGGTGGCATCCAGGGCGGAAGCCGGAGTAAGTTCCGGGCATCGCCGCCTGATATTCAAGATTGTGCAGAGTGGAGGAAGCCATATGAAAGTCGTTCTTTTCTGCGGCGGCCTGGGATTGCGGATTCGCGACGCAGAAGACGTTCCCAAGCCCATGGTTCACATTGGTTATCGGCCCATTCTATGGCACGTGATGAAGTACTATGCTCACTTCGGGCACAAAGACTTCATCCTTTGCCTGGGCTATCGCGCGGATGTAATCAAGAACTATTTTCTTAGTTACAACGAGTGCGCCTCCAATGATTTTGTGCTGTCGGCGGGCGGAAAAAGGCTGGAGCTTATTAACAGCGACATCCAGGATTGGCGGATTACCTTCGTGGACACGGGAATCAATTCCAATATAGGCCAGCGCCTGAAGGCTGTGGAAGAACATCTGCAGGGCGACGATGAATTCCTGGCCAATTACAGCGATGGCCTGACCGATCTGCCGCTTCCCAAACAACTGGAACACTTCCATCAGGCCGGCACAATCGGCAGCTTTCTTTGCGTCCGGCCCAACGTCAGCTACCACTCGGTTTCACTGCAGCAGGGCAATCTGGTTTCCGGGATCCAGGCAATGAACAATGGAAGTGTTCGTATCAATGGAGGTTACTTTGTTTTTAAGAACCGGATTTTTGATTACATCCACGAGCAGGAAGAGCTTGTGATACAGCCCTTCCAGCGCCTGATTGCAGAAAGACAGTTGAGCGGCTACCCATATGACGGCTTCTGGGCCAGCATGGATACCTTCAAAGACAAGCAGCAACTGGAAGGCTTGTGCACCGGCGGCATCGGTCCGTGGGAAATGTGGAAGGCGAACCGCAACGGCCAGCGTAAAACGGCTTTGGCCAGTGAGGCAGCATGCGTTCTTTAAGCCTGCCTTCAGACGGAGCATCTCCTCTTAACTTCTTGTGTCTGGGGTCACACTCTGACGATATTGAGATTGGCTGTGGGGGCACCATCCTTCGCCTGGGTGAGCAGTACCCGAACGCGATCTTTCATTGGGTGGTTTTCAGCGCTGTTGGGGCGAGGGAGGCTGAAGCGCGGCGGGCGGCCACGCTGTTTGTCGCTTCCACTTCATTATCGCCGCCGCTGTTAAACAGTTTCCGGGATGGATTTATGCCGTATGACGGCGGGGCAGTGAAGTCGGTTTTCGAAGACTTGAAACAGAAGGTCTCTCCGGACTTCATTTTTACACACAATCGCAACGACGCTCACCAGGACCATCGACTTGTCTCAGAATTGACATGGAATACGTTTCGGGATCATTTGATCCTGGAATATGAGATCCCAAAATATGACGGCGACTTAGGACAGCCTTCGGTTTTCGTCCCGCTCGCCCAGAAACATTACGAAAAAAAACTCCGATACCTCATGGATACGTTCCAGTCACAAAGATGTAAGCAGTGGTTTCGCGAGGACACGTTCATGTCCATGATGCGGTTGCGAGGGATGGAGTGCAATGCACCCAGTGGTTATGCCGAAGGCTTCTACTGTCGCAAGCTCGTGATATGAGACCGGGCAGCAGCGCAGGGCCGTGATTCACCGGGCGAATTGCAAATTGGCGTCGGGCCAACAGCACGATAGCGAGAGCGGTCATTACGGCGCAGGAATCGTTGCCATTGCTTCGCTTGAGTAGGTGCTCTCCAGTGAACTCACATCCACCGCAGTGACTACGTAGAAATACGTCGCGCCAGACTGAACTGTGTTGTCGGAGTAACTATCGCCCTGCTGTGGGTATGAATTTACCTGCATGTATGGGCCTCCGGACTGGCTGCCGCGATAAATGTTGTAACCAACGGCAGCGGACGTGCTCGGGCTCCAGGAAAGGGTCACGCTATGTGCACCGGCGACGGATCCGGGTGACGACGGAGAGGGAGAAGACGCAGAAGCGGAGGCTGCTCCGCCGCTCCCGCAGCCAACTGCTGCCAAAACCAGAATGAGAGAAGGGATCAGGGTCAGAGAAAGGTTGCGATACTTATGCTGCTGCAAAAACTACTCCTGCAATGGGGGATATGTGTGGCAGTTCTTATAACAGTCGAACTACTCTGCCTCAATAACCGTCAGGTCATGGCCCCCACGCCAAGAAGGACAAGGACTCGTCTAGGAGGTGAGGGATCCAAAAGTCAGCTCAAGATTACCCCTTGTTAAGCGTATTACCGTAGGTGGCGTTGCTGGGTGAGAGCTAAAAAGGGTGAACATTCGCGCCGAGGTGGCGACTCGCCCGGATTGACCAACAGCGGATGAAGATTCAACGTTGGTCAGAAGAACACGCAAAAGGAATGACCATAGTTACGGCGCTGGAATGAGGGCTGTGGTCTCATTCGAGTAAGCGCTTTCCTGTGAATTGGCATCCACTGCGGTGACAACATAAAAATAAGCCAGCCCCGATTGAACGCTGGTATCCGAGTAGCTTGTCCCAGGCTGCAGGGAAGTATTTATCTGCGTGTACGGTCCCCCGGATTGCGTGCCACGATAGACGTTGTATCCAGTGACCACGGACGTGCTGGGACTCCAGGAGAGACTCACGCTATGTTGCGCCGGCTGTATGCCTGTGCCGACGAGCGTTTCCGTTGTCGGTGAGTTAGACGCGTTGCTGACGAAGGACACGCTCCCTGGCGAGCTGCCCGATGTCTGTGGAGCGAAGGTCACAGTAAAAGAAACGCTTTTTCCAGCGGCGACAGTCACGGGAAATGTAATTCCACTCACTGAATAGCCCAGCCCATTCCAACTGGCCGAAGAAACTCTGACATTGGAAACGCTGGCCGTCAGCGATGCCGTTCGACTCAGGCTGCTTCCCACGGCTACGTTGCCGAAGTTGACTGAAGATGGGTTGACGCCGAGCTGGCCTGGAGAAGGAGTGGGAGTTGGCGAAGGGGAAGGCAGCGGTGAAGGCGCTGGCGAGGGCGAAGGCCTTGGTGAAGGCGAGGCCGAAGGGGCTGGAGAGGGGGAAGGCCGCGGTGAAGGTGTTGGAGAAGCGGTTGCAGAAGGAGTTGGAGAAGCAGTTGGGGCCGATGATGGAGCAGGCAAGGTAGAGAAAGCGGCTCCCACGCCTCCACAGCCAGTTGTTGCCAAAACTGAAATGATGAGTAAGGCTAAGAACAGGGGAAGAGAATGGTACTTATACTGCGCCAAGGATTGGGGGTACTCCTGCAAGGATATGCTTGCGCAAGCCCTTATAACAGTTTCATCATCGGATTCTCAAGAACCAAGAGATCAAGACCTCCATGTGGTCAAGGCCACCGACTTACCTAGGGTCTAGGGAGATGACAGTTAGGTCGAAAGCAGTAGTCGAGTGTCATGCCGTGGGTTCCGACCCGCTCACGATACTAACTTAACCCTTTAGAAGATCGGGTTTAGTTGATGGACTTAAAATCCGCAGGGCGCAAGGCCTGTGGGGGTCGAGTCCCCCTCTCGGCACCAACAACCATATTCCGAGCGCAAGCGAGGAATCCCCATCCTCTGCAATTTGTACGTGAGGCTTTTGTGAGGGGCCTTCGCGCCGGGCGTTGAGCATTTTGCCTGTGGTCCTATGGGAATCGCGTGCGCAAGTGTTGGGAACGATGCGCCCACCCAGATCGCCTTAAATTGCATTTCAGCCTTCCAGGCCGGCGCCGGCTGCGAGCACGACCGGCAGGAGCAGACCTATATAGATCGGTCAATTCAGGTTTGGCAGCCGTTGCCCGGCAGCAGCAAGTTTGAAGAAGCGCAGGAGTTCCGGCAAAACGGCGGCTAAACAGCCCATCAGAACACGTGGGAATTTTTCATCTTTCAGGGCCGTCCAAGCTGGTGCACTAAATTCGAGGCAATCAATTGTTGTTACCTGTGTAATCTTTTTTCCCCGATCATCTGCGCATAAGATGCCTTTCGAACTGGAGCGCAGCCTATGGAGCACATCACCGGTTGATGTGCTCTTTTTTGTTCTTGGGCTCTGTCGCGCGAGCAGGTTACAAATAAATTCCATCTATCCGTTACTTGTGTAACTTCTCCGTGGCTTTGGTCGTGGGGCAAACTGCGTGTGTATGAAGCGTTCTCAGCGTCTCGCCACTGCTTTGCTGCTGCTCTCCTGTCTGCCTGCTTACGCGCACCATCTGGCCGTTATCGTGCACCAGGATAATCATCAACAGTCAGTGACTTCCGCCGAATTGGCAAAGATCTTCAAGGCGGAATCCGGAAAGTGGCCTAATGGCAACAACGTGACGGTGGTGTTGAACAAGAACTCAGCTGTGACCAAGCAGGTGTTGCAACGGCTCTGCAAGTTGGGCAAGGACCAAATGGACGCCTTTCTCGCCGCCCATAAAAGTGAATACCTGATGGCCGGGTCCGATGCTGAGGTCGTGCGCTTGGTGGGAGGCACGCCGGTCGCTCTGGGACTGGTCGATGTCCGGGAAATTGACGGCAAGGTAAAGGTCCTCAAGGTCGATGGCAAATTGCCGCTGGAAAAAGGCTACCTGCCCCACTGACCTCGCGGTCGCTGCGGTAATCTAGTTTTGGTTTCCGATCTCCCCGATCTCCAATTTCTTTGCGTCCCTCGCGCCCTTTGCGGTGAAATGCGGTTCGGCTCGGCGTGATGTCGGTCACAGTCGCGGGCCAATTCCTGTTATAAATTAACTGCTTCCGTAAATTCGCTTGCTTAATCGATAATGTTGCACGCAATAAATCCGCATCGAACGCCGAGTTCAATGTTCAGAGAGGATGAAGCCATATGAGGATCGCAGTCCCCATGGAACTGCAGCCAGGCGAGGCCCGGGTCGCGCTGGTGCCCGAGTCCGTCAAAAAGCTGGTCGCCAGTGGTGTGGAAGTAGGGGTTGAAACAGGAGCGGGAACAAGAGCAGGGTACACTGACGATGAATATAAGGCCGCGGGCGCAAGCATCATGGATCGTGCGGCACTGCTCAGCGGCACGGACGCGGTGACGTGCGTGAACCGGCCGGAGCCGGGCGACTTCGGCCAGCTCAAAGCCGGGACCATTATCATTGGCTTTCTTAAGCCGTTGGATGAACCCGCCGCGCTGGAGCCGCTAATTTCCAAGGGTTTGAGTGCCTTCGCCGTGGAATTGGTCCCGCGCATCACCCGCGCGCAGTCCATGGACGCGCTTTCCTCCATGGCCACCGTTGCCGGGTATAAAGCGGTAATCATGGCCGCTGATCGTCTGCCGCGTATGTTCCCGCTGCTCATGACCGCCGCCGGCACGGTCCCACCCGCCAAGGTGCTGGTGCTGGGCGCCGGTGTTGCCGGCTTGCAGGCCATCGCCACCGCCCGCCGCCTGGGGGCCGTGGTTGAAGCCTATGACGTTCGCGCCGCCGCCGGACAGGACGTGAAGTCGCTGGGCGCCAAGTTTCTGGAAGTGGACCTGGGCGCCATTGAAACCCAGGATGCCGGCGGCTACGCCAAGGAACTCAGCCCTGAAGCCCTGAAACTGGGGCGCGACATGGTCACGAAGCGCGCCGCGATATCTGATGTCGTGATCACGACCGCTCAGGTTCCTGGCAGGCGGGCCCCGCTGATGCTCACCGAAGAGGCGGTGCACGGCATGCGCCCCGGTTCGGTGGTGGTCGATCTGGCCGCATCCACCGGCGGCAACTGCGCCTTGACCCGTCCCGGAGAAGAGATTAACCACAACGGCGTCCTGATCCTTGGACCTATGAACGTTCCGGCAACGGTGGCGGGGCATGCCAGCCAGCTGTACTCGCGCAACCTGACCACCTTCCTCGGTTTGATCGTCGACAAGGGCAACCTGAAAGTCGATCTCGCCGACGAGATCCTGAAAGGCTCTTGCGTTACCTACCAGGGTGGAAGTGTTCACCCAAGAGTTGCAGCCGCGCTGGGACACCCCGTGCCCCAGGCATAAGGAGAGTTGAATGAACCAGGTGTTATTCCAACCCTTGGCAATGATTGCATCGATGTACCTGTTCGCTGAAAAGGGAGGCGGTGGAGCGGAGAGGCTCGCGTTCAATCCCGCAGTCCTGATTGCCTCCCTTTACGTGTTCGCGCTGGCGGCTTTCCTGGGATATCAGGTGATCTCCCGCGTGCCTCCGCTGCTGCACACTCCGCTGATGTCGGCCACCAACGCGATCTCCGGCATCTCCCTGATCGGTTCGCTGGTCATCGCCGGCTCGAGATATGACCACCACCAGATGCTGGCTTCGATCCTGGGCTGCGCCGCTGTGACCTCCGCCATGATCAACGTGACCGGCGGGTTTCTGATCACGGACCGCATGCTCAAAATGTTCCGCAAGAAGGAAGCGGTCAAGCCGGAGGGGCACAAGTGAGCAACGCGCAATATTTTCTGGAAGCCACATACCTGATCGCTTCTATTCTCTTCGTACTCGGCCTCAAGAGTCTCAGCCATCCTGATACGGCGCGGCGAGGCATGATCATGGCCGCCATGGGCATGCTGGCGGCTGTCCTGGGAACGTTGTTCCACCCGGACATCCACAACTATCTCTACATCGCCATTGGCCTGATCCTCGGCTCCTCCATCGGCATACCCATGGCCATGGTGCCGATGACCGCCATGCCGCAACGAACTGCTCTGTCTCACGCCTTCGGCGCCTTGGCTGCTTCCATGGTGGGCATCGCCGAGTACGTGATCCACGGGGCAAACATGGGCGGCGTGAAGATGGGCGCCCTGGGACTGGAAGTCATGCTGGGCTCGCTGACGGTTACCGGATCGCTTGTGGCTGCGGCCAAATTGCAGGAAATGATGCGTGGCACGCCCATCATGTTCAAAGGCCAACACTTTGTGAATCTGGGCATCTTCCTGGGCATGATCACCTGCCTTGTGCTGTGGCTGCTCAATCCCACTACCGCCATCTACTTCTACATCGTGGTTGGCCTGGCGTTCGTGTTTGGCGTGATGCTGGTGATCCCCATCGGCGCGGCGGACATGCCCGTGGTCATGTCGCTGCTGAACTCGTACGCCGGACTTTCTTCGGCGGCCACCGGCTTTGTTCTCGGCAACAACGTGCTGATTATCGCCGGAACGCTCGACGGCTTCTCCGGCTTCATCCTCTCCATCCTGATGTGTAAAGCCATGAACCGCTCCATCACCAACGTCCTCTTTGGCGGGTTTGGCGCCGTCGTCGGCACGGAAACCGGCGTGGCCGGCTCCATGCGCGAGGTTGGCCTGGATGACGTGGCGGTGCAGCTTGCTTATGCCAACCAGGTGGTCTTTGTTCCCGGGTACGGCATGGCCACGGCGCAGGCGCAGCACGCCGTGCGCGAACTGGGCAACATTCTGGAAGAGCGCGGCGTAGCGGTGAAGTACGGCATTCATCCTGTCGCCGGGCGTATGCCGGGGCACATGAACGTGTTGCTGGCGGAAGCCAATGTTCCGTATTCGCAACTCTACGAAATGGAACAGATCAATCCGGAGCTGCCCTCAACGGACGTGGCCGTGGTGATCGGCGCCAATGACGTGGTCAATCCCGATGCCCGCGACAATCCCAAAAGCCCCATCGCCGGGATGCCGATCATTGAGGTGGACAGGGCGAAATCCGTGATCGTGCTGAAGCGCGGCAAGGGCAAAGGTTTCTCCGGTCTGGAGAACCCGTTGTTCTTCAAGTCAGTCACGGGAATGCTCTATGGCGACGCCAAAAGCAGCCTCACCAACCTGGCGCAGGCGGTGCAGAAGGTCTGATTCAACGTACGTTCCTTCTACTGAAGAAAAAGCGGGAACTCATCAGAGTTCCCGCTTCAATTTTTTCGCTTACGGTCGGGCCTCTATCACTTCAAACGAATTCCCAGATAGATGCGCGCTGCCAGCAATCCGCCGATCATCGGCGCCACGATGAACAGCCAAAGCTGCTCAATTGCCCACCCGCCGACCCAGATTGCCGGGCCGATGCTCCGTGCCGGATTGAACGATCCATTCGTTACCGGAATTCCAGCAAGGATAATGGTTGTGAGAATCAGGCCGATGGGAATTCCTGCAAATCCCTTGGGCGCGCGGTCATCGGTCGCGCCCAACACGGTAATGACCAACAGCATGGTGAGGAACATCTCTGCCACAAACGATGCGGCCATGCTGTATTGTCCCGGCGAATGCGCGCCGTAACCGTTCGCCGCCCCGGCAAGAGATGCAATGGATCCGCCGGGAGCGCCTTCGGCTATAAAGAGCACGATGCCTGCGGCAACCGTGGCTCCAATGGCCTGCGATATCCAGTAGCCGATTGCTTCCTGCATGCTCATGCGCTTGGCTGCCAGCATGCCCAATGTGACCGCGGGATTGATATGACATCCGGAGACGGGCCCCATGGTATAGGCCATCGCTAACAGCGCAAGCCCAAAGGCAAACGCCACTCCGACGTTTCCTACCTGGCCGCCGGCAAGCACCGCGGTTCCCACTCCTGCGAAGACCAACACAAACGTGCCGAACAATTCTGCGGCGTATTTCATCTTTCACCTCAGCAAAGCTTCAGAGTTTGTTGCCCCGCGATCTCGCAGGCGCAAATGGATTTTGTTCCTGACGCGCGAAGACATGGTTTTTTTCGCCATGGCTGCAGGGAACGCGGCCTATTCTATCGAAAGACCAGGAATTTGGCGCTCGTATTTGTCGCATCGCATTCGTTCGCGACTCAAGTTGGTCACACCCGCCGTCCGCAGGTTTAAACCCAAAGCCCATTTCGGTTGGAAAATAGGCCAACAGACTATCGGCATCTACTCCCAAGTCCCTGAATCTTCTTAAATACAGTGCCAGCCAGCTCAGAGTTTGTTTTGTCAACCTTCTGAAAACACAGAGGTTAAACTTTTATCGCGAACGGTCGGAGCGCACACTTGTCCCTGAATTCGAACTTTTTCAAGATTCTGTACCGGCTCACGTTACCCGGCGGCCTGTTGGTGCTCATCTCCGTGATGTTGATCAAGACGGGTGCGCTGGCCGATCCCGATTCACCGTTGGTGCGCTATCTGCCGGTAGGCGTTTTTGCCATTGGGTTGGGATTGTCCGGTTTCTTCCGTCGCAGCCGCCTGTTTTTTGCCATCCTCACCCTCGCGCTTGCCGACCTGATGGTGACCTGGGTGGCTCCAACCGTTCCTGACAACGCGGGACACGCTATGGTGAATGCGGCCGCGCTCTTGCTTCCCATCAACCTGCTGGTGATGGCATTCGTACGTGAGAGGGGAATCGTGTCTCCTGCGGGTCGCAAGCGTCTGGCGATCGGCGCCGTTCAAATCATTGTTGTCGGCATTCTTTGCCTGCCGGTGGCGGCGCAAGCTGCCGGGTTCCTTGAGCGGCCGTTTGTCCCCGCGATATTTTCCGGGTGGAGCCGCCTCTCGCAACCGGCTTTGCTGGGCTTCGTGCTGTGTGCCGCGGTCATGACGGTGCTGCTGATCCGCCGCTACCGCGCGGTGGAAAGCAGTTTGTTCTGGGCGCTGATCTCGTCGTTTATCGCGTTCCGCATGGGATCTGGTCACAGCCTGGCCGGAATTTTCTTTGCCACCGGCGGACTGGCGATGATCGTGGCCGCCATCGAGACCTCCTACAGCATGGCCTATCTCGACGAGTTGACGCAGTTGCCCAGCCGCCGCGCTCTCAATGAGGCATTGCTCAAGCTGCCGGAAACCTTCACCCTCGCCATGCTCGACGTGGACCACTTCAAGAAGTTCAACGACACGTTTGGCCACGAATCCGGCGACCAGGCGCTGCGCATGGTCGCCTCGCGGCTGGCGCGGATCGCCGGCGGAGGCAAGGCGTACCGCTACGGCGGGGAAGAGTTCGCCGTGGTGTTCCCCAACAAGCCGGCGGAAGAAGTGTTCGTCTATCTCGATCGCATGCGCAAGATCATTGAGCAGTCCACCTTCGTGGTCCGGGGTAAAGACCGTCGGAGAGGCGTGCGCGGTGCTGGACGGGGCGGAAAGAAAGAAACCAGCGTTACCGTGAGCATCGGCGTGGCTTCCAGCAGTGACGACTATCCCGCGCCTGCCGAAGTGCTGCGCATTGCCGACCAGGCGCTCTACAAGGCCAAGGCCCGCGGCCGCAACTGTACGGTTACCGCAAAGAACGGCAAGACCATCCGTCCGGTGGAGACAGGCATGCGCATTCTGAGCATGAGTTGAGACTTCTCAGCCGCGAATGAACGCGAAGAGCGAATCAGAGCGGGAAATCCGCGCGAACCAAGTCCGTTCCCTAAGCTCCCTTTAGTGCGAAAGCACAAATCCCCGGAGTTCTTTGCGTCCTTCGCGCTTTTTGCGGTGAAAAGAGCTCTAAGCCAGCCCGGCTTCGCGCAGCCGTTGTTCCACGTGCGAGTAGGCCAGCGCCATCAAGCGATCGCGGTCCAGATCGAACGGGTTCGGCGTAAAGATAAAGTTCGTGCGGCCGGGGATCTGCATGCTTTCGCGCAGGAACAGCTCGCGCACCGGTCCGGCGTACTCGGGGTGTTCCGAAATCATCTGGCGGAGGTAGTCCATGCCATGGACAATGTGGCGGCCTTCATCGGCGCGGATGAGCTTGATTCCTTCATGCAGTCCGGGAAAGAGCCCGGTCTTGGCCAGCAGGTCGTCAAAGTATTCGTAGCCTGTAACGGCCAGTTCGCCCTCCACAATGCCCATGTAATGTGCGGCAAACAGGGTGAGCGCAAGGTCCAAGGCCTGCCGGTTGCCGTCGATCACCGCCCGGCCCAGCGCTTCGCCGCGCTGCCGTAGCTCATCCAGCAATACGCCGCGATATTCAGGCACCAGGTAGGCGGAAGTGTCCACCTTGCCGCAGACTTCGTGAAAGTAGCGTTCAAAAAATTCCGCGTGCTTCACCTCTTCAAACACCTGTGACGAGAGAAACATGCGCCGGTCCGGGTCCGGCATGGCCAGCATGAACCAGGCCAGCGTGTCAGAGACGCTGACCTCGCCTTCATAAAACAGCGCGCAAACTTTGATGAGCTGCTCTTTCTGCTCAGGACTGATTCTTGACCAGTGGATGCGGTCCTCGGCCAGGGAGACCCGCGCCGGGTCCCAGCTTCCCAGGTTTTTGGCGATGGAATAAAGTTCGCGCGGCGATTTGGTGCTGCGCTCGACGGTGGACATAAGCACCTCCGGCACTTCCTACGTTATCAAAAAAGCGGGCGGCGGTTCCGCGAGAACAATTTTCCGTCCACCCATGTAGAATTTCTTGATTTCGTTTTTCCTCATTTTTAAGGAGCAACCATGGCACTGAACGAAGCTCTTTTGCCGGAGTTTGACCACGAGATGCAGACTACCCGCCGCACGCTGGAACGCGTGCCGGAAGATAAGCTCGCTTGGAAGCCGCACCAGAAGTCGATGACGATGGGCGGCCTGGCTACCCACTTGGCCACCATCACTCACTGGGTGGACGCGGTGGTGGGAATGGATGCCTTTGACGTGAGCACCGCTCCGCCGACACCGGAATTGAAGTCGCGCCAGGAGTTGCTGAGCGCATTTGACGAAAACGTGGCCCGGGCGCGCAAGACCATTTCCGCCACCGGCGACGCGGCCATGATGAAGCCGTGGAGCCTGATTGCCGGCGGCAAGACCATGTTTTCCCTGCCGCGCATCGGCGTGCTGCGCTCCTTTGTCCTCAACCACATCATCCACCATCGCGGGCAGCTCTCGGTTTATCTGCGGTTGAACGACGTTTCCGTACCTTCCATCTACGGGCCTTCAGCGGACGAAGGGAACATGTAAGTTCTGGATATTCCGGAAAAAACAAGGGCCTCGGTTGGTTGACCGAGGCCTGTTAGTTGACCCAATTTTTTCTGACCGGGTGTTTTCCCCCGAAACCACCAGCCAGAGTGATGTCAAGCAAGGCCATCATCGCAGCAGCGCGATTTGCGCGCAACAGTACGCGGGTAATAAGGATTTTCTCTTAAGGTGGATGAGCGCCTTCTTAGGCAGCTGACAGTTACCGATCCTGAGGCTTCGCCCCGGAAAGAGCTGAGTCCGTCAGGCGCAGCCCCGGCAGGTAGGCCAGGGCAGTCCCCAGCACAAGGGCGATGACGTAGCCGTAAGGTAACAGAGCTGCAGCCAGGCCCACCACGATGGTCAGGGAAAAATCTCGCCCGGAACCCGCGCGATCGCGCGCCAGTTGCAGCAGCGCCAGAGCTTCAAAGAACAGAATCATCCCCAGCACAGGCTTGGGGAACAGCTGAATGACGTGGCCGAACCCGCCGGCGAAGAACAATCCCAGCACAAGATACAAGCTGCCATAGATGAGAACGGAGCCCCCGGTGCGGCCGCCGAAAGTATAGTGGCCGAGCATCCCGCCCGATCCGTGACAGGTGGGAACGCCGCCCAAGAATGGATTGATGAGGTTCATGGCCGAGTAAGTGAAGCTGATCTTGCGCACGCTGGGCTGGCGCCCGGGGAACAGGTCTTCTGCGATCTGCCGGGTCGCCAGAATCGAGTTCCCCAGCGAAAGCGGTATCTGGGGAAGGGCCAGCAGCAGAAAGCCGGTCCACACATCGTGCACTGAGGGCGTATGGAACGTGGGCAAGTGCAGGCCCACACCCTGGGCGAGCATGCTCAGGTTTACTCGCAACACCAGCGCCCAGACGATGCCAAGCAGGATCGCCAGCGGAGCCGGAGGCACGCGGCGGTTCCCGAGCAGCAAGAGGATCAATACGAAGGCAGCAACTCCCAGCCCCCAGCCCGCGACACCTTCCGCCGGCAGATAGTCCTTGAGAGACAAGGTCGCCAACTGAAGTCCCAGACCGAACTGGATTCCGCGTATGACCGTTTTTGGGACCAGGCGGGCCAGCGCGTCGATCAACCCCGTCACAGCCAGGAACAGCATGACGATGCCAATCGCCAAACCACCTCCGAACAGCACCGTGCCGGAGACCTTCTGGGTGATCACGAGAACGGCCATGGCTTTCAACGGCTGGGCCGGCATGGGCATTCCGTAAAACAAACCGGTGAGCACCTGCATGGCGCCAAAAAGAACCAGTACTCCGGTGGGATCGAGGTGGCCGGCCAGGATCATGCCGACAAGCAGAGGGAAGTCCGTTCCTATGTCGCCGAATGCCCCGGAAAGCTCGTTGCGGTCAAAACGGATGCGGGGCAGGCGTGCGGGGCCAGAAGGTGCGGTCTGGGCGGCATGTCCCATGCGATATGTTTTTATACGATTTATATCGCTGTGTCAATACGAGTCAAGCTTGTTGCCAGAACCGCCAGGATTGCCAAAATCGCCGAGATTGCAAAAACCAACGTGGCTGCGGAGACATCACACAAAAGAGGAGAAGCATAAGTCGTGATCCGCAAACTCAAGTCCGGTGAGTACCGCCTATATTCGCTGAAGAAAGACCCGCGGACAGGCAAACGGCGCAACCTGGGGACCTTTCCTTCGTTGGAGAAAGCCAAGCAGCATGAGCGCGAGGTGCAGTTCTTCAATCGACATTGAAGGAATCGGGTGATCAAGAAACACCGGTAGAGACGCGACATGTCGCGTCTCTACATGGGACCGCTCAGGAAGGGCTAGTATCCCGCAAAATCTTCCGCACGGATGTCGTCTTCATCCACGCCGGCTTTGGCCAGCATGTCACGCACGGCCGCGACCATGGCGGGCGGCCCAGCAATGTAATAAATCGGACCATTCAGCTCGGGCAAATGGCGTTTCAGCATGGGCGCATCGATGAACCCGCGCTCGCCGTTCCAGAGCTGCTTTGACTTGTCCATTTCGACCATGGTGGCGATCAAGTGGAAGTTTGGGTTCTGTTGCTCGAGCGCGGTCAACTCGTCCAGGAACGCCGTGTCTTCCGGCCGGCGGTTGGAGTAAAAAACATAAATCTGGTGCGGATCTTTCTGCCGTGCCGCCTCGCGAACCATGCTCATGAAAGGCGTAATGCCGATGCCTCCGGCCAGCAGCACCGCTGGCTTGGAGGCGTTCTTGTGCAGGTTGAACGATCCCATGGGGCCTTCCAGCTTGATCTCCGTGCCCGGCGCCATGCTGCGCAGTACGCGCTTGAAAGCGGTATCGCGCATGCGCGTGGCAAAGGTCAAATCGCTCTCGGAAGGCGCGCTTACGATGGAGAACGTGCGCACGTTGCCCTCAGTGTCGGTCTCCGGAGGATTGAGCAGAGTGAGGTCGGAGGACTGGCCGGGTTTGAAGTCGAACCCGGCAGGCTTTGCGAAAGAGAAGGCCATAGTGCCTTCGGCCACGGCTTTTTTGTTGAGCAGGTTCACGCGATAGTCTGGCATGCGTCGTTCTCCGTTCTGGCTTCCATGATAAAGGAGTATGCAGGCGGCCGGGGGTTACAGCTTCGCCGCGATCGCGCGTGACTAGAACGGCTAGAGTTGGCCGCGAATGAACACGAAGAAGCGCGAATCGCCCAGTTTCTCCTTCGTACCTACGTGTCTCCGTGGTGCGCTCTTGCTTTTCCGATCACCCGATCTCCCGATCACCAGACCACCCAATCTTGCGTTAATGCTCGCCTCGCCCGCCGTCTCGCTGGTAAGCTATTATCTGCATGGCCGCAGAGAATTCTTTCGACATCGTCAGCAAAGTCGATCTTCAGGAAGTGACGAACGCGATCCAGAACGCGCTCAAGGAGATCCATACCCGTTTTGATTTGAAGGACTCAAAATCCGAAATCAACCTGGAAGGGAAGGACGCCCTCATTCTCAGCTCTTCCGACGAATACAAGCTGAAAGCCGTGAATGACATCTTGCAGAGCAAGCTGGTCAAGCGTGGCGTGCCGCTTAAAGCGCTGACCTACGGCGCCGTTGAGCCGGCGGCGGGCTCGCGGGCGCGGCAGAAGGTCAGCATGCAGCAGGGCATCCCTACGGAAAAGGCCAAGGACATTGTGAAGCTGATCAAAGACTCCAAAAAGAAAGTCCAGGCTTCCATCCAGGGCGACTCTGTCCGCGTGAGCGGCAAAGACCGAGATACCTTGCAGGAGATCATTGCGCTGCTCAAGGGGCACGACTTCGGGATCGATATGCAGTTCACCAACTATCGCAGCAACTAAGGGGCTCGTTTGGGTTCACCGGCAACTAACGCGAAAGAAGTTTTTGAGCTGCTGCGCGACGACCTGGCGGCCATTGAGCGCGAATTCGGACGCGACACCGTGTCCAGTGTGCGCGCGATCACCGATATCGGCGAATATCTGCGCGCCGGTGGCGGCAAACGCATTCGTCCCGCGTTGCTGTTGCTGGCCGCCAAGCTCTTTCCCCACGATGAGCGCAGCGCGGTGCGCCTGGGCGCCGTGGTGGAGGTGATCCATACGGCGACGCTGGTGCATGACGACATTATCGATGAGGCCAAGACCCGGCGCGGCCGTCCTGCTGCCAACACGCAGTGGGGCAATTCCAAGTGCGTGCTTGCCGGCGACTGGCTCTACATGCAGGCCTTCAAGATCGCAGTGCAGGAGCGCAATTTCAAGGTGCTGGACGTACTCATTGACCTGACCCAGCAGATGGTGGAAGGCGAGCTGC
>Ga0316628_100001347_pt1 | contig 17302 bp, 14 predicted proteins | sample OWC_Aug_M2_C1_D5_FD_207648 | JGI IMG/M metagenome (GOLD analysis project Ga0316628, IMG submission 207648) | Wetland soil microbial communities from Old Woman Creek delta, Ohio, United States - OWC_Aug_M2_C1_D5_C | ecosystem: Environmental > Terrestrial > Soil > Wetlands | place: USA: Ohio... | reverse complement strand
CATGCCGCCGCCCGTCAGCTCACGGTCGAGCTGGTAGTTGCTTCCCAGCGCGTCCTGCAGGTGCTCGGGGAACCCGGTCATCGGACTCCATTACGAAACGCTAAGGGACGTTTGTGGCTCCCGTGGGGCTGGCCGGCCATTTGGCCGGCCAGCCGGGGATTGCCTGACAGATCTACTAATTGGACACAATCGCCGCCGGAATCGGGGGATTTCAGGCAGAGAATCTGCAGTTGACCCTTTCGCGGCGTTGAACGTTCAGTAAGATTAAAGCGCTCTAATGTTGCTGGACATCTTCATTCCATTTTTCCCATCCGACCCGTGGCACGAGCACACACGAAGAGCCGCCCCAAGCGGGCAACCGTCGACTCGGTGATCCCGAAGAATGTCCTCGCCAAGGAGATCGCGAGCATTCTCGAGGATCAGGAACTGACGCAGACCGAAGCCGCGTACATCATGCGCGACGCGCCCTCGCAGATTTCCCTCGTCGTCACGGGCAAACTGCGCGGGTTCTCGACCGAACGTCTCCTCCGCATGCTGGCCCGCCTCGGCCGCGACATCGATATCGTGATCCGGCCATCGAAGGGCAAGGCCGGTCGCGTCAGCGTCATCAGAAAGTAGCGTCCGCCCGGTTCTCACCCTGATGCCGGCGCGCGGTCTCGCGCGCCGGTCTCGCGTGCCCACCACCGGGACGAGGCCCTCTCGTCCGTCGGGGCAGGCCGGGGCGTCGGGGTATCTTCTCTCCCCGCCCCCCGCGCCGCAACCGCCTCGCCCTCTCCGTCGCCCGAGCCTTACTCGTGGTGAATGGCGTCGATGGGCGACAGTCTCGCGGCGCGCATCGCCGGATAGAGTCCGAACGCAAGTCCGACAAGCACCGACGCGCCGATGGCGACGAGCACGGTGCTGGGCGACAGCCACGCCTGGATCGGCGCGTTGGCCACTCGGCGCATGATGGCCGTGATGCCGAACGCCGAGCCGACCCCGAGCGCGAGCCCGATCATGCTGCCCACTCCCGTGATCGCCACCGACTCGCAGAGGAACTGCCACAGGATGTCGCGCTGCGCCGCCCCCGTCGCCTTGCGAATCCCGATCTCGCGTGTGCGCTCGATCACGGAGCTCAGGAGCACGTTCATGATGCCGATGCCTCCCACGACCAGGGAGATGCTCATCAGCGCACCCATGAACAGCTTGAACAGCAGTAGTCCACGCGTCGCCTGATCGAGGCGCGATTCGTCGGAGAGAACGGTCAACCGATCTTTCCACGACGAGCCGTATCGCGCCGCCGCCCACCGCTCGACCAGCGCCCGCGCGGTCGCGACGCCCTCGATGGTGGGGGACGTGACGATCAGTTGCGCCGGTCGATCCATCTGCCCCGTCACGATCGAGCCGGCCACGGCGCGCGCGGGCATGATGGCGCGGCGTGATCGGTCGTTGTTCCTGGGCTCGAGCACCCCAATGATCCGCCGCGGCTGACCTTGAAAGAGCAGCGTGTCGCCCACGACGTCACGCGGCTCGCGCCCGCGCGCGAAATCGCTCGCCAGCCGGTAGGAAACGATCGCGACCGGCTCCCCGGTTCTCGCCTCCTCGGCGGAGAAGTAGCGACCGGCGAGCAGCAGCGAGTCGGACATCATGCGGTCGGGCGCCAGGAAACCCTGAACCTGCGTGGCGTGCTGCGCGGCGTCGCCACGAGCGGTGACGAGGGCGGAGCCGTTCACGGTCATGTTGACCGCGATCGAGTCGCCGAGCGCGCCGGCGAGCGCCGCGGCGTCGGCGTCGCCGAGCTTCACGGGATCGGGCTGCGGAATCGGCGTGCCGTCGACGATCCGGAACAATCGTGGCGCGACGGCAATGCGTTGGAGGTCGGTCGTGCGGCCGATCTGGTCTCGAGCGAGCCGTTCCATGCCGTCGCCCACGGACAGCACGGCGACGAGGGCGGCGACGCCGATCACGATGCCGAGCGTGGACAGGATGGTACGAAGCGGGTTGGCGCGAAGCGTCTCGAACCCGACGGACAGCGAGGTGGCGAGGAGTGGGGTGGGCATGCGGGCAGTACGATAGGTAGGGCGCTTTGGTTGCCGCCGCCGCGCGGGGAGCCGGCCTCAGGCGATGGCCAACTCGCCGGTCCAGGCCCGCACGCCGTCGCGTCCGCCTCGCTTCGCCTCGTACAACGCGTCGTCGGCTCGGCTGATCATCGTCCGGCCGCTCGGGTCGTTGCCGATCGCCGTCGCCGAGGCGACCCCGACGCTCACGGTCACGGTGATGCGCTTGCCGTCGACGAGAAATGGATGGCCGCGCACCGACTCGCACAGGCGCGTCGCGGCGCGCTGGGCGCCCGCCGAGTCGGCATCCGGAAGCAGGATGAGGAATTCCTCGCCGCCGGCGCGCGCGACGAGATCGCTGGTCCGCGCGGTGTGCACGAGCAGCGCGCCGAACTCGCGCAGCACGACGTCGCCGGCCGCGTGCCCGTACGTGTCGTTGATCGCCTTGAAGTGGTCGAGATCCACGGCGAGCACCGACAGCTCGGCGCCGGTGCGCGTCGCTCGCGAGATCTCGCGGGCGATCGCCTGATCGAGGCCGCGGCGGTTCAGGCAGCCGGTGAGCGGGTCGGTGAGGACCATGCTCGCCAGTTGGACACGGACCTTGTTGTAGGCGCGCCCGACGCGCGCGACCGGATCGGGGTTGGCGTCGGCGTCCGCGTCGTACGCCCGCGCGAAGTCGCCCGCCTGGGCGCGCTCGAACAATTCGACGATGCGGTCGAGGCGCAAGCGGAAGCTGCCGTACTGCATGATGAACACGACGGCGGCGATCGTGAACAACCCGAGGGACCAGAGCTGCTCCGGCCACTCGAGGACCGCGCCCGACCGGTTCGTGGTGTAGGTCAGCCCGACGAATCCTGCGACGACCGCGGCCAGCGCAAGACCGGCGTGCTTCCGCCCGAAGTACGACTCCGTGAGGTGCAGGGCGAAGAACGCGAGGATGAGAATTCTATAGTAGTACTCCGGCGTCGTGGACGCGACCGTCGACCAGAAGATGAAGATCAGATCGCAGGCGATCGTCGCGCCGACCAGCGTCTGGCCCGCCATCTCCGTGGCGTGCAGCCGCCACCCGACCAGCCCGATGGCGGCCAGATAGAAGCCGATCCCGAGGAGCAGCCAGGGGCCGCTGTCGCGCAGGAGGCCGGCCTGCTGGAGCACGAACGCCACGCCGCCGGCCAGCACGGCGAGCGCGACGCGCACGCGCCCCTGCCAGAGGAGGACCTCGGCGTTGGTGCGCGCGGGGGTGTTTTGATCGATGAGGGTCTCGGAGAGCACGGGGCTCGGCGGGCGTATAGCGTATCGACGAGCCCGGGCGCATTATGGTAATATGGGGTCCGGGGCAGGCGGCGTACCGCGGCGGCGCGGCGGCGGAGCGCGGCGGCCGGGTCCCGCGGCGGACGTGGCCTGAACTGAAGGATTCGTTGGAGGGCACCGGTCCATGCGAAAGCTCCTCGCCTTCATCGGCGCCACCATCGGCGGATACGCGGGCTGGTATGCCGGCGCCCTCGTCGGCTTCATGACCGCGTTCATCCTGAGCATGGTGGGCACCGGCCTCGGCATGTATGCCGGGATCCGCGCCGCAAGGAACTACGAGTGACCGGGGCCGTGCATCGCGCCGCCGCCGTGGCCGCGGCGCTGGCGATGCCGGCCGGACTCCTCGCGCAGTCCGCCACGATCGCCGGCCGCGTGGCGGTCAAAGGCGCCCAGATGGCGCTGACCTACACGGTCGTCTCCGCGTCCCCGGGCGGCGACGAACAGTTCACCAACGGCGAGGGACGCTTCCTCATTCACAATGTCCCTCCGGGGCGCGTCACGCTCCGTGTGCGCCACATCGGCTACGCCGCGCTCGACACGACCGTCGACGTCGCCGCGGGTGACACCGTCCGCGTCGTTCTCGAGATGTCGCTCATCACGATCGAGCTGCCGGCCGTCCACTCGCTCGCCAAAGCGTGCGCCCACCCCGGTGGCTCCGACGCGCAGATCGGCGCCAACCTGTCGCTGCTCTTCGAGCAGATCAAGGAGAACGCCGAGCGCAATCGGCTCCTCTCGCGATCGTATCCGTTCGAGCTCAGCATCGAGCGCAAGATCACCAAGCCCGAGCCCCTGCTCGAGGCGCGCTTCGTGGCCTTCGACACGATCACCCGGTCGAGCGATCGGGATTGGCGCTACGCGCCGGGCAGGATGCTCGGCACGCGCGAGTACGACGGCGGCGTGTTCGGCGGCAAGTGGTGGACGATCACGCTCCCCGAGCTGGCCGACTTCGCCGACGAGCGGTTTCTGGTGAACCACTGCTTCGACTACGCGGGGCTGGACGTGATCGACGGCGACACGCTGCTGCGCATCGATTTCCGCCCGGCGCCCGCGGTGCGCACGCCGGACGTCGCCGGGGCCGTCTTTCTCGATCCGTCGACGTACCAGCTGCGCACCACCGAGCTCGCGCTGGTGAACCTCACCAAGCAACTGCGCGCGCAGGTGAGCGGGCAGTCCATTCGCGAGGACTTCACCGAGATCATCCCGGGCGTGCCCGTGCTCGACGTCGTGTCCTCGGTGGTCTTTCCGAAGGAGGACCCCAAGGCGCCGGCGGGCGAGCCGGCGACGGAGAACCAGCGGACGTTGGCCGTGAGGTTCCTCAAGGGCAAGCCGTGAGGTGATCGCGGCCTACACGCCCACCGCGATGACCTCGCTGGCGAACCGCTCCATCTCCTCGAGCTGCGGACTGCACTGCAACAGCAGGAGATCCACCCCCACCTCGGCGAATTCGCCCACGCGCTCCGCCACCTGATCCGGCGTCCCGACCAGCCCCGCGCGCAGCCCGCGGTTCGACACCGAGTAGTCCTGCAGGCTCACCTGCTGCTCGAGCTTCGTGTTCGAGATCCAGTCGCGGTAGTTCTCGTAGCCGGGCGAGCCGGCCGCGACGTTCGTGATGCGATCGATCTCGGCGCGCGCCTGAGCCTCGCTGTCGCGAACGATCACGTAACCCGCCACGCCGAAGCGGAGCGGCGGCAGATCGTGGCCCAGCGCTTCGGCTGTCTGCTCGCGCCGCCGGCGCATGTCGGCGATCTTCGGCGCGATGCGCTCGGGCGGATCGCCGTGCATCACGTACGCGTCGCACTGGCGCGCGATCATGTCCTTCGCCGCCTCCGACTCGCCGCCCGCGTAGACCGTCGGGCGCGCTCGATCGGCCCTCGCGATCGGCTTGGGCTCGAGGACGAGATCGTCGTGATGGTAGAAGCGACCGTGGTAGGCAAAGCGCGGCTCGCGCCACGCACCGTCCACCACGTCGAGCCACTCGGTGGTGCGCGCGTAGCGGTCGTCGTGCTCGTCGAACGCCGCGCCGTAGCGGCGCGCCTCGTCACGCCACCACGCGGACACGACGTTGAGCGCGAGCCGCCCATTCGAGATTCGGTCGATGTTCGCCGCCTGCTTGGCGAGAATCGCCGGCGGATGGAACGACGGACGCACCGCCACCATCAGCTCCAGCCGCGCCGTGACCGCGGCGAGCGCCGCCGCCGTGGACCACGCGTCGAGCGAGGGCGCGCTGATCCCCTTGATGTCGTTGAGCAGCAGCTCGGCAACGAGCGTGACGTCGTAGCCGATCTCCTCGCTGCGCCGCGCGAGACGCCGCACGTAGTCCCACGACGCCGCCATGCGCTCGTCGTCCACGTTGCGCAGCCACCCGCCGAAGACCGGCAACCAGTAGCCGTATCTCATGGGAGGGAAGCGGGAAGGGGGAAGGGGGAAGCGGGGAGAAGATGTGTGCGGGTCGTGTGCTCATGGGGAGGGCTCCCCTCCCGCCGCTTTCCCCCTTTTCCCGCTTCCCTCTTCCCTCTTCCCTCCAGGTAATCGACGAACCGCGGCCAGGGGTCGAAGCCGAGCACGTTCACCGGATCGGCGACGAAGTTCGAGAGCGCGTTGACGTCGTAGAAGTAGTGCTTGCCGTCCCGATCGTCGATCAGATACTCGATGCCGCCCACGTCGAGGCCGGCGCGGCGCGAGATTGCCTCCACCTGCTCGATGATCTCCTTCGGCGGCTCGTAGCCTTCCACGCGCAGGCCGGTCCTGGGCGCGTCCACCGCGCACGCGCCGCGCACGAGCTCCACGCCGTTCACGGTCAGGCAGGCGTCGGCCGGGCAGAGATCGAACGAGCCGATCGCGGGGAAAACCCTGATGGCGTAGAGGTACTCGCCGGCGAGCGTTTCGACGCGGACGATGTGTCCGTCGCGCAGTGGCGCGGACTCCTGCACGAGCGCCACGCCGTCGATGCCGAGCTGGACCTCGCCTCTGGCCACCGCGCCGGCGAGCGCGTCCTCCGACTCGTAGCGAACGATGCCCGCGCCGCTGCCGCCCACGTTCGCCTTGACCAGCAGGGGATACCGCAACGTTGCCGCCGCGGCCACGGCGAGCGACGCGTGGTTGATCGCGCGCGCTCGGGGATACGGCAGGCCCAACTCCGCCAGCAGGTCGAGCTGCGAGGCCTTCGACAACTCGAATGAGTACACCTTGGACCCGTTGACGACCGGGATGCCGATGCGCTCGAGGTGTCGAAGCCAGTGCAGGGTGTGGAACGTGGACTGGCCATGCCCGCGCAGGTACGCCGACGGACTGGCACGGTTGACGACGAGCGAGTAGGGCACGTCGTGATCCGACGGGTCGAACACGTGGGCCGCGGCGTCGAGCCGCACATACGGCCGCCCGCGCCGGTCGAGCTCGGCGAAGAGCGGCTTGAACCAGTCGGGATGCTCGTGATAGATGGCGATCGGATGCATGGCTGTCCGGGTGGAAGGTCGGAGGAATCGCGTGGAGCGACTCTCGTCTCGATTCACCGGATCAGCGCGCGCCCGCTCGGCGCCAGCAACAACAAAAAACGCCCCGATCCGGCCGAGGATCGGAGCGCGAGTCGCGTGACGGAGTGTTCAGTCGCTACGTGCGGACGCCCAGAGCCTCATGTGCCGGTTGACACATGCAACAACACATACAGGTGCAGCAGCAGAGGGGCGTGCAAGCGGTGCGCGACATGAGACTCAACATAAGACGGGGAGCAATGGCGTCAACGACTTTCGCATTGAATCTTGTTCATGCTTTGTAAGCCCACACGCCGGCCCAGCGGGCTGGCCGTATCCGGTGGCGCGGGCCCGACGCTACCCCTTGTCAGACCAAGGGACACGCCGCATCTTGGCCGCATGCGCCAGACCGAGTTGAACATCTTCCGCGAGAGCCTCGACCTGTTGATCCTCAAGGCGCTCAGCGCCGGGCCGAAGCACGGCTACGGCGTGGCCGAGTGGATCGAGCGCGCGACGAAGATGGCGCTCCTCGTCGACGAGGGAACGCTCTATCCGGCGCTCCACCGGCTCGCCCGGCGGCGTTTCGTCGAGACCGAGTGGGGGCTCTCCGACAACAACCGGCGGGCGAAGTACTACGCCATCACGCCGGCCGGCCGGGCCCGCCTTCGCACGCAGGCGCCGGTGTGGCATCGGTACGCGGACGGCATCGCCGCCGCCTTGCGCGGCTCGGCAACCGAGCCCGCCTGATGTCCATCCACGGCATTCGCCGCGCGCTTCGCATCCCGCGCTTCACGCGGCGGCTCGTGGAGCGCGAGATCGACGACGAGTTCGCCGACCACATCGCGCGCCGCGCCGAGCAGCTTCGCGCGGCGGGAATGACCCTGGACGCCGCGCGAGCCGAGGCCGAACGCCGCTTCGGCGATGCGCGCGCGCTGCGCGGCGAGTGTGTGGGCATCGACGCGGCCGACCTCAGACGGGAGAACGTCATGGACTTTCTCGACAACACGCGGAGCGACGTCGCGTTCGCGTTCCGGCTGTTCCGTCGGTCGCCCGGGTTCACCGCGGTCGCGCTTGGCACGCTCACCATGGGCATCGCGGCCTTCACGGCGATCTTCAGCTTCTTCAACGCCGTGTACTACGCCTCGCTGCCCTATCGCGACGCGGATCGCATCGTCGCGATCGATGAGGAGCGGCAGTCGATTCGGTTCTTCAGCTTCTCGAGCGTGTCGCTGGAGGCGCTGCCGTTCGTGCGCGGCGCAACGCGGTCGTTCGAGCGGATCTCCGCCTACGGGACGAACAGCGCGACGCTCGTGATCGGTCACGAGCCTCGGCCAATCGCGACGCTCGACGTCGACACGGCGTTCATTCCGCTGCTCGCGTTGAGCCCGCAGGTCGGCCGGCTCATCACGGCCGACGAGATCGCCGCCGATGCGCCGGTCGCCATGATCAGCGACGTGCTCTGGCGCTCCACGTTCGGAGGCGACGCCAGCGTGATCGGGCGCAGGCTGACGATGCGCGGCCGCGACTACACCATCGTCGGCGTGCTGCCGCCGGGATTTCGCTTTCCCTGGCAGACGGACGCGATCGCGCCGCTGCACCAGGCGCCGGAGCCCGGTCTGACCGCGCGCGAAACGACGATCTCGCTCCTCGGCAAGCTCCGGCCCGGCGTCACGCGCGAGGACGCCCGCACCGAGCTTGGCGTGATCGCCGGCCGCATTGCGGCCATCGACCGCAAGGCGTACCGAGGCGAGCGCCTTGTGGTCCGCGACGAGATGCTCGATCGCAGAACCTACCAATTTCTTCCCATGCCGTCGCTTTTCCTCGGCGCGGGGCTCTTTCTCCTTCTCATCGCCTGCGCGAACGTCGGCAATCTGGTTTTCGCCAGGGCCGCCGAACGGGCCGGGGAGATGGCCATTCGCGCGTCGCTCGGCGCGGGGCGCGGGCGGCTCGTGCGCCTTGCGCTCACGGAAACCCTGCTGCTCAGCGCCATAGCCGCCCTGTTCGGAATGGCCCTGGCGCAGGCACTGGTGAAGCTCTGGCTCCACTTCGTGCCGACGACGGGATTCCCATCCTGGTTCCACGTCGCCGTCGACTGGCGCGTGGTGACGTTCGCCGTCGTGACGACCGCGGTCGCGACCATCGCGGTGGGGTTGTCGCCGGCGCTCGCCGGCTCGCGCTTTGACCTCGTTCGCACGCTCAAGGGAGCGAGCGGCGGTGGTATCTCGGCGGCTTCGGCGATGCGCGGGAGCAAGCGCGGACTGGTCGTCCAGCTCGCGCTGTCGGTCGCGTTGTTCGTGGGCGGTGCACTGCTGCTGCGCTCGTACCAGCAGTTGGCCGCGGTGGACATCGGCTACCCAGCGGACCGCATCGCACTGGTGCGTTCCTTCTACGACGTGACCGCCTATGGCTCCCTTCGCTCGGCCCGCGCGCAGCAGGCCGCCGAGAACGCCATCCGGCGCGCGATGGTGATGCCGGGCGTGACCGGCGCCGCGATCCGGGGAGGATTCTCGCGCTTCCGCACGGAGCCGGAGACTCTGTCGCGGGCTGCGCGACTCGCTGAACGCCGGCAACTCATCCCTGACGGCGACACGACGCGCGCCGTGCGGCGAGTCAATTGGGAAAGCCAGGTCGTGTCCGATGGCTTCTTCGATCTGCTCGGGCTGCGAATCCGTTCCGGTCGCTCGTTTGGCACGTCCGATGTCGCGGGCGCACAGCCGGTCGCGATCGTCGGCGAATCGACGGCCCGAGCGTTGTGGGGTTCGACGAACCCGATCGGGCGTAGCCTGCAGCTGCGTTCCTCAGGTCCGTCGCTGCTCGTCGTCGGCGTCGTCGAAGACGCTCGCCGCCTGCGCGGTGGATCGCGCGGGTACTCGTTGGATCCGGGTCTGATCGTCTATCTCTCATCGCGACAGGCCGTCACGCGCTACCCCGAGCTCCTGGCACGCGGCGCGGGGAGCGTGATCTCCGTCCGCCGCACCCTGGTCGATGCGCTGCACGACGAGGATCCGACGGCCTACACGGGGCGGGAGATCTCGCTCGCCAGCCAGTTCGACGAAGCATTCCTCGTCACGAAGGTGTTCGGCAGCATCATCGGTGCACTTGCCGGCGCGGCCTTGATGCTGTCCGTGGTCGGCATCTACGGCGTCGTCGCCTTCGGCGTCGCGCAGCGCACACGCGAGATCGGCATTCGCATCGCGCTCGGCGGCACGCCCGATACCATCCTGCGAATGATCGCCGGCGAGGCGGGGCGCTTCGTCAGCATCGGCCTCGTGGTGGGCTTGCTGCTCGCGACGGGATTGGCGCGCCTGATGAAGATCTTCCTGTTCGGCGTCTCGCCGCTCGACCCGCTCACCTACGTCGCGGTATCGGCCTTGTTCGGCGTCGTGGCGTTCGTCGCCTGCATCGTGCCCGCGCGGCGCGTCACGCGCGTCGATCCGATGGTCGCGCTCAGAACCGACTGAGCGCGACGCATCGCGATCAGAACTTCGACTCGAGGTACAGGTCCACGCGGAACTGCTTGCGTGGATAGATGCCGCGCGCCACGTCGAAGCGGAACAGGCCGTCGAGGAACGACACGCCGGCGCCGACGCCGCTGAGCGGACGGCCCACCTTGTTCATCTTCGTGCGATCGCCCACCCAACCGAGATCGCCGAAAATGGTCGGGCGCGCGCCCGCGCTGTTCTGGCCGAGCTCCACGCGCGTGAGCCAGAACGCGTTGCCGGACTGCGCGGTGTCTGGGCTCTGCCCGCGAACGGTCTGCGATCCGCCGAGATACCACCGGCGCTGCGGCGGCAATCCGCCCACGGAGCTGCCGCCGGCAACCGTGACCGCGGCGGCGAGCTTGCCGAGTCCGTGCGACGCCGTGAGATCGAGCGCGCCGCGGCCGAAGATGGAGTCACCGGTGGCCGCCTCGAGACGCAGGTCGGTGAACAGGCGGAAGCCCGCCGGGTCGAGCCCGTGTGTGTTCGCGACGTGCGCCGCGAGCCCGGTGTACGTGGCGCGCCGCGCCGCGAGATTGTCCGGGAACTTCGCCCCGTTCACCGTGAACGTCGTCTTCATCGCCGCCGAGCGTTGTCCCTCGACGAACGCGCGCCAGTCGATGCGCGTGCCGCTGCCCAACGACGCCTCGCGTGTTCCCGTGAGCTCGAGTCCGGTCGCTCGATAGTAGAAGCCTTCGTCACGCCCGAACATCAGCGCCGAGAACGAGCTGCCGAAGCTCAGCGGCCGTCCCCAGTCGCCCGCCGACACGAGATGGTTGTAGACCCCGGCGCCAATCGTCTCGGAGATGTTCGATCGCGTAGCCGACAGCTCCACGTTCGGCTCGCGGTCGGCGATGCCGAACCGGCCCACCGCCTTGCCGGCGTACCCGCCGCCGAACTGTTGCTCCACCGATGCGCCGAACGACAGCCCTTCGACGCGGTTGTACCGCATCATCGACGGGCCGTACTCGATCGTGGGCGGCGGAAGTAGCCCGCTCCCGAGCCTGAGCGAGAACGGCGCCTGCGCGGTGAGCGACAGCGCCTCGGCCTTCAGCGCCTCGACCTCCTTCGTGCCGAACAGCTCCTCTCCCGGGTCGTAGATCGACCCCGGCAGATCGGGCGAGTGCTCGAGCTTGGAGAGATCGCACGGCATTCTGACGGCCACCGGGAGCTGCGCCTCGGAGCGCAAGTACGTGTTCACGCGGACATCGGACGTGTCGCATTGGCCGCGCATCCGCGAGCGCCTGCCACGGGCCGAATCGCCGATCGTGATGGACATCGATCGTTCGCGACGAGCCGCACGCACCGAGTCGCGCCACGCGCGCCGCTGCTCGGCGCTGAGCGAGTCGGGCGGACGCATGCGCCTCAGCGCGTTCGAGACGTCGATGGGAGGCAGGCTGTCCTTCCCGTTCACGCTCGCGTACGTGAAGCTCTCCTCCATCTTGAACGGAACGTGCATGAAGCTCACGGTCGCGCTTCCCTCGGCCATGCGAAGCCGGGGGAGCCAGAAGCGTCCTTCGTGCAGTCCGTACTCGACCACGATCGCCGAGACCTCGGCGCGCATGGGCGTGATCATCGGCTTCACCCACACGGGCACGTCGTCCATCGACTTGGGATCGTCCTCGGTGGCGACCTGCCAGATATCCATCGGGATGGACAGACGATAGGCGGCCCGTACGAGCTGCCCCGACTTCGTGTCGAACCACAGCGAGCCGACTCCGAGATTCCATTTCGGCTCGCGCGGCCGGACCTTGAGCTCGCGAAGCTGGATGACCGTCTTGTCCGGAAGCGTGAATCTGATGGAATCGCCGGTCTGGTAGGTGTAGTACGCCTCGGCGCCCTCGGCGATGGGGTGCACCAACTCGGTTTCGTCCACCTGCACGCGCGCCACGTCGTTGCCGACCCAGAGCGGCTCGTATCCCGGGAAGTACGGGATGGCCGCGTTCAGGTCAGGGTCACCCATCTCGTCGTGAATCTCCGTCTTCGCGTCGCTGTTGGAGACGGACGGGATCGCGGTGCGCGCCCCGCGCGCGTCCATCCACACGCCCACGCCCTGCTGCCAGCGCACCCGAGCCACGCTCTCGTGGCGGAACAGCAGGCGGTCGCGACCGATCTTGGTGAAGCCGAGCCCGGCAGAGATGCGCGCGTACGACATGGCGTCGTACGAAACCAGTGCCGAATCCTGGCTCAAGCGCGCCTGGCGCGCGCGCAGCAGGGTGACCTTCGCGGTGGGGTCCTTGAAGGCGGTGGCAAGCGCTTCCGCGGTCACCGGCTTGCGGCGCCCGCTCCGACTGTGGCGGCGCACCTCGGTGGACGTCGAATCCGCCGTACTGTCGGCCACGATGATCCGACGCTGCCGGGGCGGCGCGGTCGGGACCTGAAGGTTGAGCGCGAGCGCGGCGCCGAGGAGGACGAGCATTGGAGACCTCGAAGAGACGACGGCAGACCCTCTTGTACGAATCCGGAACGAGCCCGGTTTCGCTCGCCCCCCATTCTCCACGACCGCCCGGTTCACGATCGAAAGCCCACCGCGGCGTGGCGAACGGAGGTCTTGCCGGTAGTTTTGGCTGATGGCGAATCGCAACCTGGGTGCGGCCAACGCCGTCCCGGCGAAAGCTACGGCCGAGCCGGCTCGCGAACCCCCGTTCGCGCTCGTGGTGCGCGACCTCCACAAGCACTACGGCGACGTGCGTGCGGTGGACGGCCTCGGTCTCGGCGTCTACGCCGGCGAGTGCTTCGGCCTGCTCGGCCCGAACGGCGCCGGAAAGACGACCACGATCGAGGTCTGCGAGGGACTGCTCGCGCCCGACTCGGGGCACGTCGAGCTGCTCGGCCTCCGATGGGAGCACCACGAGCGCGAGCTGCGGCAGCGGCTCGGCATTCAACTCCAGGAGACGCAGCTCGGCGAGAAGCTCTCCGTCGAGGAGACGGTGCGTCTCTTCCGCAGCTTCTACGACCGCGGCCGCGCCGTAAGCGACGTGATCGGGCTGGTACAGCTCGACGAGAAGCGAGACGCGCGGGTCGGCAAGCTCTCGGGCGGGCAGAAGCAGCGGCTCGCGCTCGCGTGCGCCATCGTCGGCGATCCGGATCTCTTGTTCCTCGACGAGCCGACGACGGGCCTCGATCCGCAATCGCGCCGCCAGCTCTGGGATCTGATCGCCGAATTCAAGTCGCTCGGCCGCACGATCATGCTCACCACGCACTACATGGACGAGGCGGAGATCCTGTGCGACCGGGTGGCGGTCGTCGATCACGGCAAGGTCATCGCGCTCGGCACGCCGCGCGAGCTCATCGGATCGCTCGGCGCCGAGCACGTGGTGGAGTTCATTCCGGCGGACGGATCGCCGGCGGTCGACGAGTCGGCTCTTCGGGCACTGAACGGCGCGCGCGCCGTGCGGCGCGTCGCGACCGGCTACGAGCTGCAGGTGGACGCGCTGCACCGCACCGTCCCCGCGCTCCTGGCGCTGCTGGCGAGCCGCGGGATTCAACTCGCTCATCTCACGACGCACTCGGCGACGCTCGAGGACGTCTTCGTGTCGCTCACCGGGAGACAGCTTCGTGACGAGTGACGGCGTGGTGTCCGCGGTTCGGAAACCCGCGGCGTTGAGCGGCGAGTCGTACAACTCGCTGTGGCAGCTCATCACCGTTCGATTCAAGGAATACACGCGTGAGCCGGAGGCGCTGTTCTGGTCGTTCGGGTTTCCCATTCTCCTCGCGATCGGACTCGGCATCGCGTTCAGGAGCAAGCCGCCCGACGTGGTGCACGTGGCCGTGGCGAACACCGGCGCGGACGCCGGGCGCCTCGCGCAGGCGCTGAAGGCGGACGCCGGGCTGGCGGTGGAGCTGCTGGAGCCCGACAGCGCATCGAGCGCGCTGCGCACGGGACGCGTGGCGCTGGTCGCCACGCCGGGCGGCGGCGGCCAGTTGAAGTTCGAGTACGACGAAACGCGCCCCGACGCGCGCACGGCCCGGCTCATGGTCAACGACGCGGCGCAGCGCGCCGCGGGGCGCGCCGATCCGGTGGCGGCGTCGGACGTGACCGTTCGCGAACGCGGCTCGCGCTACATCGACTTCGTGGTGCCCGGCCTGCTCGGGATGACGATCATGGGCGGCGGGATCTGGGGACTCGGGTACTCGATCGTCGACCAGCGACGCAAGAATTTGCTCAAGCGGCTCGTCGCGACGCCCATGTCGCGCGCCGAGTACCTGGCGTCGTACGTCATCTCGCGGCTGGTGATGCTGACGGTGGAAGTCGGCGTGCTGGTGGGCTTCTCGGTAATGCTGTTCGACGTGCCGATGCGCGGATCGTGGCTCGCGATCGCGGCGATCGTCGTGGTCGCGGCGCTGGCCTTCGGCGGGCTGGGACTGCTCATCGCCTCGCGCGCCAGGACCATCGAGGGCGTGTCGGGGTTGATGAATCTCAGCATGCTGCCGATGTGGGTGCTCTCGGGCGTGTTCTTCTCGTCGGAGAATTTTCCCCGCGCGGTGCAGCCGTTCATCAAGGCGCTGCCGCTCACGGCGGCGAACGACGCGCTCCGCGCCAACATGCTTCGCGGGCTGGCGCTTCCCGTTCTCTGGCCGCAGCTCGCCGTGCTCGCCGCGTGGACCGTGGTCTGCTTCGGCGTCGCGCTGAGAATCTTCAGATGGCGGTGACCCGGACGGTGGAATGAGCGGCGATCTCTCGCGCGACGAGCTGCTCGCCAACGGGCGCGCGGTGCTCGACTGGATCGCGTCGTATCTCGAGCATCCGGAGCGCTATCCGGTGTTGTCGGCGGCGCGGCCGGGCGACATCAAGGCGTCGCTCCCGGCAAGCCCGCCCGCGGTGGGGGAGCCGCTGCCGGCGATCCTCGCCGACTTCGAGTCGAAGATCGTGCCCGGCATCACCCACTGGAATCACCCCGCGTTCTTCGGCTACTTCGCGACGTCGTCGTCGGTGCCGGGGATCCTCGCCGAGATGCTCGTGGCGACGCTCGACGTGAAGGCGATGCTCTGGAGGACGTCGCCGGCCGCCACCGAGCTCGAGGAGGTCGTGACCGACTGGCTGCGCCAGATGCTCGGACTCGGCAACGGCTGGTTCGGCATCACCACCGACACCGCGTCCATCTCGTCGATGCTCGCGCTCGCCGCCGCGCGCGAAGCCCGGCCCGAGCTGGCGGTGCGCGAGCGCGGCATGGCGGGCCGCCCCGATCTGCCGGCGTTGCGGGTCTACTGCTCCACGCACGCGCACTCGTCGGTGGACAAGGCGGCGCTCACACTCGGCTTCGGGCTGGAGAACGTCGTCAAGATCGAGGACGACGACGAGTATCGCATGCGCCCGGAAGTGCTCGCGGCGCGCATCGCCGAGGACCGCGCGCGCGGCCTGCTCCCGCTCGCGTGCGTGGCCACGGTCGGCACCACGAGCACCTCGAGCATCGATCCGGTTCCACGCATCGCCGAGATCTGCAAGCGCGAGCACGTGTGGCTGCACGTGGACGGCGCGTACGGCGGCGCCCTCGCGGTGGCGCCGGAGTATCGATACATCCTGAACGGCGTGGACGACGCGGATTCGTTCGTCGTGAATCCGCACAAGTGGCTCTTCACGCCGTTCGATTGCTCGGCGTTCTACGTGAAGCGGCCCGACGTGCTCAAGCGCGCGTTCTCGCTGGTGCCGGAGTATCTCGTGACGCGCGAGCAGGACGACGTGGTGAACTACATGGACTACGGCGTGCAGCTCGGCCGGCGTTTTCGCGCCCTCAAGCTGTGGATGGTCATCCGCGCGTTCGGGGTCGACGGTCTGGCCGAGCGGCTGCGCGAGCACTGCCGGCTAGCCCGCGCGTTCGCGAGCTGGGTGGAGAACGATCCCGACTGGGAGCTCATGGCCCCGGTGCCGTTCTCACTGGTGTGCTTTCGCCATGCCCCCCGCGGGACCGCCGAGGCCGAGCGCGACGCGCGCAACGAGGCGATCATGCACGCCGTGAACGCGGGCGGCGAGGTCTTTCTCTCCCACACCAGGTTGCGCGGCCGCTTCACGCTGCGGCTGGCGGTGGGCAACATCCGGACGGAAGAGCGGCACGTCGCGCTGGCCTGGCAGCGATTGCGTGCCACGGCGAGCGCCGCGGGAGGCATGGAGGGCGACCGCTGAGGCGACGGGGCGCCTCTAGTCGTGCGCCGCGAGCTTCTCCGTGTACAGCTCCGGGAATTCCTTCTTGAGGTTCGTCACCTTGGGCGCGTCGTAGATCATGATGTACGGCTGCGTCGGGTGCTCCTCGGCGTAGTTCTGGTGATACGCCTCGGCGGCGAAGAATTCCTTGAGCTTCGCGACCTGCGTGACGATGGGCCGGGCGAAGACGTGCGCCTTGGCGAGCTGGTCGATGTACGCCTCGGCCACCTTCTTCTGCTCGTCGGTCGTGTAGAACACCGCGGAGCGGTACTGCGTGCCCACGTCCGGCCCCTGGCGGTTGAGCTGCGTGGGGTCGTGGATCACCGAGAAGAACACCCTGAGCAGTTGGCCATACGAGACCTGCGACGGATCGAACACCACGCGCACGGATTCGGCGTGCCCGGTGCGGCCGGTGCTCACGTCCTCGTACGACGGCCGGTCGGTGAAGCCGCCGGCGTAGCCCGACGTGGCACGCACCACACCCTTGACGTGCTGGAACACCGACTGCACGCCCCAGAAGCACCCGCCCGCAAAGACCGCGGTCTCCGTCTTTGCCGTGGCGCTGGGTGAATCGACGGCGGGTGACGGCAGCTCGACCGCCGGGCGCGCCGCGCCGGATACGCGCGTCGCGAACACGACCGCGGCGACGGCCACCAGGGCGCCGAGCGCCAGCGAGCTCCGACTTGGCCTTCCTCTTCCCTTCGTCATGCCACCCTCCCTCGCGCGAGTTGCCAGGAATCTCATGTCTGATCCGGCGTGTCATCCGGCACCGAGACCTTCGGGGCCGGCTCGACATCTCCGGCCGCGAGCACTTCGACGACCTCGTCCTCGACGTGCTTCTTACGCATCAGCCAGAACACGACGACCAAT
>Ga0316628_100001346_pt1 | contig 17305 bp, 11 predicted proteins | sample OWC_Aug_M2_C1_D5_FD_207648 | JGI IMG/M metagenome (GOLD analysis project Ga0316628, IMG submission 207648) | Wetland soil microbial communities from Old Woman Creek delta, Ohio, United States - OWC_Aug_M2_C1_D5_C | ecosystem: Environmental > Terrestrial > Soil > Wetlands | place: USA: Ohio... | reverse complement strand
ACCGACATCACCGGCGGGCTGATCCAGGGCGCGGAGTTCCTGAACGAGACCGGCGCGGGCAAGAAGACGATCATCATCTTCTCCGATATGCAGGAGGACCTCGACAAGGTGACGATCCGGAACTTCCCGATCCGCCTGGACAACATCCGCGTGATCGCGGTGAACGTGACCAAGCTCAATACCGACAACATCGATCCGCGGCGCTACCTCGGGCGGCTGGATGCCTGGCAGAAGCGCGTCAAGGCGGCAGGCGCCACCGAGTGGAAGGTGATCAACGACATCGAGCGACTGGACGGGATTTTCGCCAGCAGCTAGCCGAGCCGCTCGACCTGCACTCCTTTCGCCCGCAGCGCGGCGAGAATCCGACGATGTTGCCGCCGGCCTCCTCGAGCATCTGCGCCACGCGCGGACTGGGCAATACTTCCTCGCTACACACTGCGGTGGGATCGGACAATTCGCGCTGGCGCGCGGCCTCCGTTACCGATCGCGCCGCAGGGGGAAAGCGCAATGCAGGACATGATGATCAAGCTGGTGGACTTGCCGCTCGCCCGGATGTTCGTGCTGGCGGGGGTCGTCTTTCTGCTCTTGGCGGTGATGGGCCGCATCGAAGGCAAGATCGACCCCGGCCACGTGGGCCGGGTCGGCGCGTCGATCATCGGCGCGCTGCTCCTGGCGGTGGGCCTGGGGATGTATTTTCTCGACGGCGACGCGATGCGCGACGCGCTGCGCGACGGCGCACGAGCCTCGTTTGCGCCCCGCGCGGCCGTCGCGGCCACTCCGGCCGTCCCGGCAGGCCCGCCGGCGCTGCCCATCAAGGTGGTGGCCGGAACCTACGGCAGGAGTTGTGGCGCGCTGGCCGGCAACGCCACGGCCGCGCTCGCGCGCGCCTGCGACGGCCGCGGCATCTGCAGCGTCGCGCTCGACGCGGCGCCGGCCGAAGGCGCGACCCCGGGCTGCGACAAGGACTACGCCGCTGAGTGGAAATGCGGCTCCGGCGCGGCCATCTACACGGCGACGGTTCCAGCGGGCGCCGGACACGGCGCGAGCCTCACGCTCGCTTGCCCGGGAAGCGGCTAGGCTTCCATCAGGCTCACAGATCGTTCACGGCGGGGCCGGCGACCCAGCCTCCGTCGACGCCGCCCGGCAGCATCTGCCCGACGTCCTCGCCGACCTCCCGGTCGATCAACGCGTTCAGCTTGGTGTTCATCGCCGCAAGAAGGTCGCGGTGCTTTGCGCGCTCGAGCGCCAGGTTGTTCAGCTCGAGCGGATCCTTCTCGAGATCGTACAGCTCGACGTCGTTCAGCGCGAAGAGCGCCTCCAGCGTCGCGGGCCGGTTGTGCTGCTTGGGCGAGAAATAGCGACTGAACTGGTAGCGGCCGTCGAACACGCTGCGGATCGCGCCGCGCTTGCCGAGATCGGGCCGCATCGTTCCGGCTTCGACCGCTTCCTTGAGCTTTGCCTTGCCGTCGGGCTGCTTGAGGATGCCGACGGCTTTCTGCAGGAAGTCGCCGTCGATGTAGGCGAACATGTTGTAGCAAAACAGCACGCCGTCGCGAATCGCCGAGTGCCCGGACTTCTCGGGCGAGGCGAGCAGCGCGGAAAAGTCCTTGCCGGGCAGACCCTTCGAGATGGCCGCTTTCTTTCCGGCATCCGCGTTCGTCAGTCCCACCAGCGTCGGCGCGATGTCGAGGTGCGAGGTCACCGCCTCGCAGCGCCTGCCTCCGGGGTGCGCGGGATGCACGATGACGAGCGGCACGTTGTTCTGCTCCCTGTAGGACGTTGCGCCCTTCGAGTGCAGGCGATGCGCGCCGTCCAGGTCGCCGTGGTCCGCGGTCAGGACGACGATCGTCTTCGAGGCGAGACCGAGCGCCTCCAGCTCCTCGAGCAACGGCATGATGTTGCGATCGACGTCGCGCAGGCAGTTGAGGTAATAGTCGTGGCGCTTGCGCCAGCGCCAGTCCTCGTTCGCGATGTTGCCGACCAGGGCGTCGTGCGACTTGAGGTAGTCCGCGTGCGCGTGCGGCCGGCCGGGCGCGTCGATCGGCTGGTGATAGGTCGCCGGCAGCGCGAACTCCCAGCGCTTCGCGTACAGCGGATGGGCGGGTTCCGGCAGGATGTGGCCGAGAATGTTCCGGTTCTGCACGCGCATCCCGGGACGGTCGGTGTCGATGAACATCACGTCGTGCGGATTGACCAAGTTCACCGCGAGGAACCAGGGCGTGCCTCCCGCCGCGAGGTCCGTCCCCCGGCTGCGCAGCCAGCTCACCGCCATTGCGGAGATGATGCCGTCGTGGCGGTAGCCGCCCTGCTCGTGCGCGATGATGTCGCCCACGCCGATGTAATCGGAGAAGCCGTAGGCTTCCATCTCCTTGGTGAAGATCTTGGTCGGCGAGCCGAGCTCGTTCACGGTCTCGAACTCCTTGGTGAGGTGCCACTTGCCCTTGTAGGCCGTGTAGTAGCCGGCCTCGCGCAGCATGTCCCCGATCGTGCGCAGGTCGGCAGACATGCTGCTGATCCACGGAAAGTTCGTGTTGTCGAACATCTTCGTGTGCTGGATGTGCTGCCCGGTATAGAGCACGGAGCGCGACGGCGTGCACACGCACGAGTTGATGTGGTGGTTCACGAACGTCGTGCCCTGCCTCATCAGGCGCTCGTGCGCCGGCAGGCTGTAGCCGGCGGGCAGCTCGCCGGGGCGGAACAGGCGCTCCTGGTCGGTGAGTACGAACAGGATGTTGTAGGGCCCGGTGGCGGCCGCCCTGCTACGGGGGCCCGGGCCCTGGTCCGCGGCGAGCGCCGCGCGCGCAGCGCCTTCGCCCAGGCCGAGCGCCGCCACGCCTAGGCCGGTATTTCGCAGGAACTCGCGTCGCGAGACGGAGCTGACGGGCCGTCGATCTGAACTCATCTCTTCTCCTCGCGTCTTTGCCGCCTTGTACTCCGTTTGGATCACCTACTGCAGCAGCGTGACGCGCACGCCGCGGGTGGCGAGCGCGGCGATGATCGCTTCGGTGTGCTCGCGGTCGCGCGCCTCGATCAGGAACTCGACCTCGGGGGTGCGCACCGAGGCGGTGCCGAACAGGCGCTGGTGCTGCACCTCGACGATGTTGCCGCCGGCCTCCCCGAGCATCTGCGCGACGCGCGCCAGGCTGCCCGAGACGTCGGGCATCGACACGCGCAGCCGCGCGAGGCGTCCGTCGCGCACCAGGCCGCGCATCAGCACCGCAGCGAGCACGCGGGTGTCGATGTTGCCGCCGCATAGCGGAATGCCGACCTTCCTGCCGGCGAAGCGTTCGGGGTAGGCGAGCAGCGCCGCCAGGCCGGCCGCGCCCGCTCCCTCGGCGACCGTCTTCTCGATCTCGATCAGCGTGACGATCGCGCGCTCGATCGTCGCTTCGTCGACCAGCAGCACCTCGCGCACGCGCTCGCGCACGATCGCGAGCGGCAGCTCGCCGACGTCGCGCACCGCGAGGCCCTCGGCGATGGTGTCGCCGCCGACCTCGACCGGCAGGCCGTTCAGGCGCTGGTACATGGCGCAGTACGTCTTCGACTCGACGCCCCACACCTCGATCTGCGGTTTCAGCGCCTTCGCCGCTGTGGCGATGCCGGCGATCAGACCGCCGCCGCCGATCGGCACCACGAGCGCGTCGAGGTCGGGCGCGTCGGCGAGCATCTCGAGCGCGATCGTGCCCTGGCCGGCGATGATCGCCGGGTCGTCGTAGGGATGGATGAACGTGAGTCCCTCGCGCGCGGCGCGCTCGTGCGCGCAGCGCGCCGCCTCGGCGAGCGTGTCGCCTTCGAGCACCACCTCGGCGCCGTGCACCTGCGTGTTCTTCACCTTGGTGTTGGGCGTGCCGCGCGGCATCACGATCACCGCGCGCACCCCGAGGCGCGCGGCGTGGTAGGCGACTCCTTGCGCGTGGTTGCCGGCGCTCATCGCGATCACGCCCCTCGCACGCTCGGCCTCGGACAGCGTAAGCAGCTTGTTGAGCGCGCCGCGTTCCTTGAACGAGGCGGTGAACTGCAGGTTCTCGAACTTGAGGAACACGCGCGCGCCGGTGAGGCGCGACAGCGTGCGGCTTTCCAGCAGTGGCGTGCGCTCGACCGCGCCGGCGATGCGCACCGCGGCAGCTCTCACGTCGTCGAGGGTGACGGCGGTCATGTCGAATAGAATGCACGCATGCAAGAGGCATTATAGTGAGGACGCAGGTGGGCATCGTCGGCGCGGGCCCCGCCGGGTTGCTGCTCGCGCAGCTGCTGCACCTGGAGGGCATCGACTCGGTGGTGCTCGAGAGCCGGAGCCGCGAGGAGATCGAGGCTACGATCCGCGCCGGCGTGCTCGAGCAGGGCACGGTGGACATGCTGAACGAGTGCGGCGTCGGCGCGCGCATGATGCGCGAAGGCGCGCTGCACCGCGGCATCGAGCTGCGCTTCGGCGGCGAGGGGCACCGCATCGACCTCGCCGGGCTGACCGGCGGGCGCGCGATCATGGTCTACGCGCAGCACGAGGTGATCAAGGACCTGGTCAAGGCGCGGCTCGAGTCGGGCGGCAAGATCCTGTTCGGCGTCGAGGGCGTGAGCCTGCAGGACATCGACACGCGCGCGCCCGCGATCCACTTCCGCAGGAACGGCGCCGCAGAGCGCCTGGAGTGCGACTTCATCGCCGGCTGCGACGGCTTCCACGGCGTGAGCCGGCCCTCGATTCCGTCGCGCCTGCGGCGCGAATTCGTGCGCAGCTACCCGTTCGGCTGGCTAGGGATCCTGGTCGAGGCGCCGCCCTCGAGCGACGAGCTGATCTACGCCTGGCACGAGCGCGGCTTCGCGCTCGTCAGCACGCGCTCTCCCGAGATCCAGCGCCTGTACCTGCAGTGCGAACCGGAGGACAAGCTCGCCGAGTGGCCCGACGAGCGCATCTGGAGCGAGCTGCGCGCGCGGCTCGCCACCTCCGACGGCTGGAAGCTCAAGGAGGGGCGCATCTTCCAGAAGGGCATCGTGGCGATGCGCAGCTTCGTCGCCGAGCCGATGCAGCACGGGGGCCTCTACCTCGCGGGCGACGCGGCGCACATCGTGCCGCCGACCGGCGCCAAGGGCCTCAACCTCGCGGCAGCCGACGTGCGCGTGCTCGCGCGCGCGCTCGCGGCGTTCTACCGCACGCGCCGCGAGGAGCCGCTCGCCGCCTATACGCAGACCGCCTTACGCCGCGTGTGGCGGGCGGAGCACTTTTCCTGGTGGATGACATCGATGCTGCACCGGTTCCACGACGACGACGCGTTCAGCCTCAGGCTGCAGCGCGCGCAGCTCGATTACGTGGTCGGCTCGAAAGCGGCTTCCGAGAGCCTGGCGGAGAACTACGTCGGCCTGCCGTGGGACTAGGCAGGCCGGCCGGGAGGCGGGCGCAGGCTCGACAGGCGCGCGGCGAGCGCTAAGACGCGCGGCTCGTTTTCCATCGCCTCCAGCTCGAGCGGCAGCTTGCGGCGCCAGTTCGGGTGCTCGTCGGTGGTGCCCGGCAGGTTCGCCTGCTCGACCACGCCCAGCAGGTCCTCGAGCTGCACCATCATGACGCGCGACGGCGCGCCGGCGACGTAGGCGTGCACCGCCTCGGCGAGCCCGCCCTCCACGTCCTGCGGCAGGAGGCCGGCGCGCTCGAGCGCGCGCAGCAGGCGCGCGCGGTCCGCGGCGCGCCCCGCGCGCAGCGCCTCGCCGGCCGCCTCGTCGGGGAACAGGCCGAGCCGCTGGCGCAGCTCGAGGTCCGTCGCCTTCCACCAGCCAGCGAGCGTCGGCAGGTCGTGGGTGGTGACCGCGACCAGGGCCTCGCGCGGGAAGTCCGCGGGCGGCTTGAACTCGCCCGCGGCGTCGCGCTCGAACCACAGGAGGCGATACGACAGCACGCCGCTGCGCGCGAGCGCCGCGCGCACCGCGTCGGGCACCGTGCCGAGGTCCTCGCCGATCACCAGGCAGCGGTTGCGGTGGCTCTCGAGCGCGAGGATCGCGAACATCTCCTCGAGCGCGTAGTGCACGTAGGCGCCGTCCGCCGGCTCGGCGGCGCGCGGGATCCAGAACAGCCGCATCAGCTGCATCACGTGGTCGATGCGCAGCGCGCCGGCGTGGCTCATCGCCTCGCGCAGCGCGCTCACGTAGAGCTCGTAGCGGGTAGTGCGCAGCCGGTCGGGGCGCAGCGGCGGCAGCCCCCAATCCTGGCCGCGCAGGTTGAAGTCATCGGGCGGCGCGCCGACGCTCGCGCCGAGCGCGTAGCAGTCGCGGTGCGCCCAGGCGTCCGAGCCGGCGCCATCCACCGACACCGCGAGGTCGAGGTACAGCCCGAGCGCGAGCCCCAGCTCGGCGCAGCGCCAGGCGACGCGCGAGAGCTGGATTTCGGCCTGCCATTGGAGGTACTCGAAATACGCGACGCGCGTCGCGTGAACGAGCGCAAAGTGCGCGACCGCCTCACTGGCGGGATGGTGGTAGGCCTCGGGCCAGCTTTGCCAGCCCGTCACCGATGGATCGGTGCGATGGAAGCGCTCCTGCAGCGCGTCGTAAAGCGCGTGCCGGCGCAGCATCTCGCCGCCGCGCGCGCGGAAATCGAGAAAGGCGCGCGCGCGCGCGTCGCCGGCGGTGAGGTGACGTTCCCAGAAGTGCGCGTACAGCAGCTCCAGCGCCTCGAACTTCGCCGCGGCGACGCCCGGGTAGTCCACCAGCTCGGCGGCGCGCAGCGCCGAGAGCCGCCGCTGGAAGGCTTCGGAGCCGATCAGGCGCCGCGCCGCGTCGCATTCGGCGCAGTCCTCGATCGCCTCGACGTCGAGGTACAGCACGTTGAGCAGCAGCCGCGACGAGGGGCTGTAGGGGCTGGCGTGCGCCGGGTTGTGCGGATACAGCGCGTGCAGCGGATTCAATCCGAACACGCCGGCGCCGCGCGCGGCCCACTGCTCGACGAGCGCGCGCAGGTCGCCGAAGTCGCCGATGCCCCAGTTGCGCGCCGAGCGCAGCGCGTAGAGCTGCAGCGTCGGTCCCCATACCCGACCGCCGTCCTCGAGCGCGACCGGCCGCCAGCAGCGCTCCGGCGCGGCGACCAGCAGCGCCTCGCCCAGGCCTTCGACCACCAGGCGGTGGTAGCCCATCGGCAGCGGCTCGGCGATCTCCAGCGCACCGTTCTCGGCGCGGCCCTCGCCGGTGCGGCTGCTGCCGTCCTCCAGCTCGATGCGCCAGCGCAGCGCGCGTGCCCCCCCGGCGGGCAGCGCGACGCGCCACGGCGCCGCGCCGGCGCGCAGCGCGAGCACCGGCGGCAGCGCCGCGTCCGGCGACCCCGCCTCGGGGCCGAACTCGGCCGCGAGCGCGCGCAGGCTCGCCTCGGGAACCTCGTGGTACCGGCCCCAGATGTCGTGCCAGCCGGTGGCGATCCCGAGCTGCGCGCAGCGCCGCTCGAGCTCGGCGCGCGCATCGTTCATGCGCTCGGCCGGGTCAGCAGCGCGAGCGAGCGCCCGCGCAGCGCGTAGCGCTCGCCCGGGGCGTAGTGGCGCCGCGCATCGGGCGCCGCGGGCTCGAGCGCGGTGTCGACGAGCGCGCGCCAGGGATCGCCGCCCATCGCCGGCAGCACGAACGCGACGCCTTCGTGGTGCGGGTTGAACAGCATGATGAAGTCGTCGTCGGCGAGCGGCCGGCCGCGGCCGTCGACGTCGTCCAGGCCGGTGCCGGCGAGGTACACGCCGAGGCAGCGCGCGGCCTGGTGCTCCCACTCCTGGTGGCTCATCTCGGTGCCGTCGGAGTTGAGCCACAGGATGTCCTTGGCGTCGCTGCCGTGCAGCGGGCGTCCCTGGAAGAAATCGCGCCGCCTGAACGCCGGGTGCGCGCGCCGCAGCGCGACCAGCCGCCGCACGAAATCGAGCAGCGCGGACTTGGCCGTGCTCGGTGTCCAGTCGAGCCAGCTGAGCTCGTTGTCCTGGCAGTAGGCGTTGTTGTTGCCGTTCTGGCGGCGCCCCAGCTCGTCGCCCGAAAGCAGCATCGGCACGCCCTGCGACAGGAGCAGCGTGGCGAGGAAATTGCGCATCTGGCGCGCCCGCAGGCCGACGATCGCCGGGTCGTCGCTCGGGCCCTCCACGCCGCAGTTCCACGACAGGTTGTTGTTGTGGCCGTCGCGGTTGCCCTCGCCGTTCGCCTCGTTGTGCTTGACGTTGTAGGAGACGAGATCCGCCAGCGTGAAGCCGTCGTGCGCGGTGACGAAGTTGATGCTGGCGTGCGGGCTGCGCCCCGAGCGGCCGTAAAGGTCCGACGAGCCGGTGAGGCGGCGCGCGAACTCGCCGATCGCGCCGCCGTCGCCCTTCCAGTAGGCGCGCATGCCGTCGCGGTAGCGGTCGTTCCACTCGGCCCAGCCGAGCGGGAAGTTGCCCACCTGGTAGCCGCCGTGGCCGATGTCCCAGGGCTCGGCGATCAGCTTCATGCGGTTCATAACCGGGTCCTGGCGCACGACGTCGAAGAACGCCCCCAGCTGGTCGACGCTCGAATCCTCGCGCGCCAGGGCGGAGGCGAGGTCGAAGCGAAAGCCGTCGACGTGCATCTCCTCGGCCCAGTAGCGCAGCGAGTCCATCACCAGCTGCAGGGTGCGCGGGTGCACCAGGTTTACGGTGTGGCCGCAGCCGGTGAAGTCGACGTAATTGCGGCGGTCCTGCGGGTCGAGCCGGTAGTAGGCCGCGTTGTCGAGGCCGCGGAAGCACAGCGTCGGGCCGCGCGCGTCGCCCTCGCAGGTGTGGTTGTAGACCACGTCGATGATCACCTCGATGCCCGCCGAGTGCAGCGTCTTGACCATGGTCTTGAACTCCTTCACCTTGCCCGAGGCCGCGTAGCGGTTCTCGGGGGCGAAGAAGCCGAGCGTGTTGTAGCCCCAGTAGTTGCGCAGGCCGGCGTCGACCAGGCGGCGCTCGTCGACGAAGGCGTGCACCGGCAGGAGCTCCACGGCGGTGACGCCCAGGCGCCTCAGGTGATCGATCGCCGGCGCGGTCGCGAGCCCGGCGTAGGTGCCGCGCAGCGCCGCCGGCACCTCGGGATGGCGCATGGTGAAGCCGCGCACGTTCAGCTCGTAGATCACCGTGTCGTGCCAGGGGACCCCGGGGCGGCGGTCGTCGCCCCAGGTGAACGCGGGCTCGAGCACCCGGCACTTGGGCATGAAGGCGGCGCTGTCGCGCTCGTCGAAGGACAGGTCCTCGAGCTCGTGGCCGACGGTGTAGCCGTACAGCGCGTCGTTCCAGCGCAGGCTGCCGACGAAGTCCCTGGCGTAGGGGTCGGCGAGCAGCTTGTTCGGGTTAAAGCGCAGGCCCTGTTCGGGCCGGTAGGGCCCGTGCACGCGGTAGCCGTAGACGAGGCCTGGGCGCGCCTCGGGCAGGTAGCAGTGCCAGACGTCGTCGGTGCGCTCGCGCAGCTCGATCCTCTGCGCTTCGCGGCGCCCCTCGGCGTCGAAGATGCACAGCTCGACCTTTTCTGCGTGCTCGGAGAACAGCGCGAAGTTGACGCCCTCGCCGTCCCAGTTGGCGCCGCGCGGGTAAGGCCTTCCCGGCCAGACCGCGGTGATGGGGGACGAGGCGCTCACGGTCGGATTATGCGCGTCGCGCTGCCGCGACCGCGGCGCCGATCAGCCCGAGGCGCTCGTTGGTCACCACGTGCACCGGCATGCGCCGCATGTGCTCGGCGAAGGTGCCCTTGTCGTTGAACGCCGCGAGGAAGCCGCCCGCGGCGAGCCGCGGCAGGATCTTGGGGGCGATGCCGCCGGCGACGAACACGCCGCCGCGCGCCATGACGTTCAGCGCATGGTCGCCCGCCGCGGCGCCGTAGCAGGCGACGAACAGATCGACCGCGCGCGGTGCCACCGCCTCGGGCGCGGCCTGCTCTCCGGTGACGAACTCGTGGATGCGCGCGAGCCCCGCGCCCGAGAGCACGTCCTCCTGCCGGACGCGGCCGAGCCGCTCGTGCAGGTGGCGCCACAGCGCCGCCTGCTCGGCACCTGCCGGCGCGAAGCCGCCGTGGCCGCCTTCGCCGGCGACCGGGACGCCGTTCACGACGTAGGCGACGCCGAAGCCGGTGCCCGCGCCGAGCACCACGCGCGCGGCGCCGTCCTCCGGCACGCCGGCCTGCAGCGTGACCATGTCCTGCGGCAAGAGCGCGCCGATGCCCCAGGCGGCCGCCGCGAAGTCGTTCAGCAGCTCGAGGCGCGCGATCGCGAAGCGGCTGCGCAGCCGCGCCGCGTCGATGCTCCATGGAAGATTGGTGACGCGCACCTGCTCGCCGCGCACCGGGCCGGCGACGCCGAGGCAGGCCGCATCGATGCGCGTCGCGGTGCCGAGCGCGGCGCGCGCCTGGTCGAGGAAGCGCGCCAGCAGCGAATCGAAATCGGCGAACTCCGCCGCGGCGAGCCGCAGCTCGAACGCCGGCTCGCGCGCCGCGTCCGCGAACACTGCGAGCAGCGCCTTGGTGCCGCCGATGTCGGCCGCCAGGATCATGCGCCTAGCCTTTCAGGTACAGCACGGCGAGCGGCGGCAGCGTCACGCGGATCGACCAGGGCCGGCCGTGCGCCGCCACTTCGGATGCCGCGACGCCGCCCAGGTTGCCCCAGCCCGCTCCGCCGTACTCGCGCGCGTCGCTGTTCAGGAGTTCCCTCCAGGTGCCGCCTTGCGGCACGCCGAGCACGTAATCCTGCCGCGCGATCGGCGTGAAATTGCACGCCACCAGTACCGGCGCGCCGCCGCCGCGCGGCTTGCGCAGGAACGCGATGACGCTCGATTGGGCGTCGCTGCAGTCGATCCACTCGAATCCCTCGGCGGCGAAATCCACCTGGTAGAGCGCCGGCTCCTCGCGGTAGAGCCGGTTCAGGTCCGCGACCCAGCGCTGCATGCCGCCGTGCTCGGCCAGTCCGGTGACCCACCACTCGAGCGCCTCGTCGTGGCCCCACTCGCGCCGCTGACCGAACTCGCCGCCCATGAACAGCAGCTTCTTGCCCGGGTGCGCCCACATGTAGCCGTACAGCGCCCTGAGGTTGGCGAACTGCTGCCAGGCGTCGCCCGGCATCTTGCCGACGAGCGCGCCCTTGCCGTGCACCACCTCGTCGTGCGACAGCGGCAGCACGAAGTTCTCATTGAACGCGTAGATGAGAGAGAAGGTGAGGCGGTCCTGGTGGTACTTGCGGTGCACCGGGTCCTGCTTCATGTAGGCGAGCGAGTCGTGCATCCAGCCCATGTTCCACTTCATGCCGAAGCCCAGGCCGCCGACGTAGTTGGGGCGCGACACCATCGGCCAGGCGGTGGACTCCTCGGCGATCGTCACGCAGTCGGAATGGTCGCGATAGACCAGCTCGTTCAGCTTGCGCAGAAAGTCGATCGCCTCGAGGTTTTCCTTGCCGCCGTAGCGGTTCGGGATCCACTCGCCTTCCTTCCTGGCGTAGTCGAGGTACAGCATCGAGGCCACGGCGTCGACGCGCAGCCCGTCGACATGGTACTTGTCGAGCCAGAACAGCGCTGAGGAAAGCAGGAACGCGCGCACCTCGTTGCGGCCGTAGTTGAAGATGCTCGAGCTCCATTCCGGATGGAAGCCCTGCTTCGGATCGGCGTGCTCGTAGAGATGGGTGCCGTCGAACCAGGCGAGCCCGTGGCCGTCGGTCGGGAAGTGCGACGGCACCCAGTCGAGCAGCACGCCGATGCCGTTCTGGTGCAGGTGGTCGACCAGGTACATCAGGTCCTGCGGCGTGCCGTAGCGCGCGGTCGGCGCGAAGTAGCCCGTAGTCTGGTATCCCCAGGAGCCGTAGAACGGGTGCTCGGTCAGCGGCAGCAGCTCGACGTGCGTGAAGCCCATGTCGCGCACGTAGGCGGCGAGCTGGTGCGCGAGCGCGCGGTAGTCGAGGAACTTGCCGTCCTCGGTGCGGCGCCACGAGCCGGCGTGCACTTCGTAGACCGAGATCGGCGCGTCGAGCGCGTTCGCGGCGCGGCGCGCCGCCATCCAGTCGGCGTCGCCCCACTCGTACTCCAGGCTCCAGGCGCGCGAGCCGGTCGCCGGCGGCAGCTCGCTGTAGAAGCCGAGCGGGTCGGCCTTCTCGAGCACTGCGCCGCCGTCGTTCGTGGTGATGCGGTACTTGTAGGCGTCGCCGCGCTTCGCCTGCGGCGCCTCGCCTTCCCAGATGCCGCTCGCGTCCCAGCGCGGCGCGAGCGGATGTGCCTGCGGATCCCAGCCGTTCCAGTCGCCGACGACCGAGACCGCGCGCGCGCTTGGCGCCCACACCGCGAAGCGCGCGCCCTGGCCTTCGGGCGCGAGCTGGCAGCCGAGCTGCTCGTACAGGCGCCCGTGCGTGCCTTCGCGAAACAGGTAGACGTCGTGATCGGTCAGCACTGAGATTGAAACAAGCCTTGCAGATTCAAGCGGATAGCTTGCGTCGCGCGCGTCGCGCGCCGCAGGCAACACATCACATTCTAATGTTCGCGGCGAGCACCCGTTCTTGCAAAAATTGACGGTCCGAAATGTCGGGATGGGTGCGCGCGGGGAATAATCGGCCCCTGCAGCACCCGCCGGACGCGTACGCGCCGTAACCGATGTCACGTATCATAGGTTCGAAAGCGGCCCGCAGACCGCGACCGATTCCCGAAAAAATCATCCGGAGATCCGCAATACCATGGCAACCAAAGCTGAAACCCCCGAGCTGCGCCCCGACCTGGCGGCGATGAAGATCAAGTGGGACGACTCGAACATGAAGAGCTCCTATGCCAACGTCTGCAACGTCACCAGCACGCGCGAGGAAGTGGTGATGCTGTTCGGCATGAACCAGGCGTGGAACCGCGGCCAGAAGGAGGTCACGATCCAGCTCACCGACCGCATCGTCATCAGCCCCTACGCGGCAAAGCGCCTCAGCATGCTGCTCGGCAACGTGGTGAAGGAATACGAGAACCGCTTCGGAGCTCTGAACATCGAGACCGGAGCAGGCGGCGAGAAGAAGTAGCGCCGCGGCGCCCCGTCCGGGGGCCCATTGAGGCCCCTGCACCATGAGCTCGGTCGAACCCGAGATCCACGAGCAGTTCGCCCAGGGCCACGTCGCCGACCTCGCTGGCCGGCGCGCGTACGACCAGGCGTGGCGCCAGTTCGCCCGCGAGCAGACGCCCGAGGACTTCTGCCGCAGCTGGCTCATGATCCAGAGCCACATCATCGGCGGCGTCTCCGATGGCGTGGTGATCCTGCTCAAGCCGGGCACGTCGACCTTCGCGCCGGTCGCCTTCTTTCCCGAGAACCCGGCCGACCGCACCCGCCTCGCGGAAATCAGCGAGCGCGCGCTCAAGGAAGGGCGCGGCATCGTCGAGCCGCAGAGCGGGCTGCAGCCCGCCGAAGCGGTGGGCCCGCGCTACCAGCTCGCCTACCCGGTGCGCCTGGACGGCAAGATCCATGGCGTGGTCGGGGTCGACATCGAGTGGCGGCCTGAGGCGCGGCTGCAGGCGGCGATCCGCGACCTGCAGTGGGGCTCGAGCTGGCTCGAGGTGCTGCTGCGGCGGCACGCCGATCCCCAGCAGGCCGAAAGGCAGCGCCTCAAGCTCGCGCTCGGGCTGGTGGCGACGCTGCTCGAGCAGCCCCGCTTTGGCGACAGCGCCACCGCCTTCACCACCGAGCTCGCAGCGCAGCTCGGCTGCGACCGGGTGTCGCTCGGCGTCCTCGAGGGCAATCGCATCAAGGTGCGCGCCGTGTCGCACTCCTCGCAATTCGAGCAGCGCGCGAACCTCGTGCGCGCGGTCGAAGGCGCGATGGAGGAGGCGGTCGACCAGGAAGACTCCGTCGTCTATCCGCCTGAGCAGGAAACGCGCGCCATCGTCGCGCGCGCGCACGAGGCGCTGCTGCACGAGTCCGAGGCGGGCAGCGCCGTGACCTTTCCGCTGCTGCACGGCAGCCGCGTGGTGGGTGCGCTGACGCTGGAGCGCGCCAAGGGCTTCCGCTTCGACCTTCCGACGCTCGAGGTCTGCAAGGCGGTAGCCTCCGTCGCGGGTCCGATCGTCGAGCTCAAGCGCGGCAATGAAATCAGCCTTCCCTTGCACGCAGGGCGCTCGGCCAAGGGGCTGTGGGAGAAGCTCGTCGGGCCGGGGCATGCCGGGCTCAAGCTCGGCGCGCTGGGGCTCGCCGCCGCGGCCCTGTTCCTCGCCTTCGCCACCGGGACGTACCGCGTCTCGGCCAACTCGACCATCGAGGGGGTGGTGCAGCGCGCCGTCGCCGCGCCGATCAATGGTTACGTGAAGGAAGCGAAGTTGCGCGCGGGGGACACGGTGACCAAGGGCCAGGTCATCGGGCGCTTCGACGACCGCGAGCTGAGGCTCGAGCGCGTCAAGATCGCGAGCCAGCGCGAGCAGTACGTCAGCCAGTACCGCGAAGCGATGGCCAACCACGAGCGGGCCCAGGCCGGCATGGTCAGCGCGCAGATCGCGCAGAGCGAGGCCCAGCTGGCGCTGATCGACGAGCAGCTCGCACGCACCCTGATGGTGGCGCCGTTCGACGGGCTGATCGTGAGCGGCGACCTGTCGCAAAGCCTCGGCTCGCCGGTCGAGCGCGGGCAGGTGCTGTTCGAGATCGCGCCGCTCGACGACTACCGCGTCGCGCTGCAGGTCGACGAGCGCGACATTGCCGAGGTGGCGCTCGGCCAGCGCGGCGAGCTCACGGTCTCCTCGATTCCGGGCGAGCGTTTCGGCTTCAAGGTCACCAAGGTCACGCCGGTCAACACCGCGAAGGAGGGGCGCAACTTCTTCCGCGTCGAGGCGCTGCTCGTGGATCCAGCGGGGCGGCGCCTGCGCCCGGGCATGGAAGGCGTGGGCAAGATTGCCATCGACCAGCGCAAGCTGGTCTGGATCTGGACCCACAGCTTCACCGACTGGGTGCGCCTGTGGCTGTGGTCGTGGATGCCCTGAGCCGCGGCTGCGCGCCGTCCGCCGCATGTCGACCGACCTCCACAGCCCTTCCTGGTACCGCGTCGCCGAGCTGAGGCCGCGGCTGCGCAGCCACGTGCGCATCCACCGCCACCACTATCGCGGGGAGCTGTGGTACGTGCTCGAGGACCGGGTGTCGCGCCGCATGCACCGCTTCAATCCGGTGGCCTACTACGCGATCGGCCTGATGGACGGCCGGCGCAGCGTGCAGGAGATCTGGGACGCCGCCACCACGCGCTTCGGCGACGACGCGCCGACGCAGGACGAGATGATCCGGCTGCTGGGCCAGCTGCACTCGGCCGACGTGCTGCAATCGGAGGTGACGCCCGACGTGGCCGAGCTCCTGCGGCGCGCGAAGAAGGGCGAGCGCAAGACCTGGAAGCAGAACCTGCTCTCGCCCATGGCGGTGCGCATCCCCTTGTTCGACCCGGATCGCTTCCTCGAGCGCTGGTATGCCTGGTACCGGCCGCTGTTCGGCTGGGGCGGATTCGTGCTCTGGTGCCTGGTGGTGGGATGGGGGATATTCACCGCCGCGCAGCACTGGCCCGAGCTCTCCCGGGACTTCTCCGACCGGGTGCTCGCGCCGCAGAACCTGCTGCTCATGTGGCTCACGTTCCCGGCGCTCAAGCTGTGCCACGAGTTCGGCCACGCCTGCGCCACCAAGGCCTGGGGCGGCGAGGTGCACGAGATGGGCGTCATGTTCCTCGTGCTGATGCCGATTCCGTACGTCGACGCCACGGCCGCGAGCGCGTTCCGCGAGACCCGGCGCCGGGCGCTGGTCGGCGCGGCCGGCATGGTGGTCGAGGTGTTCATCGCCTCGCTCGCGCTGTTCCTGTGGCTCGAGGTGCAGCCCGGCATCTTCCGGGCGGTGCTCTACAACGTGATGCTGATCGCCGGCGTGTCGACGGTGTTCTTCAACGCCAACCCGCTGCTGCGCTACGACGGCTACTACATCCTCTCGGACCTGATCCAGATCCCGAACCTGCGCAACCGCGCGCAGCAGTACCTCGCGCACCTGGCCGAGACGCGCCTGTTCGGTCTCAAGCTCGCCGAGATCGAGGCGAGCCGCGGCGAGAAGCGCTGGTTCGTGTTCTTCGCCATCGCCTCGTTCCTGTACCGCACCTTCGTCATGCTGGCGATCGCGCTGTTCATCGCCAGCCAGTACATGATCATCGGCGTGCTGCTCGCGCTGTGGGCGCTGTTCGCGTCGTTCGTGATCCCGCTGGCGAAGGGCATCGGCTACCTGGCGGCGCACGGGCGGCTGCGGCGCAACCGGATGCGCGCGCTCGGCGTGAGCGCGGCGATCGTCGGCACGCTCGCGCTGCTGCTGTTCGTGGTCCCGGTCCCCCTGTGGAGCCGCGCCGAGGGCGTCATCTGGGTACCGGACGACGCCGTGGTGCGCGCCGGAGCCGACGGCTTCGTGAAGACGGTGGCCGTCGACCCGGGCACCATGGTGCAGCGCGGCCGGCCGCTCGTCGTGGCCGAGAACCTCGAGCTCGAGCCGAAGATCCGCGTGCTCGAGGCGCAACTGCGGCTGCTCGAGACGCGCGCCCAGGCCGAGCTGCAGGCCAGCCGCGTGCGCTGGGAAATCACGCGCGAGGAGATCGCCGCGATGCGCAAGGCGCTCGAGGATGCGCGCACGCGCTACCAGGAGCTCACCATCCGCGCCCCGGTGACGGGCAGATTCGTGCTCACCACCGCGGCCGCCGACCTGCCCGACCGCTTCCTGCGCCAGGGGCAGGAGATCGGCTACGTGGTCCCGGCGGCGACCGTCACCGCGCGGGTGCTGGTGTCGCAGGACGACATCGACCTGGTGCGCACGCGCACCGAGCGCGTGCGGGTCAAGCTCGCGGGCCGCATGTACGAGACCTTCCCGGCGAAGATCGGCCGCGAGGTGCCCGCGGCGAGCGACCGGGTGACGAACCTGGCCATGTCGAGCTTTGGCGGCGGGGCCGCGACGCTCGATCCGCAGGACACCAGGAAGGCGAAGACCCTCAACACCTGGTTCGAGTTCCAGCTCGAGCTGCCGGCTGCCCATGCGTTCGTGCTCGGCGAGCACGTCTACGCGCGCTTCGAGCTCGGCTCCGAGCCGCTCGCCTGGCGCATCTACCGCTCGGTGAGGCAGCTCTTCCTCAGGCGCTTCGCGGTCTGATGGTCGCGAGCTCGTCGGCCGCCCTCGGCGCCGGCTACCCCGAGCGCGCCGAGCTGCGCGAAGGCCGGCTCGACCGGCTGGTCAGCGCGGCACGCTACTTCACCGGCGGGGCGGGCACCGGCAGGAAACAGCTGGCACGCATCGTCGCGGCCACCGACGCAGCGGCGGCCGGGCTCGAGGCGCTGTCCGACGCGCAGCTCGCCGAGCGCGCGGCCGAGCTGCGGCCGCGCCTGCGGCGCGC
>Ga0316628_100001345_pt1 | contig 17315 bp, 13 predicted proteins | sample OWC_Aug_M2_C1_D5_FD_207648 | JGI IMG/M metagenome (GOLD analysis project Ga0316628, IMG submission 207648) | Wetland soil microbial communities from Old Woman Creek delta, Ohio, United States - OWC_Aug_M2_C1_D5_C | ecosystem: Environmental > Terrestrial > Soil > Wetlands | place: USA: Ohio... | reverse complement strand
GGGTGCAACCCGGCCTCTTCAATCTGGAGCTGGGCACCGCGCTGGCGCCGCTCGGGTACCAATACCTGCCCGACCCGGCGAGCCAAAAGGCCGCCACGCTGGGCGGCAACGTGGCCGAGAACTCCGGCGGCCCCCACTGCTTCAAGTACGGCGTGACCACGAACCACGTGCTGGGATTGACCGTGGTCCTTCCCGACGGCGAAGTGGCCAAGATCGGCGGGAAGGCTCTCGACGCACCGGGCTACGATCTCACGGGGGTGTTCGTGGGCAGCGAGGGAACGCTGGGCATCTGCACCGAGGTCGTGGTGCGCGTCGTGCGGCTGGCCGAAGGCGTGAAGACGATGCTGGCCATCTATGACAGCATCGAAGAGGGCAGCCAGACCGTGTCGGCCATCGTGGCGGCGGGGATGGTCCCGGCCACCCTGGAAATGATGGACCAGCTGGTCATCAAGGCGGTGGAGGAATCCATCCACTGCGGGCTGCCGCTTGACTGCGCGACGGTGCTGATCATCGAGGTGGACGGCCTGAAGGACGACCTGGACGCCCAGGTCCAGGCCATCGTCGATCTGTGCAAGGCGCACGGCGCGCGCGAGGTCCGAGTGGCCAAGGACGAGGCCGAGCGCGCTCTGCTGTGGGCCGGCCGGCGCGGCGCCTTCGGGGCCGTGGCCCGGATCACGCCCAGCTATCTGGTCTGCGATGGGACGGTGCCCCGTACCACCTTGCCCAAGGTTCTGCGCAAGGTGGCCGAGGTCAGCAAGAAGTACAACCTGATGATCCCCAACGTCTTTCACGCCGGGGACGGGAACCTCCACCCCCTGATCCTGTTCGACTGGCGCGATGCGGACCAGAAGGCTCGGGTCATGAAGGCCGGGATGGAGATCCTGGAGCTCTGCGTGGAGATGGGCGGCACGATCAGCGGCGAGCACGGCGTCGGGCTGGAGAAGATCGACGCCATGCGCCTCGTTTTCACCGAGGCGGACATCCGCAGCCAGGTGCGGGTGAAGCAGGCCTTCGATCCGAAGAACCTGGCCAACCCCGGGAAGATGTTCCCCCTCTCGGAGGAGGTGCGTCGTGCAGCCTGACCTGGCAGGACTCCGAGGGCAACTGGAGGAAATCGTCGGCGCCGAGCACGCGGTCTCCGGCCCGACCGCCGCGGTCAAGTTCAGCGTGGACGGGGTGGTCCCGGGGCTGGTGGTGCGGCCGGGGACGCAGGACGAGGTGTCGACGGTCCTGGCGGCCTGCGCGGAGGCGAATGCGGCCGTGATCCCCTGGGGCGGCGGAACGGCGATCGGTTTGGGGAATCCCCCGCGCCGCGCGGACGTCGTGATGCCGCTCGACCGGCTGGATCGGATCGTCGAGTTCGACGCGGCCAACCTCTGCGTGACGGTGGAGGCGGGAGTGAAGCTGGCCGCGCTGCAGACCGCGCTCGCCCAGAAGCGCGAGATCCTCCCCCTGGACCCACCCGCCGACAGCAAGGTAACCGTGGGCGGGCTGGTGGCGGCCAACCTCAGCGGACCGTCCCGGCTCCTCTATGGGACCGCGCGGGACTGGGTGCTCGGGATGCGGGTCGCCCTGCCTGGCGGCGAGCGTATTCACTGCGGCGGCAAGGTCATCAAGAACGTCTCCGGCTACGACATGAGCAAGCTGTTCATCGGCAGCCTGGGCACCCTGGGGATCATCACGGAGGTCACCTTCAAGCTGCTCCCGCTGCCCGCGACGCGGGCCGGCGTCGTCGGCCTGTTCCCGGAGCTCGCGCGCGCGACGGACGTCGTGAGGCGGACGCTGGAATCGGTGCTCCTGCCGGAGGCACTGGACCTCCTGGATGCCGACGCGGTGGCGCTCGTGGCGCCGCGCCTCGGGCTGGAGGCCCCGGCTGGAGCCTGCGGTTTGGCCGTCGCGGTGGCGGGCAGCCGGCAGACGGTCGAGCGACAGGTGCGGGACTTCTCCACGCTCTTCCGTGACGCGGGCGGCCGCGCGACGCCCCTTCCGGACGGGCGGTCTGTCCCGGCATGGGACGCGATCCGCAATGTCTTCGGATTGCTGCCGGTTCCCCCGGCCGTGCGAGTCCTCTGCAAGATCGCGGTCCCGATCGGCCGGACGGGAGACCTGTTCGCCTCCGCCGGCGCGCTGGGGCGGCGACACGGGTTGCCTGTCACTGTGGCCGCGCACGCCGGAAGCGGCATCGTTTGGGCGTGTTACCTGCTGGGGCCCACGGCTCCTCCGGACGTAGCCCTGGCCGACACTCTGGAGGGCCTGCGCCGGGAGGCGGAGGAAGCCGAAGGGAGCCTGGTCCTGCAGGACGCGCCCGCATCCCTCAAGGTGCGCGTGGATGCCTGGGGGAAGCCGCGCGACGGCTTCGACGTGATGAAGCGACTCAAGGCGGAATTTGACCCTCGGGGCCTGTGTAACCCGGGACGTTTCCTCGGCGGACTGTGAGGCTGCTGAAAAAGGCCCATCTGCGGCGTTCTCGCGCTCGCGCGGCGCTGCGGCGTACGGACCCAGTACGCCTCGCACCTGCACCCATCCTGCCGGATGGGTACCCGGCGCTCCGCCTTGCAGCTGGACCTTTTTGAGCAGCCTCGGAAGATACGAATACTTCAATGCACTCCAGGGGAGTTTGAGAATGGCGATCGCGGAACTGCTGCCCCTGCACGACCTCATCGCGAAATGCAATCGGTGCGGTTTCTGCCAGGCGGGCTGCCCGGTCTTCCGGGTGACCGGCGAAGAGCACTCGCTCTCGCGGGGGCGCATGGCCATCGCGCGCGGCCTGATGCTGGGTAACCTCGACCTCACACCCGAGGTGATGGACGCGCTGGAGGACTGCCTGCTCTGCCGGGGCTGCACGGCCCACTGCTTTCCGGCGCTCAAGACCGACGAGGTCGTGACGACGATCCGGCACGCCTACATCACCCGCCACGGGCAGCCGGTGTGGCAGCGCATCCTGTTCCGCACGATCCTGTCGGACAGCAAGAAGATCGAGCTGGGCGGCCGCATGATGTTGTGGGCAAAACGCCACGGGCTGGCGACCATGGCGGAGAAAACGGGCCTCCTGAGCCTCGTGGACAAGCGACTGGCGGTCGCCAATCAGGTGGCGCCCCCGTTGACCGGGAAGCCGTTCCTGCGCGGAGAGCATGGCCAGGTTGCGGCGCCCGCGCAAGCGAAGCATCGGGTCGGCTACTTCGTCTCCTGTGGGCTCAGCTTCCAATTTCCCGAGGTGGTCGACGCCACGCTGCGCGTCCTCGCCAGGAACGGCTGCGTCGTCACGGTGCTCGAAAACACCTGTTGCGGCCGGCCGGCGTACTCGTACGGGGATCTCGACGCCGCCTGTGACATCGCCCGGAAGAACGTGGATCGCCTCACCCCGGCCATGGAGCTGGACGCCATCGTCTCGGACTGCGGAAGCTGCAGCGCCCACCTGAAGGAGTACGGCCAACTGCTCAGGGGCGACTCGGCCCACGCCCAGAGGGCCGCGGCGCTGTCCAAGAAGGTCCAGAGCTTCAGCGAGTTCCTGGTGGGGATCGGCTCGAACGGGGGCCTCGGGGCGCTCGAGGGGACGGTCACCTACCACGACCCCTGCCACATGTCGAATCGCTTCGCCAAGGTCACGGCGCAACCCCGGAAGCTCTTGAAGTCCGTCCCCGGCATGACGTACAAGGAGCTGCCGGAGGCCGACTGGTGCTGCGGCGCGGCGGGGAGCTATACGTTTCTGCACCACCAGGAAGCGACGGGGGTTCTGGATCGGAAGATGGGGAACGTGGAGAAGACGGGCGCCGGCATCCTCGCCACCGAATGCCCGGCCTGCATGATGCATCTGAGCTACGGCGCGCGCCGCAAGGGGCTGCCCGTCCAGGTCCGGCACGTGAGCCAGATCCTGGATCAGGCGTACGCCGCCGCAGCGAAGGCGGGCTAGGTCTGCTCCGAGATCCGTGTCGCCGCCGAGACGCGGCTCGGGCGGTTAAGGCCACCAGGGCCTGATGTCCCGGCCGAATTTCCCAAGGCACCTGTCTCTTGCCCTCCTCGAGGCCAAGGGTCTCGCCAGCGGCTCTCTGCCAGATTCCGTGTGGGCCTTACCGAAAATGGAAGACGATCTGCAAAGCCGGCACGCGACACTTGACGCCAGGACGTGCCACCTGTACTGTATTCCTGTACAGAATGGCCAGGAGGATACGATGCCGACAGAAACGACCTACACGAGCGCGCGCGCGAATCTCGCCTCGCTGTGCAATGACGTAGCGACGACGCGCGAGGCGGTAATCATCAAGCGGCGCGGGGCCGAGGACGTGGCGTTAGTGGCCGCCGCGGAGCTCCGGAGCCTCATGGAGACGGCGCACCTGCTCCGCTCGCCGAAGAATGCGGAACGACTCCTGCGGGCGCTGCGACGAGCCAAAGGCCGCACGACGAAGCCGAGCACCGTGGCCGACCTCCGGAAGGACTTGGGCGTTGAGGGGTGAGAGCGGAGGGCGGCGCAAGGTGGGCCGGGCGCGCACCGCGGTCTTCCACCCAGAATTCCGAGAGGATCTTCGGTATTGGGTGGAGACGAACCGGCGAGTCGCCCTCCGCGCTTTCGATCTCATCGAGGCGATCCTGCGCGATCCGTTTGTGGGAATCGGCAAGCCCGAGCCTTTGAAGTACGTGCTCGCCGGCGCCTGGTCCCGCCGCTTGACCGAGGAGCACCGCATAGTGTATGCGGTGCGCGAAGGGACCGTGGACTTCCTGCAGGCCCGCTACCATTACTGACCACGCCAAGAGTGCTTGCCAGAGAGTCTCCTCGCGCAGCGCTTGCGGTCCTTGAGAAGAAAACGTGGCGGTATCCCCTCGTGACCTGACGCCGCGTGCCGTTTAGCGAGCCGTTCTCGGAAATCCGCCAAGGGAAGACCTGAGTGGCGGACGAAGTGATTGGCCCTCTCTCTCCTTGTCACCCCCTCCCCCGATCATCACCCACGTGGCATTTCTGGTGCCCAGCGCTGATGTTGGGTGGCGTGGCGAGAGAACGGCCACGTGTGGGTTAAGCAATTCTCATGGTGAATTCATCGTCGTCACATCTTCCCGCGCTATCCTCCCCTTCGACGTCGGGGGTTGTCCCCGACGGAACACCACACAAAGGAGGGTGGCGATGTGGCAGATTGGCAAGCAATGGGCGACAGCCCGAAAGAGCGGCTTGATCATCGTGGTAGTGGCTCTCCTTCTTGGGGGCGGCCTGGGCGCAGGGCTGGCGGGAGGCAAGCTTATCCCCACCGGGACGAATGGCGATACGGCTGCGCCTGCGGCAGCGGTGCGCGCGGCGGCACCGGCCGACCTGGCGGATCTGGTCGAGCGCGTGGGGAACAGCGTCGTGAACATCAAGGTCACCAAGGTGGAGCGAATGGCAGGCCCGGACTCCATGGGACCGGAAGGGTTCGGCCCGGAGTCTCCATTCGGCGACTTCATGGAGAAGTTCTTCGGAGGGCGGATGCCGCAGATGCCCCGGGAGCATCGGCAGCAGGGGGCGGGGAGCGGCTTCGTCGTCAGCAAGGATGGGTACATCGTGACGAACAACCATGTGGTCGAGGGTGCCACGGAAGTCACCGTGACCCTGGCCAACAAGCAGGAATACACGGCCAAGATCATCGGGCGGGATCCCAAGACGGACATCGCCCTGATCAAGATCGAGCCCAAGGAGACCCTCACCGCGGCCAGCCTGGGCGATTCCGAGCGGCTGCGGGTCGGCGAGTGGGTCGTGGCGGTGGGCAACCCGTTCGGCCTCAGCAACACGGTCACGGCCGGCATCGTCAGCGCCAAGAACCGCGTCATCGGCGCCGGGCCGTACGATGATTTCATCCAGACGGACGCCCCGATCAATCCGGGCAACTCGGGCGGGCCGCTCTTCAACCTGAAGGGCGAGGTGGTCGGGATCAACACGGCCATCGTCCCCCACGGCCAGGGGATCGGCTTTGCCGTGGCCGTGAACATGGCCAAGGCGCTCCTGCCCCAGCTCGAGACCAAGGGCGAGGTGACGCGCGGCTACCTGGGCGTGAGCATCCAGCCCATCACGCCGGAGCTGGCAAAGAACATGAAGCTCAAGGATACCAAGGGGGCCCTGGTGGCTGACGTGACCAAGGGAAGTCCGGCCGAGGCCGCGGGCATCCACAGAGGCGACGTGATCGTGAGCTTCGACGGCAAGGCCGTGGCCGAGTCGGGCCACCTGCCGGCCCTGGTGGCAGCGACGGCGGTCGACCAGGCGGTTCCCGTGAAGATCGTGCGGGACGGAGCCGAGCAGGTCGTGTCCGTGAAAGTCGGACGGATGCCGGGCGAGCACGCCGCGACCGAGAAAGCAGATCAGGCCGCGCCGGCCAAGGGGAAGTGGGGCTTGGCGCTCCGCGACCTGGACCCACAGACGGCGCAGCGCGCCGGCGTGGCTCCGGGCGAGGGTGTGCTGGTGGCGGGCGTCCGGCCCGACAGCCCGGCCGAGCGGGCCGGCCTTCGCGTGGGCGATATTCTCCTCGAAGTGAACCGCCAGAAGGTGACCTCCGTCGCGGAGGCACAAGCCCAGGCGCAGAAGGCCGAGAACGGGTCCCTCCTCGTGCGCCTCAAGCGCGGTGAGGCCAGCCTGTTCGCCGCCCTGGAGCAAAAGTAGTCACAACAGACTGGGTGCGGGGTCGCGTTGCAGATAACCCCAACGCGGCCCCGCACTCCAGTTCCTCCAGATCTCCTCGTCGGTGTCCCGCGCTGCCCGTAGAATCTCTCCCCCGCCGCCGCCCGCAAGGGCACACCCATGTCTGCTCTTCCGTACATTGGAGATCCTGGTGTCGCGCGTCAGGGCGTGCCGGGGCACGGTCCGCGCTAGAATGCCGTCCCATGAAAGCCGTTCTCGACATCGGGGTCCTGGGCGTCATCGTCCTGATGATGACGGCGGTGGGGATGGAGCTGGAGGCGCGCCACTTCCGCGCCGTGGCGCGGCGCAAGGGGGCGCTGCTCCTGGCGTTGGCCGCCCAGGCGGCGATCCTGCCGGTGCTCGGGTTCGTGCTGAGTCGCCTCCTGGCGTTGCCGCCGCACATCAGCGCGGGGATCCTGCTCGTCGCGGCGTGCCCGGTCGGCGACATCGCGAACCTCTATGTCGTGCTGGCACGAACCAACCTGCCCCTCTCCGTCTCGATGAACGCCCTGTCCATCCTGTGCTCGGCCGCCACGATGGCGGTCGTCTTCGAGGCGTACGGGCACCTGCTGCAAACCCCCTTTGCGTTCGCGGTGCCCACCCCCACGCTGCTCCTGCGGATGATCCTGGTCCTGGCGGTGCCGTTGTTCGCCGGGATGGCCGTCCGCCGCATTAGGCCTGGCTTCGTCGCGCGGCACGGCCGCACGGCTCACCGTATCGTCCTGGCCGGTGTCGCCCTCCTCGTCGTGTACGTGCTGGTGTCCCAGCGCGAGCGGCTCGCCGTCGAGTGGCGGCAGACGGCAGTCGCGGCGACGGCGTTCGTCGCGCTCTCCTTGCTGGTCGGGTTGGCGTTCGGTGGGCTGCTCCGGCTCCCCAGGGAGGATGGCGTCACGGTCGGCATCGCGTTCGCCGTGCGTCACGTGGCGCTCGCCTCGGCGATCGCCGTTACCCTGCTGAATCGGATTGAATACGCGGTGTTTGCGGTAGTATATTTCCTGGTCGAAGTACCGCTGCTGCTGGGCGTCGTGGCCCTGTATCGGATCTGCTGGGCGCCGGCAGTACTGAGGACGGAGCTGCCCGAAACCCCCCGGTGACGCGATGCCGATGCTGGACGCCGATCAGCAAGACTCGATCGATGTGCGATTGCGGTTCGAGCGGCTGTTGGCCGACCTCGCGACGTCCTTTGTCGCGCTTCCCATAGACGAGGTGGACGGGGCGATCGAGGGCGCTCAGCGGTGCATCGGGGAAACGCTCGGGCTGGACCGGAGCTCGCTGTTCCAGTTCGCCCCGGACGGAGAGATGATCCTCACCCATTTGTGGGTGGCGCCGGGCCTTCAGGCTTTTCCTTCTCGCGCCAACGCAAAAGAGCATTTTCCATGGTGCTACGCACTAGCGATGCAAGGCAAAGTGCTGCGGTTCTCGAGCGTGGACGATCTGCCGCCCGAAGCCGCCCGGGACAAGGAAACCTTCCGGAAGCACGGCCCGAAGTCCACCGTCCTCTTCCCGTTCACGGCGGGCGGCCAGATATTCGGAGGGTTGGCATTCGGGACGCTCCGCGAGGAGCGGCAGTGGACGGATGAGGAGGTCGCCCGGCTACGGGTGGTGGCGACCCTCTTCGAGCACACCCTGGCGCACAAGCGCAGCGAGGAAGCCCTCTGCCGCACCCTCGACGAGCTGCAACGAGTGAAGGACCAGCTCCAGCAGGAGAAGAGATACCTCCAGGCGGAAGTCGAGGCGCGGCACAGCCATGTCGGGATCAACGGCAACAGCCCCGCGATCCGGCAGGTGCTGGCGCAGGTCGAACGCGTCGCCCCCACAGACACCACGGTGCTTCTCCTCGGCGAGACCGGAACCGGGAAGGGGCTGCTCGCCGAGGCGATCCATGCCCACAGCCGGCGCAGCGCCAGGCTGATGATCTCGGTCAACTGCGCCGCCCTGTCCCCGACCTTGATCGAGTCCGAGCTGTTTGGCCGGGAGAAAGGGGCCTACACCGGCGCCTTGAGCCGCCAGGCGGGCCGCTTCGAGCTGGCGGACGGCTCGACCCTGTTCCTGGACGAGGTGGCGGAGCTGCCGCTCGACTTGCAGGCCAAGCTCCTGCGGGTCCTGCAGGACGGCCAGTTCGAGCGGGTCGGCGGCACGAGGACGCTGCGCGTGGATGTCCGGCTCATCGCGGCCTCGAACCGCGATCTGGGCCAGGCCGTCGCCGGCGCGCAATTCCGGGCGGACCTCTTCTACCGCCTGAACACCTTCCCCATCGCCCTCCCCCCCCTCCGGGAGCGCCAGGAGGACATTCCGGCGCTGGCCTGGGCCTTCGCCAAGGAGTCCGGCAGCTCTCTCGGCAAACCGGTGGACCGCATCCCGCAAGAGGTCATGACGGCGCTGCGGCGCTACGCGTGGCCCGGGAATATCCGCGAGCTGCGCAATGTGATCGAGCGGGCGATCATCCTGGGCGACTCCTCGACCCTGCGGCTGCCCGTGGGGCCCGCCAACACCCAGCCCACGGAGCCCCCGGTGACGCTCGACGCCGCGGAGCGGGCGGCCGCGCAGACGTATATCCGGAAGGTGCTCGACCGCACGGGGTGGCGCATCCGGGGCGCGGGGGGCGCCGCGGAACTCCTCGGCCTCAAGCCCACTACCCTGGAGGCCCGCATGAAGAAGCTGGGGCTTCGGCGCCCGGCCTGAGGCTCCAATCCGGTTGGAGGAACTCCATTCCCCGTGGAGATTCCCGCGAACCCCGTCAGCAGCACGCCAGCCTCGATACTCTCGCCAACCACCGGAATACATTGATCGCGACTCCGAAAAGCTGACCGGGCGCCTGCCGCGGCGCGCCGCTTGCTGTCTCTGCAGTCGTTAGGCGGTCAACGCACTGGTCTCTGGTCCCGGATCGGAGGAGCACCTTGATCGTGTGCACGGTCACCTTCACGCTGTCCGAGCCCGACCGCCGGAAGGTCATTGCCTCCCTCAGCCCGCTGCTTGGCTCGACCCGGGCACAACCGGGCTGTCGGGTGTGCACGCTGCTCCTTGACGCCGAGGACCCGCGGAGGCTCGTCCTGTGGCAGGAGTGGGACAGCCAGGACCAGTTGGCCCGGCACCTGAGTTCCGAGGACTATCGCCTGGTCCTCGCGGCCATCGAGATGTCCCGTGAGGCGCCGCAGGTGCACTTCGACACGGTGGAGGCCCGGTCAGGACTCGAGGTCGTGGAAGCGGCGCGGATGCCGCCCACACGTTGAGCGCCTCCCGCCCAACCTGGACGTTCTCGCGGGTGACACGCCCCGCCGCCTTGCATCCGGTGTTTTCTCGGCAGCCGGCGACGCGCGGGGGTTCTTCAACCAGTTGTACTCGAACACGAGGAGAGAGAACCATGCGTACGACATCGCGCGCCACCCACGTCGGAAGAGCTGTGCTGATCCTGCTGTTGGCCCTGGTCGGCTGGGGGAGTGCGCTCAGCCCCGCCAGCGCCGGCGAGAGCGCGCAGGCGCTGGTGGATCGGTCCCGCATCACCCTGGAGGAGTTCACGGCCGATCCGGAAATGGGGCCGGCGGTAAAGGCGCTTCTCCAGCGCGCCCAAGGTGTCCTGATCTATCCGCAGGTCCTGCGCGGTGCGTTCGTGGTCGGAGGCTCGGGCGGCAGCGGGAGCTTCGTGGTGCGCGACCTCAAGACCAACACTTGGGCCGGCCCCGCGTTCTACAGCTTCGGGCAGGCGAGCTTCGGCCTCCAGATCGGCGCCGACGCCGCCCAGGTCGTCCTCGTCGCCTTGACCGAGCGGGGCATGACCGCGCTGCTCACCACGCGGGTGACGCTTGGGGGGAATGCGAGCGTGGCCCTGGGGCCCGTGGGCGCCGGGGCGGCCGCCCAGACCGCCGGCCTCAGCGCGGATATCGTCAGCTATTCGCGGAACCGGGGCGTCTTCGCCGGGATCGCGGTCGACGGGGCCGTGGTAGCGGTGCGACCTCGGCTCAACCGGTCATTCTACGGCAAGGACGTCACCCCGACGGACATCCTGGTGCGCCGGTCGGTCAAGAACAAGAATGCCAACAGCCTTCTCGACGCCGTCAAGAAGGTCGCCACGGCTAGTTAAGCGTCCCCAGGTGTCGAGCAAAGGAGACGATGTCATGGAATCACGGTCCAGGGGAATCGTTGCGCTGGCCATGGCGGTGACGTTGGCCGCGCCGCTCATGAGCTGCACCGGAATCTTAAGCACCCCGGGAACCGCGCAGACCGCTCCGGCTGCCGCCCTCGCCCAGACTCCCGGCGCCTCGCTGATGCCGGCCGACGGCGGCACAAGCGTCGCGACGCACTTCGACCCACTCGGCCAGCCGCCGTCGAAGTTCACGCTCGAACTGCGCAACGGCGTCAAGGCCGAGCTGCCGTTCGCCGACAAGCGTGACTTCGACGAAGCCAAGCGCGGCTTCATCGCCGAGCCGCCCTACGCGAAGATCATGGCCGACGCCGGCCACGTCGCCTGGGACATGGCGAGCTATGGCTGGCTGCTGACCGGCAAGGACTTCGAGAGCATCCACCCTTCCCTCCAGCGGCAGGCCGTGCTCAACATGGCCTATGGGCTGTATGAAGTCGTGCCGGGCCGAATCTATCAGGTGCGCGGCTACGACCTCGCCAACATCAGCTTCATCAAGGGCGACACCGGCTGGATCGTCTTCGATCCGCTGACCGCCAAGGAGACGGCGCGGGCGGCGCTGGAGTTCATCAACGAGAAGCTCGGCAAGCGGCCGGTCGTGGGCGTGGTGTACTCGCACTCGCACGTGGACCACTTCGGCGGCGTGCGCGGCGTGGTGGACGAGGCCGATGTCGCAAGCGGCAAGGTGATGGTGATTGCGCCGGAGCACTTCCTCGAGGCGGCGATCTCCGAGAACGTGTTCGCCGGCAACGCGATGACGCGGCGCTCGCAATGGCAGTACTCCGTGCTGCTGCAGCGTCACCCCAATGGCCACGTCGACCAGGCGATCGGCAAGAACGTCGCCAGCGGCAACACCGGGCTGATCCCGCCGAACCGGCTCGTGAGCAAGAACTTCGAGGAGATCACGCTCGACGGCGTGAAGATGGTGTTCCAGAACGCGCCCGACACCGAGGCGCCGGTCGAGATGAACACGTACTTCCCCCAGTTCAAGGCCCTCTGGGCGGCGGAGATCATCACCGGCACGATCCACAACATCTACACGATTCGCGGAGCCGCCGTGCGCAACGCGCTCAACTGGTCGAAGGAGATCAACGAAGCGCTCTACAAGTTCGGCCACGAAGCGGACGTGATGTTCGCCTCGCATAGCTGGCCGCGCTGGGGCAACGCCCGCATCCAGGAAGTGCTGCGCGCGCAACGCGACGCCTACGCGAACCTCAACAACCAGTCGCTGCACTACGCCAACCGGGGTGTCACGATCAACGAGATCCACAACGTCTACGAGGTGCCGAAGAGCCTGCGCGAGCAATGGGCGGCGCGCAGCTACCACGGCGACGTGCAGAACAATACGCGCGGCGTGATCAACCGCTTCCTCGGCCACTACGACGGCAACCCGACCAACCTGATTCCGCTCTCGCCGAAGGATTCGGCGCCGCTATATGTCGAGATGATGGGCGGCTCGGCGAAGATCATCGCCAAGGGCCAGGAGTTGATCGCGCAGGGCAAATACCTGCACGCCACCGAGATCCTCAACCGGCTGGTGTTCGCCGAGCCGCAGAACCAGGCGGCCCGGCGGCTGCTCGCCGACGCCTTCGAGCAGCTCGGCTACCAGGCGGAGAGCACCAGCACGCGCAACAGCTTCCTGCAGGGGGCGTTCGAGCTGCGCAACGGTCTTCCGGGTGGGGTCCCGCCGCGGCCTACGGGGCCGGATGTCGTGCGCGCGATGTCGACGGAGCAGTGGCTCGACTTCATCGGTATCAGCATGGATCCGAAGAGGGCCGAGGGTATCCGGTTCGTCATCAACCTCGTCACGCCCGACGACGGCTTGCGCTTCGTCGTCGAGATGAGCAACGCGACGCTCACCACCATCACGGGCTTTCAGGCGAAGAACCCGGACCTCACGGTGACGGTGAACCGCGCAGACCTCAACCAGGTGATGATGGGGCGCAACACCTTCGACGACCTGATCGCGGCCGGGAAGGCGAAGTTCGAGGGCAACCGGACAGGGTTCGACCAGTTGCGGGCAATTCTCGTCCCGTTCACGCCCGACTTCGAGATCCTGCCCGGCACCGCGCCGAAGCAGCGCGCCGTTCCGCCGAAGCCGTTCGAGGTTCGCGACCTCGTCAACCCGCTGGTCGGCGACTGAGCAGAGAAGCCGCGACGTCGCACGGAGATTCCGTAACTAGAACTGCAGGAGCTGTCCCAAACCGGAGCAAAGGAGGCAGATCATGGCGAGCAACTTGGTGGTGATCGAGTACGACGATCCGTACAAGGCGGAGGAAATGCGCCTCAAGCTGATCAAGATGCAAAAGGAATACCTCATCGATCTCGAGGACGCGGTCGTGGCCGTGAAGGACGACAAGGGGAAGATCAAGCTGCACCAGTCGATCAACCTGACGGCCCACGGCGCCACGAGCGGCGGCTTCTGGGGCGCGCTGGTCGGCCTCCTCTTCCTGAACCCGCTCCTGGGCATGGCGATTGGGGCGGCCACCGGGGCGGTCTCGGGGGCCCTCACCGACCTGGGAATCAATGACAAGTTCATGAAGGAATTGGCCGCCGGTATGACGCCCGGGGGTTCGACGCTCTTCGTCCTGGTCAGGAAGGCCACACCGGAGCGGGTGCTCGAGGAGATGCAGGGGACGGGCGGCAGGATCCTGAAAACGTCGCTCGCGCACGAGGATGAGGCCAAGCTCCAGGCGGCGCTGAGCGCCGCCAAGGGTTAACCCGCTTTATTCGCGAACGCAGATCGCGAACAATGCGGGCTAAATAGCACCCCGTGCGGTCGGCGGTCCGGGACGGATCAGGCGTTGCCGGTACGCGGTGACACCGCCCCAACCTGGCGGATGCGTACCCGGTCCGCCCACCACCACGTATCCTCCCGCGGCAGGCGGGAATGGCTGCTCGTCAGGTACGCCCGGATTATTCACGAATCCTCCGTGAATAATCCGGGTCAGGCGGGCCCCGATCCCCTTGGTGTCTTCCTGCCTTGGTTGTGAAAAGAATGAAAGAATGTCGGATCAAGGCTAACACACTCGATTCTAAGGAGTGGCGTCATGAGCGAGGCGAAAGACGCGCCAAAGACAATGATGCAGAGAGTCCTGGACGTGGTCGAGAAGGTGGGAAACAAGGTCCCCCACCCGGCGATCATCTTCCTTCTCCTCATTGCCATCGTCGTGGTGCTCTCCGCGGTCTTGGAGCTGACAGGCACGCGTCACTCCTACGAGGTGATCGTTCCGGCGACACGCGAGATCGAGACGGGCGCGGCGCCCGACGCAAGTCCCTCCGATACGGGAACGACGGTGAACTATCAGGCCATCGAGGCCGAGAGCCACAGTATCGAGACGCGAACGGTTTCCGTTAGGAGTCTGCTCACCGCGGAGGGGATTCGCTTCATCTATTCGTCGCTCATCCCGAACTTCATGGGATTCACGGCCATTGGGCTCATGATCGTGGCCTTGGTGGGCGCCGGCGTGGCCGAGGGGTCCGGCCTGGTGCAGGCGTTGATTCGCAAGCTGGTGTTGGTGTCTCCGAGCTGGGCAATGACCTACATTCTGGCCTTTGTCGGCATCGTGGCCAGCATCGCTGCGGATGCCGCCTACCTGGTCTTGATTCCTCTGGGGGGGACGGCCTTCCTCAGCCTCCGCCGACATCCCCTCGCCGGGCTGGCCTTGGGCTTCGCCGCGGTCGCCGGCGCCTTCACCGTGAACATGTTGATCAAGCCGCTGGATGCCGTCCTCGTCGAGTTCACGAACGAAGCCATCCGCCTTGTGGATCCCAATAAGACCATCGGTCTGACCTCCAATCTCTGGTTCTCCATCGCCTCCGTCATTTTCCTGACGCTGCTCATCGCGTTCATCACCGAGAGGCTCATCGAGCCTCGTCTGGGCGAATACCAGGGAGAGAAGCCCGCCGAGGAGGGTGCGGAGCTTTCCGCCGACGAGGCGCGTGGATTGAAATACGCGGCGCTCGGGCTTCTGGGGCTTCTGGTTGTCTTTGGCCTGTTGACGCTGCCGCCGGGGGCCGCCCTGCGCAATCCGGACACCGGCGACCTTATCGGCAACTCGCCGTTCATGACCGGCTTGATCACCCTCATCATGGTCATGTTCCTGGTCACCGGGGCCGCCTACGGCGTCGGCGCCAGGACGATGAAGAGCGCCACGGACATCATCAAAGCCATCGAGAAGGCGCTGGCCGGCATGGGCAGCCTCATCTTTCTGTTCTTGATCATCAGCCAGTTCGTGGCGTATTTCAACTACACCAACATGGGGACGATCATGGCCTTGAAGATGTCCGACGGGCTCAAGACGGCAAATATCGGGCCGTTCTGGCTGCTCATCGGCTTTATCGTGGTCGTTCTCATCCTGGATTTCCTCATCACGGGCGCCATCGCGAAATGGGCCATCTTCGCGCCGGTCTTTGTGCCCCTGCTGGTAAAGCTCAGCGTGGATCCCGCCGCCGTGCTGGCGGCCTACCGAATCGGCGATTCGCCGATCAATGCGATCACGCCGCTGAACGCGTATTTCGCGCTGGTCGTCGGGTTCGCACAGAAGTACGACAAGACTGCCGGCGTCGGGACCATCGTGTCACTGATGTTGCCTTACGTGGCGATCATGATCGGGCTGTGGACGCTTCTCTTCGCCGTCTGGTATGTGCTGGGACTTCCCTGGGGGCTGTGACGAGCGAGGCGGGCACCGGAGGTCGGTCGGGACCACGTGACGCAGAAAGGAGTCGCACCATGAGCAGCGCCGCCGTTCCCGTGGACGTGAAGGCCGCCGAGGAACACCTTATGCGGTTCCTCTCGGTGGAAGGGGTGACCGGCCAGGAGGCAGCCATCGCCGCCGCGGTCACCGACGAGTTGAAGAAGGTCGGCGTACCCGCCTCCGCCATCCGGTTCGACACCGTCAACGAGCGTATCCCGTTGCCGACGCAGACCGGCAACCTGCTCGTCGATCTGCCCGGCACGCGCAAGGGGCCGCGCCTGCTGTTCGCCACGCACCTCGACACCGTCCTTCTCTGCGCCGGCGCGAAGCCGAAGCGCGAGGGCGATCGCATCGTCTCCGACGGCACCACCGCCCTGGGCGGCGACAACCGGACCGGCTGCGCCGTCCTCGTGACGCTGGCCGAGACGCTGCTGAAGCACAAGCTCCCGCACCCGCCGATCACGCTCCTCTTCACGGTGCGCGAAGAGAGCGGGATCCACGGGGCCCGCGAGCTGGATCCGGCCGACCTGGGCGGGACCACGATGTGCTTCAATATTGACAGTAAGTTCGCCGCCGAGCTGATGACGGGCGCGGTGGGCCAGGAAAATTGGGAGGTGGAGATCAAGGGCAAGGCCTCGCACGCCGGCGTCGCCCCCGAGAAAGGGATCTCCGCGATGCTGGTGGCATCGATCGCGCTGACAGAGGCGCACCGCGGCGGCTGGTTCGGCAAGGTGGTCAAGCCCAACGGGAAAGGCACCAGCAACGCCGGCGTCTTCAGCGGCAAGGACGGCAAGGCGGCCGGCGACGCCACCAATGTCGTCACCGACTACGTGCAGATCAAGGGCGAGGCGCGGAGCCCCGACGCGGCCTTCGCTGCGGCCATCGCGGAGGCGTACCGGGAGGCCTTCGCCAAGGCGCAAGCGGAGGTGAAGGACGCCGGCGGGGCGACTGCGGAGGTGAAGTTCGAGAGCACGCCCTCCTATCCGCCGTTCAAGCTGGACGATGACGCGCCGGCGGTGCGGCGCGCCAAGCGGGCGGTGGAATCGATCGGCCTGAAGCCCACCACGATGTTCTCCAACGGCGGCCTGGACGCCAACTGGCTCGACAAGCACGGCGTGCCGACGGTGACCTTCGGCGCCGGGCAGTACGATCCCCACACGGTCAACGAGTACGTGGACCTGACGGAGTTTGTCAACGGCTGCCGCCTGGCCGTCGCCCTGGCGACCCTGGAGGGATAGGCCGTGGTCGTGCCGCGGAAAGGATGCGGCCGCGCCGTACCGCAGACCATCCGGCTCGCTGCGGGGTCTGCGTTCGACGTTCGCCATGCTGAAGTTGGGGAAGCTTTACGAGGTCGGTTACTGGACAGCAATGGCCGGCCCGGTGTGGGCGACCCGCCCTCCGGGACGCCAGTTCGAGGAGGCCCCGTGACGGCCGGCGCACCCGAGGTCCGGCGTCGACGTGGCCGGGTCGCCCGCCCCCGTCGAGGTGTATCGAGTCATGCCGAGTAATTTGCGGTTCGTGCCCTGCGCCGCCGCCCTGCCCGCGCTGGCCCTGGTTGCCCTGCTGGCCGGCTGCGATTCGGGGGAAGTCGCCCGGCCCATGATGCCGGCGCCGATCATCATGAAGGATGCCCGGATCGACTTCACACGCCACGTGGCGCTGGAAGACCGCGCCTCCAATGTGCTGCCGGTCCTCTTTGCCACCCCCCGCGCGCCGGCCCCCGAGGGGGCGCCGGAGCATTTCCTGGTGCGCGCCGGGTCCGCGGTGCGCCTCGGCGTGGCCCACGTGGAGCTGGGCGAACCGGGCTGGTCCTTCGCGGACCTCGTCGCCTCGGACCGCGCCAGCACGCTCG
>Ga0316628_100001344_pt1 | contig 17318 bp, 16 predicted proteins | sample OWC_Aug_M2_C1_D5_FD_207648 | JGI IMG/M metagenome (GOLD analysis project Ga0316628, IMG submission 207648) | Wetland soil microbial communities from Old Woman Creek delta, Ohio, United States - OWC_Aug_M2_C1_D5_C | ecosystem: Environmental > Terrestrial > Soil > Wetlands | place: USA: Ohio... | reverse complement strand
TTGTTGCGCTCACTCCTCTTCCGCCTGCCTGTTGCAGCAGAGGGCAGGTTAAAAGCTTACTTCGCCAATTCAACACCGAAAATAGCAACCCGACAACCAAGTGTCAATCTGATCTATCCTGCTGAAATTGCGCAACGTCGTGAATGCCACATGTCCCGGCGCTGTGGCCCGCTGGGCGGGCGCTGTGTCGCTATGACACAATCAGTTTGAATGCACCTCGTTCGGGTTGGCTCCATCGCTCTGGTCGTGGCTGCGCTCCCCGCCTTGGCGCCAGGCCAGGAGGAAAGCCTGCGGATAGACGCGGAGCACCCCCGCATCTTGCTGGGCCAGAGGCGGCTTAGACTGCTGCGGCGCGAGCGCGAGCGCCAGTCGCTGCGCTGGAACCAGTTTCAGTTATTGATGGCCGGCAAAGCGCCCATGCCGGAGCCGGGATTCGCGAATGCCTTGTATTACGAAGTATCCGGCGACTCCCGGGCCGGACGCGACGCTGTTGCCTGGGCCTTGGGCCCGGGCGCCGATCTGCGGCAACTGGCGCTGGTTTTCGACTGGTGTCAGAACGTTCTGACCGAGGCGCAGTCCAAAGCGCTGGCCGCCAAACTGGCGCGCGGCATCGAACAGACCCGCCCAGACTCGTCCCTGGGCGCCGTGCGCTCGCGTCTTCTGGCCGCCGTGGCTCTGGCGGGACATCTGCCAGAGGTCTCGGACCGCGAATTGGAGCAGACGGTCCACAAATGGTGGGAAGGCCAAATCGCTCCCGCGCTGAATGCCGGCCGCCAGTCGCTGCCGCTCGACGACAGCTATGCGCTGCTGGAAATGCTCCACGTGGTCCGCGACAACCTCAACGTGGACCTTCGCGACGCCGCGCCGCGCTTCTTCCACAATCTGCCCCTGATACATCTGCTGAGCTGCTATCCAGCCACCTATGCGGCCGCCGAAAACGAATACCGGATCCCTGCCATGCTCCACCCCACGGCCGAACCGGACTTGCGCCGGGCCGCCCTCGCGCGCGCCACCGAGTTGAGCATGGTGGCCTACGACAGCAACGCCCCTTCCAGCCAGCTTCTGCAAGGCTGGCTCATGAACGACAATTTTCTGATGCGGGGCGCCTTCGGTATTCCCTACGAGTTTCTGTGGGCCAACCCCTACCAGCCCGGGCTCAGTTACTACAAAGCCCCATTGGTCCTGCACGACGAGCTCCTCGGCCGCCTGTTCGTACGTTCCAGTTGGGAGGAGTCCGCCGCGTGGCTGGGTTTTTTCGACGGTAACCTGCAGTTGTTCGAGGACGGACGCGCGACTGTCCTCAATGCGCGTCTCGATGCGGCGCCTTTGCCTCTTGGGAGAGCCGTGATTCTGTTCGGCGCGCACACGCGGAAGTTCAAGGTCGCCGTTTCCGGGGACGAGCCGGTCTTTGTCGTGGGCCTGAAGCCCAGGCAAACCTACGCGATCGAGGTGGACCACGAAGAGATGCGGGAAGAAGAGAGCGATCCCGGGGGAATTCTGGAGTTGGACCTGCCTCACAAGGCGGAAACGGCTGTGCGGCTGCGGGAGGTGGGGGGGCAGGCGGCCAGATCGTCCGCCCCACGGGCTCAGTAAGCCCAGCGCCAGAGGCTTGCGCCGGCCGTGTAGCCCGCGCCTACCGCGGCAAACATCACCAGGTCGCCTTTCTTGAGGCGTCCCTGCGCGATGGCATCCTGCGTGGCGAGCGGGAGGGTGGCCGAGGTAGTGTTTCCATACCGCTCGATGTTGATCAAAACCTGCTCGGGTTTCAAGCCCAGGCGGTCCGCCGCGCCCGTGATGATGCGCCGGTTGGCCTGATGGGGAATCAGCACACCGATGTCGGACGGTTTGACACCGTTGCGTTCGAGCACTTCCTGGCAGACCTCGTACATCTTCTTCACCGCGTATTTGAACACTTGCTGGCCTTGCTGGTGCACGTAGTGTAGCCGCTTCTCGACGGTCTCGGCGGATGCCGGAAGCCGGCTGCCGCCGGCGGGCATATTGAGGAATTGGCCGCCCGAACCGTCAATCTCGCCGACAAAATCGATGAAGCCGGCGCCGTCGTCCGATTCGCCGGCCGGTTCCAGCAGCATCGCGCCCGCGCCGTCGCCGAACAGGATGCAGGTGGCGCGGTCAGTGTAGTCGATGATCCGGCTCATGGTGTCCGAGCCCACCACCAGTACCTTGCGATGGGATCCCGCGGCTACCAGGGCCGCTCCGGTTGTCAGACCGTACAGAAAGCTCGAGCAGGCCGCGATCAGGTCGAATCCCCAAGCCCTCCGGGCTCCCAGGCGATCCTGGATCAGGCACGCGGTGGAAGGGAAAAGCATATCCGGCGTCACCGTGCAGACCAGAATCGCGTCCAGTTCGCTGGCTGAAATGCCGCGCATCTCCAGCGCCGCCTTGGCGGCCTCGGTTCCCATGTCGGAGGTGGCCATCTCCGGACCGGCGATGTGTCTCTCGCAAATGCCCGTCCGTTCCATAATCCACTCGCTGGTGGTCTCGACCATCCGCTCCAGATCTTTGTTCGTGAGCACACCGGGCGGCACGTAGCAGCCTAGTGCGCTGATTTTGACTCTCGGCAAGTTCCCTCCAAGGCAAGCAATGACCTTGATATGTTAAATTGTGGAGAAATGCAAGACCACGGGTCGGGTCTGGCCGTCTCCGGACTTCAGAGCGCTTTGCTTTTCGAAAGCCCGGAAGAAATCTACGCCCGCGTTTTCCGGGAATTCAAACCTCGTACCCCACTGCCAAAGATCCACGTGGAATTCTGCCGTTTCGCCAACCCTGACAGCTTCATCCGCCTGGAGACGGGTGTGATCCACGTTCGCATCTCAGATTTGCTGGAGGGCGCTCCGGCACCGGTCCAGGAAGCCCTGGCCCAGATTCTGCTGTCCAAACTCTTCCGCCGCCCGGCTGCCCGAATCTATGGCCACCGCTACCGGCTCTACCTGAACAGGCGAGATGTCCGGCGGCAGATGCATCTGGTCCGCCAGATTCGCGGCCACAAGTTCGTTTCCGGCCCACAAGGTAGTCATTATAACTTGGACGCGGTGTTCGAGGCGTTGAACGCCGAGTATTTCGCCGGCCTGCTGGCGCGGCCCCGTCTGGGATGGAGCCGGGCCGCCTCGCGCAGCATGCTCGGCCATTTCGACCCCTCCCACAACGCCATCATCATCAACCGTATCTTCGACACACCGGTGGTGCCGGGGCTGGCCTTGGATTATGTGATGTTTCACGAGATGCTGCACCTGCGGTATCCGGTGGAGCACAACGGGGCGCGCCGCCGCGTGCACACAAAGGAATTCCGCGAGGCCGAAAAACAGTTCACACGCTGGAAGGAAGCCAAGGAAATTCTGAGGAAGTTATAGGGAGGGTACACACCGGCTCAGCCCCATGCGATAGGCAGCCGGGCGTTCAACTGCTTATGCAGCCGCTGCGGTTTCGATAGGGACGATTTGCCGCAACTCCAGCCGCATCGACTCCATCGCACTCACGAGGCCGTGGACTTCGACTGTTCCCAAGCCGCACGCATGCAGGGCCAGGCGCCACTGCACAGCCAGCATTCCCAACGCAAACCGGGCCTGCTGCTTGTAGAGGATCGTGGCCAGATCCCGCCGGTCCTGGGCTGAGTACATCATCAGCAGCCGTAGGGCGCCGCACACACGCTTAAAATCCTGGTTCAAGCAGGCCAGGTAGCCCCGGAATAGCTTCCGGCGTTCCGACCGGATGCGCCGTAGCATCCGCCGGTCACAGCCGGATTGGCTCGCCAGAAATCGATAATCCTCCTCGTCCAACAGCCGCTCCATGGGCCGATACCGCATAACGGAAAGGTCGTTGATCCAATCCGCCGATACCGGGAGCGTTTTGGCTCCCGCCAGCAGCTTGCGAAATAGAAACACCACTGCCGCCCCCATCGCTAGGCAGATAAGAGCGGCCACTACAAGGACGAGATCCATGCTCTCCCTTCTTTCAAAGTGAGAATACCCTGATTATTTGAAAAAAGCAATCCCTAAATTGGTTCATTTTCGGGTGGCACGCATGAGAACCACGTTGAGGTTGTTCAACTGGTTGACCAGCTCCTCTTCCTGGCCTGGCATCCAGGACGGCCGCAACCGCACCTGACGCTTTTCCCCTGCCGGGTTTAGCATTGCCAGCCAAACGCCCAACGTCAGCAGTGTGGTGGTTATCACGGCGTATTTGACCACCTGGATCACCCCATAGCCACGCGTGCTGAGCACCAGGAAAACTACCGTATTGCTCAGAAAATAAACGGAATAGAGCACGCTGTGCACGATGATGTTGCGGCGCAGCGTGATGGGGTACTGCATCAGGAGAAACAGAATGGTGAGGAGGAAAACCACCAGGCTGAAATACACCGCGCGCTCGGCCGCGTAGTAGTACGCCATCAGGCGGGATTGCGGTGTGGCCTGGAAGGGAGCGAGGAGGCTGAGACCGGATGCTGCCAAAGCCAGTACAACCGCAATAATCAGCGCCCATCGGCCGGCCGTATACAACCCCTTATAGTCTTCGAGGACCAGCGCATACAGTTCCAGCACCACCAGGGCGTAAAAGATCCAGGCGATCGGCTCGCTGATGATATAGACCTTCTGGTACAGACCGCTGCTCCTGTCGAGGGTCATCATGAACCCCGTCTGCAGCGTGTAGAAGATCAAGTAGCAGAAAAACGCCCGATATCTATGGCTTAGACCCGAGACGCAGAGACGCACACTGAGTAGCGCGGTACCCGCCACAATCAGCAAATCGAGGATAAGGCTGGCCATAGGTCGTGCCGAGCCGCGCTCGGAAACGCTCTCATTCTATCACTCAGCCGGGGAATTCAGCCAGCTGTCGGAAAGTATGCGGGGTGCGCAATCGGCCTGCGCACCCTTTATAAATAGGGCACCGGAACCGGTTCTATCTCACCCACGGGCAGGGCCTGCACTCAGGCGGAGGCTGGGTGGCCTGAGTCCCGACCGCGGCAACAAACGAAAGCGCCAGGATGGCGGCAAGTAAAACTTTCTTCAACATAAGGTGTCTGCTCCTTGTTATCTAAGTAAATATGGCTTTAGATTACAAACTAGCTACCTAGTAATGGGGGGGCAGGTGAAAATTTTCCGAATCTGGAACAGCATTGATTTTAGATAGCAAAATCTCGTGCGGGACGGGCTGGCTGGGTATAAAATTGAAAGTGGAATGTTGGACCCGGCCTGGTCCTTGGAGCGCGGCGGCGGGCCGGCGGCTCTTCCATCCCCATCATGAACGCGGAAAAATCCGGCGCTCCAGGGCGCTTCAACCAGGCATCCGCGGCCGACTTGTGGCGCCACACCCTGGCACGGGTTCCTACGCTTTTCGGACGGTTGGTTTACCTCTCTTCGCTGCACAACCAAAGCAGCGGCTTGTACGAGCACGGCGGGTTGGCTCAAATGTACGGTCATGAGCAAGCCAGCGAAACCTTGCGGCGGAGCCATGCCCGGGTATTCCAGGATTGGCTGTGCCTCAACCTGGAGCAGCAGAAGGCGGATCTACAGGAGTATCTGGGTGAATTGCCTGGCGATCCGGCGGCGGTGCTGGCCGGCTGGCGGCTTTTGATGCCCTACCGGAACCTGGTTCCGGCCACGGCGCAGGAGGTCGAGCGCCGGCTATACCTGACGGACCTGGAAACCCTGCTGGAAGTGCTCAGGCACGAGTACGGTGCCGCTTCCCCTGATCCAGAATCATAGCCACCCCCGATACCTGGCCCACCACGTCGATCTGCTCCGGATAGGTAAAGACCTCCGGAAAGCACGGGGATGCGGGGTGCGGCTGCAATACCAGCTGGCTTTCATGCAGGGTGCACCAGCCAAACAAAAATCCGCGGCGGTGCTCGAGGAAATAGATGGGCCGCTCGAATTCGCTGCTCCATCCGGAATTCACGATTTTGCGGTGGCTTTCGTCGATCATGACCAGCGCCCCGGGCTGCACGATCGGGTACATGAACCAGTCCTCCGAGCCGATGAACGCGTAGCGGTGCGTCTTCAGATCCAGCCCGCTTAACAGGGTCAGCGGCAGCTTCCCCCAGCGCTGGATCATACGGCTCAGGTAGGTGGTTTTGCGTAGATCGATCCCTGGATCGAGCGACAACGGCACCTGTACCTCGCCGTGCCCGTTGGAAACGAAGTTGAGCATGTGCGTGCGCTCGATGGGGATGCTGGCCGCGTCGGCGGGCAGGGCCGCCAGGTCAACCCGGTACCACTCCAGGACCTCCAGGAGATCCAACCGGTAGATGGCGCACAGCGAGTAGAGACGATAGATGGTGGGGATAGTCCCCTTGTTCTCGATATCCGAGAGCCGGCTTAGCGCAATGACGAACTCGTCGTTACCATGCCGTTCGGCGATCTGGATGCTGGCTTCCTCCACATCGCGATAGCGCAGGTTAAGCCGCTCCCGCGCGCGTTTGAGCTTCTGTCCAGCGTCCTCCATGTTATGATCCTGGATCGAGGGCCTTTCATCTGATCGAGATCAGCCGGAACGCTTCCCATATGATGGGATATGCTGCTTGCGATTATAGCTGGACGCATTTCCCCCTGCAAGGCCTTTTTGTCCGATTTTGTTCTGAATTCGGAACAAGGGCCGGCGCGAGAGGACAATTTTGAAAATCGTCGTGGGTGTATCGGGCGCCAGCGGAGCTATCTATGCCGTGCGCCTTCTGGAGCGCCTCAGGCTGAATCCGGCCGTTGAAGTCCATCTCGTCGTCACCCGCGCCGGCGAAAAGACCTTGTTCTTGGAAACCGGGAAAAAGTCGGCGGACCTGAAAAAGATGGTCCACTTTTCTTATCCCTTAGAGGATATTTCCTGCCGCTTGGCCAGTGGATCGTTTCCCGTGGACGCCATGGTGGTGGCGCCCTGCTCCATCCAGACCATGTCTGCCATCGCCGCCGGCGTGACCTCCAACGTGCTGCTGCGTGCCGCGGACGTAGCCCTCAAGGAACGCCGCAGGCTCGTGCTCATGGTGCGCGAAACCCCCTTCCACCTGGGTCACCTCCGCACGATGGTGGCTCTTACCGAGATGGGAGCGGTCATTGCCCCCCCCATTCCCGGGTTCTACAATCGCCCCCAGACCATCCTCGATCTGGTGGACCACAGCGTGGATCGCGTGTTGGATCTCATCGGCCTGCCCGATGACAGCGTGCGCCGCTGGGACGGAGTACGGCCGTGAGGAGTGCAGCCGGCAAGCGCCGCCAGATCATCGCATTTCAGGGAGAACGGGGCGCGTTTAGCGAAGAAGCCGCCCGTAAACTGCTGGGACCTGGCGTCAATGTCTGTCCCTGCCCCCGCTTCGAGGATGTATTCCGCAGCCTGCGGGAGGGCACCGTCCAAGGCGCCGTGATCCCGATTGAAAACACTCTGGCCGGCTCCGTCCACGAGAACTACGACCACCTTCAGCGCTATGAACTCCCCATCGTGGCGGAAACCAATGTACGGATCGTGCACAACCTGATGGCGCCTCCCGGCGTGCCCTTCTCCCGCATCCGCCGGGTGTATTCCCATCCGGTGGCCCTCAACCAGTGCCTGGATTTCTTCGCCCATAACCCGCAAATTGAAAAAATCACCTTCTACGACACCGCCGGCAGCGCCAAAATGATCATGGAGCAGGGGCTCAAGGATGCCGGCGCTATCGCTTCGGCCGTAGCCGCCGAAATCTACCAGGCACGCATCCTGCGGCGTTCGATTGAGGATGATCGCCGCAATTTTACCCGATTTTTCCTACTAAGAACAGATAAGTTTACCCGCAAATTTCCATTAAAGGTACCCCCCAATGTGCAGTGGAAAACCTCGTTGGTATTTTCCACCCGAAACATCCCTGGCGCCCTGTTCCGCTGTCTGAGCGCCTTCGCCCTGCGGGACCTGAATCTCACCAAGATCGAATCCCGGCCCCTCCGGGGAAAACCGTGGGAGTACCTCTTTTATCTGGATTTCTTAGGCCGTGTGGACAGTCCCAACGCTCAAAACGCATTGGGACATCTGCGCGAACTCGCCGATGTGCTGCAGGTTCTGGGATGCTACCCCCGGGGGTCCTGACATGTGCCGGGCCAGGTCCGGACCGCGCTGAACCAACCGGCGCTTGCTGACGCTGCGGTAGGCCAAGGTTACACTGGATTCAGGGAACACTATGCCCGCTGCAGAAGAGACCCGGAACGAGCCGGCCACGGATCCGGAGACGCCTGAAGAGTTGCCCATCCTGACCGTAAGGGATACCGTTCTGTATCCGCATGCCATGCTGCCGATCACGGTGGGCCGTCCCAGTTCCGTTGCCCTGGTCGAGTCTCTGGGCGAAAACCGCCTGCTGGGTGTGGTCTCGCAGCTCGACCCGCGGGTGGACGCGCCCACCCCATCGGATCTCTATGAAATCGGGACGGTGGCCTTCGTTCACAAGGTGATCAAGGTCCCCCGGGAGAATCTGCTGCTGTTTTGCGAAGGCGTGTCCCGCATGCGCACCCGGGGCTATACGGGAACCGAACCCTTTTTGAAGGCCCGGATCGAGCGCATTCCCGAATTGGAGCCGCAGTCCAGTCCCGAGTTGGAAGCCATACGCGAGAACGTCCTTTCGCTCTTTCAGCAGATTGTCGCAAGCTCTCCCAACCTCTCCGACGATCTTTCCAATGTCGCCGGCCAGATCCCCGAGCCCGGCAGGCTCGCCGACTTCGTCGCCGGCGCGCTGCCGAGTCTCAGCCCCGCTGAGCGCCAGGGTCTCTTGGAACAGTTCGAAGCCAGCGCCCGCCTGGGCGAGATCCACAAGCACCTGACCCGCGAAAGCGAGTTGCTCGAACTGCGCGGCCGCATACAGTCCCAGGTGAAGGGCCAGTTGTCCCAGAGCCAGCGCGAGTTCTATCTGCGCGAACAGCTCAAGGCCATCCAGAAGGAACTCGGTGAGGGCGACGAGAGCCAGCGCGACATCCAGGACCTCCGGCAGAAAGTGGAAGGGGCCGGCATGTCCGAAGAAGTAAAGAAGGAGGCCCTGAAGGAACTCGATCGCCTCGCGCGCATCTCGCCCATGTCGCCCGAATATGGGGTCGCTCGCACGTATCTGGAGTGGATGGTCAGCCTCCCGTGGAGTCTCTCCTCGGGCGGGGCAGTGAATGTGAAGCACGCCGCCGAGATTCTCGATCAGGACCACTACGACCTGGAAAAGGTCAAGGATCGCATTCTCGATTACCTCTCGGTGCTACAGCTTCGCCCGGTCTTGAAAGGCCCCATCCTCTGCTTCGTGGGACCGCCCGGAGTCGGCAAAACTTCCCTGGGCCGCTCCATCGCGCGCGCCGTGGGGCGCAAGTTCGCCCGCATCTCCATGGGCGGCATGCACGATGAGGCGGAGATCCGCGGGCATCGCCGCACCTACATCGGCGCCCTCCCCGGCCAGATCATCCATGGCATCCGCCGCGCTGGCAGCAACGATCCCGTGTTCATGCTGGACGAGGTGGACAAGCTCGGCCGGGACTTTCGCGGCGATCCCGCGTCCGCGCTGCTCGAAGTCCTGGATCCCGAGCAGAACAATACCTTCCGCGACAACTATCTGGACGTGCCCTTCGATCTCTCCAAGGTACTGTTCATCACCACCGCCAACGTGCTCGATCCGGTGCCCGATGCTTTGCGCGACCGTATGGAGATCATTGATCTGCAGGGCTATACCGAGCAGGAGAAGGTGATCATTGCGTTCCGCTACCTGATCCCCCGCCAGACCAGCGAGAACGGCCTCCGCTCGGAAACGGACATTCGCTTCACCGACCAGGCGGTGCGTTTCCTGATCCGCCGTTACACGCGCGAGGCCGGCGTGCGCAGCCTGGAGCGCGAAATCGGGACCGTGTGCCGGAAGCAGGCCCGCCGTATCGCCGAGGGGACCACGGAAGGCGCCGCCGAAGTCACGCCGGACCTGGTGGAAAAATCGCTGGGCGCGCCGCGATTCCGCACCGACGTGGAAGTCGCCGAACGCACCCGTCGCCCCGGCGTGGCGGTCGGCTTGGCCTGGACCCCGGTGGGAGGCGACGTTCTGTTCATCGAAGCCGGCCGCATGCCCGGCGGCAGCAAGGGTCTGATCATGACCGGCCAGCTAGGACCGGTCATGCAGGAGTCGGTGCAGGCTGCCCTCACCTGGGTGCGCGCCAACGCAGCCGCCTACGCCATCGATCCCGAACTCTTCAAGACCAGCGACATTCACATTCACGTGCCGGCCGGCGCCATTCCCAAGGATGGTCCTTCGGCCGGCATCACCATGGCAACCGCGCTGCTCTCGATGCTCACCGATCGGTGCGTGCGGCCGAACCTGGCCATGACCGGAGAGATTACCCTGACCGGGCAGGTCCTCCCGATCGGCGGCGTCAAGGAAAAAGTGCTGGCCGCCAAGCGCAGCGCCGTGCGCGAGGTGATCCTGCCGGCCGAGAACGAAGTGAACGTGCGGGAAGATCTGAAGTCCGAGCAGATCGGCGATATCCAGATTCACTATGTGAAGACGATGGACGAGGTAGCGGACCGCGCGCTGGAGAAAAAGTAGCCTCGCGGCGCGCGCGCCGTCACTTCTCCAACAGGGGGATCTCGAAGTAGAGCAGTTCCTTACCGGAATCCGCCTCTCGAAAGCCGCTCAGGTAGAGGCTCGATCCACGCTGAAAACCCGTCTGAAAATAGAAGAAGCCGCTGGCGGACTGGCCCGGGGGAAGCATCTTGGCGGCGAATCCGCGTCCCTCGATGGCCCAGTTGTCCAGCGGGTTCTTGGAACGGGTGATCTTGGGCAACCTCGTGGGCGGGCCCGGTATTGCCTTTGGCTGGGTCGGCCCCGTGATGTAACGCACGTCTTTGGCCGGTGTAGCCTCGATCCGCGACCGTGTGGGGCCCACCAGCACCGCGTCCAACTGGTCCACCCGTATGGTCTTGGCGCCATCGTTCTGGATCACCACCAGCACCGGCAGCACGCCGTAATTGTAGGGATTGCGCTTGCCGAAAATGGGCCGGTTCTCCTCGTCGGAGACATATGCCGCCACGCCTATGGTTACCTTGTCGTTCGTCTGATGCGACTCGTAGCTGGCCGCCGGCCCGGGCGTGAACTTCGGCTGGTCCTTGCCGGCCGGCCATGCCTTGTTTGGAGCCAGCACCGCGGCTATACTCGTGAGGAGAGCCAAACGTTTGAAAATAAAAGGCATTTATCTACTCTATCGCTTCCTTCAGGCGTTTGGATGGCCTGTGCTTCTCTTCTATTTTCTCGCGCGCGGTCTGCGCCATCGCGCCTACCTTCGCACGCTGAGGCAGCGTTTCGGTTTCCTGCCCGCCTCCTTTAGACAGACCGTGCCCGGCTCGATTTGGTTGCACGCAGTCTCCGTGGGAGAAGCGATTGCAGCCGTGGAACTCGTCCGGCAATTGCGGCGGGAACTGCCCCGCTCCCCAGTATTCGTTTCCGTCTCCACGCTGGCCGGCTTCGAGACAGCCGCGCAAAGACTGCGGGACGTCCGGGTGTTCTATGCCCCGGTGGATTACGTCTTCGCGGTGCGGCGCGTCCTGCGGTTCCTGCGGCCCGCGCTGGTGATCGTGATGGAAACCGAAATCTGGCCGAACCTCTTCCGCGAGACGAAACGCACGGGCGCGGGGTTGCTGTTGATCAACGGCCGGATTTCTGACCGCAAGGCGCGCCGCTACGAGGCTCTGCGCTGGTTCTTCGGCGCTGTCCTGCCGTCAGTCGATCTGCTGCTGGCTCAGACCGAGGCGATGCGGCAGCGTTTCCTTCGCGCCGGGGCGCCGGCGGAAAAAGTGCGCGTGGGTGGCAATCTGAAATACGACTTCCAGCCCCGCGAAGCCGGGCCGGACTCCCCGGTCCACCGTTTCCTCCAGCGCCTGCCGCGGCCGCGCGTGTGGATCGCGGCCAGCACCATGCCGCCCGCGGCGGCCGGCGACATCGACGAAGACGAAACCGTCATCGCAGCCTTCCAGCAGGCGGCGGCCGGCCGGCCGGATCTGTTGCTGCTGCTCGCCCCCAGGAAGCCGGAATACTTCGACGCGGCCGCCGCCAGGTTGCAGCGTGCCGGGATCCCATTCGTGCGGCGCTCCGAGTTGCGCGATTCCGGTGATCTGCCCCTGCCAGGGGCCCTGCTGCTCGATTCCATTGGTGAGCTGAGCGCTCTTTTCTCGCTGGCGGATGTGGTGTTCGTGGGAGGCACGCTGGTCTCCCGCGGCGGTCACAATGTTTTGGAACCCGCGCATGTGGCGCGGCCCATCGTCACCGGTCCGCATCTGGAGAACTTCGCCGAGATCGCGGCGGATTTCCGCGCGGCCGGCGCGCTCGTGGAAGTCCGCGACGCGGCCGGCTTGGCGTGCGCCGTCCGGGAAATACTCGATCAGCCCCAATGGGCCGCCGCCCTCGGGTCGAGGGCCCGGTCTTCGGCGCGGGCCAAACAGGGAGCCACGGCCGCGGCGGTGCGCGCGGCCCATGAGATCTTTTCCAACTGCGTTCCCTCGTATCGCCCGCCCCAACCCGGCTTTCTCTTCCTCTGGATGCTCTCGCGCTTGTGGATCGCGGGCGCCTATCTGAAGCGCAGACGCGGCATGGCGCTCCGGCGCAGTCTGGAGACCCCTGTGATCAGCATCGGCAATATCACCACGGGCGGCACGGGCAAAACGCCGGTGGTGCTCTATGCCGCGGAAAGGCTGAAGGGCGCCGGATGGCGCCCCGGCATCCTGACCCGCGGGTACGGACGTCATTCGCCGGAGAAACACCTGGCGGTCGCCGCGGGCGCCCACCTTCCGGTGGAGACGTCCGGCGACGAGCCGCAAATGTTCCTGCGCGCTGGCGTCGCTCCCGTGGGCATCGGTCCCGACCGGTGGCACGTGGGCCGCTTGCTCGAGCGTGAATTCGGCGTGAATGTCGTCATCCTGGATGACGGCTTTCAACACGTGCGTCTGGATCGCCGGATCGATATCGTGCTGGTGGACGCCCTCAATCCGTTTGGCGGCGGGTACCCGCTGCCTCTGGGCAGGCTGCGTGAACCGCTGGCGGGATTGTCTCGCGCCGACATATTCGTCGTAACGCGCAGCGATTTCGGCCGTATGGTGGAGAGCACCGAAAATCTGCTGCGGCGGCGCAATCCGCGCGCGCCCGTATTCCACGCGCGCGTGCGCCCCGACGCGTGGATTGCCCACTCGGGCGGCGAAACCCTCGCTGCCGGTGCCCTGCCCTGCTCGCGCGTAGCCGCCTTCTGCGGCGTGGGCAATCCGGAGTCCTTCTGGCATACGCTCTCGGGGTTCGGCTTCGCGGTCGTGGATCGGCTGCAATTCAATGATCACCACGCTTACAAGGCGCGCGAACTGCGCTTCATGTCTCAGCAGTTTCGCGAAGCCGGCGCCCAAGCGGTCGTCACCACCGAAAAGGACGCGTTCAACCTCTGCGAAGACTGCGGCCGGCTGCTGGCCCCTCTGCCGCTCTACTGGCTGAGAATCGGCGTGCGGATGGAACGTGAGGACGAGTTCTTGAACGCGATCGCACAACGGCTCCGCTGAATGGTGCATCTGGCAGGTTTTCGGCCCGAGGCGCGTGCCGGAGTTTCGGGGTATAATGTGGAAGCATTTTGACTATTGTCTTCGCGCCGATACGTGTCTGAAGGGGGCTGCGTGGTTTGGCCGCAGCCCCCTTTTGTGTTTGTGCCGGCGCCGGGCAGAGAGATCGATCTGCGTTACGGATGAGGAACATATGAAAGAAAAAGGTACAGTGAAGTGGTTTAATGCAGCCAAAGGGTATGGCTTTATCCAAAGGGAGAATGGAGAAGACGTGTTCGTGCACTTCTCGGCCATCCAGTCGCAGGGTTATCGCAGTCTGGATGAAGGGGCCAGCGTGGAGTTTGAGGTAACGCGCGGACCGAAGGGGCTGCAAGCGGCCAACGTCACGATGGCCTAGGAGGAAAGCTGGGCGGGCCGCCGGCCAGGTTGCCCGTCCCTCTGATGAATTCCAGCCACGGAGGTATATGAGCAAGGAAGACAACATTGAAGTGACGGGTACCGTTTTGGAAAAATTCCCCAGCGGCCTGTTCAGCGTTCAACTGGACCACGACCGCGTGGTGCTGGCCCATCTGGCGGGTAGACTGCGCCGCAACCGCATTCGCGTCTTGGCTGGCGATAAAGTCACACTCGAGCTATCCCCCTACGACCTGACAAAAGGCCGCATCACCTTCCGGCACAGATAATCCTCACACTCCGTTGCCCTTTGGCGTACGCTCGTCGGTTCGCGCCCCTCTGCGCAGGCGGGGCACGTGGGTTATAGTACATACAGTGCTGCCTTTCCATGTTAATGGTGAGGATGTATGAGAATTCTTAGGATTGTTCGCCCGGATTTTAGTGATGGACCGGAAGGAAATTCGGCAGACTATTGGGGTAGCCGCGTAACACATTGCTTCTGAAACGATTAGGGCATTGGAATGACTGATCACATGACCCCGGACGAGAGGTCGCCCAGAAGAGGCAGGAACCGCCGCCCCGTTATAATCAAGGCGGAGGGTACAGTGGAGCGTAGGAACACGCAGCCATCCGGCAGATCGCGGAAGCAGTCGGCGGATCCGGCTGAGAATCTGATCGCAGTCCTGTCCCAAAAGGTGGTAGGACAACCCGCGGCCACTCGGGTGATCGTTCCCTACATCCAGATGTATCAGGCCGGACTGGCCCCGGAAGGCAGACCGGTAGGTGTCTTCCTCCTGCTGGGCCCGACCGGTACCGGCAAGACCAAGACCGTGGAGGCCCTGGCGGAAGTCCTGCACGGCACCGAGAAAAACGTTCTCAAAGTTGACTGCGGCGAATTCCAGATGGAGCACGAGGTCGCCAAGCTGATCGGCGCGCCTCCCGGCTATTTGGGGCATCGCGAAACGCAGCCCATGCTCACCCAGCAAAAGCTCAATTCGGTCACCAGTGAAAAGTGCAGCTTATCGCTGGTGCTGTTCGACGAGATTGAGAAGGCCGCGCCTTCCATGACGCGCCTGCTTCTGGGTGTGCTCGATAAGGGCATCCTGCGGCTGGGCGATAACTCCATCGTCAACTTCGAAAAGAGCCTGGTATTCCTCACCAGTAATCTGGGCGCCCGCGAGATGATGCGGGAGATCAACCCGGATTTCGGCTTTCAATCGGTGAAGTCGCCCGAGCGCACCGACCTGACCAGCAAGCTCCAGGGCATCGCCCTGGTTTCGGTTCGGAAGCGCTTCTCGCCGGAGTTCGTCAATCGCATCGATTGCATCATCACCTATCAGCCGCTGACGGCGGAGTCGCTCTCCACGATCCTTGATCAGCAGATCGCGGACCTGCAGAATCACGTCAATACGCGGCTGGGCGCGCGATCCTTTACGCTGGAGGTCCCGTTCGAAGCCCGCCAGTTTCTGCTGCGCAAAGGCACCAGCCCGGAGTACGGCGCCCGCGAGTTGAATCGCACCATTCACCGCCATTTGACGCAACCGCTGGCCACCCTGGTGGCGACCGCCCAGGTGAACCCCGGCGCGCGCGTGCGGGTGGATCTCGCCGAGGACGCCGAGAGCCTCCGTATCCGGTCGGCCGAAAGCGACGCAGCCGCCGCACCCTCGCATCCCACCGTGCTGCTGGTAGACGACAACCGGGACCTGCTGCATTTCCTGGAGCGGCTGATGGCGGATGCCGGCTGGAAACTGCTCACGGCGGAATCGGCCACCGAAGCCAAGCGCCTGATGGCCGCCGAAAAACCGAACGCCGCGCTCCTGGACTACATGCTTCCCGATGGCAACGGCGTGGAACTGGGTGTCGAGTTTCTGCAGGCTCTGCCGCAGATGCTGGTGATCGTCATGACCGGAACCATTCTGCCGCCGGAGGAGGAAGCGCTCTGCGAGGAACACAACTTCCCCGTCCTGCGGAAACCCTTCCTGGCCTCCGACGTGATGAACCAGATCCGCAGCCGGCTTACGCCGGCCGCGGGAGTGGGCAAGGGCGCCTGAAGCGGCGCCCCTCTCCTATTGGTACGTTACGCTCTTGCCGCTGGACACCATCGATGTCACGATGCCGTAGTCAATGCCCGGCGCTGTGAACGAGCCGTAAGTGCCGCCTCCGACCGAGAGCGATCCCGGAATGGCGATTCCTTGGATACTCGAGCTCGGCGGCAGCGACAATAGAACCGGCGCTGGTATTGTGAACTGCTGATCGCTGACGTTAGCCGTGCAGACGAACATCGCGCCCACCGTATCGCTCCCGTCTTCGGCCGTGCCGATCTGCATGGAGAAGCCGCTCATGTTCACCACGCCGTTCGGATCCCCGCCGCTCCACTGGATCAGTTGGCCGGCGGAGCGCTGCACCGTGCTGACATCGTTCGCATTCGTCCAAGTCAAGGGCTGCGGCAGAGTCAGGCTGGAAGTGAATGCCCCCACGTGGGCCCCGCCCGGACCCGTGAACGAGTAATCGCCCGCGCTGAGATAGAGTTGTCCGCCCTGCTGGTCGCTCCCCAACGTCGCGGAGTACAACCCCAAGTCCCCAGGCTGCGGCAGCAGTTGTTTGTCGCCGTTTGGTCCCGAGACTGTGATCTGCGCTCCGGCATCGAGCGCCGTCGGCTTGAGTGGATCCACGATACCGGCGGTCTGACCTCGGAACGTGTACACGCTGCACGCCCCAAACGTGCTGATGCCCAACGGATTCTGCAAGGCGTCAAAGGTGGAATAGTTCCACTTCTCGAAAATCGCCGAGCCGGTGTCCGTCGTCGTGTTGGTCGTGGTCCCGAGAATGGGCACGGTCGTGGAGGTTGTGCTTCTTGTAAGATTTAAGAACCCCATCGAAACAGTTCCCTGTGTCTGGAGTTTCGTCAGATCGAACCCGGGAATGTTCGAAACAGGATCGGAACACGCCCCCCCGTTCGCTGCCACCGGCAGGCTTACGAAGTTGCTCACGACATTGCCGATCTTCAACGACACCGGCACGCGGCACCCCTCCACCCCCGACGGCACTACAAATACGATCTGGTCCAGGCCGGCACAGCATCCGGACCTGCCGCGATACGTCGGGGTCACCTTATGGCTGCCCACCCACACCTCTAGCGGGACATTGGGCATATCGCCCGGTAGCGGCCCGCCCGCCTCATCTCCGCTGACCGGTCCGAGGCCGGTAGCCCAGATAATGACCGTCTGGCCGGGTTTCGCCGAAGACGTCAGCGAGAAGACCTGATAGGCTGCGTCGGTAATGATGCCCGGACCGCTGCCAGCCTGATTCAGGGTGTATACCCCCATGCTGTTCGCCACCACCTGTACGGCGATGGAGCCGCTCGCCGCGCCGTTATAGGTGACGGTCAGCGTACCGGTTCCGACTGGCGTGTTCGA
>Ga0316628_100001343_pt1 | contig 17318 bp, 20 predicted proteins | sample OWC_Aug_M2_C1_D5_FD_207648 | JGI IMG/M metagenome (GOLD analysis project Ga0316628, IMG submission 207648) | Wetland soil microbial communities from Old Woman Creek delta, Ohio, United States - OWC_Aug_M2_C1_D5_C | ecosystem: Environmental > Terrestrial > Soil > Wetlands | place: USA: Ohio... | reverse complement strand
AGCGGGCACCACATGGCTTGGTCCGCTGCGCGGGTTTTTTTGACACGCTGGATTCCGGCCTGCGCCGGAATGACGCTGCACTGGCTGCGCCCCGGAATGGCGGCGGTTCATCCCGGCGCGGTAATGGGCGCCGCGCCCGCGTCACTGCCGCGGGCGGCAGTGGGTCTTGTCGCTCTTGGCGACCTTGAGGTTCGAAAGGTCGAGGCGCACCCAGGTTTCGATGACGGAGGCGAGGCCCAGGCCGTCGGCTTCCCAGGCCTTGCCTTCGGGGCAGTTTTCGGGCGTCGCCTGGTCCGTTTCCATCCAGAATTCCATGTATCCGGGCTCGGCCTTGGGGTCGGCCGGGACAGCGAACCTGGCGCCGGCGGGCGCCGGGCCCTCGCCGATGGAGAAGCGGCCCTTCTTCTCGCGCTTCTTCAGGTCCCAGATGACCATCTCGCGCTCGGGGCCGGTGCCGCTGTCCAGCAGCAGCAGGTCGCCCCGCACGCCATCGAAATACTCGGCGAATTCGTTGGGAATCTGCAGGTCGCCGCGCTTCGCCTTGAATTCGCAGGGCAGGCGTTCATCCGGCGCGGATTTGTATTTGACCAGGAAATCCGAGCCCATGTCGTTTTCCGCGGTCCGCACGACGATGAAGTAACGCGGGGAGTCGTGGCAGGACAGCGGCTCGGCCGCGGCGTTGCCGGAATATGCCGCGAGCGCGGCGAGACAAAGGCGGTAGATTGGTTTCATATTCCCCCCAAAACGGATGACAGGCAGGTTGTCACCGGCCAGGGCCGGTGTCGCTCCTTTGATATTACTGGATTCCGGCCTGCGCCGGAATGACGGATTAGCCGGACAGATCGGAACACATCGTTTCGTTCCGCGTGGTTCTTGGGGCTTTAGCCCCTTACTCCCTTTCGGGTGCGAGAACCTCTTCGAGGGAACCACGGCGTCCCCCTTGCGGGGAGAGGCCAACAACCCCGTCATTCCGGCGCAGGCCGGAATCCAGTATGTAAAAAAATCCGCGCAGCGGACAAAGCCATGGTGCCCGCTGCGCGGGATTGTATTAAGGACTGGGTTCCGGCCTGCGCCGGAACGACGAGCACCAGAACCACTCAGCGGCCGGAATGACGGCTTGCGGCTGCGCGCACTCACTGGCACAGCGACCCGTACAAGTCATCCCAATCGGGATTGCGTTCCTCGATCAGGCGCAGCTTCCATGCCCGCTTCCATTCCTTCATTGCCTTCTCGCGGGAAATAGCGGATTCCATCGTTTCGTGCACTTCATACCAAACGAGCAGGCCGACGTCGTATTTTTCCGTGAACCCCGGGACCACATGATGCTTGTGCTCCCACACGCGCTTGATTAGATTCGACGTGACGCCCAAGTACAACGTGCCATTGCGCTTGCTTGCCAAGAGGTACACGCAGGGCTGTTTGCTCACGTTCTCGCTCTCCCGTCTTCCGGCGCAGGCATCCGGCGGATCGGACGCCCGTCATTCCGGCGCAGGCCGGAATCCAGTATGTCAAAGAACCCGCGCAGCGGACAACCCCCGAATTGGTCGCTTCGCGTAATTTTATCTGGCTGGGTTCCGGCCTGCGCCGGAACGACGAGCACCAACGACACACGCGCCCCGCAGGATGGCTCCTCTATCGCCCAGGAACCACGCTACCCGAACGAGGTGCGACTTCCCGCCGGTTGCATCGCCCCCTCACACCGCCCCGCACGCGGCCAGCCCCGCCTTCACGGCGTGGGCAATTTTTTCGCGCGTTTCCGGGCGCGCGAGCGCCTGCTCCTCGCCGCGGTTGACGATGACGCCCGCTTCCAGCAGCACGGCGGGCTGCGCGGCGGTCTTGAGGACGATGAGGTCGTCGTAATAATAGACGCCGTTGGCCTGGTCCGCCCACTCCCTGCCCTCGCCCGCCACTTTGTCGGCATGGTAGGTGGAATGGCGGAATCCCGCTTGCTGCAGTTTGGCGCCGATGGCGGAGGCGCACTTGAGGCTCTGCCCGAACTGCGCATTCTTGCGCGAGACGAACAGGCCGAAGCCGGAGAAGTCGTCGGCGTATTGGCGTATCGCGCCGTGCCACACCCAGGGCTTGAAGTAGGCGGGCTTGACCGAGTCGTGGTGCACGGAGAGCAGGAAGCCGGCCCCGGCGGATTTGGCGCGTTCCGCCCGCGCCGCGAGGTCGGCCATGCTGCCGTCTGCGCCGATCAGCAGCGGGCGCACCTGTGCGGATGCGAGCGCCTGCGCGATCTCTTCCGCCAGCGCGGCGTTGAATTCGAATTCGCTCACGCCGCGCGCGCTGGTGGCGCCGGGCTTTTCCCGGAAGTGGCCGACATCGACCGCGACGACGGCCACCTTGCCCGCGAAAAGAGGCGTTGCCGCCAGCAGCAGGCAGGCCGGGATGGCCCGCAGCAGCCGCTTCATGCGCTCAGCCCCGCCACAGCAGCCAGAGGGCGGCGAGCGCCAGCGTGAGCAGGGTGACGGGCACGCCGGTGACGGCATGCGCTTTCCAGCCGATGCGGATGCCGCGCCGCGCAGCGGCATCGACCACGATGATGTTGGCGACGCTGCCGACGATGAAGAGGTTGCCCGCCAGCGTGCTGGAGAGCGCGAGCAGCGCGCCATCCTGCGGCGAGGCGACGGGGAGCAGCAGCATGATGGCGGGCACGTTGGAGACGAGGTTGCTGAGCAGGAAGGTGGCGCCGAACAGCAGCGCCGGGCGATGCAGGTCCACGCCGAGATCGGCCAGCGCCGACACCGCGCGCTGCGGCACGCCGCTTTGCTCGAACGCCTGGTTGACGATGAACAGGCCGATGAACAGGACCAGCACTTCCCAGTCCACCAGCCCCAGCATGTGGCGCGAATGGAGCTTCCTGGACAGCAGCAGCAGCCCGGCGCCACCGAGCGCGAGCATCTCGCGCGGCAGGGGCGAAAACAGGAACAGGCCGAACAGGGCGGCGGCGACCGCGCAGCCCTTGGCCGCCTGCCACGGGTTGAGCGGGTGGCGCACCGGGCGGTGGCCTTCTTCGGCGCGCGCGCCGCCGGCATACGGCGCATCGGCCGCCGCCGCCCAGCGCCCGCGCCACAGCCCGGCGATGACCAGCCATGCCAGCACGATGCCGCCCAGCACGGGCACGGCGGCCTCTTTCAGGTAATCCGGAAACGAGAGGGCCAGCCGGCCGCCGATCAGCATGTTCTGCGGGTTGCCGATGAGGGTTGCCGCCGAGCCGATGTTGGCCGCGCAGGCCAGGCCCAGCAGGAACGGCACGGGATTGAGGCGGCGGGCCAGGCAGAGGTCGATCAGCAGCGGCGCGATGGCGAGGCAGACCACGTCGTTGCTGAACACGGCGGCAAGCGCGGCCACCGCCGCAATCAGCGCGGCCAGCAGCGCGGGCGGGCTCAGGCCCAGCCGCGCGATCTTCTCCGTGACCCAGTCGTAGAAGCCGCCCAGCCGCAACTGCGCGGCGATGACCATGAACGAGAACAGCAGGATCAGCGTCGGCAGGTGGATGGCCTGCAGCGCCTGCTCGGTGGAGACGGACCCGCTGACCAGGAGGGCGATGGCGCCCAGCAGCGCGATGCCGGTGCGGTCGAGCTGCAGGAAGGGCAGCCCGCCCAGCAGCATGCCGAGATAGACCAGCAGGAAGACGACAGAGACGGCGGTCATTCAGTCAGCGGGCAGGCAACGCGCCAAACTCCCAGGGTATCCGGCATTTGGCGTGGACCTGGGCACCGGCCTGCGCCGGTGCGGCGGTTCGTTGCCTGCGGATCAGTAATCGGACGAGCGGTGCATCTGGCCGCCGCCGGGCTGGGCGCCGGTGCCGGGCGCCTGCGCGCCGCTGTTTGAAGGAGTCTCGCCGCAGCCCCCGAGCAGGGAGGCCAGCAGGCCAAGCAGTAACAGTTTCTTCATTGCGTGTTCTCCGTGTTGTGGTGAGCGAGGCCATCCGGGTGCAGCGGCGGAGGCTGCGCCATGCTCTTTCAATCCGCGGCGGGGGTCAAGCGGAATTTGCGCGGCGCAGTTCGCTGGTCAATGCCTCTGGTACAGCCCGACCAGTTCGGCGTGCTCCAGCACGTGGCCGTGCATGGCTTCTTCGAGCGCGGCCTTGGTGGGGTGCTTGAGGTGCGGCAGGGTGGAATCCAGCGCATAGAGCTTGAAGAAGTAGCGGTGGCGGCCGATGGGCGGACAGGGGCCGCCCCAGGTGCGGTCGCGCCAGTCGTTCAGGCCCTGTTCGGTGGCGGCGGGCAGCGAGGCGGGGGCGGCGCCCTCTTCCAGGCCGCCGGCCTCGGGCGGGATGTTGTACAGCACCCAGTGGACGAAGGTCCGCTGGGGGGCGGCGGGATCGGGCGCGTCCGGGTCGTCCACGATCAGGGCGAGGCTTTTGGTGCCGGCGGGGACGCCGCTCCAGGACAGCGGCGGGGAGGTGTCCGGGCCGTCGCAGGTGTGGCGCGCGGGAATGGGGTGCTGGTGCAGGAAGGCGGGGGAGATGAGGGTCATGGGCATGATGGTTTCCTCCATCCAGTGTCAGCGGCAGCGCGGGCGGCGGGCCGGCTGTGGGAGCCCTTCCCTCGCGTCACGGCTTCACGAAGCGCAAGGCGAAATTGTCCACCGGAATGGCCATGTCGAAGATCAGTATGTCGCGCGGGTCGGCGGGATCGCGAAAAAAATCGCCCTCCTGTTCCAGCCGGAATCCGGCCGCGGTCACCTCGTCCATCACCACGGCCTCGTCGATGCGGTGCAGGGTGTGCGCGTCCTCGGTGCCGGCGCCGGACTTGGCCGAATGGTCGATCACCACGTAGTGCCCGCCCGGCTTCAGCGCTTCGAAAATGCGCTTGTTCATTTTGGCGCGGTCCACCGGCATGTAGGCGATGTCGTGATAGTTGAAGACCAGCGTGACCAGGTCCAGGTTGCGCGCGTCCTTGGGCACCGGGTCGTCGAATGGCCGGATCGCCGGCACGATGTTGTCCTGCGGGTGCGCGGACAGGCGCTGGCCGAACGCGTCGCGCAGCTTCGGCAGCTGCGCCCACACCGTGCCGCGGCTGCCGACCACCAGCGCCAGCAGCTGCGTGGTGTAGCCGCCGCCGGCCGATACATCCAGCACCTTCATGCCGGGCCGCACCCCGGTGAACTGCAGGAACTCCATCGGCTCGCGCCGGCTGTCTTCGGTCCGGTCATCCGCGGTGCGCACCGGGCTGGCGATCGCCTGCTGGTAGATCCGGGCGAGGTCCTGCCCTCCGCCCGCCTGGGGGCCGCGCGCCGCCGGTGCCGCGCATCCGCACAGCGCCACGGCCGCCAGCGGCATCCATGCCCATCGCCATCGCCGTGAACTCACGCTCCAACCGCGGTCTGCCGTCAGCATGATGCGCTCCTTTTGCGGATGCCGTCGCCGACCATTCTACTCCGCGCGCCGGCGCTGCGAATACCGGCAACCGATGATAGGCCGTCCATCCGGCGCGGGCCCGCCTACCGGGATTCCGGTACGCCGTTTGCCTTGCATTTCGGACGCGCAGCGAGGAGAATTTGAAGCGCAAGCATCGCATTCAGCCGCCCGCCGCCCGGGCCGGTGGCGCTTCAGTCCGTGCACAGCAGCAGATAGCTGCGCGCCCGGCCCCATGCCGCTCTACAACCCGTGGAGGATGACATCATGGCACGCATCACCAGCACCCAAATCGTTCGCGAAGCCCGCCCCAGCACGGTGGGCTCGCTCCTCGTCAGCGCCGAGGCACGCCAGCGCATGATACGCGAGGCCGCCTACTTCCGTTACGCGCAGCGCGGCTTTGAGCATGGGCACGACCTCGACGACTGGCTCGCGGCCGAGGCCGACGTCGAGCGCTCCACGCGCAGGCGGCCGCCGCCGGAGCGGGAGATGCCGCGCCCCGCCGTCCGCCTGGCGCAGGATGCGGCGGGCGAACCGGGCATGCAGCACGGCGGCCCGCAGGGTCCCGCCGGGGACGATGCCAGGAAGCGCGTGATCCGCGGCCGCTCCGAGCGCGAGATTCCGCGGGCGGAAAGCCTGACGCCGGACGAGGCGCCGCCCAGGCAGTGAGGCGCGCGCTACCGGCCGGTGGCGCCGTCGAACATTTCGTTGGTCATTCTACGGCCTCGGCCACCGGCAAGCCTCTATCGATCCGGGTCTTGATCGGCTTCACCACTTCGCGTTCGAACCACCAGGTGAATCGCTGCGCTTCGTCGCTGCGCATGCCGGACACGAAATGGGCGAGGTGCACTTCCGAAATGCCCACGATTTGCGTGCCGGGGATCATGCAGTGCTTCTTGCCCAGCAGCAGCCGCCTGAGGTCTTGCTTGCCGAGCCTGAGCCCCAGGGCGTCGTACACGTCCTGCGTGGCCACCCACACCAGCCCGCCCGCATACAGCACGCGCACGCGGGTGCCGCCGAACATGTAGTGCACGCCCTGAAATTCCTCCAGCGCCTTGTGGTGCGGATGGCGAAACAGGCGCGGGACGAAATCCATGACCAGCGGGGTGACGAAGACCAGCCCCCAAAACATCGGGATCAGCAGCGACGGCCCCATCCACCAGTAGGCGAAGGCGGTGTACAGGACGCAGATCAGGGCGAGGGCGCGATATTTCTTCCAACTCGGCTCGAACAGGGACAAAGGTGCGTCGTCCATCATGAAAGTCTCCTCCAACATATTGCGGCGCCGGCGTGGCCCGCGGCAATCCGGTCCGCGCCGCAGCCGCTACGGCCGGTACGTCTCCAGGAATTTCCCGACGAAATTCCCCTCTTCCCTGCCGTCGTGCTTGGCGATGGTCCAGTCCATCAGCTCGCTCTCCGGAAAGGTGTAGGGCTGGTTGCGGGCAAAGTCCTTCACCAGCGTCAGTTTGCTGGCGATGGTGCCGGTGATCTTGTCGTCCCCCTTGGTCTTGCCTTCCGCAATGCGGCTGACCGAGATGAACACCTGCTCCCATTTCCCGTCCTTGTCGTGCAGCCTTGTGGTGACATAGAAGCCGTCGCCGCGCGGCAGCCCGGCGAGATAGCGCTTCTTGGCCGCGGGATAGGTGGCGCGCGCCTTGGCGACATAGGGCGCGATGGCACGCTCGAAGGCCGCGACCTTGTCGGCGTGGACGCTGCCCGGCGTGTCCTGGGGTGCGCTCGCCGCGAGCGGCGGGGTGGCGAAGGCGGCCGGGACGGCCAGCAGAAGCATCAGCAGGCAAAGTCTCATTTCACTGCTCCTTTCTGTCAACGTCAGGATCATCGGCGGCGCCGGGTGCGTCGCCCTGCGGGCCGTTCTTTGCGGGGCACGCGCCCATGCGCGGGCTCGCGCTGGAGCATGAGGGCCCGGCTGTCCGGCACGGAAATGATGCTATCATGGCCTGCGCCCCGCCGGACAGGAGTTGGGGCCTCACAGACGAAGGAGGAATCGTGCGCTTTGGTTTCATGCTTCTCATCACCGCCCTGCTGCTCGGGTGCTCGACGCCGGAAGATCGTGCGCGGCACGTCGAGGCGGAAGTGGAAAACATGATCACCGTGTTCGGCCCCGGCTGCGAACGCCTGGGTTACGTCAAGGATACCGATCCGTGGCGCGAGTGCATCCTGCGCCTTTCCGCGCGCGACGATTACGGCATCGGCACCGCGGCAAAAGACTGCACGGCCCACAGCGGTTTCTACACCTGCACGGCGTACTGATATTTCGCGCGCGCGGGGCCGGGGGGTCGCGCCGCTCGGGAAACGCTGAATAAGTCCCGATTCGTCATTCCGGCGAAGGCCGGAATCCAGTGATTTCAATGAACCGGACACCGCCTCCGCCGGTGTGACGACTTATTCGGCGTTTCCCTAGTGCTGCCCGAGTTTCTGCAGCGCCTGCTGCGCCGGGGGCAGGCCTTGGGCGGCGGCTTTGCGCAGCCAGGCCACCCCCGTGTTCTGGTCCTTCTGCACGCCCTGCCCGTTGAGGTACAAGACCCCCAGGTTGAATTGCGCGCCGGGGTGCCCCGCGTCGGCCGCTTTCTGGAACCACGTCGCGGCCTCCGTCTCGCTGCGCGCGGTGCCGTCGCCGGCCAGGCAGGCAATGCCGAGGTTGTACTGGGCGCCGGCATTGCCCTGCCCGGCCGACTTGCGCAGCCATTTGACGCCTTCGGCAGGATCTTTCGCCACGCCCTCACCCAGCATGTACTGGGTGCCCAGGTTGTATTGCGCCTTGTCGTATCCCTGTTCGGCCGACTTGCGGAACCATTGCGCGGAGGCGGCGGCGTCCTTGTCCACGCCCTGCCCGTACCGGTACGCCACGCCGAGTTCGTTCTGCGCCAGGGCAAATCCGCCATCCGCAGCCTTGCGGAACCATCGCACGGACGCGGCGTAATCATTGGCCACGCCGTCCCCATCGCGGTATGTCACGCCCAGGTTGTATTGCGCCTGCACCACCCCCTGGTCGGCCGCCTTGCGGTACCAGTTCAGCGCCGCGGCCATATCCTTCTGCACGCCCAGCCCCTGCCGGTATGCATTGCCCAGGTTGAACTGCGCCGAGGCGTATCCCTGGTCCGCCGCCTTGCGGTACCACCGTGCCGCTTCCGCGCTGTCCTTGGCGACCCCGAGACCCCGTTCATAGAGAAAGCCGAGATCGTACTGCGCCTTGGCGTTTCCCTTTTCCGCCAGCGGCCGGATCTCCTTGAGCGCCGTCGCATAATCGCCGCGCTCGGCCGCCTTCACGCCCTCGTCGAGCCCGGCGCGCGCATCCGTCATGCAAACCGAAAAAACCAGCACTGCGGCAAGCAGTTTGTGTTTCATCAAATTCTCCTTGTGCGAGATGAATTAAGGCATTGCCAACGCATCGGCGCAAGGCCCGCGCCAGGGCATCGGAACCTTGGGCCGCGGCACGCGCCCCGTTCCGGGGGAATGCAGTACCCGTCACATGGGCTACAGCGCAAACGCTGCAATGTCGGTGGCGATGTGGGCGAACACCGCGGGCCACAGTTTGCCCGATTTGGCGTAGTAGTAGCCCAGCACCATGCCCCAGCCCACCACCGACGCCGCCCCGGCAGGCCCCTGGTACAGGTGGTACAGGAGGCGCACCAGCAGTGCGGCGCCCACGGCGAAGTGCGGACCGGAGCGGGCGAATGCCCGCTGCAGAAACCCGAGCAGGAACACCTCTTCGTACACGCCGTTGACGGAAGAGACGGCGATGACCGCACCCAGGGATACGTGGGAACCCTTCATGATTTCATCCACCACTTCCGCGCCGGAGGCCGCGGAGGCGAAGGCGCTTTCAAACACCAGCGAGACGAGCCACGCCGCCAGGAGCAGCGCGATGCCGTGCAACGTCCCCATGGCGTCGGGCACCGGGATCAGGCGCGCGAGGGGATAACCGCGAAGCCGCAGGTATCCCAGCGCGAACAGGGACAGGATGACTTCCTGGACGATCAGTTCGAAGAAATCCAGGTCGGTGAACCCGTCGGCAGGGAAGCCGTCCATCACGGCGATGACGGAGGCAAATATGAACCAGCCGAAGCAGATGAAGGTGACCGCGGCGATGTCGAGGGGGGTGGCGGAGCGCGCCTGGGCTTCACGCACGGGATGAAACCCTCGCGCGGGCTGGCGTGGCTGAACACGGGATGGCACGCGCGCCGGCGGCCGGGTAACGCAGCATTGCCTGGACCTCACGATGTTACTGCCTGGGTGCGCATGATAATACAGACCGGTGCATGTGTGCCATGTTCCGGCGTGGCGGCGGCGAACTGCAATGAGGAAGCGCTGGGGTGCGGCCCGTTCAGCCCCGGACCACGGGCTCCAGCGACTTGCGGAAATTTTCCAGTGTTTCGGCGAAACGGGCGTCGTGCATTTCGTTTTCGTCCAGGAACTCGCCTTTGTGCTGCAGCAGATAGTGCCAGATCGGTTCCGGAATCAGGAACGGCAGCGCAAGATAATGGCCGGTTCCGGCCTCGACAAGCCCCTTGCTGTTGAGCACATCGGCCGTGCGGTGGCTGCCGGGCGCGGAGAGCGAGGGGGTGTTGTGATAGAGGCAATACTTGATCCAGACCTTCTCGTCCGGCCCCAGGCTCTTGAGCTTGAGCGCCAGCAGCGCAAGCCGCTCCCTTTCCTGCTCGTTGCGGGGCTTCTTTTTCAGACGGTGCAGCGCCTTGCGAAAATCAAACTTCGCCAGCCAATCCACGACCGGGCGGAGCGACACCAGCACGGACAGCGCCATCAGCGCCCACAGCACGCCACTGATCTGCTCGCGCAGGGTGAACACGCCTATCTTGCCCGCAATCTCGTCCGGCGCGGCCACGATGAGGCACGCAACGACGAACACCACCCAAGCATGCTGGGCCGACAGCTTCAGTGCTTTTGTTAAGGCATCCATGGAAGCAGAGATACGGAAGTGCATCGAAAGAAATTCAATCGTTGTCCCGTTCATATCGTGCGCGCAATGAAAAGAAATTTCAATGGTAGAAACCCCTACCACCCTTATGGCACCGGGGTTTCCCCTAGGTGCGCACAAGGGGGCGCCGCCTGCGGCCGCAACTTGCGGCGCGGCGCGCGTTCGCGACGAGCGCACCGGCTCGGGTGCCGGGCCACACTGCTATAATTCCGGGCGCAATACGTTCAAGGCGATTCACTGCCGACACTCAAACATTGAACTACAATGTAGCCGCCGCGATTTCCGGAGCCGCAACCGGATTCGCAGCCCGACCCAGCCGGACATAATTCCTGCGAAAACAGACCATGCATACACTTGCCACCGACATGCTCCGCATCTTTTGCCGCCTTGGCCTGATCTTCCTTTCGGGCATGCCTGTGCTCGCCCATGCCGGCCTGCCGCAGGCGTCCGCCGTGCCGGGCGGCATTGCGGTGGTCCCCCTCGGCAGCGTCACGGCCGGCGCGGACAAGCCGCAGACGTGGTTCAACGATCAGCATGTGCTCGTCACCGCCGATCACGGCCAATGGTACGCGGTGGTCGGCCTGCCGCTCGCCACCAAGCCCGGCGCGCATGAACTGACGGTCAGGATCGACGGCAAGGCGAAGGCGCTGCGCTTCGAGGTCGGCACCAAGGATTATCCCGAGCAGCACATCACCCTCAAGGACAAGGGCAAGGTGGAGCTCTCCCCCGGGAACGAGGCGCGCGCCGCGCGGGAGATCGCCGAAATCAAGGAGCTGAAGCGGCACTGGCGCGATGCGCCGGATACCGATCTGGCCCTGATCATGCCCGTCCACGGAAGGCTGGCCAGCCGCTTCGGCCTGCGCCGCTTTTTCAACGGCCAGCCGCGCGCGCCGCATGTGGGGCTGGACCTGGCGGTCCCTAGCGGCACGCCGGTCGAGGCCAGCGCGCAGGGCACGGTGCTGGCCGCGGATGACTTTTTCTTCAACGGCAAGACGGTGTTCCTCGACCACGGCAACGGGCTCATCACCATGTATTGCCACCTCGACCGGATCGACGTGCGCCCCGGAGAGGGCGTAGGCAAGGGCCAGGTGCTGGGCCTTTCCGGCCAGACCGGGCGCGCCACCGGCCCGCACCTGCACTGGAGCGTGGTGCTGAACGGGGCGATGGTCGATCCCGAATTGTTCGTGCCGGCGGAACTGGCCCAGCAGTGACGGCGAGATCGGCGCTCCCGCACAGTCCTTGGCCATGGCAGAAGTCGTCGGAATAGACCATCTCTACATCACCGTGTCCGACCTGGGCCGCTCGGAGTCCTTCTACGACCGGGTGTTGCTGGAGACGCTCGGTTTCCGCAAGAACAAATTCGCGCTGGGGGGCGAACCCCACGTGCAATATTTCAACCGCCACTTCGGCTATGTCCTGCGTCCGTGCCGGGGTTCCGCACGGCACGACCCCTATGCCCCCGGGCTTCATCATTTCTGCCTGCGCGTCGATTCGGCCGCCGAGGTGACGCAGGTCGCCGCTCGCCTGCGCAGCCTGGGCGTGGCGGCCTCGGAGGCCAGGCTCTATCCGGAATACGCGCCCGACTACGCGGCGACCTTCTTCACCGACCCGGACGGCATCCGCCTCGAAGTGACCAACTATCGCCAGGAGCGCCGGGATCGCCATGACCATTGGCCGCCGGGCTGATCCTCCGCGGAGCGACAGGCCCACGCCATCCGGCGGCAGCACCAGGTGCGGCGCAAGGCGCGGGTGTAAAATCGCCTTATCCGCTGCTTGTCCATCGGGCTGGCGGCACCCGGTCGACGCTGGGCGCACTCGTGGCGGACACGCTGGCAGAACAGGAGGCATGGATTGAGCCACTATGGCATTACGGCGATTCGCTGGAACAGCGAGCACACGGAGGTGGAGAACTGCATGGTTCACGAACTCGAACCGCGGGGACGCGGTTGCGTGCTGCTGGACGGCAAACCGATGTGGTACACCGATGTCGCCTCCCTGATCACCGGCGGGGGCAAGGTCTGGGTCATGCAAAAGAACACGGAGGGGGAATGTGAGCGGGTTGCGCCGGTGCGGGTGCGCGACGGGCTGGACGAATACCTGCAATCCTCGCCGGAGGATGCCCTGTTCGATTTGCCAACCTTCTGAGACTTCATGCACCCCATGACGTGGGAGCGATATGGAATCCAAGAGCACGGACCTGCGACTGGTGGCCGCATTCGAGGCAGCCAAGGGCCTGCTGGTGCTGGGCGCCGCCGGGGCGGTGTTCGGGTTCCTGCACGCGGGGGCGCAGGCGGCCGCCGAACAGCTGGTTCTCCACTTCCACCTCAACCCGGCCAGCCATTACCCCAGGATCTTCCTGGAACTGGCCTCCAACCTCACCGACACCCGCCTGCTGCTCTTGGCCGCAGGCGCCCTGGGCTATGCCCTGATCCGGTTCGCGGAGGCCTACGGACTATGGCGTGGCAAGCGCTGGGCATGGGCGTTCGGCCTGGCGAGCGCCGGACTCTATGTTCCCGTGGAGATTTACGAATTGGCCGGACACTTCAGCTGGGCGGGGATCGCGGTGCTGCTCACGAATGGCCTGATCCTGGCCGCGTTGTGGCGGGGCCGGGCTGCGTGAAATGACCTGAAGCCGCCGGGCGCCTGCGAAGGGCCGCCGTGCGCCTTGCCGGTGGTAAACCTCACGGGGGATCCGGCACTTGAGGCGCGTTCATCGCCTCCTCGATGCGTGCCTGCAGGTCTTCGAGCTCCACGGGCTTGTGCAGGATCAGGATCCCCTGTCTGGTCATGCTGCGCATCAGCTTGGGATCGGTGTCCCCGGTGATGATGACGGCAGGCAGCTCTTCGCCGAATTCCTCCCTGGCCGACGTGATCACGTCGAAACCGGTCTCCCCCCCGGCCAGCCGGTAGTCGCAAACCATGATGTCGGGAGCCAGCGAGCCGAGCCGGGTCAGCAGGTCCCGGCCGGTGGCGGCGGCGACCACGTCATGGCCCACACTCTCCAGGCCGCAGACCAGGGCCTGGAGCACGATCGGGTTGTCGTCCACCACCGCAATGCGCACGCCCTGGCCGAGGCGCCGGGATCTTGCCGGGATGGCCGCCTGCGCCCTTCTCCCGAGCGGAAGCTCGATGGCAAACATCGATCCCCGTCCCGGGCGGGACCGGACGCGTATCTCCAGTTCGAGCACTTCGGCCGTCTTGGCGACAATGGTCAGGCCAAGGCCGCTCCCGTGAGTCCGCGCCTCGTCCCCGAGCTGCTTGAATTCCTCAAAGATCTCGCCGATCTTGTCGCGCGGAATGCCGATGCCGGTATCCCAGATTTCCACCCACCGCCGGCCCTGCCGCCGGCGGCACCCGATCAGCACGCCGCCGCGCTCGGTGTAGCGGATGGCATTGGCGACCAGGTTGCCGATGATGCGCTGGTACAGCACCGAGTCGGTACGCGCAGTCAGGCCGAAGCGGCCGCTGCGCAGGCTCAGGCCCTTCGCCTCCGCCTCGGGACTGTGGGCCGCGACCACCTTGTTGACCAGGTCATCGAGCGCGAAATTGCGGACCCGCGGCTGCACGACGCCGGCATCCAGCTTGGAGAGGTCGAGCAGCTTGGACAGCAGATTGCCCAGGCCGCCCACGCATTCCTGCATGCTCGCCAGCAATTGCTGATCTTCCGCACCGAGCTTGCTCCTGAGCACCCCGACATACAGCTTGAGCGCGGAAAGCGGCTGGCGCAGGTCATGGCTGGCCGCCGCCAGGAAGCGCGACTTGGCCTCGTTCGCCCGCTCCGCCTCGTCCATGGCCGCCCGCAGGGCCTGCTCGGTGTTCCGGTGCATCGTGGTGTCGCGGATGGCCGTCAGCCTGATGGGAACGCCGTCATGCCGTATCGTCTGCCCGTGCGCCTCGACCATCACGCGCGAGCCATCCTTGCACAGCATCGCATGCTCCTGGTTGCTTTCGCGCCCGGCATTGATGTTGGCCATCACCTTGTCCCGCTGTTCGGGCGGAATCACGTCCGTCACGTGCATGCCGATCAGCTCGTGCCGCTCGTATCCCAGCATTCGGGTCAGCCGTTCGTTCACGTCCAGAAATCTGCCCTGCGCGGTAATGGCCACGCCCTCGTAGGTCGCGGCCGCCAGGGTCTTGAACCGCTGCTCGCTGTCCTTCAGCTCTCTTTCGGCCCGCTTCTGCTCCGTGACATCCAGAACCTGCGACATGATCGAGGCCATCGTGCCGTCTTCCTTCGCCAGCACCGTGTTGTACCAGACGCAGTCGATCACCCGCCCGTCCTTGGTGACGTTCCGGTTGGCCGACACCACATAGCGCGAGTCGGCGCCTGCGAGCCTGGCCATGGTCGCCTGCACCACGGGAACGTCCTCCGGATAGACCATGTCGAGCTCCATGAGCGGCGTACCGAGCGTTTCCCCGGCGCTCCAGCCAAACATCCTTTCCGCTTCACCCGACCATTGAGTGACCCGATAATTGTCGTCCCACGCCACGAACGCCATCGGCGAATTGTTGATGTGGGACTGCAGCAGCTCCGCCGTTTCGCGCAGGGAGTCCTCGGCCCGCTTGCGCTCGGTGATGTTGCGCAGGAAGCAGTAAAGCCGGCCGCCGTTCAGGGTCGTATGCGTGACGCTGACTTCCATGTCCAGGACGCCGCCGTCCCTGGCGCGGTGGCGCGTCTCGAAACGCTCGCTGCCGGTTGCCTGCACTTTCCGCACGTGCCGGGCGATCTCTTTTGCATCCTCCGTCGCCTCGATGTCGGCAACTTCCATGCCGAGCAATTCGTCCCGGCTGTATCCGATCATGCGACAGTACGCGTCGTTCACTTCCAGGAAGCGCCCAAGCAAGTCCAGTATCCAGAAGCCGTCCAGCGATGCGCGCAGCATCAGCCTGAACTCCTCCTCCTTCGCCCTGCTTTCTGTCATGTCGCGGGCAAAGCCCACGGTTCCCAGCAAATTACCGTCGCGATCGATGATGGGCGTCTTGAAGGTTTCCAGCCAGCGGGCATTCCACCCCGGAGGCGCCTCGATTTCAACATGCTTGGGCTCGCGCGTTTCCATCACGCGCACGTCGTCGGCGCGATACTGCGCCGCCACCTCTTTCGGATGCAGGTCGAAATCCGTCTTGCCCGCGGCCTGCGCCGGGTTGTCCAGGCGGAGATGGTCCGCATACGCCTTGTTGATGGTGATATAGCGGCTCTCCCTGTCCTTGAGCCAGGTCAGGTAGGGCAGGTTGTCCAGCGTGGCGCGCAGGTTCGCCTCGTTGTTCCGCAACGTCTCCTCGACCCGCTTGCGCTGCGTGATGTCCTGGGCGAAGCCGACATGATATTCCTCGCCGGAGACCGCCACCACGCTGGTGGTCACCTCCACCGGGAACGGGCGGCCATCCCGCGCGCGGTGCACGGTTTCAAACACGCGCGGCCCCTCGGTCTTCAGCGTCCGGTTCAGCTCGGCCCAGCGGGAGGGCGAAAACTCGGGGTCGGTGTCGAATACCGTCATTTCCAGCATCTCCCCGCGCGAGCAGCCGAAACTGCGGCAAGTCGCGTCGTTGACGTAGACGAAGCGCCCGTCGCCGATGCGCATCATGGCAACCGTCATGGACACCCGGTCGAGGGCGAACTGCAGGAGCTGCATCGTCTTGTCCATTTGCCGGCGCTCGGAGATGTCGCGGACGACGGCGAAGATGCACTGCTGCCCCTGCAGTTCGACCACCCTGGCGTTGATTTCCACCGGCATCACCGTGCCGTCGCGGCGCACATGGGCTGCCTCGGCCACCACGTGGCCCTTGCTCTTGAGTTCGCTCAAGCGTGGAGCCATCCTGCCGGCCGACTCCGGCGCATTGAACTGGCCGATGCTTTTTCCCACCATCTCGGACTTGGCGTATCCCAGCCGTTCGTAGCTGGTGCGGTTGATGTCCACGATGCGGCCGTCCAGATCGAGCACGTGGAAGCCGTCGTTCGCCAGGTCGAACAGCAACTGGAACTTGCTTTCGCTCGCACGCAGCGCTTGCTCCGTCCTCGAAATTCTTCTTGCGGCGAGCCAGGCCGTCAGGATGACCGGCAGAAGAAAGATCGGGAAGACCCCGCCCACCTGGACCCAGCCGACCGCCATGGCAGGCAAGGCCGCCAGGAACACCATCGCGACACCTGAACGACCGTCCAGCAAAGTAAGTTTCAACCTGTCCCTCATCGATTCCCCCCGTGAAATCCTGGCCTCTTCGGGCCGGCCTGCGAAAGCTCTTACGGACTTCCGCAAATTTCGTTTAGGCTATGGCTGCAGGTGAACGGACCGGTGCACGCCGCGAGCCGGAAAAACCGTCAATTGTGTTGCCTTTCCCGGAGCCGGGCGATACCTGAAATTGGGTATTATCCCGCCTCCGGGGGAGGCTGGCGAGGACTTGACGCTTGGTGCATGAACACGCAGGAATGTCCGGGCGTGCATGAACATTCCCCGTTCCTGCGAGACCAAAGGTGGCAGGAGTACATTGAAAGGAGGACATCCATGAAAGCAATCACGCTGTTGCTGGCTGTGCCGATGTTGAGTCTCTTCCCCGTACTGGCGGGCGCGCAGGCGCCCGAGACCGAGATAAGCAATCTGGTCGAGCGCTTTTTCAAGGGATATGTCCAGACCGACGAGAACAACAAGTCGGATTATGACTGGACGCGGAGCAATCCGGCCCTGACCAGGGACTTCAAGCGCGCCTACGTGAAATACTTCGATCAGTTCAGGAAGCAGGGGTCGCTCGATTCCGATCCGATACTGGAGGCGCAGGACACGCCGGAAACGCCGTACAAGGCGACATCGATCAGCTCAAACGGGGACCGCGCAACCGTCGAGGTGACGACGGCCGGCTGGCCCGGCCATGTCATCCGGGTCGGGCTCGTCAAGACCCGGGGCAAGTGGCTCATCAACTCGATAAACAAGATCAACCAGTAGGCAGAGCGCCCGCCTCACGCGCCGCGCGCCCCGAGATACCGGGGCGCGATGTCTTCCAGGCGCG